>Ga0182211_1000409_pt1 | contig 13773 bp, 6 predicted proteins | sample G5R1MG_20_FD_129660 | JGI IMG/M metagenome (GOLD analysis project Ga0182211, IMG submission 129660) | Switchgrass phyllosphere microbial communities from Michigan, USA - G5R2_MAIN_03OCT2016_LD1 MG | ecosystem: Host-associated > Plants > Phyllosphere > Phylloplane/Leaf | place: USA: Michigan... | reverse complement strand
CTTAGCGCAGCAGGCGCGCTACCGGTGAAGAACAAAGTTCGCGGCGCAGGCAATGTGCCCGGGCCCATGAACAACCGCGAGGGCGCGCGCGGCAAGACGAGCACGAGTAGTCCGACGGTCGGCAATGCGGTGCTGGGCACCGTCGGCACCGTCAGCTTGAAGCATGTGTATGAGATTGCAAAGATTAAGCAGTCGGAGGCGAGGCTCAGTGGGCTGAGCTTGGAGGGGATCGTGAGGAGTGTGGTGGGGCAGGCGGGGAGCTTGGGAGTCGTGGTGGTGCCGTAGTAGGGGATTGCTTGTTGAGCTTGGGAAGAAGAATGAGGAAGACGAGGAGAAGAAGAAGAAGAAGAAGAAGAAGAACAGGTTTTCCCAAATGGGAAGATGATGTTGAATGGCTTGGGCATGACATGGCAATAGAGGCATGACATGGCAATAGAGGCATGACATGGCAATAGAGGCATGACATGAGACGCTCGCTACGATAGAAGTGTACAACGATTCATGTACGTTAGTCACTTCTACTCCGCCAAAGCAGAGATTATATATTCCTCAGTCTTCGGCGTAGGCAGTTGACCATGCGAGCGGTTTTTCCATCCATCTCGCAGGAGTTTCCCGCACAAACATGAATTCCCCGATTAATGAAACCCTCTATCCGTTTAACCGCGACCTCACTGATCTCTCGTCCTCTTGCCTGCATCGTGGGTATCTTAATTCTTCCTTAAGTCATAAATCGCTCCCTTTCCTCTTAATTACCTTGATCTCATCCCCGACCATTTGAAAACGCGAAAGAGATAAAAGCCACCCGTTCGAATCGTCAAAAAGAAACCCTAAATTCCTCTTGAGAAAACCCATAAACACCCCCGTGCTCCTGGAACTTCAACTGGTGATCCCGTAAATCAGACCACAGCCGTAATTCGGTCTCCTCGTCCAGTGAATCGCTGTTTTTCATCGGACCACTCGTCCCGGGGCTTACTCTCTCCAACTTACTCAAAACATCGAGGAACTTGTATAAGTAGTCTCGATGCTGGAGCGCCACATGCCCACGACGCTCTTCGGGAACCTCGAGCAATGTGCTGGCTATGGCGCGAATCTTTTGCGTCTGAGTCGGAAAGAATCGTAAGCTAGCAATCGGGCTGATGGTGTCTGGCCGGAAGAAATATTCAATGGAACAAGTCAAGGCTACATTCGTGCCTACTTCGTACAGGATATCAGAGTTTTGTAAGTGAAGGTTTAGACTTACAAAGGAGTCACCGTTGGGCTCCATGTTGACCATATCGATACTTCCCAGCACGACGAGTAGATCTTTAACGACTTGCTCACGCTCCTTAGACATGAGTTGCTCAAGCTGGTCGGCGTCCGTGTCCACTCCCGCCACATGGCGATCCAGCCCAGCTGCGAGGATACCTGGCGAGTCGAGTTGTTTTGCCTGCTTTTTCATTTTTCGGAGCTTATCCAGTTGTAAAAAGTACTTTTCAACCAAGTAGGATCGCGTCGCCAGGTGACTGGCATAGACGTTGGCTTTCTGGATTTCATAACGGCGACTGGCAATATCCGCAGTGCTATTCAGGCTGTTTGGCGATGGGTCGCGTAGGCCAGAGTATTCTGGCATGGGAGGAAAGTAGGGCTGCCGCGATTGTGTGGTGCTGCCAGCGCGCGTGGTGGCCTTTGGCTGGACCTTGAGTATTTCCGGGGCCGCCTCGAGAACCTGTCGACAACGCTGTAGGCTCTGCTCAAATATACGCTGTTGACGATCCCAGTCGAAGATCTCATCAATGCCAAAAGCCATCTCAGCCGTAGCCAATGGTGAATACGATAGGAAGATGCGGACATTGAGATTGAACCCTGTGATGACAGAGACGGTGTCTGGACGCTGGGGCTGTATCCCAGTTGGGAATATATATGCATCATCCACTTCGACCGGTAACGGAGGGTACGGCTCCGTCTGTGTCGCCGGGGCGATGGTGAGTTCCCCGAAAGACGCGCCCAGCTGCTGTATCGTCCTGGGTTTCGTTAGCGCTGAGCGTGGCATTGCCACACCTCCTTTGCTTACCGCACACCGACGAAGACTGTCCAGAAGACTCGGCGCCCAATCTGCTCCGTTATACGATCAAGCTTGAAATCACGTGAGCCGTCGAAATTAGGGCCTTGGGAGCCCCATGCGCCTGGTACATGGCCAAGATAGGTATATCCCTGCCCTTCCGCTTTGTGCAGTCCCAGCGAGCGTATGATGGTCAGGCACTCGGCGAAATAGAGACGCAACTGACGCCATTGGAAGACATAAGCCCCCGTCAGGCCCAAGATGTAGCTCGTGCATGCATCGTAGACATTGAGGGACGGCCGATCGAGGTAGCCGGGCCCCCGCGCGTGGGCGCAGACCTCGCGGCACTTGTCGACGAGGGAGAGATGGGAGGGGTATTGGTGCCGGGTCTGTGTTTTGAGGTGCAGGCGTGGCTTGCGCGGGAACGACGACACCAGGGCCGCGATCATGGACGCCAGCAGCGCCAGGAAAGACGGGTTGCTGTAGTCTTCGCGGCGGGCCCAGGCCTCGCGGAAGGAGGGTTCGTGGGGGAAGGGGCACAGCGGGTGGATGTAGGTGAAGAAGTCGTCGATGAGGGCGTTTATGGTCGGGAGCGGGCAGATGGCCTCGGCCGCGAGGTGTGCGGGCTGCGACGACTGCAGCTGGGCCAGCGCATGGGCGGCATTGGTGGGCGACTGCGGTGACGGCGAGCCGTTCAGTCGCCGCTTCTTGATGGCTTCGGCGTGTCGGTTGGGGGGGCCTCGCCGTCGACTGGGCCGCTCAAAGGTACAGGGAATCTCGAGGGCGACGCAGGCTCGACACGGCGGCCCTGACTCGTCGCATTTGACCTTGCGAATGCTGCACGAGTCGCAGGCCTTGCGGAGGCGCATAGGCTTGTGCTGGACAGGAGGGTCATGGTTTTCATCGAGCGCCTGCCGGGCCTGCAGCGCCTCGGTGATGCCGTCGAGCACGGGGCCGTTGCTCGGATAGAGGGGCGTATAGTGCGGCGCATGGCCGTGGTCAGGCAACGGCGGATAGCTGGACGCATGCGGTGACGAGGATGCAGCAGCAGCAGCAGCAGCAGCCATGGCTGAAGCTGCAGCGGCGGCCAGCAACGGCTGCGTCCCGATGATTTTCCGTGGCAAGGGGAGAAACTGATTTGCCGTGGTCAGCGTGGAGAAGTCGATGGCGCCATGGCATGCACACGGCGCACGAGTCCGCCCGAAACTGTGGCTGCGTGTCGTTGTCTCGACCGGCGAACAAACGACTCACCTTTTGCGCGGTCCGATGACGATGACGACGACGACGACGACGAGGATGAGGAGGATAGCACGGCCGTTAGCGGGCTCGGGGAAGATGGATGGTTCCCGGCCGAGCCCAGTTAGGCAAGTGAAGGCAACGCCTCCGAATCACTTGCATTGGCTTCCCCATGCCAGCTATGCACTCGTCCTGGGGCTCGGTAGCCATGGCGCATGGCCGTGTCGACTGGTATTGGGTAGGTGTTGACTGCAGGTACACTCCTTCATCGTTCCATGGCGCAAGCTCTCTCTAAAAACACTACCAGCAACCAAGTACTAGTACAGCCCGCGTCCTACGTACTGTTACATCCATCCCCACCGAGGCGGCCCCCCGACCAGCCCCTGCTGCGACTGTCAATCGCTGTCCTCGCTGTCCGACTCACTCCGCACCGGCGGCTTCAACGACCGGCTCAGTGCAAAGTCCAAGACGTCCGATTTGGCGCCTGCGTCGACAAACTTGCGCAGACACCATCCGATCTGTACTGCCGTCGGCTTTTCGTTGCCCAGCGGATCCATCTGTCGGCCCTTGACGAAGACTGCCCGTGTGAATTAGCAAAAAGGGGGGCGTTGAGTGAGCCAGGGGGGGTGGGTGTGCTAGGCTTACTGATTTGGTTCAGGCTGTCTTCACGGTCATAGACTTTGTCGGAGGAGCCAAATGCAATGATTGCGAGTTTGGGCGAACGATGGTGCTCCTTGGCATGTGCGGCGCTGCGTTCGAAGCCGTGTTGTGCGAGCCCAGCAAGAAGATGTTCGTACACCTTGCGCGGCAGCTTCGCGGACGACGGGCTGTTGTTGGGCCACACGGTCATGTTGAGCGTCACCAGGTTGGGTAAATCCCCTAGGCAATCCTGCCATCGGCGTCAACAGCTTGACTCCACACATACACACAAGACGTCTTGTACACACAGGATGCAGCACGTACCTCAAACGCAGTAAAGCTCTCGTTTTTGCTCTGGAGAAGACTCACGTGCGGAAACGCCATCGACATCTGCTCCAACCCCGAGCATTCCTGGCAAATGAGCCCAAAGGATGCATCATCGTACACCAACTCCTCATCGCAGCTGTCCGGGCCCGTACTCGCATGCACATTCAGCGTTGTCAGCGTCTTGCCATGCCGCACAATGCCCGCAGCAGCAGGCAGGCTCTTGGCATCGATCATGTCCAGCGTGAGGACCTTGAGTCCGGACACCAGGCACAAGAAACCATCGATTGCATCGAGCCCGTCATTCTCGTCGTTGTCCTCGTGCTTGACTTCCAGGGTTTCAAGTCGATCGGGGAGTTTGGTGCTCTTGCTGAGCTCCGCGAAGAGAGCGTCGGCACCAGAACAACTGAAGACACGGATCCCTTTCACGGATTGGAAGTCGATCAGCCTGCAGTAGGTTTCCGAGGCGTATCGCAAGTGAAGCTTCTGCAGCGTAATCTCCTTGAGCGCGAGCGGCGTGCACTTTTCAAACGGCTGCATGTGGCGGAAGAGGGTCGAAGTCAGCAGTCCCGGCGCCGTTGCAGAATCGTTGAGCTCCCGCGGTGGAATCAAGTCATCAAAACTCGCGTGCAGCGTAATCTTGTCCAGTTTGTGCGTGGCCGTGTGTTGGAGCAAAAAGTGGCAAAAGTCCATGACCTCTCGTGTGTCCGGGTACAGCCCAATCTTGCGCACGTTCTGAAACGTCTCTTCAATCCTGGGAATCGTCTGCAACTCTTCGAGAACATTGCGATCCAGCGATATGCTCTCCATCCACTTCATGCGCCTCTGCTTCTTGAACAGCAGCACCAGATTGTCCCCCGAGAAGGGCGACCAAGGATGCCACGAGAACTTCTCCAACTGGTCCTCGGGCATCAGCTCCAGAATCATGCGAATCGCAAAGTGGGCTTGCTGCAGCTGGCCGCACTTGTCCAGCACATCGGCGAGGTACAGGTCGAGTTTGCGCACATGTTTCAGTCCAATGTTCCTGGGATTGAGCAAGGCTGCAAGCCGCGTGTCGTTGGCGGATCCGACATCGAGGGTGACTTGGTGGTAGAGGGTGCGGACGGCAATTTCGTGGAGCTGCTTGCACACGAGGCACACGCTTTTGAGGTCGGTTGGGCGATTAATCTTTCCCGCTATTAGCCGGGTGCGTTCGCGTCTACGAGGGTCGCACTGTGTTCTGCTAGTGGTCGGTACTCACGTGCTGTACAATCAACGCCTTCAGATCAACCGGAAGGCTCATGAAATGCCGTCTCGAGGCCATGCTGTTGGGGTGATCGGGACGCCGCCTGCGTGGAGATTGCGTGCGACGGGTGTGTTGGATGGAGCCTGTAGGCTGTAAGTTGCGACATCGATCTAGCTCGGAAAGTCGCGCCCCGACCGAGGAAGCTTAGTCATTGCCAACGGGATTGGTTTCTGCGTGACTACATGTGTTTGGCGTTGAAAGCTTGGCCGGTGTGGGTGGAGTCGTCACATTCAACGTCTTTCGACGGAGAGCACGAGAACGTTGCTGTTGCGACAAACGAACCCCGAAACATGCATGCTCCAGCGAGTTAGCAGTCGTCTCCCAGCCGCGTAGCCGCAGGCCTCCACGTCAATGCATGAAGAACAGCAATGGCGGTCAAAAGTCCCTGGGAAATTGCAAGAGATACCAAAACTCTCCCATGCGGAAGTGCCAACTACCAAAAACACCACGCTATGCTAACAACAGAGTCCACTGTCAAAACCAAAGCAACTCGTTGGAAGACGTCTAGTCGTCCCCATCGCTATCATCAAAGCCTGCCAGCAACTCGGCTTCTAGACCATCGTCGTAGTCCTCTTGCACGTCTGGCGCGCTTCCGTTGATTGCAGGCGTCTTTTCGTCGTCCTCGCCGTGGTCTTCCTCTGGGCCTGTGGTCTCGGGACTGGGCAGACCCGACGACTTTTCCGCCGTCACGACGTTGGCCAAGGAAGTGACTCGTTCCAAGGTGCGCTTCTTCCGTCGTTGCAGCCGGGATGTGCTGTTTACGCTGCTATCGCTCTCCTCTGTGTCGCTAACATCCGTGGAGGTTGTGCTGCGTTTCCGTTTGCGTTTCTGTTGCTTGGCATCGGATGATGTGCTGTTGTCTGAACGAACGCTTTCCGAGTCCGAATCGCTGCCGCCATCCGTTTCAGATTCGTTCAAGAAGTCGGCTAGTTCGTCATCTACGGTTGCCCAGCTATCGGCGGTCATTGCATCAAGGCTGAGGGCCGCTTCTTCGCCCTCTTCATCGCCTGTAGCACTAATGCTTTCATCATCAAGTTCCCCGATGGGGGAACCTTCACGGTCGGCGGCGTCCATCTCGATAATATACGGGCCTTCGTCTACATGCTCCCACCGTGTGCAACACTGGAACATCCACTCAGGACTGACGATTTTGATGTTTGGGTATCGCGCGGCACTCTTCACTTTATTTGTCTTTCGATCGGGGTTCGCAATTACGTGGGTTGTTCGTCGGTTGACGCTGGTGGAAACTTCTGCACCGAAGCTCATGATCCATAGTGCGAAATCGGATCTAGGTATGGTAAGGATTGGTGATAGGGGCACGGTTACTGGAAACTTACGATTGAACGTCAACACCCAGTGGTATGATCCCTGAGAAGACGACCACTGCGCCATCGAGCACCTCACTCTTGATGCGCGGCATGATCTCTGCGACATCGGGTAGGGTATCATTCATGACGCGCTTCTTCGGGCTCTTCCCGCCCTTGAGCTCTGCGATGCGACCCCCTGCTGGTGCTGCCTTGATCTTGATATATTGATCGTAGAATTCACGATGTACTCGTAGCAGGTTGTTTTCGATGACATCGAGGCCCCTGTCATCGTCATTTAGAATACTGTGGCGGACTTTGTGCTGGTCTGCATGCGGTGGGTCGCCGTTTTCGAGTTCGACGGGTTGCTCAGCCTCCTCGGCTGCTTCGTCTTCTTTGTCTTGTAAAAGTTGTTGTTGCAGAAGAGGGCGTTCAGTCTGTTGTGCGATGATGAGCCTTTCCTGCTCTTTGGCCTGAAGGTCGAGGTCGTAGTCGTTCTGCTTGACCAGGGTCACCAACTGCCGACCGAGCTCATCCAGGTCACCGTTACTCGCAGTAGTAAGAGCCGGCTCAGTCGGCTTTCCTGTCACCGATACCGGATCAGATGGCGCCGTGTCTTGAGTCTTGTTGGGCAGTTTGTCCTTGGCAAACGAGACGAGCTCCTGTTGCTTCGGCAGAAAACTTGCATTGATATCGCCTGCGCCCGGGAAGAAATTGAAGACGGGCACGCGGACCAGATGCGGGCTGTACTGCCAGACGTCTGCTCTGTCGTCGATGATGACGACCATGGATGTGTTTTGGAACAGTCGACCTAGGCTCTTGGTCTTGTCGGTGTAGTTCTCGTCGCGGCTGAGGATGCGGTCGCCAAAGTATCTGCGGTCGGGATCGATGATTTTGCACACAGCCTGGGCGTAAGCGCGCGTGGCCATGGTGTAGACGTGCATCTCGTACAGCTTGGACACGCGGTGGAAGAAGGGATCGAGTCCAGGGCGCATCTTGACGTAGTACCAATTGCCGGCGACATTGGAGACGTTGTCGTCGGCCAGTTGGAAGCCCTCGACATCCTTGACGGCGGCGTGGTTCGGGTTGCCGGGGTCGGCCTTCCACTCGGCAATGGTGCGTTCGCAGGTGGTGTGGATGACGGTCTGGTCGAGGTCGACGATGAGGGTGAGCTTCTTTGCGCCCAGCAGACGCCTCTTGGCATCCTCCTCAGCGGCGGCGGCTTCCTTGTGGCTGACGAGGAGGGCGACGTTGTCGTGCGTCATGTTGATGGTGGCGCGGGCGACGTTGCGCTCCTTGGTGAGGTAATCGACCTTGGTCATGTCCTGGCCGCACTCGGCGCAGAGGCCGCCAAACTGCGTCTCGTGGGTGCATGGCTCCTCAATGTCGACCAGGGCGATGCCGGCGCGCTCCACGACGGTGCCGGGGGCGACAAACCAGCGCGTGACCCTGCCCTCGGTGCTGGCATCGAACTTGGTGATGAACTTCTTCAGCACCGTCTCGCTGCCGCCCCACTTGTCGCCTTCGGTAACAGCCGTCTCATACTTGTAGCTGAAGAGCTTCTCCGAGCGCTTGACCAGCTCGTCCGGCCGCTTCAAGAGGTCGACGACGGTGATGGGATACGCCAGATCCCGCGGCGATGTGACTCTCATTCCGCAGTGCGGCGGCCCATGCGGTGGCTACGTGGTCGTGGGTGCAGCCGGCGCGTCGCGAGGCATGGGCGCTTCGGGGCGCGCAGCAGGCAGGTGTTTCGGCGTAATCAAGGACGCACCTGCGAAGAACATTCGCCGTAAGAGGCGACACTGTGCGCGGGAGGATGGGCGTCGTGGCGCGTTGGCGTGGATTGCGTTGGCGGTTGCGGCTGCGTGGAGCTGGCGGCCGCCGAAGTGACCGGGGTCGGCTTTATAGGGAAAGAGCAGGCCGCGGTGCCCGCTTTCGACCAGAGGCCCGTGCGTCCTGCCGGCGACGACGGCGATGGCCACTACCCACTACCCACTCTCCACGACTCACTCACTCACTCTCACTGCCTACTGACTGCTCACTGCCTACTGACTGCACACTCGGCACGCGACGGCGTCCTCTCGGCGCGAGTGGTGGTGCATGCGTGTAGACGCGCATACGATTCTATCTCTCCTGCCCCTCAGACGCCAGGTTCGTCGGCGGCGGCATCCACTTGGCACCTACATACACATGTCCATTGTCCCCTAGCGTCGTACCCACACGCACCCTGGCAGACAAAACAATGCCCACGCCGCAAACAAAGCCAGAACGCTCGCTCACCCGCTCGACGCCGGCTCTGCGACGCGCTTCGGCGCGCCCTTCTTCAGCACCATGCTGCCCAGCACCGCAGAGCCGCCTGCGCCAGGCTTGCCCGCATCTTGAATGGGCCCAGCCGTCGGCGGCTGCACCTCGAACGGATGCGGCACGTCCATCTCCTCCCCGTCTTCCACCATCGTCCAGTCTTCTTCAAACTCGTCCGACGGCTCGTCGTCCAGCTTGGCGTGCTTCTTGACGAGCGACCGGGCACGCTCGAGCTCGCGATAGAGGGTCTGGATGGCGACCTGCGTGCCGTTGTCCTGATGCGAGTTAGTCAGTCCGTCCGTCCAGCCGTGAGGTCGCCGAACACGTGACAGTGGGGATACTTGCCTTGCGGATCTTTTGACCCAGTACCTTCGCCTTCACAATCATGCGCTGGCTGTTGGTCACCTCCCACAGTGCGCGGCTGAACACGCTCGTGTTGACCTTCTTCAACCAGACGCCGACACCCATGTCTTCGACGCGCTGGGCGAAGAAGTACTGGTCGCCAAAGAAGGGCTTGATGATGGTCGGTATGCCAGCGCGCAGGCTGGCACCGGTAGTGCCTGAGCCGCCGTGATGCACCGCTGCGTCCATCTGCTTGAACAGCCAGTCGTGCGGTGCCGACTGAATCTGAAAAATCTCCGGCGGGAGAGGCATCTCCGGCTTCGAGGCATCCTTGGTCTCCAACCGATCGGACCACCCTTTCGACAGCACGCATCGGACGTCAGCCTTCATGACCGAGTCCACCACTGTCTTGGTAAGAGCTGCGGGGTCGTCAATGACAATGGAGCCAAACCCGACGTAGACCAGCTTCTTCCCGTCCTTTCGCGCCTTGTCGATAAATGCCACCAGATCGGTAGGCGGCTCGTACAGATCCGCTTCATCCAGGAACCAGTAGCCCGTCACGCGAACCCAGTCAGGCCAATCAAGAGGCGGCGGCACGACATGAGGGCTGAAGTTGTAAAGAAATGGCCTCAGACTCGCCTGCATCTTGCTCTGCGTCGTATTCTGGAGTCCTAGTTCACGCCGCCGCCACTTGTTGATCTGACCCGAGATGGCAGTCCAGAAGATGGTGTCAAAAGTGATGTACGTGATGCTGTTGTAGCCACCACCCATCTTCTTCTCCAGCACCGAGAATGCATGTGGATAGGCGCGCGTACGTGTCCAGGGCATAGTGAAGGCGCGAAAGTAGGGAATCTCCAGTGCTTCTGCAATGTGAATGCCCGCCATGGTGCTCGGGCTCTCAATCAGAACGTCGGCGCCCTGGCAAGCACGCCACGACGAGCTGCACACGTCATCAAGCCATCCGCGAAACTTGGAATTGGCCTCCTTCATGAAGTTGTACGTGAACATGCCATGCTCTACACAGATTCTCATCAGCTCCGCCGGGTTGCCATCGACCGGCGCAAAGTCGATTCCATGTTTCCGCACCCAGGGCTCGAATTCAGCATGCGTTGCGATACGCGCCCTGTGGCCTTCCTTCAAGAGTTCCTTGCATAGCGCAATGTATGGCTGCACGTCGCCTCGGGACCCGATGGTAAGACATACAATCGTGAGTGGCTCCGATGGCTTGAAGTCGACAAACGAGGCGAGAGGATCGTCAAATATCAGGGGGATTCGATCATGCTCAGCAGCACGTACGACTTCCGACGCCATGTTGGTCGGCTTGTCCACACCACGGTCCTCCCGTGCCTGTTGCAGGAGCTCGTGTTCTGCCTTGGCCGCCTCGTCGTCGCTATCCACGCCAGAAGAGGACAGCTGGTCTTCTTCAAGGTACTTGGTATTCTCGAGGATGCGGAGCACAGTGATGGCGCATTCGTCGCGATAGTCTGCTTTGGAAAACTCAAAGAACAGCTCTTCATGCCCCCTAATCACAATGGCCAGGCCATAGTAGCCAATTCGGAAGCCCTTTTCCTTGTTGACATTTTCAATGTCCTTCATTGGCAGAATAATCTGTATGTGGTCAGCGTTGTCTCGTTCAGGAATCAACAGCTCGCCCTACCTTTGTTTTGGAAGTGGGCATAAGACTGCGGAAGCAAAAGTACTTTCCGCTAATGTAAATCTTTCCATAATTGGGAAGCACCCGCTGAAGCGATGCGAAAAAGGACGATTGAAGGACTTCGGTCTCCCGAAATGCAAAATGCTCGCGAAAATTGTCCGCGGCCTTGGTAGCATCTTCGTCGTCTTCCAACCCATGTACTTGGTCCTCCGTTTCCAAGCCCTCGGCTGTGTTGTAATGCTTTCGACCCCCTGCTAGCATGCCAGACACTTTCTCGTAGTATCCCATCGACTCGGCCGCGATTAGGTTGCCCATTTTCTTGGACCGTGTCCGGAAGAAGCCCGCGAGACCAGACGCCTTTTGCAGAGGATAAGAGGCCATATCCTGCAAGGCAGGGGAAGAACCTGATAAGCGTAAAGGGGCGCCACTGGTGTCTGTTTCGTACTCTCCATCGGTCGCTCCAAGCGATAATGGGGCATTGCCGGGACTCGATGCGGGTTGTGGGCCCTTGGAGTGTGTCGTTCTGGGCACAGGCGAGCGCGTTGTATCCTGTGAATGTGCTGACAGGTTTACGCCGACAGGGGACGCGTGAGGCGGAGTGACCCCAGGTGCCCGAAACAAGTCCGAGCGATTTAGTATTTGCGAAGCTGATGCAGCACTTTCGTCGATGGACTGGACAGCCGCAGACGACTCGGTACCTGGATCCAGGGATAAGGAAGCAGAATCCGAGTCCGTTGCACGTGGCGAGAGTGGCGATCGGTCACCCAGTCGACTCTTGGTTGCCGGGTCATGGCGATTTCCACTAAAGCTGCGTCGGACCTCATGGCTAGTGCGTCGTACTTCGTAGCTGGGACGACGGAGAGCGCGGCCAGCATCCATGCTGCGACGCACATCCCAGCTTTTCCGGGTAGCATCGATGCTTGAGCGCACAGAGACGTCGCTATTGCTTGATCTCCCGACGTGCGGTGCGGGCAATGGCGATAACGTGGCTTTGACGTTCTCGGTGATGCGAGGTCCTTCTGTGGGATTGTCCGCGGATGGCAACGAATCACTGTCGGGCGGACGGGCGAGTGAAGGTAGTAATGATGCGAGCATCTTCGGCTCGACAGACTTTTGTGCTGCCTGGTGATGCTCATTGTCGTTGATCATGATACGCAGGACGTTGAGTGCGTCTTGGCCCTTGGTAAAAAACGAAAAGAAATACTACCAAGGTCAGCCGACGTGCAAGCAACGGGAAAGCCCAACCCACTTCGTCAATGGCAAAGGTTTCGTCGTTATCAATGACACGGACTTTGGCCGTGTCGGCGAAGTCCAATATCGAGCTCTCTTCTATCTCGAGCACGTTCTGTATGGGCAGGGAGATCTTGACACTGTTGCCCTCGTTGTGCGTACGGAAGATGACCTTCTGGATCGACTTGACCCACTCACGAGCACTGGCTGCGCTATCCGCCTTGAACTGGTAGTTTCTCTCATCGGTTGTGACCACAAAGCTCGTCTCTTCTTCGCCCTTGCGCTTGGCTTCTTGGACGTCGGCCGAGATGGCATATTGGAGGTTGATGCGATTGCGCGGAAAGTATAGTTCTGCCGGGTTAGTGTAGTAAGCTAGAACATCCCCTCGGAGGATGAACCAGTATCTATTGTTTTTAGACCGGCCGCGCTTAAAAAGGTAGCCCGTCTTGCTGACGTCGTGCTGGATTGGTCAGCTTTGCAGAAGGGGTACGTAGAGGCGCATGGGACTTACATGTTTCCTGGGTATGTAGGCGTAGAAGCAAATGTGCTTCTGGGTAATGTACATGTAGCCTTGCAGGAGGATGCTCTGCAACAACCAGCAGGGGTACTCCGAGACAACCTCCTCTTCCTGCTCGAATTCAAATATCTGCTGGATCCTCTGTGCCAAACTCAGCGGTGCCTTGTTCTTTGCGAGTCCTGATGAGCTGCTCCCTTGTCGCGTCTTGCGCGCCCCACTGCGGCTCTTCTCCACCTGTATCGCATCGCCGGGCCTGACACCGGGCCTCGCCGTGGAACAAGTCGGCTGGCTTGGACCCGGGGCAAGCTCGTCTGCCTCAGGCCGCGGGGGGAGGAACTGAGACGAGGACATTTCATCTGCAGCCGGGCCTTCAGGGCGAACATCCTTTCGGCTCCCCATCTTCAGCTTTGGCAGCGATCGCAAGAGCTTATTCTCGGACAGCGCCCGTCTGTGCTTGGCCTTTGCGGCCTTGCCGGCCTTTCCTTCTCGACCCGGGCCGGGGAGATTATGGAAGTCGTTGGCGGTGCTGAGGCGGCTCAGTCTTGCGGCGCCATCCAGGCTGTGGTATTGCACCTTGGGTCGGCCCTCGTCGTCGCTATCACCCGAGTCCACTTCCTGCATGGTTCCGAGATTCGTCTGCGACTGCTGCCCGGCGCGGGCAATCATGGAGAAGAGGGACTGATTCATCGACATGGTCTTGTTGCCCTTGGGCGCCGTGACATCTTCGTGCGCGTCGTCTCCGTCCTTGAAGCGCTCCGGCACTTCGAGCGACACGCCTCGCATCGCCTTTTTGGCATCTTTGCGCTTCTTGGTCAGTCTCCGGCTGGGCCGGTCGCTTCCGCGATCTTGCGAGGCCATAGTACGTGGTTGTGTGGGGTGGCGCACAGATGGGGGCCGTTGGGG
>Ga0182211_1000408_pt1 | contig 13785 bp, 10 predicted proteins | sample G5R1MG_20_FD_129660 | JGI IMG/M metagenome (GOLD analysis project Ga0182211, IMG submission 129660) | Switchgrass phyllosphere microbial communities from Michigan, USA - G5R2_MAIN_03OCT2016_LD1 MG | ecosystem: Host-associated > Plants > Phyllosphere > Phylloplane/Leaf | place: USA: Michigan... | reverse complement strand
CTGCCGGGCGAACCACTTGGCCCCCCACCGCCGTTGCCGCCATCCCTTGCCGCCCGCACCCCCCCGCCGCACGAGCATTCGCGCACACGAGCTCCCCTCACGGTAGCCCCTCACGGTAGCCCCTCACGATAGCCCCTCGCGGTCTCCGGCCGCACCATGACCGCCGACATGGACATTGACTTCACGCGCCGGAACAAGAAGCCACGCCCTTTGTCGGAACACGAAAAGGAGAAGCTCGACGAGTTCGTCGATGCGATCCACTACTCGGCCAGGTGCGTCGTCTTGCGTGCACCCAAGTCGTCGGCGCGTCCTTGGCTGACTGCGCGCGCAGATACTCAGACGACGAATACGAGTATCGCCACGTGCAGCTCCCCAAGCAGATGCTGAAGATCATCCCCAAAGATTACTTCGACGGTGCGCGGGGCACGCTCAAGCTCTTGTGGGAGGAGGAATGGCGGGCGCTGGGCATCACCCAAGTACGGACCCTCCCTGCCTCTGCGCAACCCCGTGCTGACTCGAGATGCAGAGCCTGGGATGGGAGCATTACGAAGTCCACGAGCCAGAGCCACATATTCTGCTCTTCAAGTGTGTCGGACCACCACCATCTCTCACCACCGGCTGACGAATAATGCAGACGACCGATCAACTACCAGCCGCCCATGCACTGATGTACTGCAGGAACTCCGTGCGAATCAAGAGACCACCGGGTTGATTGCGGATGCGCTGCTTGTGCATGAACTATCTCCGCATGTAATGCGACTACCTCGCGACACCTATATTCTTTGTTTCTTCTGTGCAAGGCACGTTAGCCATAATGACGACATGATAATGGCGGAAGTAAACGGCCTGTTGGCGTCTTCGCTATTCCGATCATCGGAGAAGGCCTGCAATATCCTTTGAAGGAGGGGGGACTGGAGCTCACGTCTGTACATACAACGGCCACAGGAGCCGGATGGACTCCGGGGGCAAGAGGCCTTAGCTAATTAGCAGAATTGACACCTGTCTACCGCAGGTGTTTCTAATTATCCACCTCCACCAATTTTTTTGAAATTCTCCTGCGGTTTTCACTTTTTTCGCTGACACGGTGATGTCCATGCGTATTCGGCACTAACAGGAATCCCGGCATGCGAAAATCGAAGCTGATCAAAGGATTTTGTATCCTGATCATGGACAGCCGCGTGGGTAGATGGATTATGTAGCTATTCAGCTATGACCATGTCCAGAACAGCATGGTATTCTCGCAATCCCCATATGTTTCAGATAGCATTTGGATTAGCACACGATCTGATGCGGCAATTGTCAATAACGTGATGCACGACTCGATTTTCGGAATCTTGCATTGTTTACTCTGCTCGTCTACCAGGCTCATCCGCCTACTCTACGTAATGCAACGTAGTCTAACTGCTGCTCTGAGACGTCTAACCGTTTTGGCATCGAATCGCGCGCGTTGATTTCGGCCTTGAAATCGCTCATTGCTCACCGCTCCACTGTTGCTCCGATACTTCCATGTTCTGCTACGTTTTGGGTGGTATCGTGGGGTCTGGATGATCGGTAGGAAGTTTTAGGTTACCATCTCAATCAAGAAAGCAACGCTAGGCATTGATAGGTACTTCTTTCATGTAAGCTAAGGCGATGAATCACATTAAATATCACCTAAAAAAAACCGGTGATTTTGATAGGAAAGGGCGATGTAGTAGTATATATATACGCTTTTGCTTCCGGCTCCTTAAATCCCCTTACTAAGTATACACAACCACGAAAGACATTACATAGTATAAGTGAACACGCTGGGTGCCCGGCTCCCTGACGAATCGCAGCATATCTGGATAGGATTATGTATAAATATAAACGGTTTTGGTGGGGCCGTTGGCCCATGCCCGGCTCGACGTGTATCAGTTTTACTAGCGGCTCCAGGAAGAATTATCGCTCAAGGACGACGCCGGCCCCCTACAGAACTTTTCTGTAACCATGTGTGCTATTTTGGCTGCCATGTCAAACAGCAATTACGCAAGGCTCAGAGAGCTGAGTACGACGCGGTGTCTGTATTCGCGCGGGACATTGATTGACGATGCGCAAAATTTGCCGCAGAGAACGAACTCAAAAAGAAGAAATCTAGCAAGCAAGGTAGAGTAGATCAGACGCATTCCTTCTTTCTCAATACACACCTGGCTATTTGCTATCTGTCGTCAGCATGCAGATTACAAAATTCCTTGTTGCCCTTGCGGCTCCTATTGTCTGTCTCGCCGCGACTATCCCTCCCACACATGGGCTTGTCAAGCCTAGGTCCCCTATTTCAGGCGGCAGGAACGTAGAAAATGGCCAATCTGGTCCCGTGGTCTCGATTCAAGAATTGAATCAAAACCGGATAGGTGTTCATTTCTGCGGTGGCGCGTTGATAACGCGTAATATCGTTATTACAGCGGCCCATTGCTTTCGTAGAAAAGAACTCAGGAATATAAGGGTTGTCGTGGGAACCGTAGTAAGCCATCCTGTGCAAAAAAACAAAAAAAAATGTGTCTTAACGTGTTACACAGGACTTGAGCGCCGCAACTAGAAGATTTGGAATTTACAAAACATATCTGCATCCCGAGCATGATATTGTTATCTTACACCTAAATCGAAGGGCGGATGATGGCAGGCTTCGCGGAGAAAGTAGTGTCAGCCTACCTCCACCAGGAAATGACCCCTCTAAGGTCTCTGATACCCGTGCTATGGCCATGGGCTGGTATGCTGAGCCCTTCTCCTCGCCCAAATCGGTAGCTGACATTGTCAAATAGGGGGTTCAAAAGCGAACCACCTAGAGGCTTGCCCGCAATTCCCACTACTATTCTCCAGGAGGTGCCCCTTAAGATATTGAAGCGCGAACAATGCGAAGAACTCGTAGGCAGAAAATCACAGTACATTTGCACACGCGGTACTGAAAACGAGGGCGTCTGCAATCAAGATAACGGTGGCCCACTTATTGGTAGCCTTGGAAACAAGCTTCTTGGTGTTCTTACGGTACCAGGTAGTCCCTGCGGTGGTCGGAAAGGCGTGGCTGTTTTCGTTCGCGTGGGCTCTCTAGTCGGATGGATAACTCATGTGGTACATGAGGCACAAAGGGTGCAATAAGTGCAGCATGTACGCCTGGGCCGGCGTCGCTCGACATAACTGCTTTCTTCTCGAACACTGCCATGGTGATTAAGAGTGGTCTAGTAACTTCTTCGTCTACGAACAAATCGCATACCACCTATCAGTAAACGTTGTGCTCTGAACACTCATTACCGTCCCGCAGCGTTCACGGTTCAACTGCCCATCCACTTGACCTTTGCCCATGCCCACATGTAGTAGACGGAACGGCTTACGCGGCTCTGCATATACTCATTGAGGAGGAGTGGCATGACAGCTGTGTGTCATTTGGAAAGTGGGTATTGATGATAGCATTATTGTGTGTAAGTGCCTACAAACAGTGTACGGCAATTCCTACTCCCTCCAGACTTGAACTCTAGTTACAGTGGGGCTCGTGCCCACCACAGCGGACCCTAATCGGGCCGACAGACATGACGTCACCTGACCGAAACCGGATAACTACCTACCTGGGTAGCAGCACAGCGTTTCAATCTTTTACCTAGGCGCTATTCTTTCGATTCGGGTTAACGCCTGCTAAGCTATCCGCCTCCATGTAACCGACAGGGCAGTGTCAAGGGCGATGAGAATTCACGGCAACGATGGAGCCAAAGCATCACATGCAAATACCTACGCATCCTCCACGCGCTCCATACATGTCTATCCACCCTTTCCAGGATAGTCGGTACGTTATTACCTGCGAGGTACGTAAAAGACGGGGATATTGTGCGGGACCCCGGCCCACAGGACATTGGTAAGGGCCGGTCAACTCGGTGTAAGCCAGGAGCATTCACTTCCACACAAGGTGCGACCCAGGTTTGAGGATGCGGCTGACTCTGCCTACTTTTCTTCGCGGCGGGGAAATGCATAGGTACTAGTACCCCATCTTACGTGACACATGTATGCACACGACGAAACGAGCAGAAAAGTAAGCCCGGAGGTATTCTGAGACACCCGCCGGCCCTTTGAGCGGAGCCCTGTGAGCGGAACCTGACGGGACTTGACGCACGCGAGTCGCTGCGCAGTCGTCGCCTTACCATGTACATAGCCATACTGTATACGTAGTACTCATAGCAAGAGTACTGGAACGAGCCAATGACATGACGCGATTAGCTAAAATGGCTCGTAGAGCTAGTACTATGTAGGTTGTGGTGCTACGTCTGTACCTATTGCGTAGAAATACCTGACAGCAATCCACTGCCTGCTTGGCGGAAGATGGCGAGAAAGATAGCAGAGCATTTGCCGTTGCAAATCGTCTTAGGAAACCGATGGCCCCCATTGGCCTGTCCTGCGTCTCTTATCGCTCGGGTGGCCGGACTGACTTTCTCCGCCTTCCTGTCGGCAGCGGCAACTAGACCGCATTCGGGCGCTATTACTAACATTTTGATCCTAACCCGGCCGTGCACGCAGTTACCGTACTCGTCCCTCCAGGCACTTGGTTGGCACACAAAAACCGTCTCTTGACGCCCTCGCCCCGTACCATCCATCTCCTTGGCTCTGCTTCTCGTCCCCCTCCCCCCTTCTCTCCCACACGCCACCAACGCGCGCCCCGAACCCTCAATGACGGCACGAACCATCAACCACCTCATCCTCCTCGCAGCCGTCACCGGCAATCTTGGCCCCTGATCAACGTGCCTATCGACTCCACTCTCCACTTCCCGCTCAATAACCGGATGTTGCGGTCACTGAGGATCGATCTTGCGACCCACGCCGATAAGCACAAGCCCTGTCACATTGTCGATAACCACCTACACGACCAACAATCTTGCATTACCTCCGTGTTGGTTATTTCCCGCACCCTAGCCTGCGGCCCGCATTGGCTGCCCACCCTGTGCTCCTTATCGTCTTCTTGAGAATACACATCCAAACGTCCATTGCTAGCAGGATGACGACGGCCATAGCTATGCCCTCGATACACCACCACCGTCATCCATCTGCCCCAATCGCCCTCGCTCCCGCTCCCGCCCGTAAGATCCAGAACATCTTACCCGGGAACGGGAACCCCGTCACTGGCAAACCCACGTCCAGTCACGGTCCTGTCTCGGCCATCCGCTCACGAAGAGAACGCCCCTGCGACGCCTGCAGGAGGCGAAAGAGCCGCTGTGTGATACAAGAAGGTGCTGCCTTGTGCGTCCTGTGCGGCTTTCACAAGCAGGCGTGTACCTTTGTACAGAGTCCTCGGCCCAGGAAGCGCAAGGTCGTTGAAACTGACAACAAGAGTTCGTCCAACCACGCGAAAAAACGGTATGTGCAAGCTCACCACTACTGTGCGTTACTTGGAGGCTGCAGGTTGTTGTGTGTGTTGAGTGTTGCGTGGGGCTAGTAGCCATAAAATCCCCGATATCTCTCCGTGCCGGTCTAGTCGTAATGTCACGTGACTGCGTGTGACCGCGTCGTCACATGCATCGTGCGAGGCTTACAACACATCGCAGCATGCGCGTCTGGAGACTTCATCAGACACGTTGGATTTTGTTCATTCTTGCTCCAACATGTCAAACTGACATGAGATCAGATCGGTTGATATTGAGCCCCCGCCGCTGGCACTATCGACGCCCAAGATCTCCGCAACGGCAGCAATTTCTCCACCGGCGCAACCACCGTTGGCGCAGTTGGCCAGCCCCCCCGCACCCCAAATAGTCGAGACCTTGGGCCTGCAACAAAGCCAGCACAGCCGGTACCTTGGATTAAGCTCTCCGTTCGACTCACTGCTCATTGGCCTGTCGCAATTTGACACGCGCAACGAGTCCACCTTTGATCTCGGTACCCTTCGACGAGTGAATGGTCAAGAATGTTTCATCATGCTCCCTGACGAAAACACACAAGATTATGCCGGCGAGGCCGACGCATTACACCTTGTTGAGCAACTTGTGCATCCCCACGGCCCTGCTCTTCTAGAACTCTACTTTCAAGTGGTCCATCCAAGCTACCCCATCATCCAGAAACACCTCTTTGTCGAACGCTATCACAACGGCGTCCGGAATTTCTCGCCGGCCCTCCTGGCTGGTATGTATATACTAGCGCTAAATTGGTGGTCTCGTAACCCTGAGCTTGCAAGTTGCTCTAAACCCGATGCGGCCAGGCTAGAGGCGATTGCAATGAAAGCATTGACTGCGGCTATGGAGCGACCAAAGCTGTCGACCGTGCAGGCAGGCTTACTACTGCTACAGCGACCAGAAGCAGACTCATGGAGTCTGACGACACAGTTAGTAGCCATCGGCCAGGAGCTCGCCCTTCATCTTGACTGCTCATCGTGGTCAGTACCACTTTGGGAACGCGCGCTACGCAAGAGGATTGCATGGGCGCTATACATGCAGGATAAATGGAGTTCGCTGATCCATGGCCGGCCATCCCATATCTTCATCGCCAATTGGGCCGTGAAACCGATAATTGGAGAGGAAGACTTTGATGAGCGGGGCGATGGGTACGACGTACGACAGGAAGAAACGGAGGAAGAGTATGAGGAAAATCATAGGGGTCGGATTCTCTTCGTGCAGATGATTAGTTTGACACAGATAATGGCAGAGGTAATGGACACCTTCTACACACAAACGGCCATCCACGACTTTGCCAACGCGGGTGGCAGGACCACCGAGCTTATTCTCGCACGCGCAAAGCCGGTACAGATCAAGCTCCGACGTTGGTATGAAAATTTGCCTGCCGAGGTCAAGATGCAAGCGCCAGAAAAGAGCAAGCTTACATCGACTGGTACGTTTGCCGCGGTCTGTTCGAAAGCTTTTCACTCACAATCTCGCAGGTTACTTGCATCTTGCATACTTTGCCACAGAAATCACCCTCCATCGCCGTATCGTACAGTCGCTGGACGCTACAAACCCCAACTCGTACGGTCTCTTCATGTGCCGCAATGCCGCCAAGACCCGCCTCATCTCCGCGATGGACTTTGTAAATCGGCTCAAACCCGAGCACCTCCAGGCATTCTGGTATTTCGCCTCCAAGGTCAACTTTACCCTCATTGGCACCTTTGGATCGCTTCTGTGGGCCACGTCGCCCGCCAGGGAAGAGGCCGAGTTCTACAACATCCGATTGCGTGAGTACCGCTGGACCTTGTCCGTCTCCTCAAAGCGCGCAGCATTCCTCGACTACGCAGTCTCCATGCTGGATGCGAATCGCGCCATGCTGAACAATGTAGCCGAGAAGCCTAGTCTGGCAGAACAAATCAGCAATACTGGGGTCCCTCCTGCGGCGTCTTCGCGACAGCATCCTCCTCCCACGTTATCCAGCATGGGCTCATCGAAACCACCTCATGACCTGGGGACATACGACCATGACCTCGACGAGGAAATCTCGTCCGGTGAGAGTATCGAGGACTTCAAAGAAGGGTCCCAGGACGGTAGCCAGGCGGCAAGTAGGCCGTGCACGGCGGGTAACTCCCCATGAGCGCTTCAGCCTTTTGGCCTTGTCCCGGGCAACTCGCTCCCCTTCTTCAATCACAACTAGGTAGATACCTGCATTGCACTCTTAGCGCGTTTTGGGGCGGCGCTTCCACGCTTCATGATAGATACCTTTAGACTCATCGGCTGGATAGATAAACAGGGGATTAGATGATCACTGGGCTCGCTGTTCCTTCGGAGGGCGTGCTAATAATTCTATCAACTATGTGAACGTGGAGTTTCGCCATGTGTGTGTGTATTCATCTTCCTGTGCATCTTGTGATGCATGTGCGATGATCCTGTTACACAAAGATCAACAAGCTACGAACGGCTCGAAAGTAGCCGAGGCGCAGGAAAAAAACTTGTTGGATAGAACTGTGTTGCACACGAAAAGCATTGTTCGTCCCTCTTCCAATCGCTGTGATTACTATACTGTGCTCGTAAGCTCTGAGCACAGGTGATTGAGTAAGAGCGAACAGATGTCTTCTAGGTCGTTGGGTAGATTCTTCCCGTCCTTTTGTGCAAGCCGGGCCTCTAGGTGTGGTCCATCTGTCCAAGTTTTCAAGTCTGGTCTCCCACGCACTCCTATATGCCTCTGACGTGAGCGTATATACCTAATACCCATATCTTGTCCCGTCTTGCCTGTGCCGTTACACACATCACAGCAAGCTAGTATAATCCTATACAGTTGGAGTTGTACCTTGTTTTGAAAAGACATGGCCAAAACTAAGCAGGCTATGCTATATATCGAATATCCAAGGGAAAAAAAAAAGACGCAAGGCATGAATACGCAGCGCTACGCTTTTTGATTACGCAAACAACAGCGCTAAGCGGGACCCATTCCAGTGCCCAGAAATGGCAGTAATTTGCCAGAGATAAAAAAAACCTCCCCCTTCAAACATTGCGCCGACCCATGTATTATCGAGACGAGAATCCTAGGTAGTTTATACTTACATCCATATATTGGTCCGTTTTGTCATGACATTCGTTAGGAAAAAAAAGAGAAAAAGATGAGGAGGGAGACGGAAATGGCAGATATAAGATCATTGCCAACTTACACGCGGTGGAGAAAGCAAAAAATAACGGGCACAGTGTGTCCCCGTGGCGAAAGCATCTTGCTTCCCGCCCCCTTAACACCCGAAAACGAATAATCAACTGCGCCTATTACAACATTAATTACGTCAACGCCAAATCTGCCACTTCTTCTTCTTCTTGGGCATCTGGAAACTCTCCTGGCTCATTGGCCGGCCCCCGCCATGACGACCATAGCTCTCCTGCTCGTCTAGACTATCATACTCATCATCATCGTCATCCTCTTCATCAGCATACCGCCCGTCGCCAGCATTGCTACTACTATCATTGCGCTGGGGATAGCTGGGATATGGGTTCGTCCGGTCGTAGCCACTGCGCTGCGGTTGAGCGTACTCGGCGCGTTCAACGGGCTTGATGGCGTATTCGGAGCTAATGGAGGGTTTACGCTCGGCAGTGCTGTGCATGGCGGGGTGTCCGCGGATGGTGGGTGTGTTGATGGGATAGGTTTTGCCGTCGCGTCCGCCACTGGAGAAGTAGTCGCCGCCGGCAGTATCGTGACGTGCCTCCATGCCTATGGGTCCGTCACGGGCATAAGGGGATCCTGGGCCTGCACCGACAATGGCGGGGTGCGGTGGGTAAGACTCGCGCTTGGCACGCTTGGTAGTTGGGGTGTGGGCGACAATGTGTGCCTCGTATTCCCACTTTTTGTCGTGAGAGTGCTGATTCAAAAGTCCGCCCATGGAGCGTCTTCGCACCTTTGCGTCATCGAAGTCGGAATCAAGCTGAGGCTTTGGAAGCTGGGACTTGTGCGAGGAGTTGTTGGTGGGGTTCTTGCGAGTAGAGGTGGAGCGGGATGGGAGAGCCATCGTCTGAGCTACACTCGGGTTCTGAATCTGAAGTGACGGGTGGTGTGGGACACTGACGTGTCGTTTCACGGAGACAGACTCCCACGCGGAGGCTCTGACACCATTGCTTGTATCTACATCCATGCTTTGCCTTCGAGCAGCGACGTTGCGAGATATATCGTACGTTTGCTCTGGCCCTAAGCGCTCAGCTGTGTTAGAATGATAGCCAGAGCTTAAACGCTTATCGGTCGAGACAGTGTGGGCAAAATGTGAAGAAGGCTTGTTTTGGGAGCCAACCCCCGAGACGATATTTCTTGGGCTAACCTTGTACTTCTGGTCGGCATGCTGCTCTCCGTCGTCGTCCGTCATCTCACCGAGATCGCTCCCACTCTCGCTGCCAGATAGAGAGTAGCCATCGTCGCCAATCTTATGCTTTCTGTATTGCCTTTTACGACCAAAGCTGCCGAAGACGCCCTTTGATTTGCCACTCTCTTTCGAAAGAGCGCCTGGCTCAGTCTCCGTGTAGTCGAGCGCTGGCACAAGCAGGCGGTATGGCACGGTGATACCTGCTGGGTCGTGCTGTGAGACTTCGACATTGAGACAAATATCTAGTCCTCCCCGGAGATCGATGTACTCGCCGTGGTGCTTTAATGCTTTCTTGCCAAGTACGCTGGGACGACGGTGGAAGTTGGAAGGTCGACCTTGAGAAATGCTATTGCGACTGCGAGGAGGTGAGAGAGATCGAAGTGATTCCGGACGTGTATTATCCGTTGACACACGACGTCGAAATAAGGAAGTCAAAGAATTACGACGCGGGCGGCTGGACTTTTCGGGCTCAGATCTGTCGGGCGAGAATGAAGACTGTGGTTGCCCCTGAGTGGCGATCTGCTCTTGATCGGCGGCTGCATATGCAGGATTATTACGGAATGATAGTGGCGGTGCACGACTTCGCGCCGAAGGCCTTGTTTGACCGCTGAGCCTCCTTACTAGCTGTCCTGGCGCGAAATCGGAGAGTGTCCGCGCAAGGCGTGGACCACCGTCTGGCGTTGCAGGTGGCGATGGAGTTGATGAATCATTTGACTCTGGCTTGTACTCACGAATACTGCACCAGTTCCTGTGAGGCATGAGGTGGGTGTTGTTTCGCCTCTTGCCATCTACGCCATGAGTGAAGAGTCCAATCATATCTTCATCCGTGTTAGAGTCAAGGTGATGAATCTTGTTTCGCTTGTTGATTATGTCGGCCATAACATCTGGAGGCGGCGTGTTGACAATGGCTGAGGAGATGATGTTTGGCATATACCTATGGTCCTTGTCCTTAGCAATATTGAGCCTCTTGCTAGAGTAAAACTGGCCAATAGCTGCGAGATGAACATCGCCTCCAAGAATTGTGACACGAACAGACTTTGTAGAAGCGATGTGTTGTAGTTCACGAATAAACCAGTTGCGCTCTTCCTTGTGATGCTTGGCTGTCCAGTGATCATCCAAATCGTCAAGGATTTCCACGCCACCATCAAACTTGTTGACGAAGTTACCCAACAGTCCGGCGCGGCCAAGAGCCTTGAGAGGGTCCATGAGCCTGCTGGTCAGGATGTTCTCGAGGAAATTCAGCCGAGGGTAGGCAATCGGCACACCGAGAAGGACGACGAGATGCTTAGTCTCACCCTTGATAATTTCGTCTTCTAGCCGATCGAAGATGATATCGTAAGAGTCTTCTGTCAAGATCTCGTCGCGTTGGCGCTCGGTGCGACAGTCCAAACCCAGGAAGGCTACTTGGCGACCAAGGTTCAGGAAAACGCTTCTGGAGCGCTCTTTGATGTAGGGGCCCGGATTTTTGCCCAATACCCATGATGGCTCAGTCTTCTCGGTCTCGGTGGGCACGGAATGGTGTTGGAAAAGCATGTAATATTTGAAAGCGACAGCGCCAACACCAGTGAAGACTGGCGTCTCCATGAAGTGATGCGGGTAGGAGCCAAAACCCTAATGACGTTAGTGCTAATCTCAATGCATTGCCGATAAGTTGAACTTACATCGATGATATCGTGATCATCCCAGATATTGACCATGGGTATCTGCGAGTTTGCCAATCCGAATAAGCCTTGCGAGAACCACATTGAGTATCGCTCGAGGTAGAACTGTTCCAATTCATGCTGCATCTCTTCGGAGAATGGCTCGTGATGCTTCTGCATTGGGTTCCGGCTCTCGGTCCATTTTCTGAAGAGCGTGGTGTGGTGCATTGCTGCGTCGTTGTAAATCTGGTCTCCGCCACCGATCATTACATGGAAGGGCCTTGACTGGTGAGAGTTCAGGACGTCGCGCCAGAGGGGATCTGGACCGCAAAACTCATTCGAATCGACACTGAAGGAGAAGCCGTTACAGCTGTGAAACATGATGTTCATGGAATCACCCTTGGCGGGTACCCAGAAACCCGTAGCAGGACCGCGGTTGATCTTGTACGCAACGCGTGTTTGGCTGCTCCCCAACTCGATTTCGATGTTGAATCGCCAGAACGTAGAGCCTCGTTCCGCATGCAGGCGCACACCCGGTATGTCGCAAAATTTCCCCAGTTTCTCTCCGTCCTTCTTGTGCACGCGAGTAGACTTGGTGCCCGACCCATTGGCTCCGGCGGTGCTTCGACTCTGAGAGAACAGCCCCGTACCGTCTTCAATCCGTGAGAGATCCTGATTCTCGGCAATCTCGTCGACCGGCTTGACATAGAGCGTTTCACCGGTACGTGAGATCTTGATCTGACCTTCAATTGGGTCAATGTGAACTGGGTCAAGTTGGTCGACATCAACCTCTTCTGGGGGCGGTGGAAGGATATCCATCGGCTGCTTGAACAGCCGTAGCATTGGTGGCTTTGTGTACGAGGATTTTATGTCTGTAGTCACAATCAGGACGCTACCCCTCCATATCTCGCGATCTTTGCTGGGATCGCTTCGGTCTTTTCGCAGACCAGTGTAGCGCAATAACGGCCCGCACTTTAGGTATAATGGAGGGTTGAAGGTACTCGGCGCCGAAGACTCATCGGCATAGCCATCGTATGTCGGTTGCGTGTAGCCTCCCGAGCGTCGTCGGCGCGATGACTGGCTTTCCTCCCACCATGCCTTATTGTCACTGTTGGAGGTAGTCGGGGTGTTCAAATCGAGATCATCTGCCGTCAAGATACCTATTTGTGCCTTCCTCCATTCTTCGAGAACGGGGGTTGCTGTGTAGGTTCTCTCTGGTTGATCATGGCGACCGAAGTAGGAGTGGGGACGAGAACCGTGCGATGACTTGTGCTGCAGGTCGGTGTCAGGCTCGGAGAACCCAACACTCTTGCGGTTGCCAGTAACAAGGAGGGGGTCGTGCGATGATCGTAGAATGCTATCGGGTGATCGGATAATGCCCTTGCGGTCTACGCGCTGCTGCTGCATCTCCATCTGAGCCGCCACGATACCACGGCTATCTCTTCGTGGTCTGCTTTCGGGGCGAGCCGCTTCGGCGCCGGCCGAGGTATCTTCGGCGCCCTCCAGACCAAGCCTAGCAACCGCCACCACTGGCTTGCGCTGAACTGTGTACATAGCAGGTCCTGTGGCCCGATCGCGGAAGCTGCCCGAGCCTCTTGCAAGCCCGATGGGCTCTTTGCCTTTCAAAGTCTCGTATCGCGGAATGAAAGCGTCGGTGTGAGGCACCGTATGGTGTCGCGGAGCGGTAGCAGGATCCCAAGGTTCGCTGATATCGTGCGTGTTGCCATCCTCCACGCCCACGTCTCTCGCCTGGGGTGACGTGGGCGCAGAGACATGGCGCTTGGAGCCGCTCGTCCGAACAGACGCAGTGGCAGGCTTGGAAACGCGTTGACCGGGCTGCGAGACGACTCGCTGCTGCCGGGCTGCCGCTTCGCGTGCCCTGCGAGCGCGTGCCTCAGCCTCGACCTTTTCCTGGGCTGCCAACTCTGCCTCGAGGATGCGCGCTCTTCGCTCTTCTTTGCTGATATCGTCGAGCTTCCCCTCGAGCTTCTGCAGGGGTGATCGGTCGGGTACCGAGGGCGTGCGCTGCGGGCGGTGTCGCTCCACGGAGCCTGTCAACGGCTCGGCGGGCGCGTACGGCGGCGATCGCAGCCCATATAGCCGGTCGGCGGCCGTCCGGACAGTGGCCTGTTGTCTACTGGGATTAAGCTGGATGGCTGGGTCGCGCGGTCGGGCGGAGGCGGAGGCGGAGCGCTGTGGGCCTCGGGCGGCAGGCTTAGGGGCGTAGGGGTCCTTGTACGATGAGGGCGGTGCGCGTGGGACTTCGGGGGCCGGGGGCAAGGGCTTGTCGACGGCGGGCGCACCGTACTGGCTCTGTCGCCGACGATGCGACGAGGTGGGGAGCGAGCTGGCCATGGAATGGCGGGCGGTCTTGGGCTTGTGCGGGTGGCTGCTGGGGACGTGGAGGAG
>Ga0182211_1000407_pt1 | contig 13810 bp, 12 predicted proteins | sample G5R1MG_20_FD_129660 | JGI IMG/M metagenome (GOLD analysis project Ga0182211, IMG submission 129660) | Switchgrass phyllosphere microbial communities from Michigan, USA - G5R2_MAIN_03OCT2016_LD1 MG | ecosystem: Host-associated > Plants > Phyllosphere > Phylloplane/Leaf | place: USA: Michigan... | reverse complement strand
CTATGTACTATGGTAGTAGGTAGGTAGGTGCCTTTGAGATCATCATGTGTTATGCCTGGCAAGGTATCGTCGGGATGGTAGCGAACCTGGTGTATGGCTCTCTCGTCCGCAGATCGATCTGCGTGCGGTCTTAGCCCTCTACCTACTCAGGCACTTTTTCTCCACTTGGCTCCCCAAGTCCCATGTTGTGTGTACTACTATTACTATGTCCCTACTATGTACTATGTACCTGGGTACTGTACATGGCCCATCGGACGTCTGGCCCCGCCTCGGGATGCCGACTTCGATGGTGAACCGGGCTCCTTTACTCATCCCCTACGACACCAGCCCTATACCACAACACGGCCGGGCATAGCAGGCGTACAGGTAGACTTCACGGTCGATTTACTACATCTGAATTGTGGAAATAAGCGGGAGGAGCAAGTGGTCGGCGAGGCAGCACATGAGACTCCTTGATTGGTCTTTGGCGTGAATCTGCCCGGTTCTTTTGACAGCCTTCAGCCAATTGCAGGGTAGTGTTGAGTGCAAGGTCTCACGTTGTACGGCTGCAGTATGCCGCGGCACGCCCCGATGTAACCTGTGCAAAAGAGTGGCGCCTCTGTCAGGGCGTTGGCTTAGGGATGGTGTCCGTTGCATCTGTGCGCTATAGTACCTAAGAGATTTTACCTAGCCATGGACCATCGATGATCCTTGTCTGAAAGTAACTCGAAATTACAACTGTTGACCGCTTTGGCACACGGTGGTAGTTATACTATCTATCTTTTCTGTGAGGTTTCTTATCGTGGAATACCATATCTCTACTTTGGCCATGTCACGACACTGCAATTGGGCATAGGTGTCCTTTTATACTATGTGCACTCTAGCATTTAACTATTCCTTCATGCGAAGGCGAAGGCTAAGCTAAGAGCATCGTATGTCTGCGTATGAAGCGGTCCATGTCGAAGTATGCGTGTGGAACACGCATCACTCTCGGAATAAGCTGGAGTGTTTCGATAAGCTACATGACAGGAACCGGTTGTCGTAACGTGCATACTGGTAAGAACCTTGTGCTCAACGAGCTGCTGTACTGATAAGGTGCGGCTGCGAAGTCGCCGAAAGCCAGCCGAAATCTCCTCGATGAGACTTGAATCAATTTCAGTCTTCTGCGTAGCGACAAAAATTGCCCAATGCTACCGAGCCGGTGCTTGTGCTCATGCATTTCACGCGAATATCTCTTTTTAGTCCGCAGATCCCCTGCCACCTCAGATATGATCATCAAGTAGAGGATGCAGTCGCCAGGAAAGGTAAGATAATCAACACGACTTTGCTACAACTTTGGTTCACCTTGTGCTTTGGTCGAGAACAGTTGGTTCACCCTCAGGGTGTAAAACATCTGGCAATGTTGGCTGTGTATAGGCCTGTGCCCTGCTCTCACTTCGACTTGGATGTTGATTAACGATGCTAGAGAAGTTGGTGGTCGATTCCTGGTCAGCTGACGCTATTCGTTGCGGTAAAGAAGAGTCTCCATCCTGTTCATGTGAGAGCTTCTCAATGTTTTCCTCGGTAAGTGGCATGGATAGCTCATTGTTTTGCCCCTGGGTATCATTGAGAGACATTACCTGCGGTCTTACAAAAGATAAAAGCTTCTCGTCACGCAGCTTGATGTCTCTTTCCTCGGCATTGATGCGTCGCATCGCTCTGTCACCCTCGTCTTCGGTGGTCTTGGTGAAGGCTGCATCACTCTGGTATTTAAGACGATCGAGTGAGGCAGTCAGTACTTGCGCTATTGTTTCCGAAGACTCCGATTGTTGACTAGGCGATCGTAAAAGATCCTTCGCATTGGTGTTCGCTTCAGAGGTTGGGGTTTGTTCTGTTGCAACGCCATACTGATCTTTATCCGTGGATAGCTTAACATTGGACATTTTTCGTCGTCCCTCGATGGCCCATTTAACAAGCATCTTCGGTGAATTAGCACTGCGTGGATTCACAGGACTATTTCGCAGGACTCACCTTTTCGAGTAGCTTGCCTTTGACTGGCTTGGCAAGATAGTCCTAGGAAGTCTCAGCACTTAGTCCTGTGGTAAACAGGCCAGTACAACACTCACATCCATTCCGCATGAGACACACTTCTCCTTGTCCCCCTGAATAGCGCTGGCTGTCATGGCGACAATTGGTAGGCCACGAAGCTCCGGCCGGTTGCGCCACGGAGTCTCTGTACGAATAGCATGTGTAGCTGAGTACCCATCTCGGATAGGCATCTGCAGCGTTTGAGTTAGTGGCCTCAATGCCGAGAAGCCAATGGTCCCTTACCTGGACGTCCATCAGAATAATATCAGGGCGTGGGTGTGATGGAGTGAACTCTTGTTCGAGGTAATCTAAAGCTTCTTGGCCATTCCAGACCGCATTGACAGAAAAGTGAAATTTTTTAATCGTCTTCAGGGCAATTTGTTGGTTGATATGACTGAAAACATGTTAGCAAAATACCTAGGTCTTGCAGAAAACTTGAAGACATGCTTATCCTCCACAACCAAAACGTGGATTTTCTCTCTCTCTGCCTCCGATAGGCCCAGAAGATGGTCAAAAGTATTTTGTTTGTTTCGAAAGGACTGTGTATGGGACAGCGCGTTGGTGGTGTGTGGCGTCATCGGCGGAGTATGTCCTCCGGAGCTGCCACAAGAGACTGATAAGTCACTTTGCAGTCGATCTGAAATGGGCTCCAAATTGACCAAGGGTGATCCATCATTCTGCGAGGGAACCTTGTTGAAGGGAATCCAGAAAGTTGCTGTTGTTCCTTGACCCAGTTTTGAATCCAGCCATATTTGGCCTTTCATGAGCTCGACAAGGTTCTTGCTAATGGTCAACCCAAGCCCCGTCCCTCCGAATCGTCGAGCCGTGCTGGAATCCGCCTGGCTGAAAGGCTGGAAGAGCCGCTTCCGAACCTCTTCCTCGATCCCAATACCTGTGTCGCTGACAGTGAAGTTTACAGTCACCGCATGTTTCGTTTCGCGGCTAATGGCTACTGTGAGTTTAACGACTCCCACTGATGTGAACTTAATACTATTGGTCAGGACGTTGGTCAGAATCTGTCGCAATCGACCGGGGTCTCCCATCACCCTCAAATCGGTCTGTACTGCATCCGGTATGCAACTTTCATATGCCAGACCTTTTCTTTGTGCGGCAAAAGACATCATTTTGTTAACATCCCTTAGTACCACGCTGAGACTGAACTGCACCTCTTCAACATCTAATCGCCCTGATTCTACTTTCGAGAAGTCTAAGATGTCGTTAATGACTGTCAGTAGACTGTTCGCTGATCGATGAATATTTTCTGTGCATTCTTTTTGCTCTTGGTCAAGATTCATATCGAATAAAAGCTCACTCATGCCGATGACCCCGGCTATCGGCGTGCGTATTTCATGCGACATGTTCGCCACAAAAGAGCTCTTCATGCGGCTTGCTTCCTTTGCAGCGGCCGCAATGGCCAAGAGTCTTGAGTTTTCCTTTTCTTGTTCTCTCAGCTGCTCTTCTCTTTCCCGCAATTCCGTTATATCCATAGAGACACCAATTACTCCATCAACAAACACGTTACCATCTACGCCTGCGGTCCGTGAAGCTCTCAGAAGAGGTACAAGTCGTGTTCGATAAAAGCGAGCCTCTGAAATGTAGCGACCCATTACAATCTCGTCTTGTTGCTTTCCTTGAAGAATTTCCCGGATTGGTTCTCTCCAACGCTGTTGGTCCACACTGGGGATCTGGAAGACCTCATAGACGTCTTGGCCAAGCAGATCCTCTTTATTTCCCGTATTACCCTTCACATCTCCGTCATCACCTTCGAGTAGTACTAGTTTGTTATCGCGGTCAACAGCCCACAATAGAATTTTGGCATGTTGAATGACTTGTTGCAGCTGCTCTCGTGTTCGCCTTGCTTCTCGTCGTGCTCGGACGAGATCATGGATATCGGTGCAAGTCCCAAACCACTTAACGATTCGCCCAGATTCGTCGAAGAACGGTAGAGCCCTGCCTAACATCCAGCGCCACTCTCCATCATAGCGTTGACATCTATACTCTGTATTGTACTCTTCGCCTGTCCTTAGGGAATGGGACCAGATGCCAGCGGTTACCTTTATGTCGTCAGGATGGAAAGGGAGGCGCCAACCTTCCCCGACTGATTGTTCAACCGTCAGGCCGGTGTAGTCGTACCAGCGCTGCGAGAACCAGTCATGCATTCCGTCTGGTGTCGTCGTCCATACCATAACTGGCATGAAATTTGCGATGTATTCGAATTGTCTCTCGTTTTGTTCGATTTGCGCAGCGATTTGATTTGCGTACTCAGTGATATCTTTGAATACCACGATTCCACCTAGAAATTCTCTGGTCTCTTCGTGGTATACTGGTTCGCCAATGACCTCGAATACCAATCTTGTGCCAGTCACCGGTTGCCGCATTCCGAGTCGCGCCGTTACCCGCTGTCTTGTACGACATATCTCTATGATGGGAAATTCATCAACCGACATTTCGCGTTGGAAATCCTCGGACCAGACGGAAAATTGTGAAAGGAAATCCCTCTGATCACCAGGAGCGTACACTCTATCTGCAGGCAGAAGACGAAGCAGGGCTTTGTTAGGTATACCAAATCCTTCATCTTTCCACATAGCGTATGCAGGCATGTTGATAGAGTTGAGTATTGCATCTTTCAACTGGGTAGCCTTCTGGAATATGGAGGCGGAATTTGTGATGTCGCCTCTCCGTTGTGGCGGCCCGCGAGGTGGAAACTCTGGCTGCTGTAGTGTAGGTGTTGCAGCCTTTGATGTGGGGTTCGAAGTGCTCCCAGAACGACGACCGGAGGAGGATGAATTGGAACCAGAGCTGCATGACTTGTTCATGTAGACGCCTGTATTGGTACGATTAACGATTCGAGTGGATGCTCTCACGCCTTGAGAACTCTCTATGGCTGTCGCACTTGTGAATGTCAGTGTATAATATGAGGTTTCTTCGATACTCCAAATAGAAATAATGCAGCATGCTTGTAAAGCATGTTTGAATGCTGATGCTCTCTCGGGCTTTTGTACTGAGATTGCAGTATCCCGAGGAAGGGGCGCAATGACTACATCCACAGCAACATCATGGACGACGGTTCTTGCAAGGTTTGTGCTGCTCAGTCGTGGCAGCTTTTCCTCTGGAGGTTTTGCGTGCTGAGTTGTCCTCGCCGCTGTAGGTGTTGTGTTTCCACTTCCCATAAGATCATAGCCTTCTTCGTGCGACCTATTCTTCAGGGAGTCTTCTACAACGCCGTCTAGAAAGGCCTGTCACGATTGGATTAGCAAGGGCTGCGTCAACGACCTGGGGGTTGGGAACGAACGGACCTCCCAGGTGACAAGTATGGGTGAACCGTTCTGCAGTATGTCGATGCCAAGTTCGCCCATGGTCTTGTCTTGAAGCACTTCTGATATGGATAGCTCATGGGTTGCGGTACTTTCAAAATCAATGTCCAATAGCCTGCCCATGGCTTCATTCGCCAGTACCACTGTCTTTTGGGTAGAGAGCACGAGGAGGGGAACCGGAAGATATTGCAATGCAGCGACGGCCGCCGTGGTGACGGTTGGCGAAGACATAGGTATAGACATGGTGCTGCTCCGTATAGAATCGGGTGACTCGGACCCTGACCGGTCAAGCATGGGAAAATATCCACACTCAGTGGCATGTTGATCTTCCATTATGATTATGTAGCGTAGCGCTGTGCAATTAACGTTGAGTAGAGAGACAATGTGTTTTGGCGTGTAAGATAGTGGACGTCCTAGGAACGGTGTATCAACCATGCAACCGCCGCCGCTGGAACAGGACTTGGACACCCTCGACCAGTAACACGTGAGCGTGTCGGCCAGATCATGGGAGAAGTGGCGAGCAAGCGCGGTTTTGAAGGGCTGTGCGAGTGTCAGAATTGCATGGACAGAGATCTGGAACACTTCTTCCGGCTGCGATCGCGATGACGTTGCTTGTGCCCGTTCTAGAACAACGACTCGAACACGCCTCACGGTCGTTGGCAGAAACTCCGCGCCCCGCCATTCGAGGCGACGACCGTCTCGCGACTGTCAGGCATGCGCACTAGCCCGAGTGGCCCATGTGCTGCTTGGTTTTCTGTCCTGCTAACCGGCTGTCTTTGCGCGATGTGGATAAGACATCAATGGCCTGCCACATAGTGGTGTCCACTGCGTAGCAGAGCCTCACCTCCACTATGGAAGCCTTGCACAGGCATGTTCTACGTACGAAGCTGCTTTTAAACAATCTTTCTTCTGGCAGATGGATGGTCGGGGCGTAGATGGCGGAAGTCGAGAATCAGGGGTTGGATAGGCAGGCTTGAGCTGGGATGATTGCAACGAGGACTGACTGAATGAATGACACCAACGAGTCAACCCGTTTTGTAGCCAGCTGATCTCGGAACGATTATCAGGGCTTGTAGGACCAGAGGAATGATTCTCTCTCTCTCTCTCTCACTCACACACACACAAGTAGCCTGCGCGGTGGTGATGAGAGTTGCATCACAGATCACGTGCCTATTTCGTGCTTGGCATCTCAACACCGAAGCTCGTGACAGCTGGCATCCATCCAACGACAGGCTGCAACATTAGCTCCTGCAGGACGCCTCCACACCTCAAGCTCAGCGGGAACGGTACGAGACAATACTTTAGGCTCTCAATTCACCCAATAATGCTGCTCTTTGGCCTCGGCGGGCTCTTGACTAGTACGACAACACATCACGGCCAACTTGTGACTTTGACTGACGCAAGCAGGTGCTGTCCTTCTCATTAATGCCATAGCCATCCTCTCTGAAGATCGATTTCTTGCGCGTAGTACGTCTACAGCGTACCATACTGCCACTGTCCGCGACAAACGACTGATATACGTGCACACAGTTGGCTGGACAAATACATTGGAACCCGGCTTCGGCGGTGCGCGCGATGATGCCAGCATCAAGGCGCGACTCATAAATCTAGTCTCCTCGGTACGGACACTCATGAGAAGTACGTGCACCCCGGTTACATCACCGCTCTGCTGGCATGGCATATCGTACCCACCACGCGACCCGAAGTCCTAACGGAAGGGTTCTCATCATGTTTTGGCAGAAACCCCCGGGCATTATTGACATTAGCACAGTACCGCTGATGTTCATCAACACCTTCATGATTATCTACTACCTCGTTCTCGGTTAAGCGCGGTGCACACATGCAGCGAGACATGCTGTTTGAAAACATGCCTACGGCAGCATGGGTGTGCACACGTTTCAGACGCAGGGAACATATACCATGGCGCCTGGTACCAAGACCTTGAATCAACACACACAAGGACTCCCTTTCATGGCTTCTTGGACTCGCCTTGGCCCAGCCTAGGCATTGAAAATACACAGCATGGCAGCGGACCTTTGCGACAACGGACTGTAGAGTATGCATACAGACCATTGGACTAACGCACCTCATACACCCAATTGCCCTCGCGATGATGAACCCGTCGTTAACCCGCCCACGTCCAATTAGGGCCTGATTCTCTGGCACACTGGGCTTCCGCCCATTCTTCACCGGCTACATGACCCTTGTGACCTATTCTTTGTCAAGGTCCAGTCGCCTTTAGTGGCTGTATGCCGATTCGTCATGCACCTCTGCCGACTTACTTGTACCAGGCAACGCGAAGGAGACGCGCGGCAATGCCGTGCGCACAAGATGCAATGTATGAAAAGCGCTGTATTTTAATCTCAAAACTGTTCGACATATACCCGTGTGCTTGTTACTTGCCCACGAATTCCGGCATCACCATCGATATGGAACGAAACATGATGTGATCACCTTCCGATGTGGCGGGTACGACGCCTGATGAATGAAAGCCCTCGTGATTGATTTCGTATTGCCCACGGAGTCTAATGGCTTAGCTTATCACTGGGAACACTAGTAGTTTACCATGTCACTGGCCATGCCGGAAGCCCAGAAGCGGTTGCGTCATTGCGAGGCAATCAGCAGCCTAGTCGAGCAACCTTCTTCTATCTCCGACACCAATCCCTCGACAGATTGCAACAAAGAAACAGCGTTATTGCATTCGATATTGGAGCACTCACTTGAGATGTCTGGTCAGCCAGTTCACTCGACCGGCCGGGGAGGTGATGCAAACCATTGCAATTGCTTATCTTCGATTACTCATCATGAACAGGCGCGGGTAACATCGGTCCTGATGTCCATGTCTATACCGATGGTGGAGTCGTTCGCGAAGGCATCCAGGGCGAGTCCGTCGACGGAGACTTCTCTACTGGACGTGGTGGCGCTGGCAACATTGGCGTCTCCCCTCGTCTCGACCCACAGTCGAGTGAAGGGCGGCGCTCTGCCGACTTTGTGCCTGAAATCAACCAGCGCAACGCACAGGACGAGTTCCACACTGGTGTGAGTTTGGGGCTGAGCACAGACTATGGAATGCGGCTTACATGACGGCAGCGTGGTGGCGCTGGCAACGTGTACAAGGAGAAGTATGGCGGCCACAGCTCCTCTCCCGATCGCAGGGGGTTTGGTGACAAGGTCAAGGCGGCCCTTCATCTTGATGGGAAGAAAGAGAACCATGCGTCTTCGCCTCCTATTCAAGATACCACCACGCATTCAATGAGACCTGCCGATACCCACTGATGGAAACGGCAACGCGCGGGCACAGTAGTTATTGACAACTTCCTGACAACCAGGAAATCATGGACAACGTTTTACCACCAGTTTCTCTGCACTGTGATTTCAAGGCCCATGATGAACTTGGGGTGAAGACCAAAGCCCGGACCACGCGGGGTAGCTGGTTAGCTTTGGACTTGGGAAATCGGAAAACTGCGTTCCTTCATTCATTCCGAAGCCAATTTGGCAACTGAAACCAGGAGCCCAAGATGAACGCCAACGAACAGGATATCGAATCTCTCGTGCAATCAAGCGAACCCAGCCATCCTGCCAACCATATTTGCACACTCTGTGCCAAGTTCTACACATTAGGCTGGGTACGACTGACTACGTACGCATGGGAGAGAGCATGGGCGCAGCATGCGATGGCTTGCTTGATCGTTGACTGACGCCGAGCGCTGCACTAGGTGACAGGAACAGGAGGAGGAACAAGTATTCGCCATGAAGACAAAATCTACCTAGCGCCCAGCGGCGTTCAGAAAGAGCTCCTGAAGCCAACCGACATGTTTGTAATGGACTTCCACACCAAGGAGTACCTCCGGAAACCCCAGGTCCGGCCCATCTCACCTCTGCTACCCATGCGCAAGAAATCACTAACATAAACCTTCTTTTGTCCCCCCCCACAAGATCCTCAAGCCATCCGCCTGCACCCCACTGTTCCTCGCCGCCTTTGAGCGCGGCGCCGGCTGCTGCATCCACACGCATTCGCAGTGGGCCGTCCTTGTCACCCTCCTCGTTGAGCGCGACTCCGGCCCAGCCGCTTGCTTTGAAATTGAGGAGATTGAGCAGATCAAGGGCATCCCCAAGGGCCGGGGCAAGCAAGGCAACCTAGGCTACTATGACCGACTGCAGATACCGATTATCGAGAACACGGCGCACGAGGAGGATCTCCGCGAGAGCCTGGAAGCCGCCATGGACATGTATCCAGACTCGTACGCGATTCTCGTGAGGAGACACGGCATGTGAGTGTGATTAGGCCGGGCCCTCCTTCGCCACACCATCCCCCCACCTCCAAAAGAATAATTGTATTTCTCAAGATGAACAGAGGGCATACTGACGTAACATGAGCAGCTATGTGTGGGGCGATAATGTACACAAGGCTAAGACGCAGTGCGAAAGCATCGACTACATTCTCCAACTCGCCGTGGAAATGAAAAAACTCGGCTTGCCGTGGACAAAGTCCTAAGAAAAACGCTTGCGAGCCGGCTTAATTTGGCCTACATGTGTATCTGTAGAAATAATAGCTTCGTATGAATCAATATTGCTCCGACTACATTTGATCCATCAACTCAAAAGCGTCTCCGATCTTCTTCACCGTAGCCTGCAGGAAATTCAGACGCACCACACATTCCCGAGGAACAAGGAGGAGTTGGGCGATGAGCCCCGGTCTTGTTTACCCGTGATAGAGTTTTTTTTCTCCTCTTCTTCTCCCCAGGGTAGAAATCAAAGGTAGATGGCTGTTTCGAGATAGAGCGTGTGTCTCCCATCTCCAGAACAACACAACAAGAATATGTACCACCGAAACCCCTCTTCTCCCTGCAGTAAAGTGATAGTAGACAACGCCAAAGCATGTAATACCCCCCTCCCCTACCTCTATACAAGCTTCATTTCCTGGTGATACACATTTCCCCCCTCTCCAGTAGTACCACGCTGCTACATCATGATACATATACAAGTAAAAGTAGGAAAGCAAATATCCCCCCCATGAGCGGGTGCCGCTCACTACCAGCCTCAACCTCCGCTTTTCTTCGCGACCGCTCCATTCATGACACCGCCTTGACTTCCAGCGCGCCATTCGCACTCTGCTTGGCCAAGTGTGCGTCTTCTGTCTTGACAGCTGGTGTCGTCGGTATGTTCGACTTGTCTTCGCCCAGGACCTCGGGCCGCCATCGCGCGAGCAGCTTGCGCGCACTAGGCCGCGCACGCTCGTTGTCTTTCCACATATCGGCCAAGACATCTACGACCATACTCCTGACCGGCGGCCTGAACATGTACAAATAATGCAGCGCATTACACGCGAGATCAATTCGCTCGGGATCCTCTGCCATCTTCTTCATGCGCAGCAGTATGTCGGGATTGATGGCGGGGATTTCGGATAGGAGGCGGAGGAGGATCTTGTCCGTGTTCTCAATGTAGGGCAGCAGGCCATCCAGGAGGCGTAATGCACAGCGCTGGTAATTGCCCTTCGGAGAATTTGATGCGACATACCTTTTTGTTATGCCGTTCTTTGCTGGGGGTTGAATCGATTGGGAAATGACCATGTCGTTGTACCATTCCTCGTTCAACCAGGAAATGGCGACATCAATCCGCTTCTTCCAGTCGTACATGATGTACTGGTATAGCCCATCTCTGACGGAATCGCTGACCTTGGAGCCTCCCCTTGCATTCCTGACCGCGTATTCGTCTTTGATGCCTTCATCTGGTTCTTCAAGGCCGACACTGGCGCGCGTGGCTAACCTAGACAGTATCGTGACCCAAGCGTCTCGTCCATAGTCACTTGCTGCCAGTCTGTTGAAGCCACCCTTTGTAACCTTACTCTTTTGACTCTCATCCAAACTACTCAGCATACCAAAGGCGCGATGAATGGTTATATCGCCGTACTTCTGAGCCTCCTGTTCCGACAAGGGTGGTGCATCAGGGAGTTTGTATGGCGCGAGTGTTGTAGAGGGCCCAGATTGTCGTTGTAACTCGATCGGTGGAGCGCCATCGAGCTTGTTGATAAGCTGCTCCGCATCTTCTGGCTCGAAGTCTGGCTCGTATTCCTCCTCGTCTTCTGCGTCGGGAATTGCCGTAGCTTTTGCAGCAGACTCTTGAGCAGCGGCCCGGCTCAGCGTAGTATATCGAGAGCGCACGATCTAATCGGAGTATTAGAGGATTGCAAAACCCCAAAAATGGAAGGGGGGTACAATGAGCACGTACGTTGATAGCCTGTTCAAGCTTGGTGCCATCAACTGACTGTAAGACGGGCACGACGATCCTGAGCAATTGCTCTGGATCCTTGAACGCCTGCACATCAAAGTTCAAAGTATTGCCTTCGGAGTTTAGAGTGTATAGTTGGCGCCAGCTCACAGGCCCTGGTGGAAGGTCCTGGACAGGAGGCGGACGTGGCGAGGTCTCAGCAGCAATCAAGCGTTGCCTCTTGGCGTCGTCGAGACCATCAGTAGGCTCATTGGGCGCTGGACGTTTGCGGCTCGACGCTTCAAAGACTTCAACACGTGTGCGATGCATGCGCTCTAAGAACTGTTGTATCCGACCATTGAGGGGGTTCTCGGGATTCCTGTCGACGTAAGTTCACATGTGCAACAGCCCGTAGGTCATCGCTGTACATACCTCTTCATAATGTTCATGAGCAATGCCCGTGTTGTGCGTTCAATCGACTTTATGATCACCTTGTTTTTCGGTGTCATGGGCGAGTTCGCGAGCTTCAGCGGGTTGAAGTTGAAGATGCTATTCACAATCTTGTTGGCGGCAATAGGACGTCGATGGAGAAGCAAGCCCAAGCTGTTGAGCGTGCCTGTGACCAGCAAGCCATCACTACGTTCTGTCAGACATGTTTCAACAGTCTGTGATGGGCTATCTAACCTATGATCTCCATGTATAATGCCTAGCAAGCGGTCCAGCAGGCCCAGTCCTTCTGCCTCGAGAGCCGCATAGGGTATGAGGGGGTGGTCGCGGGGCGCGAGGGCGAGGGATATGTCGTTGTGGTCGGGTCGCTGCAAGGAATCAGTGGGCGGCATGCGTATCTGGCGGGAGGTGGTATTCACCCTCGGGTCCATGACGCCGGGCGTCTGCACCAAGACGACCTGCTGCAGGAACTTGACGCAGCACACGCGGACTCCCGGGGTGGCGGTATCCATGCGGCGCAGGATGTTCGATTTGATGGCAGCCATGAGCTGCCAGTGCTGCGCATCGCTGGGGTCGGAGACACTGGGGCACGTTCAAGTATAAGAGAGAGTTCAGGTCCAGCGACGAGCGCACGCGGGCACGGGGGAGGTGTGGACAAGGCCACGCGCATGTTTGCAAAGGGGATGCTATCTGGCGATGGGGGTGCACTCACGTATGTCTGTAGACGAGCGGGTAGACGCTGGCGGCCGCCTGCACTGCGCTCTTGATGACGCTCTGGTCCTCGACGTGCTCGAGATAGGCCTTGAGCGTGGCCAGCACCGTCATCGCTGTGTTCTCCTTCACATTAGACGGCCATGTGGGCGATGCAAATGCCTCTGCCAGAAAGTCGGCGCCCCATCGCTGGATCTCGACCGTCTGGTCGGCGCCATGGCCGATGATGGGCAGCACGCCGGGGATGATGGTGGAGTAGTATCGGCCGTCGCCCAGCGCGAGCGACCGGGCCGAGTCCAGCTGCTGCAGTGTTTGCGCACTCATGGCGGGCGGAGAGGGGGAGTTGGTGGGCCGCGTCTTTGCACGCCGAAGAGGTATGGGGACGGATTGCTGTTCACGCGCGCGAGGCAGTCAGACAAACAAGCGCGATAAAGCCCACGATGCCGTCGACGAGCGCTCTCGCATGCCTTGCGAAGCTGCTAGTCCAGCGACGGAAGAGGGCAGGGAGGGTAGGGAATGCGGCGGGTGATGGGCGTGGTGGTGAGCTGCCTGCCGCCCTGGCAGAGGAGTGACGCGCCGGCACGTAGCGGTAATTAGTGGGTTGCCAAGCCTCTTGCTAGCGTCCAGGCCCTCAACACCGTCCTCGCCAGTGCCCAGGGCAGGCACAGCGCGACACGCCACCATGGGATAGTGAGTCTGCACACACGCCCAGCCAGCGCCAGCCGGGGCTGACAAGACACAGCAGACCATTCCGATCGACCTACTATGACGACCGCATGCGCGCGTCGCCGGCCTTGCTGCGCGCGCGCGCACCGTACCTGGTCAAGAACACCATCACCGGGCTTGCTATCTGCACGCTCGTGATTGGCATTTGTGCGCCCGGCCCTACGTATTGCTGCGATTCTCTCTGATTGCGACAGACACATATACCATCAAGGCCATCTCACAAGACGAGTTCGACGACGTAATCGTGCCCGAGAAGCCAGCCGCGCGATCAATGCAGCAGCCAATGGGCACTGTGCAGGCTGTCCAGCAAGCCACCGAGGCGCGGCGATGAAAAAAATCTTGTGCTGCTGTGGATTCGT
>Ga0182211_1000406_pt1 | contig 13817 bp, 11 predicted proteins | sample G5R1MG_20_FD_129660 | JGI IMG/M metagenome (GOLD analysis project Ga0182211, IMG submission 129660) | Switchgrass phyllosphere microbial communities from Michigan, USA - G5R2_MAIN_03OCT2016_LD1 MG | ecosystem: Host-associated > Plants > Phyllosphere > Phylloplane/Leaf | place: USA: Michigan... | reverse complement strand
TGAAGGTGTCCGCCGTCGAGACAAGCGCATAGCAATATATTTGTTGCATTCGGCCAAGAGATTCAGCAATCCCTCAATGCAAGGCTCGCCCAGGAACTTAGCCGCGCTGTACCACGCAGACTTGCGAATGTATATATCGGTACTGCTCCGTGGCTTGATGCAGCGGTCGAGGCCCGGCTGGCCTTTGGAACAGGCACAGAATCCTGAAAGGCAGTCTGGCACATGCTACATTATCCAGAGCCGTGGATTGATGCGTGTTGCAGCATTGGTGAATATTGATTTGCCCTGGGCAGGACGAGCGGTTGTTGATAGAGAGCCCACGTTCTGGAGGAGAGGCGGGGATTGGCTGACTCTCCCAGACCCCAAGGAACGCGCGACGCCTGCCAAGATCAATGGCATCGGCCCCGGGGCACAACTCCAGACCATGCTCGCATCCACTGCGCCAACAAGCTCCCACATTTGCTTGACCACCGCTACCAGAGACGCTCCCTAGTTCGGCCTTGCCACCCGCCAAGAGCATCGCCGCTTGGCCATGACGAAGGCTTTCTCCGCCACATGGCTGGGACGTCTACGCCGTGCAAGTCGCACATGGCATAGCATGAGGATATGATAGGCTGCCGGAGCATCAAATCCTCGCCATATCGAATATGCCATGCTGCAAGCACAATGAGAACACACACAGGTATCTAGATATAAATATAGATGCATGTATGCCCGGCTCACTCGTGCTCCCAGTCTGCATCCTAGCTCCCTCCAGCCCAGGGCCACCGTTCATCATCACGGTGCCTTGAAGAGCAGCCTGCAACAGCAGAGGACCCATCCACGATGCCACGCCTTACGCAGTACAACTACGTCTTTGGAATTGGCACCTTTTTTGCCCTTCTCGATGCCTACAACAACGGTGCGAGTAAGTCACTCCCCACGTCTCCCGTCCCCCGTCACGGCTGACCCACTGGCAAGACGATGTTGCCAATGCGTGGGCGACGTCAGTGTCCTCGCGGTCCGTCTCGTATCGCCAGGCCATGATTCTCGGGACCATCTTCGAGATGGTGGGTGCTATCACGGTCGGGGCTCGTACCGCGGATACGATTAAGAACGGGATCATCCCCAACAATGCCTTCAAGAACAACGCCGGCGTTCAGATGCTTGCCTTCACGTGCGCCCTGGCCGGCGCTTCCATCTGGGTCATGTGGTGCACCAAGCACTCGGCCCACGTCTCTTCGTCCTACTCGCTCATCTCCTCGGTTGCCGGTGTCGGTGTCGCTGTTGCCGGTGCGTCCAAGGTCAAATGGGGCTGGAATAAGGGCAAAGGTCTCGGGGCCATCTTTGCTGGCCTTGGAATGGCGCCTGCCGCCTCCGCCTGCTTCGGTGCCATTATTTTCATGCTGATCAAGTTGACGGTCCATCTTCGCAAGAACCCCATTCCTTGGGCCATCTGGACCGCCCCGTTCTTCTTTCTCATCGCTGGTACTATTTGCACACTTTCCATCGTCTACAAGGGATCGCCCAACCTCGGTCTCAACAAGAAGCCTGCGTGGTATGTGGCTACCGTGACCGTCTCCTGTGGTGTTGGGCTCGCCGTGTTGTCCATGTTGTTCTTCGTCCCTTATCTCTACACCAAGGTTGTGAAGCGCGATCACACCGTCCGCTGGTACCATGCTCTCCAGGGTCCCCTCCTTTTCCGACGCCCTGCTCCTGAGGGCGCCGAGGCCGCTGTCGTTCCCGACTACGCCGTTGTCCAGCATGATGATAAGATGAAGCCCGAGTCCATCGACACCGACACCGACAACGGCAACTGCGGCACCGACGAGAAGGGTGCGGTCCTCGCCGAGACCCAGCAGTACAGCTACAAGGAGCTCGTCGCCCAGGGCCAGGACCGCTTCCACGCCAAACTCCGAAGCAAGCGCGGGCCCCTCGGCTGGGCCATGCGCTACCTGCACGAGAACAAGATCCAAACGGGCGAGGTGTACGAAAAGAAGAACATCATCATCACCCTCAAGCGGATCCCCGCCCAGCTTCTCGTCGGTGCCCTTTACGGCGTCAACTACGACATCCACGCAGCGCAAACCGGCATCCACGGGACGCCCGAGGGCAAGCGCATGGAGCGTGTTTACGGGCATGCGAAGAAATACGCCAACGAAGTCGAGCACACGTATTCCTTTGTGCAAGTGCTCACCGCCTGCACCGCGTCGTTTGCGCACGGAGCCAACGACATCGGTAACGCCGTCGGCCCCTGGGCCGTCATCTACTCCGCCTGGAACACGGGCAACGCAGCGGCGGCCAAGGCTCCCGTGCCCATCTGGCAGCTGGCCGTCCTGTCCGCCACGCTATCGCTCGGCCTCATCACCTACGGCTACAACATCATGAAGGTCATGGGCAACAAAATCACCTACCACTCGCCCAGTCGCGGTATGTACCCAACCTCCCCAAACCACGGGCCCACATGCATGCATATGTCTAGGTAGTATAAGTGAAGCAGACGACTGACCGCGCGATCAACACAATAGGATGCTCCATGGAAATGGGCGCCGCCCTCACCGTCCTCATCTTCTCGCAATACTCCCTGCCCGTCTCCACCTCCATGTGCATCACCGGCGCCACCGTCGGCGTCGGCCTCTGCAACGGCACGATCAAGGCCGTCAACTGGCAGCGCGTCGGCCTCCTCGTCTTCTCCTGGATCATGACCATCCCCGTCGCCGGCACCATAGGTGGCGTCTCCATGGCTATTGTCCTCAATGCACCGCACTTTGTCTGACGCTACGGACACAGTTGGGAACCATGATGATCTCTTCGAGGTTTTTACCCAAAATAGAGCGAGTTATAACGCATGGGCACCCATCTCATTTTCCCTCAACTTTTTTGGGGGGTAAAACAAAAACGAAATGCCTCGGGGTTGCAGTGGTACACAGCTATGTCCATATTCACCCATGCCTGACCTATTTGCTCTTGGCCCCCACGTTCGCTCCCGCCCCCATGTGCATTTCTGCCGCCCAACGACCCGAAAGGAAAATCCCTCACTTTCGAGGCAACTCCCGAAAGACGTGTTTGAAAATCTTCTTACTGTTGTACAAATTTACCAGTCGTAGCCTCTCGTTATCCAGATGCGCGCAATCGCTAGCCTGGCCACAGGGCAGATGGGCGGCAGGGGCGTTGAATTCTTTCTCCAGAAATCGTATGCTGGGGATGGAGCCGCCTTCCCGAATGTAGAGCGGCTTGCGGGGGGGTTCAAGGTGGGCTGTATTTGCGGCGACGGGGGCCGTCTGACTGGGTGTTGTTGCCTCGCGCGGTGCGGGGTTGGAGAGGGAATGGGAAGAGGAGTTGGCGAGGGTATTGGATGTGGCCGGGGCAAGCAAGGGCTTGGCGGATGGAGTGAGTAAGGGCGTGAGAGGGGAGAAATAGTCTGGAGTGGGTTGTGAGGGCCGTCTATGGCCGAGTGTAGGGCCCCAAACAGACATGATGGCGGCTTCGAGGGTTTGGAAAATTTCATTGGTAAAGTCCCCAAGCCAGGGTTCGGCTTGGTGGTCAATGGTGACGCTGAGCGTGTTTTTGGAGTCGAGTTCCTCGAATTGAGAGTGGAGGAATGCGATGAGTGTTTGAGCGACTACGTTTGCTTCTTGATTGGGTACAAGTCGAATGGATAGGGCGGCTTTTGCGAGACGTGGGATGATGGTGGAGTTCTCGGGGCCAGAGGTTTGGAAACGATGAATGGTGAGCGAGGCTTCGCGCCAACGTCGCATCAGGGACTGGGCCAGCTCCTCTGGGTCGCCAAGATCGGGGTTCCCGCGTAAGAGCGTCTTTGTAATTTCGGCGTAAAGTTGTTTTTCGTCTTCGGCCAGGGGTAATATTGGATCGTAGAAGTGAGGGATCTGGACTTTTCCGTGTCGGCCAGTCAATTGAGCCAGTAGCATAACCAGGTCTTTGAGCGGCTCATCGAGGAGTGCACTTCCATCCACACCGCTATGCAGGTCTGGGTGCTTACTCTCAATCGACACCGTGGCATGGATTACGCCTCGCAGACCATAGGTGAGGCAAGGGACGTGATCATCCAGCCAATAGCTATTGGCAAGCAAAATCCAATCGACTTGGCCAATGAGGTCTTTTCTCGATTGAACAGCCTGCTCAAACCCGCGCGAGCCACTCTCCTCTTCCCCTTCAATGAGGAAGAGGATGTCCGAATCCAGGCTCTGCTCCTTGGCTAGCTCGTGCGCGGCATAGATGGCGGCCATGATGGGTCCTTTGTTGTCAGAGACCCCTCTGCCGTACAAATAGCCGCCCTCCCCGGTGAGGGTAAAGGGATCATGCTTCCATTTGCAATGCTCGTTTTCGGCGGGAATGACGTCGTAGTGGCCGTAGAACAATATCTTCTTCCGAGAGGCCGCGGTGGCAGGATTGCCTCGAAACTTGGCGAAGACGACAGGATTGTAGGGTTCGCTCGTGTTGATCATCTCTGTCACGGCACCAAAGTTCTGGAAGACGGATCGTAGATAGGAAGCGCCTCTTCTGCAATCGGCGCGATACTTGGCTTGCGACGAGACGGTGCGGAATGAAACAAATTGCGTCAAGGATTCCACCATGAGATCTGGGGGATGTGAGACGCGCGATGGCTGGCATGGTTGCATACGCACCATTGTTGCTTCTTCGAGCCACCGCATTCGACTCGATGCAGTCCCTGCTTTCCCAAATGACGACGGTATTGTCATTGCCACCCGTCACCAGCATGGGCTTGTCATCTAGGTTGGCGAATGCGGAGGCGAGGATCGTGCCCTCGTGCGCTTTGAAGGTGGCGATGGTTTCGTAATGCTGGTTGAATTTCTAGACAAGAGATCAGATGGAATACCAGTCGTACCACTTTCGGAAGAACGGACCTGCATCATGCCCGACTTGCCACCTGCGTACAGGACGCCGGCGCCAAGGGCCAGGGTATGGACGTCACCGGTGGTTGCCTTGAGACTTCGGACAAGCTGTTGGGTTTCCAGATCCCAGACATTGACTTCGCCGTCAAATCGGCCGCTGTACAGGAGGGATCCCTCACGCGCCAGCGACAAGATGGATTCGCCCTCTTCTCTACCGTCCTCGAGCGTGTGGATGACGGAAATGTAGCCGTGCTGGGTCGGGTCGATGCGCCAGAGCACGATGCGGCCATCGCCGCCCCCCGAGATTAGGACTTCTTCCGAGGGTGCTTCAGGGAGGATGGCCTGTCCGAGGAGCATGCAATGCACATAGCCATAGTGTGCGAACTGGCAGATATCCTGGCTGTCGATCTGCAGCTTTTGGCCGCCCACGGCATCCCGTGGCCGGTGGTCAGCGCCGCTCGGCTTGGGAGTTTGTGCACCCCCAGGACCGAGCGAGTCGAAGAATTTGTTCTTACGTTCGGATGGATGCGAGCTGGTGGCGGGGCGAGGCCGGGTGTCCTTTTCCTTGAGGTCATACCACTGGTGTTGTCAGTACATGGGCTGGGTTGCGCTTCGGGGGACGGGTGGATTGTCCTACTTGTATGCTCGTGTTTTGTGCTCCGAGGTAGACGGTGTCGTGGCGGGACGAGTAGGCGAGGCAGAAGATGTCGCCAATGTCGTAGGGCGACCAGAGTGCGTAGCGATGCTGGAAGGTGGAAGAGCACCAGACCTGAAGGATTAACAAGAAGTTGGTAGGACGAGCGGCAGAGGGCTCACATTCACAATGGGATCGGCAGCACTCGAGAACAGCAGGGTCTGGTCTTGCGACAGACACAGGGCGAGGACACTGCCTTTGTGGGCGTGGATGGCTCTCTGGCGCTCGTACGTGTCGAGACGGAAGACCTGGGCTGATAAGTACTGGGGGGTGAGGTAGGCAAGGCTAGCACGTGACATACTAGCACCTCGCCGCCCTGGGTGCCAGCGAAGATGTACTGCGACGACACGGCGAGGGCCAGGATGGACTTGTCATGCTTCATGCGATGCGACAGCGATGGGGCGGCCCGGTGGTGTCTTGTCGGCAGCCCCTTTTTGGCCTCATGCGAGGCAGCCGCGGTGGTGGACTGGGCGTATTGACACATGGCTCGGCGTGCAGACAGAAGCGGGAAGACGGCGGCAGCGGACGAGGTCGAATGGGTGCGATGTGGGTACATGGATGGAGGGTTGATAACGGTCCATGGCAAAGTGTCCCCGTTGCGGCATGTATGGCGAGCTTGCCCTGTGCGATGGCGCCATAGATGGTAATGGAGATGCCTCTATTATACACATTGCCCACGAGGCACGCTGCTCCGGGTCTGTATAGAACGCACTCGGTGGCTATGGACATACACACACGGTATGTGGAACGGTGTAGTAGTGCCACCGAGGCACTGTGTAGGTACTTAGATACTACCTGGGTGGCTGTGGGCGGATGATAACGACCCTACCGAACTGGCCCCCGGGCATGTACGGACCCATCGTACCAGAAAGACAAGACATTCCAGGAGCGGAAAATTTTCCTCGCTGGCCGTGACGAGGAGAGCGGATCCTTGGCGGATGAGGCTTTTCATCAGCATGCACGTGATGTGTCGAATGACGTGCAGTGAACACGTAGTACCTGCGTAGTGGCTACGTACGAGGCAGGCCGATAACTATGCCCCCTGCGCTGCGACAGCATATGTAGCAATCTCGGTAGGCGTCTACGGGGTGGATGCTCTCACTCCATAGTACGATGTCTAGGGAGTTGTACAACGTCGTGTCTGCCGACAGAGGAAGCGTAGGAGGCAGGTCACATGGCTGGCCGGTCAGCCACAGCGCCACGTCACATGTCGCGTCAGCCACAGCGCCAAGTCACATGGCGAGCCCGTCAGCCACAACCCCCTCCATCCCGGCGGCGATCCCCGCCATGTGCCCGGCTGAGGCCAAGACAGAAACGGCACGCCCCCACCACGAGAGGTTTTCCTGTTGCCCGTGTGCTGGCCGTGCAGGCATCCGGGCTGGATTTTCGGTGCCAGCGGCGTCGCAGCCTGCATAGCCGACGGCATGCTGGACACTGCCAGTGGGTCTGGTCTGCCTGGCCAACGCCAACGTCGACCACGACGGCCCTCTCGCAGCCCGACACGCCAGCCAACACACCCAGCCCGGCCGGATCGCGATAGGCGCCCCGCGAATGCCTGCGCGAGCGGTGGCATGGCGGCCGTGGATCGCTCGCTTGGGGCTAGTTAGTGAAGTACCTAGGTGCTGGGTAGAACGACTCCGTACTTACTGGGTACTTAGTAGACTCGTCGCCCGTCGCCACACCGCACCGTGGCCTGTCACCCAGTACACCTACTTACGTATTCATCCTCCGTCCGCCTACCCACCGCTCTCCTCGCTCGGGCTCGCTGGTGGACCGGGGTGGAGCCCTGCCGACTCGCACCCGTTTCCGCGCGCACTGATAGACGCTGACCGCCTCGGGGCGCCAGAACCTCAAAGCGCCCGCCACGCCGCCTTGCTTGTCCGTTGCACCACGCCCGCCGTGTCCGCATCGCTTCTGCCGCCATGGCCATCGGAGTCGGCGAAACCATCACCGTCATCAACAAGTCGGGCAAGGTGGTGAGCAGTGTATGTTGCCCACCCCTCCCTGCGTGCGACAGCTAGATAAGCCTTCGTGCGATAAGGATACCCTCTCGTCCCTTCTCGGCTAACCATCCGCCTTCCCCCCCATCCAGAGCAAGCACATTGTCAACGTCTTCAAAGAGGCCAAAGCCGCCTACCGCGAGCGCAAGGCAGAGATCCAGGCCGAGCGCGATGCCGATGCCCGCCACAAGAAGCTGACGACCAGGGGCACCGACGACGATGCCCGCTCTCACTACTCCAAGACCAGCCACCGCTCGAAGCCCTCCCACTCCAAGAAGCGGCCCCCCCTCGAGCGGGGGCACACCGACACCCCCCGCCACAGCTCGCGCCACAGCCCCCGTGGCAGCACCCACCGCTTCGAGCAGGATCTCGCCGGCGAAGGCCGCCATGCCCGCTCCAAGGACCTGGCCCGTCGCAACTCGGACATGCACGTCTACCGCGTCTCGCGCTCCAAGTCGGAGCCCTTTATCGACATGGACCTGGCCTACGGCGACATTCCGCCCCCGCTGCCCGTCGCCAAATATGACGACGGCGAGCTCAAGGAAAAGGCCTCCAAAATCACCCTTCTGCTGGACGAGGCCAACTGCCTGCAGCACTCCGCCACCGCCATGATTGAGAACTTACAAAGAAACCCCGAGGCCCTCGCCGCCGTCTCTCTCACGCTTGCCGAAATTAGTGCCATAGTCGGCAAAATGGGCCCCGGCGTCCTCCTTAGCCTCAAAGGCAGCTTCCCTGCCGTCGCTGCCCTGCTGCTCAGCCCTCAGTTCATGATTGCCGGTGGCGTTGCCGTTGGCGTCACCGTTGTCGCCCTCGGCGGCTACAAGATTATCAAAAAGATCCAGGCCCAAAGAGACGACGACTTCGCCGCCATACCCATGGCTGCCAGGTCTCGCCGCATCGACGAAGTCCACGACACCCATGAGCTCGACGAGCTCGAGCCCCAAGAACTCAGCCGCGTCGAAATATGGCGCCGCGGCATTGCAGATGTGGCTGAGCAAAGCGCCGGCACCAGCGTCGATGGCGAGTTCATCACGCCTGGCGCCTCGCGCCATCTCATTGACGCTGGCGTCCTCGATGAAGACGATCTCAAGTCGCGCCGGAGCGCGCGCAGTAAAAGAGATACCGAGTCCCGCGCCCCCAAGTCCCATCGTGCAAAATCCGAACGTAGTGTCAAGACGAGCAAGACGAGCGACACCCGTCGGAGCAAAACCGTCAAGGAGAGCAGTAGTAGAAAGAAGGAAAAGGAGCCCTCAGGCTTGAAAATGCTGTTCCGTAGCCATACTACGCGTGTCTAGGGGGTCAGCTAATGTTGGCATCCATGGTAATGCCGCTCATGCCAGGGCACCAGCCTTGCACATTGATTCATCCGCACATAGCGTTTGGCGTTTTTCTTTTTGCTCTTGTTAAATCTCCCTCGGTCCTCCTGTATTTTTCTCCACGCGGTATATTGAGCATAGTGTCGGTAGTTAGCGTCTGTCGTTTCTTTCTCTTTCCTATCCTCTCGCCATCTCTCTGGTTTTTCAGCATGATCGACGCCCACATGTCGACAGGTCGACATTGCAACATGCAATGGGTTCATCTTATATACCGCTGCACCATGTGTTTTATATAGGTGCTCTGCTACCTCTGCGAATGGTATACGACTCCTGGCTCTCCATGTCCTGCTTTGATGAGTGAGGAGAGCTAGCGAAAGGTGTCCAGTGTGTACGCCCAAGCAACGTGCGAGACAGATTCTTTAGATGGATCCATCTCCAGGGGACAGGATCAGGTACCCATGGGAAGTGAGATGTCGAACGATTTTGAAGCATTCTTCCAGGCCGCATCGCAGTCGTCGGTCTAACGTTATAGGTCTGTGCGCTTCCCCGCATTTGAGCTAGCGGCCGGCCATTGATTACCCTGGTACGCGCATCACATGCCTTGAACCACCACACCTCTGATTATTGAGATATTCCATCCTCCTGTAACATCTTAGCTTTCACCTCTTGGCTTTGGCTCGGTTCCGCAATTTCCCTCCATTTTCCATACGTTGGTAGCATAGAGCATTAAACATTGAACCCGAACAATCGCCCGCATCCACGAGTCAGCGCCACCCTCGCACGTGTTCCCGGGTGGAAGCTACAGGCACGCCTCTCCATTGATACCGCGAACCATGCTCCTTGAGCCCAAGGGGGAAATAAACAATACCCATCTTTCAGGCGACCTCCTCACTAGACTGCCAGATGAACTATTACTTCACATCTTCGAAGCTCTGGGCCAAATCTCTCGGCGCCATCTCACCAATGTGTCGCGGGTCAACAAGAGGTGTCATCGGCTCAGCGACGCCGTCTTGTACAAGAGCATCCTTTTTGAGACCCCGGAGTTCCACCTCACCTTCAGTGAATCGTTGAGTCGTCGGCCGCGCCGCGGATCGTCCATCTACGAAGTCAAGCTAGCCTATCCCTCCTCCGAACTCTCGCAAATAGCACTCGATGCCCCAGTCGCCGGGTCCTACCTTGATCCCAAGCGTTCAGATAGCTTATCACGTACCTTGTCAATCATGTCCAACTTGGAGAAGCTCGACATATCCGTGCCAGACGTTCTCCTGCGAGGCATAGGCTCCTTGTTCAACGGGCCCTTTGATCTGGCCTGTCTCAAATCATGCTCGCTCTTCTACCAGTGCGCCAACAACGCATACTGGGATCTGCGCGAGAACATCCACATCTTCGCTCACCCATCCCTCGAAACACTAACCATCCGCCGGGCCAAGCTGGACGAGCGAGGCTTTGATCACCTAGAGCGGCCGCACATGACGGCCCTAAAGAAGCTGGTCCTGATCGAATGCGACGTTAACGACGATTCGCTCGGCGACTTGCTCGAACTCCCTGAAGCACTCGAAGAGTTCGCCATGACCCAGCTCGACCAGCCCGACCCGGAACTCGAACAGAGCTCCGATAACATTGGCGACTACATCTTTGCCCTCCAGTCACAAGCGGAATTCCTGACCAGCATCGCAATCGACTTCCCCACTCTAACCGGCCGACGCGCCCTCCGCATGCGAGACTTTGCCGCGCTAACCACGCTGCGCATCAACTGGGACTACCAGCTGTTCGGCAAGTCGTCCAAAAAGCCACGACTGCACTCAGTAGGCCTGCCGCCTATTCTAGAGACGCTGGAATTCTTCAACGAGCTCGGCACAGACGGCGAGGTCAATGATCTCTTCTTGGCTCTCATCGAGCAAAAGCGTATCGTGGCTCGGACATGGAAGACCATGGTCGTCGTCGAAAGCGAGCACGGCGTCGCCAGAGAAATGAAGGATGCGTGTCGGCAGGCGGGCCTGCAGTTGGATATCATCGGCGCCATGGATGATGATGAGGACGACGACGACGACACCAATCCCGACCACAATTCAACAAGCAAAGTATAAACATTCAACTAGAACTCAATACTAGAAAAAAGAGACAGATAGAAGACATTTTTATACCCTACCCAAGCGCACTGTGACACTGACTACAACATCCCTCGACTGACAGGTATTAGTATGGCAATTACCACATCGTCTCCCCCATTTCCCACCTCCACTAGCTAACTTTCCCTGCAGCGGCCCTTGTACTTTAACGCCGACCTTTTTTCTGTTTCTCTTCTCATTCTCTTCGTTTTTCTGCCCTCTCCTCCCCATTGCCTTCCGGCCCTTCTTTCTACCCCGCTCTCCATTTTGACCCTTCTTCCCCACCCCCTCCTTCCAGCCGCCCCAGCACCCCCAAATCCATGCCCACACCCCCCTCCCAACTGCAAACAACACCGCTGCCATGCTCTCTGCTTTGAGCTTGATGTGGTATGCTGGCGTGAAGGAGATGCGTGGGAGGGGCAGGGGAATAGGGAGGAGGGTTAAGGGCGCTGTTTTTGTTGTTGTTGATGGGTGAGGCGGGGTGTGGATGGTTGTGGAGTTTGGAGTGGGCATTCTTGGCGTTCTTCGATGTGTATATACAAGGGGTTTCTCAGTGAGGGTTGAACAAGGGGAGGGAGGGGGTCGAAAGGGTTTTGTGTGCGGGCTGTGGGGTGTAAGGGATAGAATTGGGGTAGGTTGGTAGATAAGTGAAGTAGGATGGTTTGGAATAGTATTATACATGGCTATATAGACATACATGTTCTGCCACAAGTGGTATGCGGTAGTGATGGGGAAATTGTGGTAGAATTGTTACGTGGCGCACCTCCGTTTTATGCCATGTGTATATTACTTGCCATCACCCATGTGCGTTAATAGAATAAGATATACATATTGTCTACGGCATGGGATCTCTTGCTGACTCCGGCAAGTAGATCCTTAGGTAGGTACTTTTTTCCGCTTGTCGAAATAGCAAACACGTGTCGAGGAGGCAGACACGACCTTGAAAAAGGTCGACATCATGCGGCTAGCGCGCGCTAAATCTTCCATGACGATTTGCGGCTCAACTTGAGATGACGTTTGCATAGTCACCATAGTGATTGCTTCAGCCACAGGAATAGTCTGGCGCTGTATCGCTTCGCAAGACGGTACAATCACCATTTTCAAGCCTACGTGGGCGCCTCGGCATTTGCGCCACGTGTAGTTTTGTGCGACAACACCTCTCCTGCTGCGCCAGCAAAGCACATCACGGCCTGTCTCGCTGTCTCGTCACGCGTGCGACGGAATCATCTGCAGTGCTTCCTCCACACGCCGTCCTGAGTATGCATGGTGCGAGTAGGCTGACAAGGAGAGAACGCTGCATCAGAAATGGAGGAAGATCTCCGCATTCTTGAGGTACGTCAGGGGGCGAAGAGGGGCTGTCGCACGAGGTGGTCGCTAACAATGCGGCTCCTAGCAAGAGTATTGCCCACCAATCGACCCCAGTCTGCTAGCTGCCATTTACTCTGATTATGCAGGCCAGGAAGACGCCATTGGTTCCATCAGAGCGCTGCTTGGGCCGCTGAAAGACTCCGCGGCGCAAGAACAGCTGACCGATTTTGAGCCTTCGGGATTTGGAGGCTCCCTTCGCACCGACGCCGAATCCGACACATGGGCAACGCAGACCGTCTCTACGGACCAATCCAACCCGCTGAGTGATCAGTCTACGCGGAGCGTGAGCGCTCGCTCCGAAGCGTCGTCGGGCGGGGGCTATTTCAAGGAGACAGAGCACTTCAATGTGCAGACCAAGGAGCTTCTGCTGGCCGAGACATTTCCCAACCTACGCCTTGATTTTGTGACACGCACGCTGAAGAAATGCAACAATGACTACGACAAGGCGACCGACGAGCTGCTAAACCACGTCTATTTTGAAGATGCGCGAACCAGTCTTTCAGCGGATGGGCCCGTCGCAAAAGGCATCGACGCCTTCTCGGAAGACCACCACGTACCCCAGCGAGGAAAAAAGGCCAGGGCGAAGAAGCAAAAGAGACTACTGACCAGCCTGGATTCTCCCTACTCGTCGGAGTCGGATGCGCCGCCGCCCACAAACCGCTGGCTGAACACCCAACGCGACGTAGAGTTCATCACATCGCGCACAGATGTACCCACGCACATGGCCTCCTCTCTGTATCATAAGCACGGCGCTTCCTTGTCGGCGACAATCCTCGAGCTAGTACGGAGAAGCATCAAAGAGCACAAAAACGACACAGACCTCGATGCAACCTTGATGCCAACCGCCATCACCCTGAATGCCGACTTCCCCACCATCGACCTCGAGCACGCTCTCGCCCTCGTCCGCCTCACCACGCCTTCCACAACAAGCGCTCACGAGCTCGCCAAAGCCCTGACCCAACAGCCGGCAAGCGAGACGGGCGGCAGCGGCGGCGGCGGCATCAAGCTTGACCTACGCTACCAACCCCTCCACCTCTCCGACCCGACCTCCGAATCATCAACCACGCTTCCCACCCTCGCGCCGTCCGCCCGCCCCCGCGATGCCGCCTCCACAGCACGCGCCCGCAGCGAAGCCTTCCAACAAGCCTCAGCCGCGTATCGCAAAGGCCGATCCACGCCCCTCATGCGCGCCGCCGCAGGCTACTACGCGCAGCAAGGGCGCGACCTCACAGCCCACCTGCGCGCGCTCAGCGCCGCCGAAGCCGACGCCCTCGTCGCATCGCAGTCTGGGCCCGCCTCCCTCGATCTCCACGGCGTCAGCGTCGCGGATGCCACGCGCATTGCCGCCCTGCGCACGCGCGCGTGGTGGGATGCCCTAGGCGAGCAGAGGATTCCCGAGTGGGGCGCTGCCCGCATACAGCCGTTCCGCATCGTCACCGGGCTGGGACGGCATAGCGAGGGCGGCAGGGGCAAGTTGG
>Ga0182211_1000403_pt1 | contig 13863 bp, 11 predicted proteins | sample G5R1MG_20_FD_129660 | JGI IMG/M metagenome (GOLD analysis project Ga0182211, IMG submission 129660) | Switchgrass phyllosphere microbial communities from Michigan, USA - G5R2_MAIN_03OCT2016_LD1 MG | ecosystem: Host-associated > Plants > Phyllosphere > Phylloplane/Leaf | place: USA: Michigan... | reverse complement strand
GCTGCTGAGTGGACGGCGACGTCGGGTGGTTTGCCCAGCTCAGCGCGTGCGGGTGCGGGAAGGACCGGGTGCGGTGAAGCCGCCACTTTGAACCCCGCGATGATGACGCCGGGTGCAACGTGAGATGCTGCACAAATGGGTGGGTAGGTAGGCTGGAACGGTTTTCACGGCTTGGGGACGCAGAGGACGGGCGTGTTGCTTGGTCGTGAGCATGGAGAACAACGGGGGCCAGGCAGCAGGCGGCTGGCCCCCGTCAGGCGCAAGCATCTGGTGGATCATTGATGCCCAGGTGGGCTTTCCACGAGAAGTGCATGGCTGGGTTAGGCTGGCGTGCCGGCTCATTGGGCAGTCCGTCCCTAGCATGGATGCGTGCCTGACCCAACGCCAGCACGCACGTCAGCCTCACCCATGCGTCTGCCAAGAAGACCGCCTGGGAACGACACAAGTCATTCGTATATTGGCGGTGACAACTATGTCATCTCTACCGCGGTTCGTGAAGGAACCCCTTTTCTGTTTACCCCCAAGGTCCATCCACGCTTGCTCAAACTATGTGCAAAATGCCCGTCAGCCATCCCCGCCTTCCGCTACCAGAAGAAATGCGTATACCCGCGAGAATCCAGAATGAAGTCGCCGAGCCTCAAGCACCCATCTAGTGTTCAAGCAGCCTCAGCGAGCCCTGGACCACGACGTTCTCGAGAATGGAGCCAGGTGGGATGTCAATGGTGGAGCCTTCTGTTGCAACAATGATGACCGTGCCCTTGAGCGTGACACCCCGGCCGAGGTTGACGGGGCCGGTGATGGTCAAGTGGTCGAGCTCCACAATCTTGGGGATGGAGGGAATGCGCGACTGGAAGCTGGAGACCTTCTTGAAGTCGCTGCCAAGCTTGATCAAGGGCGCCGGGCCGAATCGGTTCGGGTCGATCACCAGCTGACCGTGCTGGAGGGTGTAGAGGTCCGACTTGACGAGCATGAGATCAGAGCAGGTCTTGACCGGCAAGAAACGCCTCCTGGGGACATTGACACCGTGCGCGCCCTTGAAGTGCTTGATGGCTGCGCCCACCGCCGTCTCGAGCTGGAGGACAGAGATGTCGGCCTCGCCCTTCTTGTCAGCAGGAATGGATTTGCCGTTCGGGATAATCTCCATGGCCAGCTCATTGGCCTCGACAACACGCTTGACAGCCCGGATGTTCATCCAGATGTTGTTGGTGTTGAAGTACTTGAATTTCTTGATCGACTTGAACTCATTGACATGCTCCTTGGGGACCTGGGCAATCTCAAGGAGACGGACAGAGCCCTCGTAATCGATAATAGTACCCCCCTTGACGTCAGCCTTCGTCTTGTCCGTCAACTCCATAATGTACTCGGCCTTGGAGTCTACCATGTGCTGCAGAATGCGGAGATCGACAACAGCACCCAGGTTGTCGGCGTTGGAGAGGAAGATATACTCAATGCCGCGTTCGAGCAGCTTGTCCAGCATGCCAGTGTTGTACAGGGACTCAAAAACGTCGCCGTGGCCAGGGGGGTACCAGTTGGCAATGTCGGACTGGTTCTCCTTGGGTGCAGGCAGAAGCGAGTCCTTGAGGATGCGTGGGTACCGTGACTGGTTGAATGTGAGAATGTCAATGTTGTGTCCCTCGTACTTCTTGATGATGCTGGCAGTGTCGGTGTCGGTGTTGAACGAGTTCATGAGCACAAAGGGGACGTTGACGTTGTATGTGCGGTTGAGGTACTCAATCTGGCGCACCGACAGGTCCAAGAAGGACATGCCATCACGGACCTCGATGACCGACTTGGGGCCGACGCAGCCCATCGAGGTACCGAGTCCACCGTTGAGCTTGATGACGGCAAGCTTGTTCAAGTATTCAACCGCCTCGGAGTTGGCCAGATCATCGTAGTTGACCACCTGCTCGGCCTTGGGGGGCGCAATGCGGTTCCAGTCAATGGCAGTGCCCTTGGCCTTGTCGTTGAGGTAGCGTCGGAAGAGGGCAAAGAAATTGTCCATCTCTGTCTCGAAGTACTGCTTTCACGTTAGCTCATTGCCGTGGTGCAGCTTTCCGCGGCTTGCCTGCAGGAGCAGGAGGGGCATCAAGCAGGCTGGGGAGGGGAAAATGCAGCTCACCTTCTTCTCCGCGGGGTCTGTGACGGTGTCGGCAAGCTTGTTCAGAGCATTCCGCATTTGCGAAGCAGCAACATTAGTCGATGTGTTCTCAAAGGCCTTGTACTAGAAGTCAGCAGCTGCTTCCTCGATCGAGGCCAGTCCCTCAGTCAGACGAGGCCAAACACAGGCCCAAAACATACCACATGGGATTGCGACTTGCCGTGGTGGCGGGGGGAGAAGCCACCCTCGCCATCGGCAGCGGCAGGCTTCAGGTGGGATGGAATCGCGCGTGAGGCCATTGTGGATGTGGGTAGGAGGGGAATTGGTTGTGCGGGTGTAAGAGGGTGGGTGAGGGCGAAGGTGTGAGGGGAGCGGTCTAGGTACTTAAGGCGTCCGTGCTCGTGCTGGCAGTTCAAATGCTAGGAGGTGGGGCAGGGACAGCGGCAGGGAGAAGCAGCTTCCCATTGGGATGGAGAGTTGAATACATAACTACTATGTACTACATGTATGGTATACACACACAATGTAGTAGGTAGCCATTGACTCCATCCAAGCTAGTATGATTCTCTCTTGTGCATGGTGTCTCCAGCGGCACAATGCAATCCATCTCTTCCTCCTGGACAACCCCAGGCTAGGTATCTACTATGTACTATGTAGCTATAGGCTCTTGTCTAGCCCAAGCCAAGGCCGCCTTGGGAAGCATGGCATCCGCTCAACCACTTTTCCCCCAGCTGTGACAAGCCTATGCGCTGAACGAATGCCGAAAGAAAAAAAATCCTTTCCGCTGTGCTGCCATGGCTTTGCCACTCTGTCCATAGTACATGCACAGTACTCCATAACCCTATGCTGGCCTGAGTACACCGCTGTCTCCACCCGAGTCAGGCACCAGATCTTCTCTGCACCCCCGCTACCTCTGCTAGGTACATGGCAGAGGATACCTACCTACCACGCATGGGACGCACCATTTCAACCGCAGCCGCATCCGCGAACGGAACGGCCAGGGGTTTCGCAATCCTGAGCCTGACCCATGCATCTTGGTCCTCGTCTCGCGTAAAAAAGCCTCGTTTGAGCTCCTCCATCAGCCATGCGAGCAGGCTTTCAATCGTCTGGAACGATGATGCAGAAACGAGCTGGTGGGTTAGTAGCTGCCCGTTCGTCATGGAATCCCACGGTTACCTCGAATAAAAGCGTCTCCAACGCTACATGGTCGTCTACTCGTGTGTCGGGGATGCCGTCGACCCAGATACTCAGCACCACGGGCTGCTTCTGCAGCCTTTCGTTTGGATTCACGCCAAGGATGCAGGGTATGCGGACATTGCGCAGATAGAGCACCTTGGACTGCAGTTGGCCGTCGTTACTGCCCAGCGTGGCTGTGGTGTAGCCAGCCCCATCGCCAAACATGCTCCCCTTTAGGTAGCAAACGTCCATCTCGGTGGCGTAGAGCGACCTCGGGCCTGCAACGCTGCGTACGCACTGCAAGATGCGCGAGCAAAGGCCAGCGGTCGACAGGTGCTCCGCCGTGCCACCGTCCGGGATCGCTGCCTGCAACGCTGCCTGGATTGCTTTGCTCAGCGTGCCATAGTGTACTGTGCTGGCATCGACCGAGTCGGTAGACGAGGCAGACGTAAAGGGGCTGCCCAGCGTCAGCGTGACGCTGACATGGGCGCGCTGCTGCTTGGGACGGCCCCAGACGTCGTGGCCGGCATGGACCACGACCTCGAGACGCTCGAGCGCGATCTTGTCGTCGTGTCCGCTGCGAGCGACTTCTGCCGCCCAAAGGGCGTGCCGGACGACGTGGGCCATGCTGTGGTGGGGTTGCCGCCGTCGTCCGTTTTGTAACGTGGGTGGACAAGGATACAGGGAGAGTGGGAAGGGCGGAGAAGATGCTGGAAGGTGCAAGAGCGCTTCACCAACGAGGCTTCAGTGCATGCCCCACCTGCCTAGTATTTGAGCCGCACCTGCCGGGAACGCCTGCGCTGCCACCGGATTGCTTCCTGCCATCGCTTCCTCGCTCCTGAGTCCTCCCGCCCACACGCGCTGCACCATGGCCGACGCCCTCAAAGCCGAAGGCAACAAGCTCTTCGCCGAGAAGAAGTTCGCCGAATCCATCGACAAATTCACCCAGGCCATCGAGCTCGACCCCGCCAACCACGTGCTGTATTCCAACCGATCGGGCGCATACGCCTCGCTCAAGGACTGGCAAAAGGCCCTGGACGATGCCAGCAAAGTCACCGATATCAAGCCCGACTGGGCCAAGGGCTGGGGCCGCAAGGGCACGGCGCTGCACGGCCAAGGCGATCTGCTCGGCGCAAACGATGCCTTTGAGCAAGCCCTCAAACTCGACCCGAGCAATGCCCAGGCCAAGGCAGGTCTCGACGCGGTCCAGCGCGCAGTCGAAGCAGAGGCGAGAGCCGACGGCTTCGGCACTGACCCTTCGGCCGGCCTGGGAGGCTTGTTCAACGACCCCAATATCCTACAGAAGCTGGCCGCCAACCCCAAGACGGCGGCCCTCCTCGGCGATGCAGAGTTCATGGGCAAGCTCCAGCAAGTCAAGAGCAACCCCAACATGGCCGGCCAGTTCATGCAGGATCCCCGCTTCCTGTCCGTCATGAGCGTCCTCCTAGGCATCGACATGTCGTTTGGCGGTGCGCCCGGTGCCGGCGGCCCCGAAGCCGCACGCGCACGCGAGGTCGACGAAGACGTGCCCATGCCTGATGTCCGACCAACGCCGGCAGCTCAGCCAACCAAGGCGCCCGAACCTGCGCCCGAGCCCGAGCCCGAAGTAGAGGAGACCGAGGAGGAAAAGGCCGCGAAAGAGGCCAAGGCCAAGGCGGACGAACTCAAGAAGAAGGGCACCGAACTGTACAAGAAACGCCAGTTTGACGAGGCTATCGAGAACTACACGCAGGCCTGGGAGACGCACAAGGACATCACCTACAAGACGAACCTGGGAGCTGCCAAGTTTGAAAAGGGCGACTACGAGGGCTGCATCCAGGCTTGTCAGGAGGCTGTCGAGTATGGCCGCGAGATTCTCGCCGACTTCAAGATCATTGCCAAGTAAGTGTAGAAAACACAAGCTACCTACAGATTGCTGACGTAAGCAGGGCATTTGCTCGCATCGGTACTTCGTACGAAAAGATGGGCGATCTTGGCAACGCCATTATCTACTACCAAAAGGCACAGACGGAGCACCGTACCCCGGAGGTACTTGCCAAGCTTCGAGCCGCCGAAAAGGCCAAGATTGCGGCGGAGAAGGCTTCCTACATCAATCCGGAAGAGGCAGAGAAGGCGCGTGAGTTGGGCAATGCCAAATTCAAGGAGTCAGACTGGCCGGCTGCCGTCGAGGCGTACTCGGAGATGATCAAACGTGCCCCAGACGACGCACGCGGTTTTTCAAATCGCGCCGCCTGCTTCATCAAGCTGCTTGAGTTCCCATCTGCCATTCAAGACTGCGACGAAGCAATCAAGCGCGATCCCAGCTTTATCCGTGCATACCTGCGCAAGGCCCAAGCCTACTTCACAATGCGCGAGTACAACAAATGTATCAATGTGTGCGCCGAAGCCATGGAGCACGACACAGACGGCAAGAATGCGCGCGAGATCCAGGCACAGGAGACCAAGGCCCTACAAGCGCAATACTCGGCACGTGATGGCGAAACAGAGGAGCAGACCATGGAGCGCATCCAGCGAGACCCAGAAGTATGTACCACTGAGCATTGACGTATCTTGTCCAATTCACTAACCCTTCTTCACAGATTGTCGGCATCTTGCAAGATCCTGTCATGCAGAGCATTCTCCAGCAAGCCAAGGACGACCCAGCCGCGTTACAGGAACATCTCAAGAATCCTAGTATCCGCTCTAAGATTCAAAAGCTCGTTCATGCCGGCGTTATTCGCATGGGTCGGTGAGGGAGGCAGGATGGGAGTTACGTGCCTGGCATCCAATCCATAGCTGGTTCTCTCTGACGACTGGTGCGCATCAAAAGTTTTTTTATACAAGAGAAGAAATGATGCCATAATGACGCTTCTTATACTCGACGAATCTCATTGCTCATGATAAGTCAGAATGACGCGGGGCGTGGGGAGGGTTTTCTTTTTCCCCTTTTTCTTCCCTTTTCCCTTGTCCTTGTACAAAATCCCAGCACACGAGCGTACATGTTGGCCTGGAGCGTTTGATCGGGGGGCTTTTATGGAATGTCTTTGTGATTTGGTTTCTTTTTTAGGCATATAGTTTCTACTTCTTAATTAACCACGATGATAATCATTATGACCATGTTGTTGTTCCTAGGTCAATGCAAGATAATCCTGGTGTGATAAACCATCGCTACATCCTGTAACTGCGCAGGTAAAACAACGGATCCTTAGTAGGGTCTCGCGTTAGAGGTATATAAGAGTGCATAGAACATTGGACCTATATGTATGTTACGCGTAAACCACGTCAAGGATTATCATCGCGCATTCACCTGTCGCCGAAAGCGAGATTTCAGTGGGCTAGCACTGTACCTGGATCAAAACGACTTTCTCAGACGACGCTCTTAGAAATCTTCTATATCTGTAAGATTAGATAGCACTATGAAGGATATCTATAGTACAAATTGGGGTTTAAAACTGCTTATTTTAGGGAGCGATGTAAAGTATTCTTGTTCTTGTGTGCACAGACCCCTGGCTGTTAATATACAGTACATAGTACACGCGAGGACAAGGTCGGGTACGGCGGCGTCCGGTCCCTGAGGACGCGTTGTTTACTACAATTACACCTTCATATACCAACTTGTTTTTGCGCTTCCCCCTCCACCCCGAAGTGCACCCTGATATTCTCACGATCGTATGTAAATTTCGCCTTGATGAAGAATCCCGCGATCACCAAATTACGCTCGCGTTACAAAGCAATACCCCCAACAACAGCTCCTTCGGTAGCCTCCACCTCTTCAGATCGCGATGCCTCTATAACACACCCGGACAAAACCACTTCTTCTGTTATCTCTGTTATTCCATCAGAGCTCGGTACTGAGATGAAGCCGTCGGCGCGGAAGAATGACAGTCGGGACAACATAATAATGCCAAAAACGAAACATCAGGCCTCGAGCGATGAAACAAAAATTGATGTCTTTGTGAGGTGCCGCGGCAGGAACGAGAGAGAGTTACAAGAGAACAGTAGTGTAGTTGTCCGCACCAATGGGATCAAGAGCAAGACGGTCGAGCTATCCATGAGACCTAATGCGCTCAGCAATAAGATGTACTCATTTGACGGAGTGTTCTCACCAGCAGCCGACCAACAAATGATATTCGACGAAATCGCGTCACCCGTGCTGGATGAGGTAAGAACCGATACAGAGATACAGAACATTTGAGTATAGGCCTTGAAGCTAATATTAGTCCAGGTGCTCAGGGGTTTCAACTGCACGATATTTGCATACGGACAAACCGGCACTGGGAAAACATACACCATGTCCGGAGACATCTCAGATCACACACTGCTATCCGACGATGCAGGGATCATCCCTCGCGTTCTACATTCCATCTTTCAGAAGCTCAACTCTTCGCCCAACTCACCAACCAGCAGCACTACCCCCGACAACTCCGTGAAGGTATCGTTCATCGAGCTGTACAATGAAGAACTTCGTGACCTTCTTTCCACAGACGATAAAGCCAACTTGAAAATATTCGAGGACGATGGCAGGCGAGGTGCAGCAACTATTGTCCAAGGGATGGAAGAGCAATACATATCCAGTGCGAGGAAAGGCATTCAACTGTTACGGAGTGGAAGCCACAAGCGACAGGTTGCAGCGACCAAGTGCAATGATCTTAGCTCCCGCAGTCACACGATCTTCACCGTCACAGTGTACATCAAACAAACACTGGAATCTGGTGAAGAGACTCTATCGGCTGGAAAACTCAATCTTGTTGACCTTGCTGGATCAGAAAACATCGGGCGCTCCGGTGCTGAGAACAAGAGAGCAGCGGAAGCTGGATTAATTAATAAAAGTCTGCTTACATTGGGCCGGGTCATAAATGCGCTGGTCGATCGATCTACACACATACCATATCGTGAGTCGAAACTCACACGTCTCCTACAAGATTCCCTCGGCGGTCGAACTAAAACTTGTATTATCGCCACACTTTCTCCCGCAAGATCAAACCTTGATGAGACCATTTCGTCCCTTGATTATGCTTTTCGGGCGAAGAACATTAAGAACAAGCCACAAATTAACCAGTTAATTCCGAAAAAGACCCTCCTTAAAGAGCTTACTGTTGAGATCGAGAAACTCAAATCCGAGCTTACCGCTACGCGCCAGCGAAACGGCGTATATCTTACTGCGGAGGCATACGCGGAGCTAATAGATAAATCCGACTCACTCACGATCCTAGTCCAGGAACAGCGCGACAAGATGGAAACGATCGAGTGCAAACTCACCCGCAAAGGTCAGGATCTGCTTGAAGTCACCGAAAATCTTGACATCTTGAAGAGGGACAGCGAAACTACGAAGACATTACTCGAGAAGGAACGGGTGACATTATCGGATACAAAGCAAGTGCTCGTCAACGCAGAAGCAGCCCTCCGGCAGCACGAACATACCGAGAAGCAGCTTACAAGCCTCAATTGTGAGTTGAAGGCATTACTCGATCGATCCAGTACAGCCATTATGCATCTACACCAGAAAATACAAAGGCAATCCGAGCTCCATTCACGGAACCGAGAGCAATATAGCACAACACAGCTTGATGTGGTGGATACGGCAGTGCTTGTTGATCGCCGGCTCACTGAGTTTCAGACTGAACATGAAAGACTCGTGGGTGTCCTTTCAGCTCGTACGCAAGCATTCATTCAACAAGAACTACGTGAGCTTCACACGATAAGATCGAGCCTGGAGGAGCAAAGCACAGCCTTCGCCCGATCCCACCAAGGCATTACAACTCAGATGATACAAGGAAAGGATGAGCTTAGTCAGTTGCTTAACGAGGTCAAACCCATCAGCGAGGAGCTTAAGACAAAGTTCAGGATGGGCCTCACCAGCCTAGGCACAGCAGTGGAGCGTACACTGGCTGGAATAGTTGAGGAAACTGAAACCTTACACGCGCAACTGCGAGCATCTTATTCTAGTCTCGGAGTGGAATTTAAGTCGATATTTGATGATATGTCAACGAAGATTCTCGACCAACACAACGAAATGCAGCGGCTACGGGTGCAAATGATAGATGCGAACAAACAGCTTGAACAGAGTCAATCACAAACTGACAGCGTCTTGTCAGAGTTCGTGGTCAAGGAGAAGACTCTCAGAGAACAAGAGAACGATAAGCTCATGCAACGCGTCCAAGATTTACTTGAGAACAACGCCCAGCAGCAACAGCAGCGGCTTGCAGTGGTCGAGCAGAGCTCCGCACAGTTGAGGTTTGCGAGACAAACACACTCTACTGTTGGAGAGTCGTTTGCCAACGACAGCGAAAATCTTTTGGAGCAATCAAGGAACTTGGGCGACAAATTGAACCAATGTCACAACACTGTGATGACACACTTCGAGACCAATTATTCGGTGAGTGCATTCCCTCTGGATGAAAGCTTTGAGCTAACACAATGCGAAACAGACGGCGGGTATTTACGCGAAAAGCCTCAAGGCTGCAACTGCTACTGCTCACGATGAGACTAATCAGTTAGTTGAACAGCATGTTCAACATCTACACACGGAATCGCAAGTCTTCGAACGCGTTGTGCACCGCATGCAGGAGCAGAATAATGCCCAATGCGTCCTTCAGGAGCGCTCGCTGTCCGACCTTGCCCTTACGGTCCAAAACTCGTATGCCGGCCTTGGTGATGTCTTCACCGCATCCTCTCACCGCATTGAAGGTCTCAATCAAGATGTCGCAGAATACGTGGATAATGTACACAACAGTCTACCGCATCTTAGCGAAGATGCGTTTATTCGCCGGCAGCTGGCAGCGCTGAGGCAGCGCGCTGAGCATGGGAAGCTTGAGAATTACGTAAATACAGGAGAGACACCGGCACGCCGAGGACTCAGCCACTCGGCAACGATCAATCATCAGGCGCCCATGGAGCCCATTCACATGAGACCCACAGTTGATAGGTCACCACCTCCGAGACACAGCAGTCCTTGCAAAATACCCGTATTTACAGATTGCCTTGGCCATCCAAGGCAGGAGACGGAAAAGGCTTGTGCTGCTGGTACAACCGAACTGGATACCAACACGGCTGCAAAAGTCTTGACAGAAAAAGGGAACATGACCAGCATGAAAGATATGGTAGAATTAAAAAAGGACAAAGTTGTCAGCACGACGCTCACAGCCCCTCGCTCGCTTAAGCGCCCTGCGACAAACAGGGCTTCTACAGCGGACGCAATTCCATCAAAGAAGCGTAGGTCGCGAACCCACACAGATCATGAGGATACGGCAATGCTGGACTTGGGCTTGAGTATGGGGCACAGTCCTACGTCTTCTTCGGGGAGAACCCTAAGGAGCCATGGTAGAGCCGACCGAGTTGGTTAGTGATACGGTAGGGACTCTTTTCCGGGAGCTTAGAGATGTCACATTTATGATGACAGATGCATAATTAGTGAAGGGTCACAAGGGACAATTCACCGAAGGCATTAACCGGACGATGGCATGAGGTTTGGACTCGATTCAATAGGTGGCGTATTTGACACTTGTGTAGAGGTCAGGCCGACAAGGCGCCCCTCGGGTTTAGCCCACGGTACCTTTCGTACGACAAACTTGACATACGTACTTCACAATGGACTTTCCATCGCACCAGTGGCACTTCACAGGCATTCTATCAGTGCCCCACAAAACAAAGGAAAAAAGCTATCATAGAAAAGAAAAGAAACAAAATCAATCACTTAACTATTATGTACAAGGCCTGTACTTATGAAGAGAAGGTCCTTATCACAATTTCATGATAGTACGATTTAGAAATATAGCCCAGAGACAACAATGGAAGTAGAGGTACATGGTAATCTGTCGTTCTTTGAGCGTCGAAACCCATCCAAGTAATTGACACAATACGTATTGACAGCCTGGGTTACTATTATTACAAAAAAGGAACAAAGATCAACCTAGATATAACTTGAGTAAGAAGGGTTACTATTTGTTAAAAGGCAAGGCAAACAAAGGATATGAAAACCGTTTTTTCATTCTTGCATATTCCTCCAATACATACGTAAATAGTATACGGTGGCTCAAGACGTTATAGTGATACATCGTAATAGGAGGAGTTGGGCATAGCAGGGCATAAACACTCTACAATGCACCACCCACGCTCCGTCCCCCTCCCAACCCCCCAGCCCCAATTCCCTTCCACCAACGCCTGGTAGCCGACGAGACCCAAGGTAAACCTTCAAAAAGAAAAGAAAAATAACACCCTCCTCCCACCCTGGAATTCCCGTGAAGCAAATGCCGTAAAGATGAGAAAATGAAAAGAAATACCTACATCGTGTATTGGAGTGCGGGCTCACGTGAGCAAGGATGGACATGGGAGGGCGGAAATAAGGTGGATGATGACATGAAAAAGGGAAGAGAAGCCCAAAAGGGGAGGGGAATAATAAAAGGGATGATGACGATGATGGAGAGCATGGTGAGGAAGGAGGTTGGGAATGGATGGATGGATAAGCGGCAGATCCAGCTGCGCGGAATCCGTGGCGCTCCTCTTGCTCCTTTTCTCTTCTTTTCCTGCTTGACGCCAAACGCCACGACAATGCCAGGGAAGTCGATTTTGCTAGATTTTCCTCCGCACCGTAAACTTGCGCTGCATGGTAGCCGCCGGAAGCGCCTCGGCAAAACGATCGCGTGCTACACATTCAAATTTGATTAGCCCAAACCGAGTCAAGAAATGCTACAGCACAAAACTGCACACGTACTCTCGGCTGAATCGAATTGAATGAGGATATCGTCGTGTTCACCCGGATATTCAATCTCATCCAGGCAGACAAAGCGGCGTTTGACGCCCGACCATCCCGTGAGGCGGCCCTCTTCTTTTTGCATCTTGCCCTCGCCTCGGCGCTCCTCGACGGGTAGTGCGAATTTGGCGTCGACGAGCTTAAGGCCGAATTTTCCGCCCTTGTCTGACTTTTCAAACGTGTCCATGGTACGGAGTTGGAAGTTCATGGCGTCGGCGTGGGAAAAGTCTTGGAAGAAGGCGAGGAGTTGGAGGATGTTGTCTTGCTGAACGATTTGGAGACGGATATTGTTGGCGGTCCATTGCTTGTAAATCGGCACGACCATGCGGCGCCGTGAGATGGAAAACGTGAGAGCCGTGCTGCAAGGAGACTTTGTTAGTTGGGGTCAAGAATAATTGCTCAAGGTTCCCACGTACCCATCAAACTTGACGGCAAATCCAGTGACGGCGAATTGAAACGTATGTAGGTCCTGAAATGAATCAAACGTTAATCTTCGTATTGTTGACGCCGTCTTCAGTGTCCGGAGAAGCTCGGCCAGCGCATCGGGAGCATCACGATCGGTTCGACTGCCATCAATCGCTATGGCCACATCCTGTTGAGGTTCGCGTAAGAGCATGAGCTCTGCAGTGCCATCCGTGGGAAGGCGAACAAGCAACTCCCCGGAACCTAAGAAGACAAATGAGCATGTGAGACATTGTGGCGCAATGCCGTACCAACTCACCCAAGTTCATGCGGTCGGATATAATGCCCGCACTATGTCTGCAGACGATTCTCAGACTCTCACTCTTAATAGTGGGAGCAGACTCCAGGCCGGCAGCTTCGGGGTCCAAGTTCAAGACCTTGGCTTCTTGCCAATGCATTTTCTCGAGAACACGGCTGCCTCTCTGACTAAAGCCCTCGGTCTGCTCTGCACTCTCGACGTAGAACGCTTTGAGAGGCACCTGGGCAAACGCCATCTCGCCGTCGTTTACGTTCATTGAGGTGAAGGCACCGAACAGATGGTTGCGATCTTTACTTTCCTGAAAGACGAGATGAACCGTACAGTGCCGCACTTGCTTGTCAGGCGCTTCTTCTCGGAAATGCAAACGTATGGCGGGGGCCTGATCGGGCTCCGTCACATAGCCAAAGTTCATGGGCTCCTGCTTGGTGCCCAGTTCATGGTTGACAAGACTGACTTGCTTGTAGTGCGGCGGTGTGGCTAGCACCATGCGGTAGCCTCGATGTAGCTTCCGCTTTCCCGTGCCCTCACTGCTCCGTTCAAACTTCTGGAAGACCATGAGTTTGCATCCTGGGACGCGTTCCGAGGGGAAGGCGGCAGGATTGGCCGGATCTTTGTAGCTGGCGTCACGCAGATACACCTTGCTCAAGAATCGTTCGTCGCGTCGTTCTCGCAGATCCGTCTCTGCCCGGTTCGTGTGATCCACAATCGACCAGAGACTACGCATGTCGCCCTCGCTTAGCTCGATGCTGAGGGAAAAGCCGTGCCGTAACTGTATGCTGATTTTGCGCGACGACTTATTCCAATTCACGTCCTTCCACGTCACCTCGGAGCCGTTGCCTACGGTGATGTTGATCAGACTGCTCTGACTGCAGACGGTAAGTTTGACCGGGTACTGGTCCTTGGGACGCAAGACCGATAGAACGGCCGACATGGGCACACGATCGGTTTTGGGGTCGTCGGTGGCAAGTGTGGCCTTGACAAACATTCTGAAGTAACAGAAGTCGGTCTTTGTGTCTGCAATGGGCATGTACTGCGAGAGACTGATGTAGGTTGGCGCACCGTTTTGGCTGGCGCCGCTGCCCGACAGCGGGGTGGGAGGCTTGCATGTCAGCACGCTTGCTGTGTCTGGAGGAAAGGCAG
>Ga0182211_1000402_pt1 | contig 13885 bp, 8 predicted proteins | sample G5R1MG_20_FD_129660 | JGI IMG/M metagenome (GOLD analysis project Ga0182211, IMG submission 129660) | Switchgrass phyllosphere microbial communities from Michigan, USA - G5R2_MAIN_03OCT2016_LD1 MG | ecosystem: Host-associated > Plants > Phyllosphere > Phylloplane/Leaf | place: USA: Michigan... | reverse complement strand
TTCGAGGGACGCAATGGAGAGCTTAGAATGTCGCGATTCAAAATGCTCACCGAGAGACGATACCGAGACGGCACTGTGGAACGATCGACGGCGTCGAGGCGAGCCATTGGCAACGTCATCGTCGCGGTAGCTGGCTTCACTCTGGATAGGGCTGACGCCACGGGCGGGCGTCTCGCTCTCTATCTCATACTGGGAAGCGTGCGGCTCGGAGCGCTCGATCGCGCGCGCTTTGGCGGCAGCAGCAGCTTCCAAGCCGGCTTGTGTAGTTTCTCGCGTTTGTGAGGGATGGCCGCGATCACTCTTGGGGGTCGGCAGGCAGGCTTCGGCGGAAGAGCGATTGCTGTGAGTGGTCTTGAAAGTCTGCTGAAGCACGTTGGGCGTTCGAGCAGGCGTGTGTGGGCCGGGCGAAATGTAGCCACGAGAAACCTCGAGGAGTGGGGTTTCAACGCCCGTGCTTCGGGACGAGCGTGAGTCTCTCGACTCTGGTCTTTCCTTGGTCTCCGTATCCGCAGACAAGATGGATTCGCGAGTGATTTCAGAGCCGTGCAGCTCGCTCGCATTAAACGGCAGCGGAGGCACGCCGGCCTTTAAGAATGCAATGTCGTCACTTTCGGTTACGCTGGCCGAGCGACTTCGGCTACTCTTGGAGGAGCGGCGCTTTCTGTGCTTACGCTCCTCTTCCCTTTCTTCGTGCGAAGTGTGATGCTTGAGCGCCGCTGCCGTCAGGCCCGCGCCCGCAAGACCAGCCAGCCCCGCATCTCGCATCGCGGTGGTACTTTCCTTGTCTTTGCTGCTCTTTCGGCGATGGCTCGATGACGATGACGGCTTCTCCTCGCGGGGGCTCGATTCGGCGTAGCCGCGGTCCGAGACGGAGCCACGGCTGGAGCGCCGCTCGCCTTTGCGGCTCGAGCTGCCGCCCGAGAGCAGCGTTCCCGGATGGTCGGCACTGCGGTTGAGTACGACCTTGGGCTTGGATCCATGGGAAAGCTTCGGGGCGCTAGAGGATTTGGAGACGCGCCGGCGCGAGCTGGTGGCATCGACGGTTTCGTAGGTTGCACTGCTGGTGCGAATATCGTCGAACTTGTCGCGGTTCCTCGAGCTGCGGTTCTCCTCTTTGAGCGCGTTGAGCTCGGGCAGAATGAGGCGTTTAATGGCGTCTTCTACCGTGGCCACGAGCTTCGGGTTGACGATGGAGGAAGTGCCCGACACGGCCGAGCGCGACGAATGGCCTAGGCCCGATCGGCGGTCGGCATTGGAGGAGAGGGCCGAGTCGGTGCCGCTGAGGGCGCTCACCTCGTCGAGCTCTCTGGTGCTGCGTCGGTGGGACTTGCGCGGCGAGGCGAGATCCTCGCGGCTGTGCTTAGTGGTGGTGGTGGTGGTGGCGGCGGAGCTCTTGGAGCGCGTGCGACCGTCTTTTGCTTTGGCGGAGGCGGCGTCGGCAGCGGCCTGCTGTGCGGCCAGCTTCTCCATGACGCGCTGCGTGATGCGGTCTTTACTGAGGCTGCGGCTCCGCTGGTGGCGGGGCGCCTGGAGGGTGTCGGGAGGGATGTCAGACATGGCCGACTCGGCGGTGGTGTCGCGCTCGAGGCTACGACTGCGGCGGCGGCGCGGGGGCAGGATGTGCACTTGCTCGCCCAGCAGGCTGTCGGGGGGCATGGAGGAGACGTCCGAGGGCATGGGGTAGACGTCCGGGCCGTCGCTGGCGGTGGGCAGGAGCTCGAGGCCGAGGGGCGCAGCGAACGGTTCCCGGGGCCGAGTGCCGAGCGAAATGCGGCGGGCGTAGGCAGGGCGGCGCGGGTGGCGGGCAGCAGGCAGGTCCTTCTTGCGCGACGAGGGCGTCACACGAACGCGGACGCTGGGGCGGGGGTTGGGGCGGCCGGGGCTGGGCTGGGCGGCCTCGAAGTACTCAATCAACAGCGACGTCTGCGAGGGGCGCTTTTTGGCGAGGGCGCCCGGCAGGCGGGTGGTGTTGATGGTGAGGGGCCGGCCGTCGTCGGGCAGCGAGTACGAGGTGCGGTCGGTGCGGGCCGAGAGGTTGGTGGCGACGTCGGTGGCGATGTCGGTGTCGTGGGGGTGGGCGTCCACGGCGTCGTCGTCGGCCGAGTCGAGCGTGGAGGGCTCTGTGGGCGCGGGCAGAGGGGGGTGTGCAAGTGCAGGTGCAGGCAGACAGCCAGGACCCATGGTAGGATCCTGAAGAGTCTTAGAAGGTGGGGCGGCCTTGGGGCGACATGGGCGCTGCAGTTCCTTGTGGGGCCATGGGCGGACGGCCGTGGGCGGCGAGCGGGCGAGCAGGCAGCGAGGGCGAGCGAGGGGAGGCGAGGCAGGGCGAGGCCGGGCGAGGCGATGCTCAGGGCCACAGTGCGAGGTACGACTCTAGTACGACGCAAGCCAGCGCAGCGCAGAGGCGAAGCGAGCGGCCCGGGACGCAAGTGACGGAGGAGGAGGCGGAGGCACGGCAGGCAGGGGAGGAGGAGGAACGGCCGATTTGAGCACGGCGCTGCCTGTGCCGAGCAGACGAGTAGACAGGAATAGGCCGTGACCGTGGGATGTTGACGGCCGTATCCCTGTGCCTACCCTGTCCCGGGCGGTCGTGCCTTCCTTGCCCGCACCGTGGGAGGAAGGCGCCAGCAGCCACTGGGAAGGAGCCAACCGCGCCCAGGAAGGAGCCAGCCACCGCGGAAGGAGCCAACCAGCTCGCGGCAGAACCAACCCACTGCCTGCGCCTCTCTTCTCGACCTGCAATGGAGCACGCAATGGAGCAAGCGAGAGCTACACCGTCACCGAACACACTACCGACTACTACATGGTATACTTACATAGTATTACTACCTATGCCCAGTAGCCGCCGAGCGTTACCACGGCAATGCCCAAGCCCGAATCCATCCCACGGGCACAGCCGCCGCCCTTCGCCCAACCGGGCCCAGCGGCCCTCGCGCAGCGCCGCCGTGATTGGCCGGCCCCAGCCTCCCCCGCCCCCCCCCCCCCCCCCCCCCCCCCCCCCCCCCCCCCCCCCCCCCCCCCCCCCCCCCCCTTTCCCCCCCCCCCCCCCCCCCCCCCCCCCCCCCCTCCCCCCCCCCCCCCCCCCCCCCTCCCTCTCTCGACCCGACGCTTCGGCTGCCCGGCTAGCCGCGCTTAATCTCCACCGAGCCTCGTCCTGTCCGCCGCCACCTGCTTGCCTCTGTCGTCTCCACGGCACTCGTTGGCGCCCGCGTGCCCCTCGCTCAGGGCCGAGGGGTGCGGCTCTCGCCCATGGGCGATAGTCTCGTCATCGAGATGACGGCCCCCGTGGGCAAGACAGAGGCTTCGCGCGACGGATCTGTCGACTCAATCGGATCCTCGCCGGAGCCCGGTCTCGTCGAGACATATGCCCAGGAGGAGCCTCAGCAGCAGAAGCGCAAAGGCGGCCGCAAACCCGTGAGCCCTCTCCCACTGCCAGCCATGACTGTAGCCCACGCATACCCCCTACCTAGCTTCGTCGCACCGGGAACTGACCAAGCGCCGTAAGATTTATGCCACCTCGGAGGAGCGCAAGCAGCGCAATAGACAGGCGCAAGCCGCCTTTCGTGAACGCCGCACAGAGTACATCAAGCAGCTCGAGAGCACCATCAAGCATCACGAAGAGACGCTGCAGAATCTGCAAAACAGTCACCGCAACGCCGCCGACGAATGCCTCATGCTGCGATACAAGAATTCTCTGCTAGAGAGAGTTCTACTCGAGAAAGGTAGTACTCACCCGCCTTCCGCCTGTTCTCCCCCAGCATCCGACGCTGACAATGCGAGCCGCCCTCCAGGCGTTGACGTTCAGGCTGAGCTGCACGCCAAGACTGGTAGTCCCACCCTGGGGCCGACGAGAGCCTGCGGGTCTGCACACAACTCTCCTAGCCAGGCGCCTCTGCAGCAGCGGGCCATGTTGAACCGACAGCAGCAGAGGCGTTCGCTCCAAGGGCCTCCCAAGCTCCACGGCTCCAATGGGCTGGCCCTGATCCAATCTGACGGCCCTGTCCAGCGCTCACCGCTGTCCCAATCTACCCCGGGCTCACACCTCTCGTCGCCAACCCAGGCATCCATACAGTCGCCGAATTTCATGCCTCTGGCACAATCCGTCTCACCCAACTTTGGCCCCATGGCCTCACAGCAGCAACCCTTGCGGCCTCAGCCACCGCGGTCAAATTTTGGGCCGATGATGCCCAGTCCCCAGAGACCCTCGCTGATCACCAACCAACCTCCTTCCAATGGCCTTTCGAGCGCCTCGACTGCAGGCAGTGGCGGTAGCGGAACCGCGCAGAGCAGTGGCTCTTCTTCCTACTACCAGACTCCATTCACCGACCATATGACGCAACTCGGCAAGCTGACCTACTTTCTCTTCCCGTTTCTAGGGGAAGGACCTTGAAACCCCAGGCTAATTGTGGTGCAGAGCAGGAGTATGAGGAACAGGCGGACAGCTACGATCACGAGGAACCAAGCGATCAGTCCGCCGGCCCCGGGCCGTTCCCGCAGCACAACTTCCCCACAGCGAACAACATGCCACCTCCGTTGACCCCCTGCCAGAATCCGCCCTTTACAAGCGCAACTGCGCTGGCACGTAACAGTTCCGGGCACGTTTTCCACGGCATGAACCATCCGCTTTTCGACCCCTACGACCCGATGCTGGACGCCGATCCATTTGGCCTGTCGGCCTCTATGCACTTTCCCACCATGTACGAACCGAGATAACGAACCCAAGTAACCGTGTGTATAAAAGAAAAATCTATCTGGTATTTGTGATGACGCATCTTACCGCGTAGGGTCATGTTTATTTTTGCCATTTAGCGGGCGCAACGAGGTTACGATTCAACTGTCGGACTGGGGCAGTATGGTGGCGTTTGTTCCGGACATGCCACGGGATCGCAATCGCAAAAATCACGGCGTCTTCATCAAAAGTCATGTTTTATTTATACGTCCCGGATGGGTCTTAGTCTTTCTTGGTAGATGGACGTGGGTTAGCTTGGGAGGGACCGGTTTAGAGCCTGTTTTCCCCAAGGGCTCCTGTCGGCAGCACAGTCTGATTAAGATACCCATTCGCAGGGCTCTCGCTCTCCACGAATCGAATGCTACGTTGAGCACGACGTCGATGGCATAGGTGCTCCTTCGATTGAGCCTTGGGATGACGGGCGGTTGAGTCGTAGCTGGAGCCCACCGAGCTCACTGCGCCAGCATCCGTGTCAGCCATAGCTGGGGGGTTCACTTGAAGTTCATGGCTGCGTCATCATAACCATCATCATTTGCTTCTTCGTCTTCATCGTCGTTGTCGTCTCACACTGTCTTCCACGCCAATACTATGTAAAGGCGTTGGTTCCCCCTCGAGTCCTGGTGGGGCACGGACGGCCACTGGATTTACTAAGCGAACACAAAACCAAAATCCACCAAAACTCAGCCCGCCGCGCTCACGACGAACTACCCCGTGTACGAGCCACCTCTTGAGAGCCACGTCCCTCGTTCCGCAGGGCCTGCTCTTGCATTCTTTCTTCGCCACCCGGCAGGTTGCGCATCTAGAAGGCAAAGCGCGAAAGGCGCTGCAGACCGGCAAGATGTCGACAATTGCTTCCAAGGTGAGCTCCAGCGCCCCCGCATCTGGCTTGTCCAAGGACGGCGCTCAATCCGCCGGTGCAATGGCCGCCACAGCATGCTCTGCTTCATGCCCGGGACAGCAGCTAACTGCGGCTACAGAACATGTATGAGCTATTGGGTACGTCGCAGCTGCAGCGGTACCCCTCCTCCAGGCTCCGCTCACCCTTTCCGCAGGCAACGACCCTGAGCTCGACCCCTCTAGGCCAGCTGACCCGCCGACCAAGGCCATTGACAAGCCTGTTCACAGGACTGGCAAGCGCGACGGCAGTGACGCCCCGCGAGCTTTTCCTGAGCGGTCCACCCACCAGAGCCGCTCCAAGCCGTCCGACAATGGCAACGACAGCGGTACGTCAGCACACCATCCTTTGCTGGAGACGGCTATGCTATGCAATCAACTGCCCTTTGATCAAGAGCTAATGAAATGTAGCTTTCCGGGATCGTGGCGTAGGCGCAGACAAAAACCGCAGCCGTGGTTCAGGTGGTTAGTGCAATGCTATTTGGGCCCTGAAAATCCCTTTTTCCATGTACTAATACTTCCTCAGAGCCTACCTCGGCCATCCGTGGCGGCGAACGCGGTCGTGGCCGCGGTCGTGGCGGTCGTGGAGGTCGTGGGGGACCCCGCGCCGACGACCGTCACAGCAGAACCGGCATCTCGTAAGAATTGGAAATACAGCCCACAAACCTCCACTAATTCGGCCCAGGGACACCGAGAAGCAGGTTGCTCACGGCTGGGGTGGAAATGATGGGAACGCCGAGTTGGCCGACGAACAGGCTGGTGAGGAGATGGCCAAAGCCGAGGAAAAAGAGGCCGTCACTGAAGACGCCGAGGCCCAGAACAACCCTGAGCCCGAGCCTGAGGACAGGAGCAAGTCCTACGCTGCCTACCTTGCCGAGAAGGCCGAGAAGGCCTCGCTCGCCGCCCAGAACGTCCGTAAGGCCAACGAGGGCAGCAGCAAGAGCTTCCCTGAGGGTACCGCGCTTGAACGTCAGAACCAGGAGGACTTCATAGCCGCCGCTGCCGGTAAGGCCAAGCGCGAACGCGCCCGCAAGGAAAAGATCCACGTTGAGCTCGATGGTGACCGCATGCTCGCTCCTCCTCCCCGTGAGGGTGGCAGCCGAGGTGGTCGTGGCGGCCGTGGCGACTTCCGCGGTGACGGACGTGGTCGCGGTGAGGGCCGTGGCGAATTTCGTGGACGTGGCCGCGGAGGCGATGGTCGCGGTCGCGGTGAGGGTCGTGGTCGTGGTGAGGGACGCGGACGTGGAGGTCGCGGTGGTGCTCAAGCCGGCTCCAACATCAACATTGCCGACTCGAGCGCTTTCCCCAGCCTGGGCGCGTAGAGCCCTTCGACATTGCGTCGGCCATCTGCTATGACTTGAAGGAAATCTGTGTCTATACCCCCCAAACCAGTGCGGGACGATTTCAGAACAAATGACCCACCCAACCAGCTATCTGCCAAACGGAATGAATTGAACCGAGAGGCTAAGCACAATGTTAGGCTCACTATCTAACTTCTTTTACTAAAGAGAAAGGCCGGATGGCTGGCTTTTTTTTTTCCTATAAAACGAATTTCCATCCATCCATTCAAGCCTCCCCGCCCCCCCTCCTCCTCTCCCTTGTGTGATGGTTTCGGCTTGCCCATGTAGGTAGCCAGTCCAATTCCAATGTGCAGTACATGCACCCCGTTCTTTCTTTTATTTTTCTCGGCACTCGTGACTCACTTGCTTTGGCATGATCTGCATCGTCATCATTGCTCCGTGACGAACCCTCTGCAGAATACGACACCATTGTGAGCATGGATGGGTGGGTGGACATAAGGGCAAGTACTCATGAATGAACCATGTGTAGTTGTAAATTGAATAACATTGGCTAACAAGGATCATGACCTTGGTGCATTCGATTAGAACCAAAGAGGGGGTGGGGAGGGGAATCTCGTTATTGCATTTTTTTTTACATGTAGCTATTTACTCTCTAGGTAGGCACGTATGTATCGATTTACCTAGCATCATTACCTACCTACCTACCTACCCATCCTTCTACTCATGGCGATCACGGCGTCACGTGCTCGCAGCGGCGCAACATGCGGCCTTGCAGGTATCGCAGACGAGGAGTCCGCAGACGAGACATTCGTGTGCGAGGCTGAAGGAGGAGGAAGAGGGCGAGTTGGAAAAGAAGTGGGACGGCGGGACTTTGTTACTCGTGTTGGTGGTGCCAGCTGGTGGGGCGCTGGCGACAGAAGTGCGGCCTCGCTGCCCGGGCTCGGTTGTGGAGATGCTGGTTCTGTGGTTATCTGCATTTGTGGCTGCGTAGTGTATATCTCCCATGGATGATGGCGCCTCACGCGCTGGCATGCTCTTCGACATGGATGGTATGGGGGTGGTAAGATGTGGTGCTGTGCCCACTGTTGCTCCATTTCTATATAGCCCGCGAGGCTGCATGTCCCAGCGTCTTCGTTGTCGGCTAGTCCGGCGTACGGTGCGGTTCCTCTGTACATATCTCCCAAATAGTATCTTGGGTTCTCGTTGTGCGGCGTGGGAAGTGGGCGGCGGCGGCTTGATGTCCGGATAGATGGTGGTCCAGCATTTTGTGCATTCCATATCTGCACTTGAAGGGTAGGTGGATAGGGCCATCGAGAGAGTGATCTCGTGGGTAAAGAACTCAGCGTGACTACAATCCCAAGAGCGGTCTGGAATGTCTTCATCGGGCTCTCGACCAAAGTCCAATTCTTGCTCTTCCCAGTATCGTTGAGAGCCGCTGTCTAGGTTTTGCTGACGAACGAGCTCCTGAACACCGTTGAGGTATTCGGGGACGGAAATCTCGGGAAGAGTACCTTTGGAAGGCACATGCATTCCGCCCGTTGTAGCAGGCGGGGTTCTCCGAGAGTTGGGAGTGTTGACCAATGGCAATGAGTCGTCTCCCTCGTTCACATCGACTTCATCCGAGTCCGTTAGAAGCTCGTCTTCTGTTTCATCGTCGTCAGAGCAGCCTCCGTAGCACGCATCTCGGCTATTAAGACAACCCCAGCAGAATTGGGCGCCACACCGGCACTCCATGTGGCTACAGCCAAACATCCTCTTCAGGCCATGGCCGCACTTTGGGCACTGCTTGTACCCCCAACTCTTCAGCAACGCAGACATTTCGATATTGACTCCAGACCGTGTAGCCACACACATGCTGCCGGGATGGGCTATTTGTCGACAGCCTAGGCATACCTCCGTGGCACAACTGGGACATGGAAATATCAGAGCCATCGGTGTGCCCATTCCCGAGTCTGCCCGCTTTTTGCTGGGGTCTGGACGTACAGGCAGCAAGCGATCCGGAATAAAGGTAGAACATCGAGGAACAGGGCAGTAGAATGGCTTCAGCGTGGACCATTCCTCATACTTTGCCTTGAATACAGCTACCTCCTCCGGGCTCAAATAGGGTCGCGCATGATGAAGATGGATCTGGACACAGCATCGGGGCGGCATACGTGTTGTGGATTTGCTTGCGTTGACGAACATGGCCCTCACACAGGCAGTGCAGTACTCGCTTTCACAGGACCTGCATGGCTGGACGACTTCTTCGGCATAGTTTGGATGTTTTGGGTTGGGTAGAGGCTTGCAGCACGCCAGGCATTGTACCTCTGGCTCTGCCGGCGCTCGATTCTCGGGCGTGTTGGGGACTCGTGGGGGCGGGGCCATGACCGTGGGATCCAAGCCTGTAGACCCAGAGGTCAAGTCCCGGTGAGTGAGGACACTGGCTTCGCTATCGGCCGTTGCCGCGGCGGTGGGGGGTGTGGCAGGTACACTGTGACGCGGGTGTAGGAGGATGACAGGCGTCGTGGTGGTGAAAGCAGCCTCATCAATGTTGTTGTTGCTGTCGTTGTTGTTGTTGTTGTTGTTGTCGTCGTCGTCGTCGATGATGACGTTCTTGCTGCTGTTGTTGCTGTTGGTTGCCAGGTGAGCAGGGCAAGACGGTGTTTGATGGGCAGGTACGCCTCGACAAGACAAGGTAGTCGCGATTGGCGTGGCCGTGGCTTTGCCGTGTGCTTGCACTGCTGCCTTCGAAAACCTTGAGCCCATTACGAACAAAGCAACATGGAGGACGCAGAGCGGTACGACGCTGCGAAAGGATTATGGGAGATGCGAAATGGTTGCCTCGCGTTGACTCCAAGAGAGGCGCTGTTGCCTGCAGGCTGCCCTCTGTCGCAAACTAGGTATCATTGACCCAGACTACTCACTCACTTACTCACTCACTACGACAGAGACGACGGCGATCGAAGAAGCCCTACAAGGCCTAGGGAGACAACACTGCCGCATCTCGCCATCGGCCGATTTCACGGAGAAAAGCCAGGACGTTGAACCAGAAATACCGCGACGGACAAGGTGGGGTGTTGCCCTGTTCTTAGACACGGCAATCTACCATACCTACCGAATTGTTGTCGTCGTCGTCGTCGTCGTCACGGGCAAGGTCATGCCGACAAAGAGCCGTTGGAATGAGAACGCGTCCGGCTGGGAATGCGGGAAAAGACGGCTGGGTTACCGAGGATGACGGCTGCAACAACGCACGTACTACCTGCCCTGCCAGGCCAGCCGGCGCTGCTCTAAGAGAGCCTCGTGACGAGTGCGGATTACCAGATACGGCTTGCCTTGCCTTGCGCAGCGGGCACGGGGAGGGAGGGAGAGAACAGGGCGCGACGAAACGCACGACAGCGTCACCAACCCCGCAGTATCAACGGTCCATGGCTTGTCCGTGGCTTGGAGGCATCGAATCAACCCTAGTCCGTGGGCGGGATGAAAGGGCACCACCTTGTCTGCACATACATACAGCCATCGGCAAGGAGGGTCGGCGTCGATGCCGTGAGTCTGGCAAGGCGTACCGTGTTCCCTTCCCGTTCGTTTCCCAGCAACTGGCCGTCATGGGTGGACGACAGCGACCCTTAGCTTGCTGGAGGGATGCTGGCGCTGGTGCTAGTGTACGAAAGCTGCCGACGTAGTTAAAAAGCGCCTGGGCTGCCCGCGCATCCAGGGCTGGGCAGACTGTCCGATTTTGCTTCTCGTGTCGTGACCAAAGACCAGTCCTTTCGTGTTGTGTGGCAGGCATCATGCTGTGGAGTGTCCCAGCGTTGGTGGCGATCGGCCTAGCGGAGGCCCAAACGTCCCAGGTACGTGTGTTTGTGTGCACATGTACATAACATCAAGAAGGGAAGCATTCTGCACGCGTAATCCCAAACATCATCATCGCGTCTCCGCAACCGTGCTATCCCAGGCTCGCAGCCATGCTACCCAGGCTGCAGGACCTGGCACTGGCACTGTTCCCCTTTCTCCGCGCAGTACCATTGCTCCCCGCGCCATTGTTTACCAGCCAAGACTGACCATCAACAAGTTTCCAACCACCACAACAGGAACCCTAGCCTCCCATAACACAAGCAGCAGCCCGCTCAACAACGCCTACAGCCCGCCCTTCTATCCGAGCCCGTACGTTCGCCACGCCTCTCGCACATTGCCCTCCCCCCTCCCTTCAGCCCCCTTGACGCGCGGTCGACTCGTCTAATCTCCTCCCAGATGGATCGAAGGTACAGGCGACTGGGCCGCTGCCTATGACAAAGCACGAGCCTTCGTCAGCCAATTGACCCTTCTCGAGAAGGTCAACCTCACAACCGGTACTGGATGGATGAGCGAGGCTTGCGTCGGCAATGTGGGCGCCATCCCACGCCTCGGCTTCCACGCCCTCTGCATGCAAGACAGCCCGCTGGGGGTCCGATTTGCCGACTTCGTTTCCGCTTTTCCCGCGGGAGGCACCATTGCTGCGTCATGGGATCGTGGCGAGTTCTATCGCCGAGGATATCAAATGGGCCAGGAACATCGTGCCAAGGGCGTGGACGTCCAGCTCGGCCCCGTCGTCGGTCCTCTCGGTCGCAATCCCAAGGGTGGCGTGAGTGCGAGCCGTGAAGCCGCAAAGGACCCGTGCTGACAACTACACAGCGCAATTGGGAAGGCTTCTCGCCCGATCCAGTCTTGTCTGGCGTTGCTGTCGCCGAGACAGTGCGTGGAATCCAAGATGCCGGTGTCATCGCCTGTACCAAGCACTACATCATGAATGAACAGGAGCGCTTCCGCCAGCCGGGAGGCTTCAAGGACTTTGGCCAAGTCGATGCGATCAGTTCAAACCTGGACGACAAGACGCTCCACGAGTTGTACCTGTGGCCCTTTGCCGATGCGATTCGCGCCGGTACTGGCTCCATCATGTGCTCGTACAACAAGGTCAACAACTCGCAGGTTTGCCAGAACTCGTACCTCCAAAACTACCTTCTCAAGGGCGAGCTTGGCTTCCAGGGATTCATCATGTCGGACTGGGATGCACAGCACTCGGGTGTGGCGTCGACACTGGCGGGTCTTGACATGACCATGCCGGGTGACACCGACTTCAACTCTGGCCAGTCTTTCTGGGGCCCCAACCTTACACTGTCCATCCTCAACGGAACGGTGCCACAATGGCGCCTTGACGATGCTGCACTCCGCATCATGGCCGCCTACTACTACGTCGGTCGCGATGAGGTCGACGTGCCGGTCAACTTTGACAGCTGGTCCCAGGACACGTATGGCTATTCACACTCGTACGCCAAGACGGGATATAGACTGATCAACCAACACGTCGATGCCCGTGCCGAGCACTTCCAATCGATCCGCCGCAGTGCGGCCAAGTCCACGGTGCTGCTCAAGAACCGTGGGGTACTCCCGCTGTCGGGCAAGGAAAAGTGGACGGCCGTCTTTGGGAGCGATGCCGGGGACGCTGAGAATGGTCCCAACGGTTGTGAAGACCGTGGCTGCGATGCTGGTACGCTGGCCATGGGCTGGGGCTCGGGGACGGCCAACTTCCCCTACCTCGTTACGCCCTTGGACGCTATCAAGAGTGAGGTCACGGGTCACGGCGGAGTTGTTTCGTCCATCACCAACAACTGGGCCTACTCGCAGATTGAAGCGTTGGCCAGGCAAGCCAGTGTCGCGATTGTCTTTGTCAACGCCGACTCGGGCGAAGGCTACCTTACCTTCGACGGCAACATGGGCGACCGCAACAACCTGACCCTGTGGCAGGATGGCGATGCTCTGATCAAGAGGGTAACGGCCTACAACAACAACACGATTGTGGTTGTGCACTCGGTTGGGCCCGTTCTGGTCAACTCGTTCCACGGCAACGACAATGTCACGGCCGTGCTCTGGGCTGGCCTGCCCGGACAGGAGTCTGGCAATGCCATTGCCGATATTTTGTATGGACGCATCAACCCTGGCGGCAAGCTGCCCTTCACCATGGGCAGCAACGCGGCCGAGTACGGCCCGGACCTGCTCTACGAGCCCACCAACGGCCACGACAGCCCGCAGGACAATTTCGACGAGGGCGTCTTCATCGACTACCGAGCCTTTGACAGGAGGAACATTACGCCCGTGTACGAGTTTGGCTTCGGCCTCTCGTACACGACGTTCGAGTACGCCGACATCAAGGTCAAGAAAATCCCCGCTGGCACGTATGCGCCGACCACGGGCCGCACGAGCGCCGCACCAAGCCTAGGCAACTACAGCACCAACCCAGCCGACTACCAGTGGCCGGCCGGCCTCACGCGGCCAGCGACGTACATCTACCCCTATCTCAACTCGACAGACTTGGGCACGGCGTCGCAGGATCCCGAGTACGGTGTCGACTACGCGTGGCCGGCGGGCGCGACGGATGGCTCTCCCCAGGCTCGCATTGCGGCCGGCGGTGGACCCGGTGGCAACGCACAGCTGTGGGACGTGCTCTTCAGCGTGGAGGCAACCATCAGCAACAACGGCAGCATGGCGGGCGACGAGGTGGTGCAGCTGTACGTGTCGTTGGGCGGGCCCGAGGACCCCAAGGTTGTGCTGCGTGGCTTTGACCGCCTGTCGGTGCAGGCTGGGCAGAGCGTGACCTTCCACAGCGACGTGACGCGGCGCGATCTGTCCAACTGGGACGTGGCCAGCCAGAACTGGGTGATTTCGGCGTACCCCAAGACGGTGTACGTGGGCAGCAGCTCGAGGAAGCTGCCGCTTCATGCCACGTTGGACGTGAGCGATTTCCAGTCGTGAAGGGCGCTGGCGGGGGAGAGCGGAATGCAGCGGCGGTGGGGGTCGACGGATTCTCTGTACATATACTGTAACGTTATTCCTATCTCTTGGCCCTAGCCGTGTGACCTCGCTCGATGATGTGTATCTGCCTGGTGGAGAAGAATGCCAGGCTCCGTCGGACGGGGGCCAGCCATTGGGCGATTGGGTGTGGCAGGTCGCG
>Ga0182211_1000401_pt1 | contig 13915 bp, 10 predicted proteins | sample G5R1MG_20_FD_129660 | JGI IMG/M metagenome (GOLD analysis project Ga0182211, IMG submission 129660) | Switchgrass phyllosphere microbial communities from Michigan, USA - G5R2_MAIN_03OCT2016_LD1 MG | ecosystem: Host-associated > Plants > Phyllosphere > Phylloplane/Leaf | place: USA: Michigan... | reverse complement strand
TTCTTCTTCTTCTTCTTCTTCTTCTTCTTCTTCTTCTTCTTCTTCTTCTTCTTCTTCTTCTTCTTCTTCTTCTTCTTCTTCTTCGAAGATGGGGGTGCTTCTGCTAGGGTTATGGTATGTATGCAGATCGCGTATTTATGGCCACACCGAGAGTAGTCGAGGTTGAAGAGGTTACTTGGCTGCATACACGCAGTGGCTGATCTCGGGTCGTCTCGGTAGTGATCTTACTTTCCTAGATCCCAGCATGCAACATGATAGTATGATGATCCTCGGATATAGAATCCTGGGTAGGGTACAGAACCTCATAGTAGTAGTACATTTTTATGAATGGCAGCCGAAACGGCGCTGTTATAATACACTAATTTACCGCACCCAGGCGAGCAAGTATTAATATTTCCTTTTTCGATGCCGGACATGTGGATCTTGGCCCTTCCTGTTCCTCCTCTGCCGATCGGTTGGTGGCTTCCATGGCTCCTTGCCATACTCTTCCCGATACAGACGGAGCATGTACTCATCCACATGTCGCCTTTCGACTTCATGGCCATGAGCGTCTGTTTCTCCCATTTTGCCACTAGCGGATAAACTCGTCGCCCTCGTGGTGTTGGAGCTCTCATTAAAGTCGACTTGATCTTCTTGGATTTCGTCAACAATCTCCTTTTGCGCTTGTGACGCGGCTGTAAGATCTTCCGTGTCTTCTACTGTGCCCATCACGCGACTGTCACCGAGGATTCCTGCTTTTTCTCCGAGAACGCGTTCCATGGCTACGCCAGCTTCGTCTGCGGTGTCGATGCCCGCGTTCTCCTCTAGCGCATCGCGCCACGTTACGCGGTTGAATGTATCTGTTGTGAAGTCTCCCTTTTGGATAATGACGTCGTCGAGGAGCCGTTTCTGGTTGCTTTTCCTCAAGATGTTGGCTTCAATGGTGTATTCACTCACGAATTTGTAGATGTGCACGTCGCGCGTTTGGCCAATGCGGTGCGCGCGATCTTGACACTGCTTGTCCATTGCTGGGTTCCAGTCAAGATCGTAGAAAATGACTGTATCGGCGCCTGTCAGATTGATACCTAGCCCACCAGATCGAGAGGACAGGATGAATGCCAGGATCTTAGGGTCAGTATTGAAGCGATCAGTAAGAATCTGGCGTTGCTCGATTTTCGTCGAGCCATCGAGGCGTAGGTACCGGTGTCCGTGAATATTGAGGAATTGTTCTAGAATGTCGAGAACTTTGGTCATTTGAGTGAAGATAAGCGCACGGTGACCGCCAGCTTCAAGGTCGCGGAGAAGAGTGGCAAGGCGCTGGAGCTTCCCGCAGTCATATTGGAGAAGGCGTTTGTCGGGGAAAGCGATGGATTGTCGTATCCGTGAGGAATGGAAGGGATCTTGTCGGCGTACCAAGTCTGAGGATCTGATGAGATCAACACCGCGTTTTGATAGGGTCATGGATGTGAGTTCTTCGGCTGTGACAGCCGGGGTTACGCATGTGAAACGGGAGATGAGAGGCTCAAGAGATTCGGCTCTTTCTTCGAGGGTCGGTACCATATCGTAGAAATGGGTGACCTGCGCATGTTTCCAGGGGCCCGTGGCTGTAATGGACCGGGGCGATCTGAATCCAAGCACCCCTTTCTTAGGTACTGGGCGGAATTCAGGTACCGGCGCATTCTTAGGTTGTACAAACGCGTTGCCGAACTGGGAGCTCGTGTGAAATTGCCCGGCTTGTTGTAGGGCGGGATGCACGGGAACCTGTTGAGACTTCGGAAAATCGTGCCTTATGGCGCCAAACGTGAAGTCGTACCAGTCGACCGTGACAGCTTGAATGATGTCCTTGCCATAGATAGGCATGTAGTGAGTACGAGCACGGGTCAGATTCAGGCACGTCTGTAGATGATCTCGGACAGCAACCTGTTGTCTTCTTGCCGTGGCTGCCATGGCTGACTGCAGTGAGGACGTGGTTGGACCCAAAGGTTCGTTAAGACGACGTGTCTGGCGCTCGATCAAATCCTCCAGTGGCCGCGTCGCACGGATCTTATAGGTACGTCGGGCGTGTCCTAGAAGTGTTTTCTCACGCCGCGCGAAAACCAAATGCAAGGCATCGAGGTTCACCTGCTTTTCTTCCATGCCTTCATACAATCGCTTTCGTATCAGCAAGTCCTTTATTTCGAATTGAGCAGCCACAGATTTTGGCATTGCCATGGATGTAACGATAGCTCGTGTCTCGAAGAGGTCAGGGTGATTGCACACCTTGCGTAGCGACATGAGACAGTTGATAATCGACATGTAGTTCCCGGAAGAAAGAATTTCTTTAGTAGAGGCACGACCCATGAACCCGTCATACAGCTGACGTTGCCTTTTGGACAGCTTACAGTAAACAACATGCTCGTACTTGCCAGGCATCTGCTTCTCGACCTCAGACTTTAGACGGCGCAGCAGGTAGGGTCGAAGGACTTCGTGGAGCTTCTTAACAATCTTTTGCGCTTCGGCATCAAGTTGCTGTCGGCCCTGATCGAGAATTTGTGACGTCGGGTTCTTTAAAGCCATGGTGAATTCTTCTAGGCCAGCAATACGACCTTCTCCTGCAAAGCCAGCGGGCATCAGGAAGTATAGTAGCGACCAAAGCTCGTCGATATTATTCTGAAGGGGTGTACCGGTCAACAGCAAGCGCCGCTGTGTCCGGAGATTCAACATCGTCTGCCACCGTTGCGATTTAAAGTTCTTGATATTGTGCGCCTCGTCCAATACAAGGTAATGCCAGGGCCTGATTTTGAAGGCCGCTGCGTCTTGCAGGATGAGCTGGTAGGAGGTGATGACGACGTTATACATATCTTTGCCCGTGTTGCGCCATCCCATACGTTTTCGTTTACGCTCATTGATGTCGCCATAGTAGGTCAAGATTTTAAAGCCTGGAAGAAACTTCTTGAACTCCATTTCCCAGTTAAGCATGACACTGGTAGGTACTACTACAAGATGTGGTCCCCAGATCTCGCGGCGTACGGCAAGATAAGCTAACAAAGATATGGTCTGAATGGTCTTGCCAAGACCCATCTCGTCGGCTAGAATGCCATTCGTCTCGGACTCGTAAAGGTTTGCAAGCCAGTCCAGTCCGTCATGTTGATACTCGCGAAGGGTACCACGCAAGAGGAAAGGTACTTCGGTGCGTGCAGGTGATGACGTGTGACGAGAGCGGGACAGGGTCTGGTCTTGGGCAATTCCCTCTGCTGATGAAAGCTCGCCATCTTTCATGGATCCCGTCGTCCTGGCCGGGTCAACAGAGCCATTAAGGTGCGGTTCGTCACCGTCAGTAGTGTGTGTGCGACCGTTGATGTGAGGTGGCGCCTCGTCCACTTGCATGGGACTGGATTTATGTCCATTGGTCGTTTCAAGAGTTGGTCTATCATTTTCCTCGATTTCGTTGCCCACTACGGTCTTTGCGGCATCTTTTAACTTCTTGATATCATGAGGAGTTAGGAAACCCATCATGCCTATATCTTCACCTTCGCTGTCTGCATTGGAATCCGCCTCGGAGTCACCAGTTTCTTCTCCATAATCACCGTTTTCCTCCGACTCTGCGTCACTTGACCAAGCCTCACTACCAGATCCAGAGACCTTGTCCTCATTTTCCGAGTCTAATAGTGTCTCATCGACTGGTTCAAGTTCCACGGTAGCAGGGTCAATATAGTGCAGTTTCTGCTCGGCGTTTACGTCGTCGAGGTCTTCAATACGGCCGTGGTGGAGGAAAGGGTTCGGTGGTAAGTCGCCTATGTGGGCGTCGTCTAACTCAGGATCTGGTGTTGGGGCTGGGGTTTGCTCATCACCGTCGTCATCGTCTTCGCCATCGCCGTCGTCATTGTCATTCTCATGCAATTCATCGTCGGAGCTACTATGAGGAAGATCTGGGAGTTGCTCATACTTGGCACGCAGCTGTTCGGCCGTAAGGTTCGCGTCTTCGTCGTCTTGGCTATCCTGTTCGCTGTCCGAGCTCGATGACATGATGTCATCGTCCTTCTCTAAACCCGGTAGATGCGATGTTGCGCTCGCAAAGTCATCCTCTTCGGAGTCGCGGTCTTCGCTCACTAGAGAGGACGCGGCATCGCCTGTGTTTCGGCCTAGTATCTCTTTCGCTTGTGTGAACATGTTATCCATGGCCCGTTGTCCGAGCTGCAGTTGCTCCTCTTCCCACTTGGCCACACGCTCTTTGTCGATTTCAACCCTGACGAGGCCCCACGCATCCTTGACATCTTTCACAAGCTGCCGGTAGCGTACGATTTGTCGCTCTGCTTCCTCTTGGTCGACCTCGTCTTGGCTCTTACGTTTGAAGGTGTTCTTCCAGAACTCGTAGGCTTCTCTAGCCAACGTCTTTGCCACCCGTCGATGGACTACCTTTTCCTCTTTAAGCAGCTTATTGAAGGTCAGAGCATGGGAGACGACATGGTCCCAATGACTGTATTGAAGCGGCGGCTCGGGCGCAGGCCCGGGCGCATAGACACTGCATGTCGCTTCACTTAAGACTCCGTGTTCGGCAGCCTCGACAATCTGCAGGCGTCGCTCTGCCTCCTCTCGCGCTTTCTCCGCCGTCATCCGCTGTGTCTCCTCGCCTTCCAGTGGGTCGTCTTGCGCCAGCCAGTCGTCGATCGAAGCATAGGGCGTGTGCGGGGGCGCATGCTGTGGGTGGCGGTTCGGGGGGTCGGTCTTGCGCAGCTTGAGGCGGAGGCGTGGCGCGGTGGCGGATGAATCTGCATCGTCAGGCGATGCATAGAGGCCAGCTTCGGGATCGCGGCCGTTCATGACAGAACCATTGCAGCTGTGGCTGTACCCGTAGTTGTCTGTGTCGTCCTGCGATGTCTGTCTCGTTCGGCGAAAACGGGCAGAGCGCTTGGGTGCATCTTCCGGCAAAACCGTGTGGTTGTCGGGCGAGGTGGGAGAAGATGTGCGCCCAAGCGCAGGAGCTTTTCGCTGTCGCTCCGACTTGCGCACTGGCGTTAGCGGTGGTGGTGGTGCTGCGGGTGCCTTTTTCGCAGGCCCATGCCCAGTCCTGGCATTTGCCACGCTCGAAGAATGGCGCGACTCGCGCTTGACACCTGTCCGGGACGTGCCATTAGCCTGTGTGGCTTTGGATACGTGCCGTGACTGCCTCGCCGGCTCGGGCGTCGGCGGCGCAGCTTCCCGGTTCACGCGTGACGACTTGCGGACGCCGTTTTCGAACACGGTGGTTGGCCCATTTGCTGAAAAGGATTTCCAGGGCGGCGAGGCCGCGCGCGAGGCTGCGCGGTGCGGCGTCGCGTCTTCCATCTTGCGCCGCTTTGCCGGGCGCTCGATGACGCCACGCTGGCCATTGGCGGGCAATAGCGGCGCTTGTTCCTGTCTGACTGCATGCGCGCGGTACTGCTCTGGCGCCGTCCCATTCTGGGGCGAGTCGGAGTCGTGGGCGTTGGGCGCGTCGGCGGGGTCGGTGTCCGTGTCGCGATGCGCGGCCGTGACTTGGTCCATTCAGGAAGGGCGAGGACTGCCTGGAGACGACCGGGCGCACTGCCAACTCGACCTGCAGTGTCCCCGACCGGCTTGTGCACGACGGCCGCTGCTCTGACGATGGCTGGGGAGGGGCAGAATCGGGCTGCGGGGTGCGCGTTGGGCAGAGGCAGGCAAACGACGCGGGTGGGCAAGATGGTGTTGGGAGATGTCGAAAACTAAGCCGGCCAGGCTTGGTTGGATGCATGGCAGCTGGGTAGCTCGGTAGCTATGGGCACGCTAAGCAAGGGCGCATCGCCAACGAGCGGCGAGCCGTGGATGCACGGCAAGACGGATAGACGGATAGATGAATAGATACTTGGACGCAGGCGGCGCCGGGGCCTTCTCTGGTGTCGGCCGGCTTCGTGCCAGACGTGACGGGGCAGCGCATGGCCGTGTCTTGACGGCGCCCGGATTCACCACACGCTTCCGAAGGCGGCTAGTGTGTTTCTTGGGCATGACGAGCACACGTGACCTTTGCCGGGCCCAGCCATCGCGAACCACCACGCACCAGCTCCACCACCCAACGCCCACCCCCGCAACTGCGCCACAACGTAGCCCGCCCCGTCCTCGACTCCACGCACAGCCTCTGGCCGCCCTGCAACATGCTCTCCCGGCGCATTGTAGCAGCCCGCCCGCTGGCTCGAGCCATCGCCCCCGCAGTAGCACGACCCCGACCGCACTTCACCCAGATCCGCACCGCTTTGACCGCAGCAGAGAGAATCGAGCTCGCCGATCCTAACCTGGTGGGATACTCCTGGGTGGCCCAGCCGCACTGCGCTGTGCGGGATGCTGACAAGTGCAGAACGGCGGCTACATCAACCCCCCGCTAGAGAATCGTGCAAGCCGCGACCCGTACGGCAGCTATTGGGACAAGCAAGATCGCCGCAACTACGGCGAACCCTGCCATGAGGACCATGATATCCTTGGTGTTTTTGCCTTGCATGACTACAATCACTTCACACCAGGCTGGGGTGCAGTGCTGTTTGGCACATTTGTTGCCTCTGTCCTGGGACTCTGCGGTGTGGTCAGCATGGTATACCCGGACAAGATCAGTGTGCCAAAGACATACCCAGATGGACTCGAGGTGGAGCTGGGGGGCAAGCGTGCTTTGATGGTCAGTACTGCGTTCCATCATGCAGAAAAGTGATTGATGAGATTTGTAGGCAAGAAAGCCAGGCGACACCTGGTAGACCCGGCATTGACACAATCCTACATACCATTGACAGACCTATTCCATTTGCCAATCCAATCACCTCGCACGTTAGCTCGTGAACTACCAATTTCGTCTCTCCCATTTCATAACAGACATACAAGCTGAAATATCGAGCGCCGGTCTCGTCCGAGGATGAATACCAGGCAGACGGTTACTGTCCCTCATCAAGTATACAGAACTCTTGTATTCAGGATTACCAGTGTTATCCCATATTCTTTATCTTGTGGGTCCGGTAAGGCTGGCTTACTAAAATTAGCTGTTGTAGACCATGTCTCTACAAGAAGAATCGTGAACCAGGTCCATGTTACCCACAGCTCAGTGGTGAGGATGTGTCTGAGTGTGGCCCTCAAAGCGGAATAATCTTATAAATAGAGCATCCGGATAAAGGGTATAATGACCAGAGATACCATGAACGTGTCTATAGAAACAAAACTGGTGGCATGGTAGTAAACTCGCTTGCCGCTTTTATACTCTAGTTTTCTGTCATGATGGCAGGTAACTCATTGGAGGTTTCGGTTGTCTCTACTGTAAAACGAAATTCACGGTGCACTGTTTTCACTTGTCTCTCAGGGTGTTGATTGCATGGTCTGTGCGTGTGCATTCATGGCGGCATGGCCCCAATCCAATTCCCTTCCCCAGCCTGCCTAGAGATACGGTCATTCACTCCACTCTACCACACCCCACTTCCGGATATGCCCTCCTCACTGGAGACACATCCGCACACCGCATGTCTACATTTCGCGGGATAGTTGCAGAGTTTCCTCGAATACGAATTGATTACTTTCGACAACAGCCAGATCACAGTCCTCCTCTGGCGTGCTTTCTTAGCCATGTTCATTCCGATCATTTGACAGGCCTCGAGTCCTTGAGAGCTCCTTTCGTGTATTGCTCTGCTGCAACGAGGGAGGTAAGCACAGGAGGAGGTCCTTATCCTATACCTTGCGCCGAGAAACGGTGAACCATTCCCTTTTGATTCCACTGTGCACCACTTTTGTATTCCCATAAGGCTATTATTACACACAATCCTCAACTGACCCGCTGTACAGATTCTTCTGCGGTTAGAGAGACATCACTATCGCGTCAACTTTGCAAGAGGCATTCTCGAAAGCCGCAAGGTCACCTACGACAAGAGCATGCGCACGTTGGCCAAACCACTGCCTCTAGATACGCCAACTACGATTGAGCTGGCTCCTGGAAATAACATAAGGGTCACATGTATCGATGCTAATCATTGCGTTGGCGCTGTCATGTTCTTGATTGAAGGTGACGGCAAGGCAATATTGTACACAGGTGACATTCGAGCTGAAACCTGGTGGGTGAACTCGTTAGTGCAGAACCCAGTACTACTACCGTATACACTTGGGCCTCGCCGGCTCGATTGTATCTATTTAGATACAACATTTGCAACAAACAGCGAGCGCTATCGTGAGTTTCCAAGTAAAGCAGCAGGTATCCAGGAGCTACTTGGTACGTGATGATTCTCGTCCAAGAACATGAGGTCGCATGCTATGGCCTTGTACCCTTGCGTACCTTACTGATAAGAGATAGCCAGAGTTAGTGAGTATTCAGATGATACAATCTTCTATTTTCATGCTTGGACCTTTGGTTACGAGAATGTGTGGATAGCGCTGGCCAGCTTCCTAAAGTCCCGTATTCATATTGACGATTATCGATCACGCATCTATGGATCCCTGTCTACCTTGAATCAAAATCAACTCGAGGAGATTGGCCTAAGCGTACCTTCCGACAATCGATCATTGCGCGAATCTGGCCAAGAAATTCGGGAAGCCCCAGCACTGTGTGGATTCCGAAATGGAAACCACATTCAGCCTGGCTGTTTGACATCTCGCGAGAATGCACGCATCCACAGCTGTGAACGTGGAATGAACTGTCAGGTCATAGAAAACGACACCGACGCCAGGATAGTCCACATCATACCCATCGTTTCACGCTTCAGTGGAAGTGACATCGCCGAGATTGGAGCCGGAGGTGGGCAGGGCGACCTGGATCAGAAGGAAGAGCTGGAAACCGGCACTACCGCCGACGTAGGCGAATTGATGAAGCTTTGCGCAGCGTCAATTGAAGACGAGGTGTTATGTTCGAAGGTACTTGCGCTACTTCAACCAAAACTCCACGGTGAAAATGGCAAGCTAGAGATCAGCTCGCAAACAAGAAAGCAAGACCCGAAGTGTCAAGACGATCTATCTCTACCAAGCCTCGTTTCCGTGTTATCATCTCGCGTCTCAAGCGACCAAATTACCATGCCACCGCAGAACCGGACGATAAGGTTCCCTTACTCACGGCACTCATCGTTTTCGGAGTTGTGCGAGCTTCTGGCGGCTTTCAGGCCATCGGACGTCTATCCGTGTACTGTTGACTGTGAAAATTGGACACCAGCAGTCAGCATGCGCAATCTCTTCAGGGACTTCTGCTGTGACGATATTTTTCGCCACGACGCCGAGATGACAATGGCGTACGAGGTTAGGCAGGAAACAGAAAGAAACCACAAGCGCGAAAGGCCAAGATCCCAGAGCGATACAGATGCGTCCGGTGATAACGCCTGTAGTCCTGATCTGCTCAAGCGTATCCATTTGGAAGAAGCCCTCTCCACAAAGTCTAATGAGGACGTTTGGAATATGGTCACACAAAGTATGGCGCCTGATCACACCAGGGACGAATTTACCGAATCGGGCAAGATCAACAAGGATATGCTGTCTGGTTCTGCGAGCACGGAGATGTTGGAACACCTAGAATGTACCTCCATGCCTTGGGATTTCGTCACGTCCGACCGACCGAACTCAACACTGGCTTCAGCGGCGACGGAGAGCGTTTCAGATTCGGCCCGGCTATTTAATAAGCCAAATTGCGATGAAGGACCCACTTCGAGACCAAGACTTCATGAAGGCAACAAAAGGCCAAAGCTCACGCATCAAGAGCTCGCCTATAATGCGGCTATTGGCTGTGGCCTTACTTGGGACGATTATGGTGGTCTGGTCTCCACTAGATGCAAGGCCGACCAAGAAGAGCAAGAGCTATAGAAGGGATGTGATGAGAATCATGCTGATTAGATGAGCATGGCCTCCAGCCTTTTCTTGGTACCACTCAAAGACAGCATACTTATCAGGAGTTATTTCGAGCTTTGAGCGCGTGTAGAAAGCATGAACGGCGAACGTGGAATGGGGACCTGCGCAGCGTAGGAATGCGAAAAATCGCGTCAGCAGCTGTACGACTGACCTTGAATCTCCAACAAACCCCCTTTCAATCCTCAACACTGTCATGCAAGATGACTGTCCAGCTCGTTGGGGCCTGTCTAGGCTGTTTCGGTGTGTCCATTCCTCCCTTGGCCATCTCGCGATGTTCGCCACCTCCCTTGCTTGCAAGGGCATATATACCAAAGCCATGCGGCCATGACTGAGGGTTCACCTCCACGCGCAATCAGTCATTCTTTTGTCTTCTCCTACCTGCGTCGGTCATAATGTTGGCTCCGACTTGCTCCCGAGCCGCCCTTCAATTACTCACCACAGTCTTGCTTGTCAGCACCATTGCTAATGCGGCCGCACTTCCACACCAGGGGCTAGACTCACGCGCCCCCGTTACCGAAGGCGAACAACTCCCGGCTGAGGTCTCAGCTGCCCTACGCGCGAGTGTTGGGGACGACCCAAACAATGTGTTCCAAAAGGTTGAGGACGCATTCAAGTCTCGCACCGGACTGGACGTGATCAGGGATTTCTTGGCTCGCATCTTCGGCTGGAACAAAGACGACGATGATACGCCGGCCGAGTCATCTACTTCTACCTCATCCACGCCCAGCGGGACGTCGGTGATAACTACCGTGCCATCTTTACCCAGCCAACCTGTGGTTATAACTATCTTGCCATCCTTACCCAGCCAACCTGTGGTTATAACTACCGTGCCATCTTTGCCCAGCGAGTCCGTCATAATCACCGAGCCATACACACCTGGAGTCGGTGCGTCATCTGAAGCGTCGTCAGAGGTCACATCTACATCGTCTGCCAGCAATGGATTCTCAATCCTTCCTGTAGGGCCGGTGTCAACCATAAACGTCACACTTCCTGGGCCAACTTTCTCTTCAGTACCCTTCCTCAACTCAACAAGAGGTCCGCTTCCAACTGCAGTCTCCATCACCGGAGAGTTCAGTGCCATTCCATTTCCTGGAACTGGAATCTCTTCGAAAGGCACTCCATCAACCTCTGTCATCCTTGTCACGGCCACCACCACTCAGTTGCCACTAGGGACTGGCACCGGGATTTCTGATTCGACAGCCACTTTCTCTGGGATCCCCATCTTCCCAAACACTACTACCACTACCACGACATACGCCATCACTCCTTCTGGGACCGGCATTGTGGGCACCGGATCGGGCTCACCCATTTCCTTCACCGAGATTCCCATTTACCCAAACACCACAAGTGGCCTTGTTACAGGTCTTCCCGGAACAGGAACAGCTGTTGGAACGGGCTCTCCCATTTCCTTCACCGAGATCCCCATCTACCCAAACACAACCAGCGGTCTTGTTACTGGTCTCCCTGGCACTGGCACAGCTGTTGGAACGGGCTCTCCCATTTCCTCTACCGAGATCCCCATCTATCCTAACACCACAAGTGGCCTTGTCACGGGTTTCCCTGGCACTGGCACGGCTGTTGGAACTGGTACTCCCATCTCCTTCTCTGAGATTCCTACCTACCCGAACACAACAACCGGTCTTGTTACAGGTCTTCCCGGAACAGGAACAGCTGTTGGAACGGGCTCTCCCATTTCCTTTACCGAGATCCCCATCTACCCAAACACAACCAGCGGTCTTGTTACTGGTCTCCCTGGCACTGGCACGGCTGTTGGAACCGGTGCTCCCATCTCTTTCTCCGAGGCTCCTGTCTATCCTAACACGACCACGACCACTACTTTTACGACGATTGAATTTCCACCAAGCGGCACCGGAGCCGTTGGTACTGGGGCCGTTGGTACCATCACTGGTACCGGATCGCCTGTGAGCTTTACCGAGATACCCTTGTACCCCAACGTTACCACGCTCTTCTCTCCGACTACTACCGCCCTGATTGGTACCGGTCTGCCTGCCATTCCCACCAGTAGTAGCACCAGCAATGTTACCACCCCTGCTTTCCCTGGTTAGTTAGGTTCTCTTTGCTGTTATATTAATGAATCATGTCCCTGTTCCTTTGGCGGCCCGGCGTTGGGTAGTCTCATCTAGTAGTAATTTGTACCTACATGACCTACGTTTAGATCATATTTCATAGTGTTACTTTACGAATGGTATCGCATACATACTATCCTAAAAACCATATGTGCATCATACTAGGCACCATATTTTTCTAGTCCTCATTAAGCTTGTAGCACGACTAACGCAATCGTTGCAGGTCTTCTCGCCCTCCGTCGCATATGCCAAGACCCTGTCGTCAAAGTAGTTACTTTGCCTTTGATATCACGCTTCTACGGACCCAGTGGATACCCAACCCTTCGCGCATTCCCCGGTTGTACGGTCCCGAACGACCGCCAAGCATTCCAAGCGCCAGGTCTTCTCAATTGTTCGGCATTGGGAGTCGAAGTCCAGCGTTGCCAGGCGTCTGGTCGCAAAGTTCTGCTCAGCGTCAAAGGCGACGGTATTGAAGCTGTCGGTGGCAACGCCAACTTTGGCGACCCACGGGTTGATGCGAAACCCTATGGGCAATCTTACAGTGACAGCGGCTCATCGGGTGCAACGTATGACAACGTCGGAAGCGCCAAGGATGATGATGGCCTGGAGAAGAGGCAGATCTCTGTGGACATTGGTATTGATTTCCCGAATTTCGAAGGGGAATTTCACCTACCCCATCTCCCATATTTCTCCAAGAAACCTGGACGACCGTCTCCCACACCGCGACCAATTGAGTCCAAGCTATCTTCTTCCTCGCGCCGATCCTCAGTCTCGCCGTCTCGCTCGTCAACAATCAAATCTGCCAGTATTGTTACTTCCAAGAAGTCTGATGCTCCCAGCAGCACTGGACGGCCGACCCCGCCACCGCGACCAAATGAGTCTGAGACAACTTCCCCATCTCGTCAATCCTCAGTCTTCCGGTCTTCCTCAGTAATCGAAGAATCTAGCGTTGTTACTGATGCTCCCAGTAGCACTGGACGGCCGACTCCACCACCGCGACCGACTGAGTCCGAAACACTTTCTGAGTCTCAATCCTCGGTTTTCCGGTCTTCTTCGTCAATAATCGAGGCCTCTAGCGTTGCTACATCGTCGCAGCCTGATGGTCCCGACAGTACTGGACTACCGATCGAATCCGAAACCCCTTCCACATCTCAATCGGTGTTCCAGTCTTCTTCGATTATCGAAGCTTCCAGCTTAGTTTCCCCAACCGTGATATCCGAGAGCTTCGTCCCCATCATCTCCGTGGCCACCACTATCGCCGGAGCCCCCAGTTCCAGCGTGAAGACGTCCACCGGGGTACCTAGGAACATCACTTCGAGTACTTCAGCGGTCGCGACAACGCCCGTGGCCGCGAGCCCCACCCCGGCAACGACCGCATCCATCCCAAGCATTCCCGACCCGACTCCCTTCCCCAACCTGTTCAACGAGAACCACCCGCCCACCGCATTCGCGCTCACCCTCTTCTCGCTCTTCGGCGAGGGCCACACCGAGCGCGCCGATCTCCGTCCTCTCGGCCCAGATGTCGGTGGGCCGGCCTCACCCAAGGTGTTCAACGGCCGGGAGTGGGTGACGCCCCCCTCGAGCAGCGTCCCCTTGATCGAGCGGCCCTTGGGAGAGGAAGTGGTCGTGGACGGCTTCGACGTCCAGCTGCCTGTGCAGTGGAAGGGCAAATACCAGGACACCAAGTTCAGAAACTTGGTCGCGCGGCTGCGCGAGCTCAACAGCGATGCCTTCAAGGAGAGTGGCGGGATCGAGAGCGGCCCGGGTGATCTTGGCGCCGATGGCGAATCCATCGTCTTCTTTGGATTCACCGGGCAGTTGCGAAAGGCTCGCGAGGCGCTGGCGAGCAAGGTGGGTTGGGTCGAGTGGGACGGGAGTTCGTAAGGGAGAGAGACGGGGGGGAAGGCAAGAAGACGGAGAAAAGCGTTGACTTTTTTTCTTTCGTTCGGGGACTAGGAGGGCACATACTCTTCTCGGTTTGAGGAAAGCGAGGGTCCCTCGTCTGGTCTGGCTCCTGTGCTTTTTTTTGG
>Ga0182211_1000400_pt1 | contig 13932 bp, 14 predicted proteins | sample G5R1MG_20_FD_129660 | JGI IMG/M metagenome (GOLD analysis project Ga0182211, IMG submission 129660) | Switchgrass phyllosphere microbial communities from Michigan, USA - G5R2_MAIN_03OCT2016_LD1 MG | ecosystem: Host-associated > Plants > Phyllosphere > Phylloplane/Leaf | place: USA: Michigan... | reverse complement strand
TCGAGCGGCGCCTGGTGTACATGGGTGCACCTAATCCCATCTAGAGATGGCCTACCGAGTCTACCGGGCCCGGGCCACCCACCGCTGGGGTAATGGATGAAGCTTAATGTGGGGGTGGGTTGACCAAGGTGTACGTATGTAGGTAGGTAAGCCCTGAGCAAGGCGCCAAGGAGCTTCTTAGCATCTGATAATTGATGCTGCGTCGGACATGTACCGACGACGGGCCAAGCAAGCTCACGAACCAATGGACAACAAAGTGCCGTCCGTCGTCAGCATTGCATGATTGAGTCGGTCGGCTTAACGCCTCCTTATCGGCGAATACTGTAGGCACCGTACATAACCATCATGCGTACCTATATTACCTACCTACCCAGTCGAAACCCAGGTGGGGGCTTTCAAAAGCCGTTAACGGCTGCAGCTCTGTCTCCGACTATGCAGGTGGGAGGACCGACTCCGGACCGATCGCTAGCTCTCCTACTCGATTCCGCCGACTACCTAGTAGGGGGTCTATGTATGTATTTATCTACAATTCAGGCACAAAGTACATACTACATACATGAGTTCAAGCCCGAATGAGTGAGGTATTATCTCCACATTTCCAATCATCTCAGAAACATAGGCCAGAGTGAAAACACCACCGAACCAAACCCCCCAAAAGAAAACTCCATCATGGCAAGCAGGCGTGTACCTGTGTACCACACCAAGGCCTGCGTACCTCCTGCCTACCCCAGACTTCTTCTACAGCGCTAGAGTACCTACCAATGTTTTCTGCCCGTCGCGAATCTCGCGGATCCATGGCTCCAGCCGCACCGACCACAGCGACAAGAACGCAAATTTGTAATCGTTAATCTTGCGGGTGTTTCCCGGTCGTGGAATCACGCCACGGCTTCGTACGGACTCTGTCGGCACCTTGCCGCGGGCAATCTAGAACGCTGACTGACGATCCGATCCCCCTCGGGATGAAGCATTATCCGACCTGGCCAACCAAGGCACGGCATCTGAGTCAGCCAAGCGAAACGAAACAAAAAAAAACGAGCAAGACGTCGTGGAATTGGCTCGTATCTCCCCAAGACTTGGACGTGCAAGTGTCTAACTATGTAAATAAGCGTCGATTTTGAGGAACAAATCCCCAAAGCCGTGGCGTGGCGTGGTCTCTGAGTCGTAGATCAAATATTCGGAGCTATAGAGGAGTATCCGTCTTCCGCCTACCGCACCCAACACCCCTGAGGGGAACCTACCTAGTTTGCATGTAGGTGAGATTGGGGGAAACGATAGTCGCTGCCCGACGCTCTTGGCCCTGATTGAAAGGTTATGCCGTCCGTCTCGATTGCTGCTGAAGCCAGGGAGAGAGAGAGAAAGGACTCACAGTACGCGCACTCAGGAGGTCATCAACCTGATACGTGTAGATACGTAAAGTGACGCGGTGTAATCTAGGATACAGTTTCAGTCAGGTGCTGTTGGAGCGAAACGCTCGGCCAATGCCTCACTTTTCCAATGCCGCAGGCCGTGGGGTGTCACTTCTCAACCAAGATTCGTCTCTGCTTGAGAGATTAGCTACTAGGCGCACCGGCATCTAATCATGTGATAGATATCAGAGCGATTTGACGTTTGCGTGTATAGTTGGTAGTTGTACTGCTTGGGATATATCCACAACATCTGAATAGCCGTCTTGCTACCACATTTAGACTATTTATTACCAACATGTAAATCGATAAAGATATCTTCCAGTCCCCGAGGATTTTCACGCCTGTTTTGGAATGATAGTAATCCCTATACCTATAACCTACTATCATCCTCCTCGACCTTTTTCCTTTGCTCAAGACGAAGAAACTCAACAGAAAAAGGAAAAAAAAAGGAACAATAGTATGTATATATACAAATGTATATCAATGGGTATCAATGCTGCTTGCTTTTACTCGTCCCCCAAGTATTTCACAAGCAAAAAAAAAGGAAAAAGTTCATCAAGACAAACCCTTCTTCATTGTCTCCACAGAGGCAAATCACGATATCAAGAACATTTCGTCGCCTTAGTCAACAACCGGCTTACCTCCCCTCATAAAGATGCGCTTGGTCCCTCCAACCTTACCCAAATCGACAAATTCCGACTTTCTGGCGCCTGCGGCAACGCGACCGTCTGAACGACTATCGCTACGGCTGTCGTCACGTTCCTCGCGCTGCAAGGGTGTGTTGTTGTTGTTGTTGTTGACGGCGATGAGGTTGCCGCTGACAGTGCGTGCTTGCTTCATCATTCCCTCGATCCACTCGAGCTTCTGGCCGCTGAGATCGAGTTTCTTGGCATTTGGACCGGCCAGACCGACTTCATTGCCTTGCCAGGACCGTTGGGAGGAATTAGTGGACGGTATAGAGGGTTCTTCGCCTGTGCTCGGCATGGAGAAGCTCGAGAGCCTGTCGGGTACTTCGTTGTTCGCAAAGCCAGTCTCAGAGGATTTGATGGGTGTTGTGAGTGGGCTGGCAGATGCACCGCCGCTGAAGCGCCTACTGGGTCTGCTCGTGGCGCTGTCGGGCCTTGCAGGCGAACTGTCTGAATTCTTGACTTCGAGGCCCAGGATCTCGAATTTTCCGTCGCTTGCGGTACGTCGTCCATGATGCTCGGCGTATTGGCGCAGATATTCGCCTAGATCAGCCCAACCGCCTCCAACACGCACCATGACGCGCTCGCCGTTCTCACCCACGCGGCGGATAAACAACTTAACAGGCTGCTCCTTACCGGGCTGCGTGAGATGGTACAGCTTAATTTCATTGTCACCTCTTAGGTTGGCGGCCGACCTGCGCCCCACAATGGTGTGTCCTGTCTCCTCGTTCTTGACGGGTGATAGGGTAAGTTCAGGAGACTTGAGTCCGCTCACGGAGCGCTTTGCGCCAAGGTACGCACGACTACCTTTGGTAGTAAGACCACGTCTCGGTTTGACTTCTGGAGCATCCGCGTCAGGGCCAGAGGTAAGACGAATGTGAGCTGGGATGGTAGTCAGGATGTCAGATATTTTTTTCTCCAAGTCATCCGCACTGTTTGCAGGCTTTTGGGCGAAGCTTGTAGGCGGCCACGGTGTGCTAAGCATGACATCGTCGGCGATCACCTTCGCTGTCCGACGCTTTGACATGGCCGCATTGAGCTCTGGTCTAGGGACTCTACCTGCACGAATGGCAGCATTACGAACGGATGGAGATTCTTCAACATTGCTAGGAGTACCCGAATCAAAGGAAATCTCCGACGACAGTGAGCTAATGCTACCAGCTCGTGAATGCGGTGTCTGTGGCGGATCAAATAATCCACTATCGTCGCCATCTGTTGACGTGCTAGCATCAGCACTCGATAGCCCGAAGGGAATCGGACGATTCGGCAGTGATGCAGGTGTGCTATCGTATTCCTCGTTCTGGGTTCGGACAGATAGGTCTGCGCAGGACCGAACAGGAGCCGGGAGCCCTTGACTATCTTCCTGCTCATAGCGGAGCACAGTATCGCCTTCTTCAAATTCAGACTCATCGTCATAGGACGGCAACTCTACATTAGAACCGGCCCTGCGCAGAGATGCATTGGAGGCTGAGTCGGGCGCGTAGACAAGTGTTGGAGAACTTGCTGAACCCAAAGCAATACGAGGTACTTGGTCACCACCTTTGAAGACGACATGGTTCAATCCAGGCACTGCCTGCACGTTATTTGGCTCATCCATCGAGAATTCGTTACGCAGGGGCGAGCCAGGTGTATGTAGCTGGCGGTGACTAGCACCCACTGAAGATGTCCCAGAAATGTTTGTTCTGGAGAAACTGTCTGCAGGCTTCTGTGTAGCATCTGTTGGGGCTGCTTCACTGTCCACATCCGACGAGAGGGACTCGGCGGCGGTCCTGGAGGCATTGGTTAACGTATCAGGTGAGCCCACGCTCGTCTTCGTTTGAAGGGGCGATTGCTTGGTCGCGTCCGGCGATACGGCTTGTTGGGCACTTGCAAAACTCTTGGGGCTCGTCAGGGGATTCAGCAGGATGTTGGGTGCAGATCGCAGTTGTATTTGGGGTGTCTTGGGGCTGGCAGCGGGGGCTTCCGAGGCAGTTTCTGCGACAGGTGCGCGCGGGGTCTGTGGAAGGGGGGCCTTGGAATGTGCTTGTGGCTCCTTGGGCGCACGTTGACTGTGTGTTGAGGAGCCTCTGTCCTCCCTCATGCGCACTTGGAGCTCAATGACTCTTCTTCTCGACTCGTGTGCCCAGCGGCCATAGTCAGTCTCGGTCTCCTCGAATGTATCTATCCACTTGTCCGGCAGGCAGTCCTGGCGGCCCTCGAGCGTGTCGAGCATCCTGTCCAGGCGCTGGCCGAGATCCGAGACCTTGCCTTGCAGCACACGAGAAATGGTGTCTACTGCATCTTTCCATTCTGCAAAGGCATTGTCGGTGGCGTCGGCGGGTGGCTCAATAGCATCCCAGCCCAGGCGCAGCGCTGTCTGGGCCGTGTGGAGGTCGCTGACAAAGCGAGGTGCAGCGCGCAAGATGGCAACGCGGGCGGTCCACGTGTTGAGGCGGTCCTTGAGCTGGGCATGGTGCGGCAGGGCGCTGAGTAGCGTCTGTGTGATAAGAAAGGAAAAGTCGTCCAGAGGTCGGTAGCTCTGAGGCACGGCGTCGAGGCCGGTGCCAACGGGCCTGGGGCGTGTTGCAGGGTGCATGTCGAGCACATGTTCCTTGAGCTCTTCGACATCGAGCAGCAGCAGCTCGTCGTGCATGTCATCGAGGCGGGCCTCATGCTGCTCGACCTCAACCGACAGTAGCGAGCCCCAATATTCGAGCGGCGGCAGGGTACTGACTGGATCAGCGGGAGCGACGTGCTCGCGGATGCGGGCCTCGATGCTGCGGCGGCGTTGCTCGCGGTCGGCGGCGCTGGGAGGCTCAAAGCTGCCTGACCAGCCCCACTGCTCGATCTCGGCGCACCAGCTCTGTAGGCGCTGAGCGGCCTTGGCGACGCGCACGCCCAGGTCGCGCTCGGCAGGCGTGAGGGCATCGATACAGGCGAAGATGCGATACTCGTCACGAGTTGTGTCGAACGGCAGCGGCTGCTGGGTGAAGGCGCGTAGCGTGGCGGAGGGCGACAGGTCGCGCAGCAGCCGGCTCTCGGGGGCGCTGCCGAGTACGCGCCCTCTGCGGCCGCCGGGCGAGGGCGCCATGGAGTGGCCCAGCCGGACCGGCGAGACGACGGCGTCCATGGCGAGGAGGGGCGTGGTGTTGCGATGCTGCGGTGCTATTCTCCCGTGCAATACGGTGACGCTGCTGCTGCTGCTGCTGCGGCTGCGTGCCGTCCTGCGCCGATGCTGCGCGGACTGCCGAGGATAGAGGTTAGTAGAGTCCAGCCGGGCTCGGTGGGCTGGGCTGCTTGCCGCGTGGTGTTGGGCCAGACGCGTGCTGTCTTTCTTCATCGGAGCATGATGGCGCCCTCCCGTGTGCTGCTAGGCCGCAAACGCGTACCAGTGTCCAAGAACGCGTGGTCTAAGCGCGCTATCCCCGAGCCAGTGCGACGTGCGACTCCATGACCTCCAAACCACTCATGCCGGCAAAAGAGAAGTCGCAGAGGGGGTGCTGGCCGTCTTCGCACCCCCATCGCCGTTGTGACGAGATGGCCAGGCGGGTCGCTCCGGCATTCGGGCCAGATCCATAATGACTACTACCTACCCTTGTCTGGCGATCCTCAGCCCCACCGCCCTCAACTTCCAGCGCCGCGAGCCGAAAAAAAGCCTCCGTAGGATGATGACGCATGCTGTATACGACACAGTGTAGTGCTCACGACTCTAGTACCAACCAGTCCAAGGTCACACGTTGGCAATGTACGCTGGTCACGCCGCTTCACTGGTTGTCGCCCCAGCATGTCATCTCACAACACCATAGAACATGCATACCTGAAGGCACGGCGCTCGCTTACTGGCCCTACCTTCCTGGCCGCGTTAGCCGCCTGCCGGTAACCAAGCCTGCCATGAGGCACCGTCTCCTTGCGCGAACTACATGGCCCGAAGCCGGTGGGCTACCGACGTCATCAGTCGTATACTTGAGTCCCATATATTCGTCTCCTCCGCGATCGCGACCTACCTACAAGGCATGTAAATCACTCGCCTCACCATGAGAACTGCTCTTCTTCTGGCTGCCGTAGGCATCCAGGCCTGTCAGTTGGAGCGTTCATTCATACATCATTCCCATCGGCAGGTGAAGCGCCAGGAGACGAATTCACCCTTTCCACCCGTGTTAAACCACAATGAGAAGATTCTCTTGGACTCTTTTGACAGCACGTCAATCGCTACGTAGTTGTGCTAATTACTACAGTAGGTCGTGCTGGGCTTCCGCTGGTTACTCGACTAAGCATTGACAGCCTATGGCAACCACATGGCTGGCACAAACAAGTCAATGGCGCAATGGACTGCTGACAGATGGTCCGAATACGGCTTCCGTGTATCCAGGTGACCCCACTACATCAGGCTATGTCTCTAGACCCGATTCTCCACGGGCAGACCGCGGCAAGATTCTCCCTAGTATACCGTCTCTCCCGATTTCATGGATTGAGGCACAGCCAATTCTGCAGGCTCTTAATGGTTTCGGCACACCAACGGAACGGAAGTTAATCGAACAAAACGGGTGGGTGCCATCCCCGGCGTTACTTACAGCACAGGAGCAGGCTCTAGTGCAAAACTAGCTCTCAGTAACGTGATGAACAATACCTATAACACCATTTGGAACGCTATTGGAATTATCAACGGTACAAACGAGGACGAGGTCGTCATTATAGGTAACCATCGAGATGCGTGGATCATGGGAGGCGCTACCAACCCCAACTCTGGGTCTTCTATACTTATCGAGTTGGCAAAGGCCTTTGGTAAGCTATCTCAGACTGGATGGAAGCCAACACGAACCATTGTGCTGTGTAGCTGGGATACCGAAGAGTACGCTCTAGTGGGAAGGTAACAACACTCTTTTCTTTGGGAACGCTTCTCGCTAATCTCATACAGCACCGAGTGGATGGAGGAGTACCTTCCATGGCTCAAAAACGCTGCTGTTTCTTATCTGAATATCGATTTCGCAGTTTCTGGGCCTGTCCCTGACATGTCTGCTACACCTGATCTTTACAACATCAGCACAAGCCTCATGAAAAAGATTGTCTATCCGTACCGTAATGAAACCGAAGTCAAGTTGTATGATGTATGGAAGCATGAGGGTGGTAAGCCTGGCATTCTTGGCAGTGGAAGTGACTACACCTCCTTCCTTCATCGTGGTAAGCAATGCCGTTGGAACAGAATGTGTGGAAACGCCGGCTGATCTTGATGAAATAGGTATTGCTGCCATTGACATAGGGGCGGGTGGCGGGCCTTTGGATCCATTTTATCCTTATCATAGCAATTACGACCCATATCACTGGATGGTACGTCGAATTCTCCCAACTACCCGGGAAATCCTCGCTGACTTCATCCTGCAGTCAAAGTTTGGCGACCCAAGCTTCCACACCCACAAAGTAATGGGCCAATACCTAACCTTACTCGTCTACCACATAGCCTCAGATCCCGTCTCCCCCCTCTCCCCATCCGGATATGTCCCTGAACTCAACACATACCTCGCTACGCTCAACGATACTCTCGGCTCCTCTTCCTTCGACCTCGACCTCTCGCCACTCACCTCCGAAATCACTACATTCGCCAGCGCTGCCGAGAAATTCACTGCTCTACGCGACGATGCTGTGGCAATAAATAATTCCAACCTATTGATCACGCAAAATCACAAAGCACTTGATTTCTCAAGGGGCTGTACCAGCCAGGGTGGGCTGCCGACACGAGACTTCTATAGGCATACGATTTTTGCGCCGGGGAGGGATACAGGATATGTACCTGTTACCTTCCCTGGTATCACAGAGAGTATCACGATTGATAAGGATGAGAAACTGGCGAATGAATAGGTGGGCAAGACGAGTGCTGCGATCTTGGCGGCGGCGGAAATTTTGACCAAGTACCATAGTAGAGTGGGGCAGAGAAGAGCGTGATTGCGGATGCGACGTATGACGGAATGAGGACTGGAAAAGGTGTTGGGAGAGATGGGTTACTGTACACGGATGAAATAGGTACACGGCACGCAAGCGCATGGCGATGAGAAATTTCCTGGAGAGCTGTTGTTGCCCCATGGCCTCTTCTTTACTTATCTGCCGTGTGGACACATGCATACATACCTAGTAGTGCAAGCACCTACTCCCTAGTTACTCATGTATCACGTGTCTTTGCGCACACAAACTGCGAATCCTCCAGGTACCGAGTTTTTACGGCGATCCAAGCACATGATGCACCATGGTAAGAGTAATATCTACTACCTATGGTACATACGGTAGTAGGTAGTAGGTACCGCGCATAGATCGCCCCCACCACGGCTTTATTTTTCATGGTAATTACTTTGTTTCAAAACACTGTCCGCCGGGTCTACCCATGCCAATGACCGCCTCGGCCCATTCAGCGGCCATCCATCGTCAATCCCTGCATGCATGTGCATGGGTAGAGGACGATCTCTCGCTTCAAACGTTTCGCGACGGCAGTGCTTCATTTCCGAGCGCGGTGTACGGGGTGGGATTCGGGAGGATGTCGTAATCTTGATATTAACGGAGATGATTAGGGGGTTGATGGTCAAAGAGAGGTGGACAGGTAGACAGGTAGACAGGTAGGGAGGTCAAATAGGTACCGGTACCGGTAGCTAGGTAAATGCCCGGCCCGCCTAAGTGCGGCTCCGCATGGATAACTACCGCTGCAAAGGCGCGCGCGCGTGCATGCCATGAGGCATCGAGAACACCGTTTGCAGTTATTAGGTAGAGCAGACCATGGACCCATTAAAGTTGAGTTGTGAGGTAAAGAAAAGGTAAAATTTGAAACAAACTCTAATGGAAGCGCCCGATGCTGTGCCCTATGCCCTGTATGTGTCTATCTAGACATGGCCAAACATGCTACGAAAAGAGAACGCCACGCTACTCATGCATGAAAATGACTGCAGCTTGGATTAGACGGAAGGGACAGATGCATATCCGTGGTCGGCGGCAGGAGAGCGGGCACGGCCCAAGTCAACAGAGCCAAGCGGCAGCATTTTCCCATGGGCGCTCCAGCGGGACTGTTTTGCCACACGAGCAAGGCCGCCAGCAGGACCTTTAGAAACGAGACCACGGTGAACCACCTCATGGGCCTCGCCGTGGCCGCCATCGTGGCCATGCTCTTCACCCTCTTCCAAGACATATGGCTCGCCGCTCTTCTGGAGGCTCGTGTTGCTCCATACCGAGGTGACTTTGTCGATGACGAGGATCAGAAATAGGAGGATGACGCATATGGGTAGAAGCATGGGAGACTTGAGAGCGCCGTAGAGCACGGTCTTGTCATGGTATAAGGCGATCATAGCACCGGCGACAATGAGGGCTATGCAGCGGGAGATGATGGAGGCATAGTCAAACATATCAGCCCTGTGGCGCCTAATGAGGACGAGGAAGATAATCGAACAGGCAATGATGGCGATGAAGCAGCTCCAGTAATAGAGATACACAATCTTCCAGGCCTTGATGGCAATGTCGAGAGGGGATAATGTCGCCAGCTTCTCACTGGGAATCTTCTGGCCAAGGCCCGTAAAGATGCCGTTGGAGATACCATAGTTGATATCGATGAATTCCTGGGGCCAGCTATTCTCATCGGAGTTAGAATACCATCCGTAGTGTTTCGACTTCTCGGCTGAACAAATGTTGGTTGTGTTTCCAATTTGGTAGATGGCGCTCTTGACAGCATTGTCGTAGTCGTCGGTTGTGATGCTGCCTTCGAGCTTGAACTTCTTGAGGAATGTGAGGAGGCTGCTTGAAAGAGCCTTTCCATCTAGGTGCTCCACTTTACACAACTGATCAATGTGCTGCCGGACACGTAGAGAGTTTCTTTGCACGTAGCGAGCTAAAGCAAGCTGCTGTGAGCCTTCCACAACCCCGACAATGGCAAGGTGGTAAGGGAAGTGAAGCAGAGACCAGAACTGCTGACGGATAGTTCCGTAGTGCCCGTGTGGGAAGTTGTCGAAGTAGAGAGCCTAGGCCGTGTGATGAGTACGACAGGTCAAACGATGGGCACATGGGAGACTTACCCAGAGGAAAACCAGGATGACGATGATGCACATGATCAAGAAGCAGCCCTCGACTGTCAGGCCACTCTTCATAATCTTGCCTACGGTCTTGGTAACGCCGATGGCACCCTCCCCGATGACGATAATGGTGAGTAGGCTCATGCGCTCCATCAAGTGCGTCTTCTTGAAGCTGAGCATGCGCCAAAAGGAGGAGATGGCAATCACGCCAATCGCTTCCAGGGCCATCATGATGTACCAGACAAGGTAGACTAGCCGCTTGGACGTGTCATCGGTCTTGAAGGCCGGGGTCATGGCAGCGAATACACAGGCAGCGACGGCGTAGATGGCGATCATCAGGCCGAGAGGGAGGTAGAGCTTCGAGTAGCGGGCTTGGTAAGTGAAAAACTGGTACCTGTTAGTTTTCGAAGCGTATCCACTGGAAAATCAATGCCTACCAGGACAACCACGTACTGTATGGCTAACAGCCCCCTGCTCATCACTAGCACAAAGCAAAGAATGCGGAAGTTCTACATGATCAGCATGAATACTAGAATGCATACCATCAAGACTTACGGTATTGAGTCCCCTGGCCTTGTGGCTAGCAGGGTTAAACTGCGTGCCAACCAGAGCAAGGCCCACGAAGGTAATGAATTGAACCGTCTTGCAGACCCGCTCGTAAAGCGAGTCGCGCGCAAAGCGAACATCGTGGAGTGTGATTTGGAACCAAGAACACCAGAGAATGCCGAAGAAGCCAACGTATCCTAGCAGGTAGTCGACGTCGGTAATGGAATGATAGGCCGTAAACGTAGCAAGATTGGCGACGAAGAAGAGATCGAAGAAGAGCTCCACGCTGTTGGCTTCGTGCCTCTGGGAGAAGACAAGACTGCTATGATCGGCACCCGCCAGCGGTGATTCGATCAGTGGGGTAGTCTTGTGAAGCCGTCGGAGATGCTTCTCATTGTCGCTGTGGGAACATGTCAGTTGGTGTCGATATTGACCCATGAATCGCAAGCGGCAGCGTACACTTGTCTCTGATATGGTCAGTAAGCGCTGCACGACAATGGACCGGAGACGACAAACCTTGTGGCCGTGGAAACTGAAGCCCATGTTGTACGGTGGTGATGGGCAGTGGCCCGGATCGTGCAGGCGAAGGGCGTGGCGGCACAGCCCAATTTATGGCAGTAAATCACCCATCCGCACAGGAGTAATGCGACCCTGGAACTTAATTCCATTCGGTCCTAAGTTGTGCAGCACAAACCAAGTGGGACCGCATCGTGGCTGTTGTCGAGCGAGTCTGTGCGCACGCGAGGGTTTCTGCTCCAAGCTTTTTCCAGGGTCCCTCGCAGTGGCTGGCCCTCTGCAACGGGAGCCGACCACACAGCCCAAACAATCTAGAGGGAACAGCCAAAGTGGGCGTAACCCGTGAAATGCGATGCATACATACCTAGAGGTATGCAGCAAGACCGGGACGGGCAGCCTCACCATTAGCCGAGTGCCCAGCAGGACCGAACACCTCACTACATAGACGGGCGAAGCGTCGCCATTCGGCCACGTGCTTTGCCCTCAGCTCTCTGCACATGTCAGTTCCACCCTGGCAATTTGCGAGGCGCGCCGTCACTCCCCGGGATCCACCGGCAAGCATCTACGCGTTACGTCTTGGCAATAGCTTGTTGATTAATTTCGTGAGGTTGTTCAGACCAAATCACGCTCTACTCGAAACAGGTACTGGCGGATCTTCACACAAGGCTCATTTGAAGTCTTATATATCTCTACTTCCTGATGAGACCAGTGCGTTCATTCAGACCGTCGCCGGCTTCTTCGTCTTCGTCTTCCTCGCTATCGCTATCGCTATCGCTCCAGTCTTCGGCCTCTAAGCGCTCACCACGAATGCCAAGGCTCAAGAAAAACCCTACGAGGGCGATCCCGGCGAAGGCGCCGAACGGGAGGACCTCTCCCTTGGGCCGGACCTTGGTAGCAGCCGTGAAAAGTGATCCGGATAGGAAGGGTCCCGCAGCGCGTCCAGCCGCGGATAGCGTCTGGGCCAGGCCGTTCAGCGTCCCCAGAACATTGTGATTAGGTGCCGAATTGGTAATCTGCGCATGGGTCAACACGACTACGATGACTGCAACGCAATCGAGATTGAGCTTACCATGAGGAGAGCAGCCGTCAAGCCACCCACTCCCGCGATCGTCTTGATGACCAACACTACACCGAGCTCAAGCCATAACCAAGCACGTCCAGACACAGCCCCTGTATATGGCTTGTTGTCGCTGTAGCCTACCCAAGGCATGAGGGCAAACGCTGCGACGAAGAAAGCCAAGCTCACGCGGTACGAAGCCTTGTTGCCGAGTTTGCTGCGCAGTCTACCGAATATGCCCACCTGAAAGAGAATGGTGATGGCCCCAGCGAAAGACAACGATAGACCCACGGCTTCCGGTTTCAAGCCACGTCCAGTGGGCGGCTGCTCTTCGGCAAAGATTGGATACAAAGAGTTGTATGATATATTCGCCAACTGGAAAATGAAGTAGGTTACCAGGAGCAAGATGGTGTCGCGATGGAAAATTTCTTTGCGTGGGAGCTCTTCGCCGCTCGTATGGGGAAACAGAGCGGGCGCAGAGTCTCCCGACGCATCTGGCGCGTCATCTTCTTCATCATCTTCCTCTACCCTAGCCAAATGTTGCGAGTTGTAGTTGTGGCGCTTGCCCAGTAGTCGTCGTACGTAGGTTGGTCGAGAAGAACTGGAAAATTGCCACATCCATGAGAAGAGGTTGCCTACTCTTTTCCCGAGAGGCGGCATGTTCTTGGCTTCTTCCAGGCTCTCCTCTAGAAAAAACATACAGACGACAAGGTCTATGGCGAGTACACAGGCGGAGAAGAGGTTCGGTAGTAAGTACGGATATGGGTTGGCATAGGCTTTGTTGAACGGGCTTTGGTAGAAAACCAACACGCCTCCTACGATGGGCCCTGTTATGCCTCCAATCCCATACACCACGGGGAGGTAGGTAAAGGCGCGTGACTGATTAGTCCTGTCTGTGATTTCGCCCAGACATGTGGACACGACCCCAGAATTGCCGTTGACGAAGCCCATGAGGGCCTGGACCAGGACCGCCTGCCAGAGAGTCCGACAGAACCCAAAGGCCCCGAAGCAGCACATGGTCAAGAAGGTGCCTAGAATGATGACGGGCTTCCTCCCAATCTTGTCTGACAGCCAGCCCCAGAAAAAGTTGGTTGTGAACTGCGCCAGGGCGAACGAGGAAGCGATGACGCCCACATAGAGGCCTGTCTGCCCCTCCTTGACCTCGGGAAAGCTCTTGGTCATCTCGGGCAGATAGGGACTGATCGAGTTGAGGGCCGTCTGCTCGGCGAGGGCGATGACGGCCAGCACGACGAGCTGCCTCGTTGGCAGGGGCGACTCGTGCTGGTGCTCGCCATCCTCAGAGCTGTTTCCATGGTGGTCAGAGGGTGGTCGACCGCGTGATCGGGGCGGTGCCGTGGGAAAGGTCTGGTAGTGCAGTGTCGAGGACTTGCGCGAGTCAAAGGTTGGCCGTCTGCCGGGCATGACCAGGCTCCCGGCGGGCCAAACGGTCGTCTGTGGTGGATAATAAGCCTCAGTGAGGCAGTGCGTCTACAGCAAGGCACTGCATGCATCAAGGCTTAAACAAGTGTACTATGTAGACTGTATGGAGTAACGAGGATGAAAGTGCCGGGGTCCCGACGCGATCAGAGCTGCGTCATCGGCAGTAAACGGCTAGGGTGGGGAGCTAATGGCACGTGACAATCGTATCTGGTAACATGCATGATGATGTAAGTAAGGACAGTGGATGCATTTGTGTTTTTTTGTTT
>Ga0182211_1000398_pt1 | contig 13987 bp, 13 predicted proteins | sample G5R1MG_20_FD_129660 | JGI IMG/M metagenome (GOLD analysis project Ga0182211, IMG submission 129660) | Switchgrass phyllosphere microbial communities from Michigan, USA - G5R2_MAIN_03OCT2016_LD1 MG | ecosystem: Host-associated > Plants > Phyllosphere > Phylloplane/Leaf | place: USA: Michigan... | reverse complement strand
GAGATGAACAACCGGTAGATGACAGCCTACCTTTTGGTTATGTTGCTGCTGTGGAGATTGAAAATGGCCTTATAGCCGGAATTTGGGCGCAATATAGTAGCGACCGCAACATTTCATTTGACACCATAGGACATACATCAAGACCAACACATTTCCCTGGCGTACCTTTACACCAAAGCGATACATAGGCGGTCAATGTAGTTAGCACCTAACCGCCCTTTGCTTTCTTTCCGTGATAGCAGAGGCCAACTTTAGTCTGCTCATGTTGTTATCGTCATTATCGGGTGGAATACTGCATGTCGGCGTGTGTTGTATTTAGGATTGGAGTACCATGAACCTTCCTTTCCATGTCCCAAAGTTTGTCACCCAAAAAATTCGTGTTGTTCTACATGACAGTCTTGGGTGACATGACCAAGCTTCAAGAATTCTACCGAAAGCTAGAATTTGGGTTTGCTGCTTAGAGGAATCGGTGGCGGTTCTGCCGGAATTGCTTCAAGTCCTTTTTTCTTAGGTGGCAGTGGGGGAGGCGCCTTTCTGTCCAGGGCACTTGATGTGTTCTGTAGGAGTGGCTGTGCGGCGGGGGACATGCTGGAAGAAGTGAAATTGTTGACCCGACCAGCATTTCCGTACTTCCCGTTCAGACCGCTCGCAGTCTTCCATCCACTGGCGACTTGATCCCCGTGCCGTTGCTGGAAGTTGTTGGCGGTTGTTACAGCTCCCCTCAGATCCGAGGCTTTGACCTTGGAGGGATCGTCACGCAGCATGTTGGCTGTCCGGAGTGTGGCCTGTTTGTCGGCCCATGATGTGCCCTCGGCGGGGGTCGCTGCCGCTGCCGCTGCCGGTGGAGTAGACATGTTAGCAAGCCTGGTCTGCAGTCCGCTCATCTGGGAGGCATGTTCAGCGGTAGGCAGAGACGGTGTCGCTGCATTGGAGGCAGCGGTGTGTCGAGGAGGCACAGGCGGAAGAATAGCTTTACCGATGCCAAATCCTGGAACTGAGACTCCGGCTTGACCTAATCGGCTCACTGCGCCTTGACTCAACCCTTGTGGCGAGGCAGTCTCTGGTTGTGTGGCTTCGTTATAGGTTGGCGGGGGAGGGGGCGCATTCGCATCGGGATTTGAGTTCTGGCGGGGTGGCAATCGCGGCGGCAGGCTTGGTTTGGGTCTCGTTGCTGGCATAGAAGGGGCATGTAGCGAGGTAGCGGCTACTGGTGCGCCGCCATGAGCAACACGTCGTGGTGGAGGCGCGAATGATGAGGGGTCTTTCAGCGTTGCCAGTGGCGTCGACTGGTGCTGACGAGCAGATTCGGCATGGATGTCTTTGCCATGGGCTCGCCCTACCCATCCTTTCTGCCCCCGTCAGCGAGATGTCCACCAAGAACTGTGATGCGAGCGCATACCACCTGGCCGAGTTTGCTGTCGTTCGGGCCACCCCCAGCGCCGCTCGCTGCGCTCCTCTCCGGATGCCAGCCTCCTTTGGCGACGCTCTTCAAGCGGTCTACGGTCTAGAGTTAACGAGCCCACTGTGTGTGCTGCGCACGGCGTCACGTACCCATGGTCGTGCAGCGGTTGGCGAGTTTGACATTGCAAATGCGTGGGTAGTGAAACCGACGCCGGGCTTGGGTGCGGTCCGATAACGTAAGCCAAGCAATGCTTCGGCCACGTGCTCCAACCAAATGGCCGTCTGGCATCTGTTTGGATTGATGCACCCAGATTGGATCTGCAAATCTAGCGGTCAGCCTTACTGTACATGCTCGATGATCGCTTGGCTTCCGCTGTGTCACGCAAGCACTCCCGCCGGACGAACCACTGCCTGGGCGCAAACACATGTCGGTGCAGACAAGTCGATACAGAGACAGGCCGAGGTGGACAGATTGCTCATTGCTGCTAACAACGGACTCGCTTCCTCAGTCTACGAGCGTACATGCAAGAGGGCTGAAAACCAAGCCATGCCTTGGGCTTGTTTGGCCATGACCGGACTGGGACAAATCCAAAAATAACATCTCTGTGATTCGTGCTGCGTCGCCTCGCACGCAGCAAGGCTGAGCCCATATCATCCTCCATCCCGGCTGGTCTACCACCAACCACATATACCTATTCCAGCCGAGCGTGCGGACGCCGGCTTGTTGACCCGCGGAATTGGAGTACAATGCCACCAGGGAATCCGGTACCCTCTGCGCCTACCCGGCCAAGGGTTTCAAAGGGCTGTCAGCCACATGGTTTTCTGTCATGACCTGCCAACCTGCTTCAAGTCCGTCAGCCGGCCCCGCATCTTCTCCCACGGAGGCATCCCTCTCGTGTGCTCGCCTCGGGCCCGGCTAGAATTCACGTGGCTTTTCGTTCCCTTCGAAGGCAATACACCTATCAAAGCTTCTAAAAGATCCTATCCGCACTTCGGTCTACCATAACACCATTCGTTCACGTTAGAGGAACAGCATCTCTCGTAAGCCTGTCCCGGATTGGTGCGGTCTTAAACATGGCTCCCCAACAAGAAGGGCGCAGGAAAGCCTCGTTCCGGCAGCCAAAACCGACAGACGTCAACGACCACGACAGCGTCGACGACCTGTCGGAGTCAGGCATGGGCACGTTTACCGGAGCGCCGATGGCCGCCTCCTCAGGGTTATCGACCAGAGTCCCTGCTGAAACGACCAAAAGCTACCCTGGGAGTAGTTTCATCAAGCAAGTCTCTCAGAGCATCCCAGTCAATCAACATAGTGGCCCTCCACCAGGGCTTCACCCGGGCATGTTGAAAACGTCGACCTTGGAGTCTATGTCCTTCGCCACCCCTGAGCCGAATAGAGCATCTGCCATCGTATCAGAATCGTCGACATTGATGGCGAGTGACCCCCAGCCACCGCTTTCCACGACGATCAATCATTATGGAGATGATGGCCCAGATGGACCTTGGACGCAGAAGCACAGCAGCCATGCACCAATCTATGCTGCTGCGTCGATCCTCCCTATCGTCGTGCTCGTAATGGTGGGAGCCGTGTTTTGTATTTGTTTGCGCAGACGTAAGCAGCGAAGGAAGGAGAACAGTGCTCTCCCGACGCAGGGAATGAAGCAATCCAAGCATACCGTGCTCACCTATGTCGCACCTCCCGCCCGTGGACAATCACCCAGCCTGTCTGGCCGACCTTCTCCTCCTTCTCCTCCGAGCCAGCTTCAACCCGTTATCCTGGGACCCATTCTGTCCAGCTCGAACGGGGCTTACATGACTGGCATGGACACATCTGATGTTGTGTCAATAAGGGCGCATGACTATGCAGATACCAGCAGTCTTACGGAACCGCCGCCACCCTATCGTCCCAGCAGCATTGCTCCACCGAGTTTCGTTTCTACCTCGCGGCCGAGCAGTCTCCGAGTGCAAGACCGGCCGCCCACGACGTCAAGGACCCATCTCATGGAGCGCTCCCCGTTCCACGACCCTTTCGACGATGTATCCGAAGTGTCTGGACCGGCCAGAGGACAAGGCGACGACACGCTGTCCGTGGTGTCCGACATGTCCTACCAACACGATCCCGTCGTCACCAGATCGGCATTGTGAGGAGGCTGTGTGAAATGGTAGCTATTGGGGCATGGAAGGATTCTTGTATCGAACTCGAGGCGATCATCTCGTTACTGTAGGCTTGGCCCAAGGCAGGAGGAGTTCATGGAGCATTGCACGATTCATAATAGGATGGCGGCATCTGGAAAGGATACAAACAAATTCGATATACGATGTAGGCAGGTAGACCGCTAAGCCATGCTCCATTGTTGTCCTGCGCGCGAGACAGGGAGCCAAGCCCGTGCCTTGCATGAAGAGCCACGACGCTAGGACCCAAGGGAAGAGAGGCCGCGGGCATGGTGAGCAGCGTCCTTCGATTGTGGAAGAGGATGACGGTGATGATGGCGACGATGATAACCCCTGAGCTGCGCGACCCGTCCCCACATTCCTGCGCCGTTGCTGGCGTTGTGGTGGTCTGGCGGCCGGTCGCGAGCGGTACTGGTCATTTCTTCGTCTTGGTCTTGGCCCAACCCGACCACTTCTCGTCCAGCTTCACCCCGGCCCCACTGCTGGCCGCCGAGTAGGCGAGAAAACCTTCACCGTCATTCCTCGCGCCGGGCGCCCGGCAAGACGGCTGTCCTCACGCCTGTTGCTACGCTGCAGTGACGCCCCTCCTCGGTACCTGCATCGCCACCGTTACCCAGCGCTGGCGCCGATCCCCTGCCCGCCCGTCTAGGCGTACGACCCAAGGGTGTGACAACCTCATCGCTCACTTCTTTCTGCTGCTCTCTGCACCCGTCTGCCGCCCACCAGCACGAGTGTCTCCGCCAGAGCCCCGCCGCCGTCTTCCTCCTCCTCCGCCAGAGCCCCGCGACCCTCTCCCCTTCCGCCGTCGACGGCCTACATCGCCCGCTACATGGTCGTCGGAGCAGGGACATTGTGCCGCTGGGCTTGCTATGAGTTTGGGACAGCAACTCTATGGGTATGGGCTCCCCTTTACCCGGTTCCCAATCCCATGTACACCCCCTCTTTTGAGCCTTCTTCGAGCCTCCTCCCTACGATGCTGCCACCGCCGCCGTCGCCGCCGAACCATGGCCCTGCACTGCCAGAACGCCTCCAGCCGCTCTTTGCACATTTTTCTGGATGGGGAGGCCTTTGGCATGCTTGTAGTTTGCGCTTTCCATGGCTCCAATTGCCTAGAGGCTGGGCCAGGCAGAGAGGGGCAGGCAATACCGCACGGTTGTCGTCTGAAGCCCATTGACCGCGGCCCGCAATCTCGCCTCCCCACCACCCCCTCCCCTCCTGACCGCATGGCAACCAGCACACATGCTGCAATTCGAACTTTGCCAATCATTCTGCCCGCTGTACCATTTGCCATGCGTCCACCAACCCTTCCTTCCTACCAGGGGTCGCCTACTGCAAGTGGTTGAGGCTAATGTCACTCGCTTGCTAGATCGACGGACTGGCATCTCCCAAGTCCCTCCTCCACACCAAAGTCCGCTGCCTTCCCAGGAGAAAGCGTCAAGACGCCCAAGACCGCGTCGTTCCCTCCGTCGCACGTTCTCGACGCCTGGACAACCCCCCAAGTCTACGAGCAGCGCACGCCTCTCCAAACCCCCTCGCTCACCCTCTCGACGCCCAACGACAAGCCATCAAGCGCTTGCAGCCGCGCGCTGCATACACCTGAAGACCCCGAATTCCATGTCAACCACCTCGCCCCGCAGAACCTCCCTCTGCCGCCCGTACATCTCGCTCGAAGACTATCGTCCTCTCCGAACCCGCATCAGCTGAGCAAGGCCGGAGGCAATCCCCCGGGGAGTCAGATGGCACAAGAGGGTTTGGTCAGTATGGACCTTTTGCAGATGCAGACGCCGCCTCCGACAAGGGATGCGTCGTCGCGGAGAAGGCTCCAGCAGAGTGGGGGAAGTGAAGTGGCCACCCCGGCCACTGTCATCCGCCGCACCCCCTATCAAGCACCGCCACCCGAAGCGCTCTTTGATCAGACTCCTTTTGGGCTCCTCAACGTGCAGCACACGCCGGACCTGATGAATTTTCCCAATACTGTGCCAAAGCCCGCGCCACCCATGCCACAATCTCGTCTCTTCTGGGAGCAAGCGAATGAAATTTCACCTATGGAGGTTGACTTGCCTTACCAAGACCCCTTTGGCCCTACGCCGCACAGGGCCGAACACGATCCCAGTTGGCAAGCACTTCATTCGCCCCCCACTGCTCAAATGCATTCTCAACCTCTTCAGTCCTTCCAAGGTTTATCTTGTCAAGGCCCGATGGCATCATTTGGAGGTACTCACATGGACGCAGGTCAAAATCCAGAAGCAGATTCGTTCGCCTCCGCGTTTGCTAGTGTAGATCCAAATATGCTCTTCAGCTTTTCAAATCCAGAAATGGCCACCTCGTTCGGTCATGTGTCGCAACAGGCTGCCAAAATGGATGTATCAAGACAGCCCTATGAGACACAAACCGAGTCCATACGTGAGAGAGAAATTGTCCGGAAATCTAGAAGCCAGCACTCGCGTAGTAACACCAGTTCTTCATCCGGTTCGGTCGAGAATGCTAGACCAGGACTATACCGCAGTAATACGGATAGTGGTTTCACAAAAAATAGGACACTCTCGATGGACTCGAGAATCTCAGCTCCTGCTGCAGCATCTACTGTACCCCGCCGCATGTCGCCTCTTAAGCGGTCGAATGGCGCGTCCCTAAAATCCATACCCGAGATACGAAGACCACGGACACGCCTGTTCATCGATGAGACAGGTCGAGCACGAACAGAAACAGTGTTAGGGGGCGAGGAGGATACGCCCAAACCGTCGCGACAGCCTTCAAACATAGATATGAGACGGCAGTATCCCGGGCTGTGGGAGGAAGGCGAAACTGAATCCGAGGGCGATGAGCCGGCACCTACCATCAGCCGCAACTCATCGTTCAATGTACCCCAGTCGCAACGACGCACTTCGAAGCATGCCAGGGCTGATAGTGGTAGTCTAGACCGAGCTGTCTCCTTCAAGATCCCACGGCCGGCCCCGAGAATATCGTCCGGTGCTTTTGACAAGGCCTCGTTTGAGGCTGCTCGTCCTACTCGGAAGCCTACCGACAGGCCATCTCGCAGCTTTAGCATGATGGAGTTTCCAACATCTGTAGAGCATCTCAATGGGAAGGAGATTAGCCAGCCAATACCTGCATCTCCGGGCGATGCTCTGGGAGCTTTGAAGAAGGTAGTTGCCGGTCGTCAACAAAGAGTAGAGCGCGCATCTCACGACACGCTCAAGGCACACAACCAGCGGTGGGCTCAAGCTTCGGCCGATATAAACAACTCCACTACCCCGCACAGCCAGGGTCACTATGATCCATTCTCAAACACGTTCAACGGCTCGCCCAGTACGGACACTCCATCCACTGATCGCAGCAGTCTGTCCAATGAAAGCACACGGTGTATCTGCGACACCGTCGACGAGGGGCAACCCATGTTGCAATGCGAATCGTGTTCTAAATGGCTGCACTTGGCTTGTGTCGGCCTGAGCGCCAACAACCTTCCTCGTGCGTACGTCTGTGTCTTTTGTACCGGATTGACGCCCGTTGCCAGAGGAGGCCGTCTCAGGGGACCGATAGCGTTTGACTCGCCGCTTAATAACAAGGCCTTGTTTCGTCGGTGATGAATAAACACCTGCCACGTTACCGTTTTCCGGCCCCAGGATGATCAGCTCGCATCTCATGCATAGCTCTTGTTCACTTTTGTATACGTGGATTTGCTATTGCATGGCATTCTCCTTGTAACTCGAAAAGAAAACCAGGTTATTCACAATAATAACAACATCCATACGCATGAATATGCCAATACCGGAATCATCCCCCCCCTCCCCCCCCCACACCCCGTCTCCAATGCCCTTGATGTACAATTGCATTTTGTTTCCCCTTTTTACCCCCTCCCCCGCTGTTTTTTTTGGTGTAGTTTGGGATAGAGCAAAGACGAAGTTGTATGGTTGGTTTTTGTCTGGCCTCACGCCTTATTTTCTCCACGTCATCTTTCTCGCTATATTTTCTTGTTAGCGATGATGTCGAGGTGGCGAGGTTCGGTGGTGATGAGGGTTGTACTCTGGAACGTGCTGCTTTTGTGCATTTTCGTTGTATGGGGAGTGGGGAGTGGAGAGACGAAGAGGTATATATCTATGCATTGGGTGGGGGTCAAGGGGCGCAGCGGTAGATGTATTCGATATATATATATCCGTATCCGCTGGGAATGTATAGTGAAAAAAAAAACATGAGATGCTCTATGCTTTTGTGCGCTACTACCGGCCTCCCATGTACTCTGGCTTGAACGCCTTGACCCCGCCAGCCTTCATCAGCTCCCGCAGCGCCATGGTCGCATACTGGCTACTTGCAAGCTGCAACGTGAGCACCACGGCAATCTTCTGCTCGGCTGCCTGCCCGTCGTCGTCGCCAGCCACCCCATCATCCGTATGACCACTCGCCTCGACTGTCTGTGCCCTGGACCCCGCGTCCTTCAGCCGCTGCAGATCCGTCTGCACAAACTGCTCCTCCTCGCGCGAATAGCCATGAACCGCGAATTCCACCGGCCGCAGCGGACGGGCCAGGAACTTTCTGTACCCGCCGCTAAGACTGACCTCGCGCCACGGACGCCGCATGTTGTGCGGGTCCAGGCCGCCGCCCGCGGCGCTGCGCATGAAGTCGGCGTAGAAGGCGCCAATGTCGTTGCGCGGGTACTCGACGTCGAAGCCGGGCTGCGGCAGGACAATGTCCCAGATGGTGTAGTCTCCGCTTGCTGCTTCGGCCGCGGACAGGGGCCGCGCGCGCTCAAAGTCGGCGTCGGCGGCGTTTGCGTTTTCGCTGCCCGAGGGGTCGATGACGATTTCGCCGTCTTGATCGAGGCCGTCTTTGGCCTTGTTGGCTGCTGCGTCTTCTGCTGCTGTTTCTGGCCCTGCTGAGGAGGAGGAGGAGGAGGAGGAGGTGGAGAAGGCTTGCTTGTCGCGGTGCTCGTTAACGAGGACGAGGTCGCCTGCTACGACCTTGTCACCGTAGGTGGACCAGCGTTTGCCAGCGACGACGTTCCAGACGAGGGACTGGTATGCGTGCACGTACATGAGCCGCAGCGTGCGCGGGATCGTCATGAGCGCACCCTGCCAGTCGGTGCGGCGGTCGTGGCGCCCGTTTTTGCTGTTGCGTGAGCTGAGGTGTTGGATGATGTTGCGTTCGGCGGTAAATTTCCGGGGGAGCAGCTCAAGAGCAGCACTTCCCGAGCCTTCGGTTTTCCAGAGATGCAGTGCTTTTGCACGGTTGCGGTCGTCTTGGGAGACAAGGATGGTCGAGTCCGTCGAGGTGCCGTTGGCAGCGGCGAGGGCGACGTTGCTGTAGGCGAGGAGGTCTTCTACTGCGCCTTTGAGGTCATCTTGGAGCATCTTGCGGCCGATTGCGTCGGTGCTGGCGGCGAAGGAGCCGAAGCGCTGGAGCCCATAGTAGTTGATGAACCCGCGGTCAGAAAAGTCCTTGATGGCTTTTCCGACTACCTCGTTGGCGAGCTGGTACCGCTGGGAAGCGTCGCTGCAGTCCTCGCTCTCAAAGTGACAGTTTCGGAGTGTGATGGTGAACTCGTTGCCTTTGAGATCTCCCAGTTTCAGATCATGGCTGCGGTATGCAAAGTCGCCAATGGCGGCGTTGAAGAGAACCTTGTTGAAGCCATACATGCGCTCCGCAGTTTGTCGCTTCACACAGACACGTTGAGTAGTGCATGCCCGTCTGTCTTTTGTGCCAGCGAAGCCAAAGCCCTTGGCCCCGCAATTCAGCTTGCTTCCCAAGAACCCCACCACTTCCATCGTGTCCTTGTTTTCCTTGTACAGAGTAAAGTGTAAGAAGTCGCCGCCGAGATCTTCCCAGCGTGTCTGTCCCCGTTGCCGTCCACCCTCTGGGCCTCTGCGCCCTTGGTTCCCGCCCCTGCCCTTACCCTTGCGTTCTGCGGGAGGAGTCGCCTTGATGCGGATCGATTGGTCTTGCTCCATGGAGCTCTCGAGCAGGTTTGGAAATATCCGGCGCAGGCATTTGTGCGCTTCCGTGCGCGTTTCCTTGTTGCTTATGGGCGGTGCAATGACAGCTTTGAAGTCTTTTGCCTTTTTGTGTTCGCGTTTCCGTACTTGCCCAACGAGGGCCACAATCTGCCTTGTGGTGTCTTCGCCGAATATCGAGTGTAGCGTAGTGCGGTCTTCCTCAGAGAGCTGCACAATGTTAGTAGATGCGGGAATAGGACGAGACAACCGAGAACATAGGAACATACCGGCTCGTCTCCTTCGATTGTGACATGCTCATGCTGGCCGTCGTTTTGGGGCGTGGCCGATTCTGTCTGCTCAAGCGCATGTTCCACACTGACAGACTCCGTCGCCGCATCGCCGCCTTCCTCAATAAGTTTTGTCACCGGCCCTGCTGTGCCCTCCGCCTCGGCTACCATTACCACGCCCCCGTCCATCCCATTTTCTCTTCCACCCTTCCCCTTTCTCGGTACCTCGGTACTCTTCAGATGCACCACTTCTCCATCCAGCCCAATCTCATTGACTAGGAAATCTGTGTATCGCTGCTTCAGCACGCCCGTGAAGCCCAGATTATCCGGACACACGTATTCGGTGATGCCCGCTCGCACTTCGCGCTCAAGGTCTGCGTCAACAGTGGCCGGTGCGGACGGTATAGGCGCTGGAGTCGGCGCGGTGGCGGAAACCAGTACTGTGTCGAGGGCGGTGGCAGTAGTGGTCGTGTTGGTTGCAGCAGCGTCGTTTTCTTCGATGCGAGCGCGCTTGGCGGGTCGCGCAGAGTCGTCCGAGGGGTCTGGCATGGTGTTAGACCTCGAAAATGGGTGTTCAGGGCTCCGCGCAGGGCCGATACGTTTTGGAGAAATGTCGTGCTGGGAGGGCTTATGCTGGGGAAAGTTTTGCCGGGGAACGTGCACGCGGCGGGGTAAGTATTGACGAGACCCGCTTGGGAGGCATCACTCACTCCAAGCACAAGGCAATGGGATTCAGATTGGGACAGCTTATCATGTCATTTATCCTATCAGCAATATTCTGCGACCAGCACCAAACGCCTGCCCAAGGGTATATATGCTCAACCTAGTCAAGATCGGTTGCGTAGCCAAAGCGAGTGTGAGTCTGCCCCAGATGGACAGGCTATTCGAACAGGGAGAGGAAAGCATATAGATCCATGCTATGAAATATCCTACAACTGCTTCGTAAGAGCACATGAGGGGGAGGGAACTGAAGAGAGGTGCCATATGTGGGCTCCGTCAAGGAGACCCAGGGTGCTGCTCATCCTGGGGTACGCCCATGCTGGCGGCTGGCGAGAAGAGGGCGCTTACGGCTGGGCGAAGATGGCCAGCGTAGCGCAGAAGTTGGAGCGGTTGTCTGCGTCCTTGACAACGCCCGTGCCGCCTTGTGTGATCATGTTGACAGAGGCCTTGCTAGACAGACCAAAGACGTTGACGTTGGTCGAGTTGTCGATCTGATTTATATGTTGCTGGCAGTTCTGAAGCGGGACACAGGTCTGCGCGTAGTTTTCGAAGAAAGAGTAGGTACCGGAGCCGTAGCTCCAAATGCTCTCGCTGTCAAGGATGCGAACAGCCCAGGCAGACGACTGCTTGCTCATGTCAGGGTCGAAGAACTCACCGTTCTGTATAAAGGGAACAGCAGCGTTAGGGTTGGGCTGGTAGTAAGGCGTTTCGGTTTGGATGACACCCAACCAAATGTCCTTGGCGCTAGACATTTGGTACTGCGAAAGCTGAGAGTGCTCAGACGCGGTACCGACAAGCCAGACAGGGCCCTGCGACTCAATGAGCATTCCACGGCCGTTGTAGATGTCGATTTGAGAGTGGTCGGCCTGGTCGAGCTCGTGGTCGGCCGTCCAGAGCCACACGTTCTCGAAATAACCATTCGAGTTCTCCGTAATGTGGAGCTGCATGAAGGAACCGATGCACTCTGGGTTGGGTGCATGCGGAACATCGGGTGTCTTCTTGCAGTTGGAGGACTGGAGCTTGCTGCCGGCGAAACCACCAACACGGAAGTGAACATCCCAGAGACCGGCCTGGCCCTTCTCCGCGGCAATGTTCCATTCCATCAAGATCCCACCTGGAGCGGGTCCCTGGGTGCTGATGATGATGTCGGACATTTCGAACGAGCCCTTCTCACCGCTGGTTTGGCCGACCTGGAAACCAGGCTTTGGATTGTTCATGTCGGAGAAGAAAGGGCCGGTGATGAAGAACATGCTATACACCTCACCGACCATCTTTACCTTCTTCGAGGCGGGAATGACGATGGTCTTGGTGATCAGGTAGGCACCGTGGTCCACATGAATGACCTGGCCGTCTGTAAGATTATCGATGACGGCCTGAATAGCGGCTGTGTCATCAGTAGCACCGTCACCTTTTGCGCCCTTGGACTTGAGGCTAACAAACTGCGATACGGGGACAGTTTCATACTGGGGCTTGCTGCGCTCAAACCAGCCGTTGTTGCCGAGAAGACTCGCTGGCTTGGATGGTGCGCCGTTGACGTCGCCCTGGACACGACCTTGCTGACCGCCGGCAGCCATAGCATTTCCCTGAGCCCAGGTGTCGACTTTCTTCCCACCAGCAAGGATCGTGTTGCCCAAAGCACTTTGGACAGCAACCTTGGAGCCACTGAAGTCGACATTGTCGAGAATCAGTGTCCCCCCAGTCGTGGGGATGCTGTTTTCCGTGAACGAGGAGTTTATACCAATGGGAGTGTTGACAAGCTTGCTGTCCAGCAGGAGAACGGAGCCGACGGTTTGGTTGGACGGGCTGTTGGCCATGTCGAGTCCAACCTTGCAGTTGTTGATGGTGATGCTCTTGTAGGTGAAGACCCAGTTCCAGTTTTGGAAAATGGCAGTGCCGCAGTCATTGAACGTCATGTTGCGAACGGTGAACTGTTGGGAGCCGAGGAAGGCACCGATAGCTCCGCCGTTGAACACAAGGTCAGACATGAACCCGCCAGAGCCGTTGTCTTGGAAGATGCCCTTTTGCTCGGCACCAGCATCGCCCTTGGCCATCTCGAAAACAATGTTTTGTAAGCTGGTAGCTTGTGAAACCTGCCAGTGGATACCCGAAGCTGCCTTGGCAGCCGAAATGTCAATGATAAAGTTGCGGACCTGACGGAAGAAGTTGTTTTGATTGGTGTACCAGTTGGCGCCATCTCCGCCAGGAATATAAGGGTCGGCGTCAATCAAACCCATACCCTGAAAGTCTTTGGACGCCTTGAGGACGGGCATGTCTAATGGGTCGCCAACGAACTGGGTGTAGTAGTACTGGATGATGGGCTTGCTGATGATATAGGTGCCCGCTGGGAAGTAGATGAGTGCAGGCGTTGTAGTTGATGAGTCGCAGCCCTCGCCGCAACGGTCGCCAGCTGCGATGATTTGATTGATGATATCAGTGTCATCGGTGATGCCGTCGCCCTTGGCTCCCATCGTCTTCACATTGCGGAAAACTTGGTAGGAATCTGGCGTGGGGTTGAAGGGAGCCTTGCCCTGGCGGGTGATGGTCTCGAGCCAATATCCTGATGCGTCGGCCTGGGGGAGTGGTGAATACGAAGCAGGTGCAGCGTACGATGTGGACGCGGACAGGAAGACGCGCAGCGTCAGAAGGAGCGCACCAGCGCTGAAGGCAACCATGATGGCGGTGCGTGGGTGGAAGGTGGATGTTCGACAGCGGTGAAGAAAAGAGGCAGAGGGCTGATGTAGAAAGCGTCAGTTGGCCTGCCAAAGACGAGTGACGAGTGGAAAGTCTAGCTGGGTGTCCTGGTATGCAAAATTTCGCAAGAATGTGGGCGTGGTCTACGTAGCAGGGGCAACGAATGTAGGTAGTAAGAAAGATCTGGGGCCGGGCCTTGAATGGAAAAAAGAATGAATGACGACGAACAATGAGAATGGAAGCAGCACAATGTGAACTGTGAAGTGACAGAAACTCTGCAGTGAAGGGGGGGAGGGGGGAAGGGGGAAGTGAGAGAAGGTCAGACTCACAATAGACACACCTCTCCAATCAGGACTGCCAGTGTACCGTGTTTCACGTTTCGAACCGACGGGACGTCTTGTTCGTTTGCCTGCGTCCGACTCGTCTCCCCCAGGTACGAATGGATGATTTATATGCCCGTTGGTAGGGTGATACCAGTGCTCTTTCACCGCTGCTCCGCCATGCTCCACCGACTCAGCCGATCGACACGGCCAGCCATCATTCTCTCGCGCCTCATGGGGCTCTGTGGCCATTGCTGCCAGCCGCATTCCGCACCAGCATGTGCCGAGGAAGGGCTGCGGAATGTGACGACCTTGTGTCCCTCGCGCCCGTCTTAGATTGCCCCCCGCTGGCTGCGGCTAGCAGGGTACAGCAGCCTTGTCCGCGCAGCCGTCGAATATGCATGGGGAATCCTGAAACACGAGGGAGATGGACATGAGCCAGTCGGCGGGAGAGTATGTCTTGCGGTGG
>Ga0182211_1000397_pt1 | contig 14008 bp, 10 predicted proteins | sample G5R1MG_20_FD_129660 | JGI IMG/M metagenome (GOLD analysis project Ga0182211, IMG submission 129660) | Switchgrass phyllosphere microbial communities from Michigan, USA - G5R2_MAIN_03OCT2016_LD1 MG | ecosystem: Host-associated > Plants > Phyllosphere > Phylloplane/Leaf | place: USA: Michigan... | reverse complement strand
AGCTTGCGGATGGCCATGTCGATGGGGTCGCCGAAGAAGGCAAAGCGGCGCATATAGCTGCGGAGGACGGATAGCAAAAAGGCGTCGTCCGTCTTGGAGAGTGCGCTGGCGATGATGCTCTTATCGGGGCCGCTCTCTTCAATGCGGGCCAAATAATGGCCGGGCGTCTCGCCCTCCTCGCGCTCGGGAAGCACTAGGGTTTCCCTGCTGATATTGAGTGAGGTGTGGTGCGACGTCAGGCCTGAGTTGCCGGGAAAGCCGTGCGCGGGAGAAGCATGGCGTGGCGAATGGGGCTCGGGGCCGTTGCGGAATCGCGAGCCGAGGCCGAAGAGGTTGCTGAAGCTGCTGCGACCCACCGTCGAGGTCGAGTTGCGCCCACTGGGTCCGCCCGGGGGCGTGGGCGAAGTGGCGCCGTCGGAGCGGCCGCCCATGGACCCCATGGTAGAGGAGCGACCGCGCAGCCCCATGCGCAAGGGTCCGTTGGGGTTTGCAGTCGTGCTTGTGTTAGTGTGCGAGCGCACAGAGCGAAGCGACTTGGTCGAGTCGTTGCGGAAGAGCGAGCCGGACGAGGCAAGATTCGGCGTGGTTGCTAGCGCCCCCTGCGATGCGTGCGAGCCAGAGCTGGCTCCGCCCGTCGAGGCGCCTGGGGTGGTAGGCGCCATGTCAGGCAAAGACGGAGAGGGCTCCATCTTCATGGGCAGGGGGAACAGTGACGCGCGTTGCTTGCGCCGGCCAAACCCAAAGCGGGTCGAGCCGTGACGGGGCGGGTTGGCTGGACGGACGGTGTTCTCCCACGAGACGGGGCCGCCAGAGCTGCCGTCGGAGCGCGAAGATTCTGAGGCGCGGTGGAAGGGAGGCGCTACGGCGGTGGGTAGGTGCAGCGAGGTGGCGCTGTCGCCCGAGGGTCTCGGGTCGGCAGGCGCGTCCAGCTCGGCCAGGCCAGGGCTTTTCTTATGCGGCGTGCGACGCTTTCGGTCCATAGACTTGCGCAGAGTGCTCGAGCGGTCGGCAGAGGCAGTGTTGGTGGTGGCGGTGGCGGTGGCGGTGGAGGGGTCGAAGGAGCGGCGGCGCAGGCTCAGCTGCTGCAGCCGGCTGCGCTTGGGTGTAGGCGGCGGGACACCGGGGTCGGTATCGACCTCGGCGTCAACGAGCGTAGGCGCAGTAGTGATGATGGCCGGGGCTGCAGGGCAAGGTCAGTCGGGTGCTTGCTATGCGCGCTGCTCGCTTACGTACGCTGGGCGGCGGGCACGGCGGGCACGGCGGGCACGGCGGGTACGGCAGGCACGGGCGGCGCCTGGGCGTGATCCTTGGCCTTGGAAGACAGCTGCGAGTCGGACGCGTGGCGGAAGCGCATTAGGCTGAAGCGGCGCGTCGCAGGCGTGGCCTCATGCACAGGCGGCGAAGGCGGTCCGGCGGCGTCGTTGTCGCCATGGCTGCTGCGGCTCGTCCGCTTGTGGCCTACGTCGGCTTGGGAAGGGCGAGGGCCGTCTTCGGAGACGGCAAGACGCGCGACATCGGGCAGCTGCGGGGCGAAGAGGCCTGCCGGGTCGAGGGTGCTGCGGCGGCGGAGGTCGCGCTGGCTGCGGCCCGAGCGGAGCGACCGCATGGGCATGGCAGCGAGGGCGGGCGGAGGCTACCAGAGCATCCAGGAGTACTACTGACAGCAACATAAACAGCAGTAGCAGTACGGGCGGCGCGGGTCGGATGCGCTGTCGCCGGCGCGCATGCGGAAGGGCAGGTGTGGCTTGGGCGTGGTGGTTGGGTCGTGAGTCTTGGCATGCCCCGGCGTGATCGACGCCGCCCACATTCCTCACGCACGTGACTGTACCCCGCTCGACCGTTGCACTGCGCCCGCCAAGCTCTCCGCTGCCATCTCGTCTTCATCTGCCTTCTCTGGGCATCGTCTGCTATACTCTGCCCGTGTCTCGCCCCCGTATCGCTACCATACACTAGCCCGAATTCGACCGACGTCGATGTGTCAGCCACGCTAGCAAGCGTTGCGGGGAAATATGCCGGCCCGTTGCGCTAGTCCCCTTTTCGCCTAGCCCTTGTACTTCAGCCTCACCCTCACCAGCCACGGCGGCACTGCGGTCGCCAGGCATTGTATCGTCAACACCCACGGCTACTTGATGCGCCCCGCCATGCGCCCGGCCTCGCTCGCGGCACTGGGCCTCATTATCGCGGGCCCTGTGCTCATTGTCGCCGCCCCGCACGACGCCCCATACACTTCCACCACCACGCTCCTCGCTCCACAACCCCCGCCGTGGCGTCGCCTGTCCGATGCCATCGCCAGCCGCATCTGGGGTCGGCCAGACGCGCAAACAATTTTGGACAGCCATGGGCCCGACACGATGATCAATGTGCCTGGCGACCCGCGTAGCGCTCATTATGCCAGCGAGGTCGTCTTGAGATTCGCCATAGGCACCGCCGCGGAGGCACAGGCCCTAGCACACGCGGCGCACACCCTGTTCCTCGACGTCTGGGAGTTCAACGACGACTGGGCCGATATAAGACTCGCTCAGAATGTTGTACCGTCCCTGCTCGGATTGCTCCCTTCGTCCCTGCACACAGCGCACCAGCCCCTCATGCAGGAGAATGCTCTCGCCCAAGCCATCTTCGACACTTACCCCCGCCCCGCGCCCACGCCCGACCGCTTCTCGCCCACTCTCCGATCCTCACATCGCAACACCAAGGGCCATCCCTTCTTCCAAGAATATCAGCCGCTGTCCGTCATCCGCCCATGGATGAGCCTCATGGCTTCCATGTTCGCCACCCACGTCCGCCGCATCAACATAGGCATTACCCACCAAGGCCGCGACATCCCCGCTCTGCGCGTAGGTGTGCACCCCACGATCAGCGACGAGCCCCACAAGCCCCGCAAAACCATCCTCATCACCGGCGGCCTGCACGCCCGCGAATGGATCGCCACCAGCACCGTCAACTACTTGGCCTGGAGTTTCATCAACGCCTACGGCAAAGATCGCGACATGACGCGCCTCCTCGACGAGTTCGACTTTGTGTTCATCCCCACCCTCAACCCCGACGGCTACGCCTACTCTTGGGAGACCGACCGACTCTGGCGCAAAAACAGACAACCCACCAGCCTTCGCTTCTGCTACGGCATCGACCTCGACCGCAGCTTTGCCTTCCAATGGGATGGCAATCAGACTCGCCCAAACCCCTGCAGCGAATCCTTCGCCGGCAGCGCGCCCTTTGCCGGCATCGAAGCCCAGCGCTTTGCCCAATGGGCCCTCAACGAAACTCAAAACAACAACGTCGAGATCGTCGGCTTCCTCGACCTCCACTCCTACTCGCAGCAAATCCTCTACCCTTACTCCTACTCCTGCAGCGATCAACCACCCTCCATCGAAGACCTTGAAGAACTCGCTCTCGGCCTCGCAAAGGCCATTCGCGTCTCGCGCAAGGGCCACGACTACAAAGTCACCTCTGCATGCGAGGGTAATGTTGCGTTGACTACCCCCACCAACACCAATGGCAAAAAGCAAAAGACCTTTTTCTCACGCATTGAAGCCGGCGGCGGCAGCGCTCTTGACTGGTTCCACCACGAACTCAAAGTGAAATACGCATTTCAGATCAAACTGCGCGATACCGGCTCTTATGGCTTTTTGCTGCCAAAAGACCACATCGTGCCCACAGGCGAGGAGATGCTGGATGCTGTCTTGTATTTTGGGCGGTTTATGCTGGGCGAACTAGGCTGGGCTGGGGCCGGCGCCGAGAACAAGCCTGGGAAAGATGATGGGAGTACCCAGGCCACGCTACGTACGGTAACAGATGTGGGGAGTGACATGTTGGAGTTGTAACGCCTAACTCTCGTACTATTTTTCCTGCTGTCTTCCTTCTCTTTTCTTTTTTTTTTGTTTTCCAGGTGCACGAAGTATGGTAATTCCTTGACGCCTTTTCTCCTCGTTATGCAGATCATGTGACACTTGGGCATGTATACCAGGCCTCTCTCCTCGCTCTCTCTCTACTCGATTAAATGGACTAAATAGTAGAGAAACCAGTACCTGATAACAACGCAAGAATGATATTTTCTAGAACAAATAGAGTAAAAAAGGCAGGAAAACACTTTTATCTTCCGAAAAACAGGGCACTAGAAATCACCAGGCGGCTGGTGCTCGCATGACTCGATATACGCCAAGACTTCAAATTGCTTGACTCGTTTTCAGATAATTTCCTAACCACGGTGCACTCACTACCAACCTGAAGACATATCTACAAGCACAACCCAATGTCCTTCATTCCTCGCCATGCCTTCCCATCTCTTCCCTCGCTACCCCGCTCCTACTTTCTGGGTCACCACAAATCTGGCCTGGCCAAGATGAAACAACTCATTTCCTCCATCGATCTCGTCATTGAATGCCGCGACTACCGCATTCCGCTCACCTCGCGTAACCCATTATTTGAATCGGCACTTGAAGGAAAAGAACGCTTGGTAGTATATACCAAAAGAGATCTGGGCGGCGGAAATAGGGACAATCGCAATGAGGAGATCATCAAGAGCTGGGAAGGCAAGGGCCGAGAAAACATGACCCTGTTTGTGCGCGGGGGTAAGGATGAAGCAGGCGAGTACGCCGGGAAGAAGAGCATGCAAAAAGTCCTCGAGGCCTTGAAACGCCACGCCGAACAGAGCTGGAAGCTGGTTGGCCATCGCGTCATGGTCGTCGGAATGCCCAACATTGGGAAGTCGACGCTGCTCAATGGGCTGCGCGTGCAGGGCATGGGAAAAGGCAAAGTGGCGGCGACGGGCGCGCAGCCGGGCGTCACGCGCAAGGTGGCGCCGGGCGTTAAAATCATCGCGAGCGAAGACGATACGGAGGGCGAGCAGGACGCGCGGAAAAAGGGCGTCGGTGGCGGCGTGTACCTCGTCGACACGCCGGGCGTCTTCATCCCGTATGTGCCCGACTCGGCAGCCATGATGAAACTCGCCCTCTGCGGCTCCGTAAAAGACACCATTATCCCGCCCGTCATGCTCGCGGACTATCTTCTCTTCCACCTCAACCTGCGCGCCCCAACCCTCTACTCCGAATACACCGGCCCGACCAACGATATCATGGAGCTGCTCACCGCCATCGCCCGAGCTACCGGCCGCTTGGGCAAGCGCGGCGCGGTGGACACGGAAGCCGCAGCGCTATGGATGATACAGAAGTGGCGCGGGGGCCTCCTGGGAAAATTCATGCTCGACGACATCGAAGAGGCGAGTCTGGAGCGGCAGAAGCTGCGCGAGGAGGATGTGCCGCCGAGCATGAACCAAGCGAGGAAGATGGAGCGGGAGATGAGACGCGCACGGAATAAGGCGCGTGGCGAGCTGTGAATGCCAGAAAAAAAATCACATAACGTAAAAAAAGGAATACGACCACAACTAGCTAGCTCAATGCCTACCGCGCGAAGCAAATTACCACCAAGCTAGGCACATCGCACAAAAGAGGAGGATATCCTGATCTTCTTCGTACCTGGAGGCCACGGCCGACCAAATGCTGGGTGGGATGGCCGGGCACCAGCTTGTTTGCCCATGCGGCCAAGCCTCGTCTTCTCGTCCTTGTCGCCATCGACTGTCGGCATCTTTTTGAAGGCATGGAATATTCAATAGGGGCGGGCCATAGCCAGCGCACAGGCTCCGGCACTGAAGATGCGTGGTGGAGACGGAGCCGGTCGCTCCGCAGTGTTGCCGAGTCATGGTCTGGTTCGGCGAACCCGATGACGTAAGCATCGTGAATCGTCGGATAAGCCTCTCCCGCGCCTGCATGACCAAGCTTTGTGGAAAAGCTTGTGGACGCGCGGCACGCCAAGCATCTCGGCCAACCATGCACGCAGGGAGGTGTGTATGATCGGGGAGGATTGGTAATCGCGACAACAGGAGGCTCTTGGCCGTCTCAGACCTCACACAGGCTGGGATGGCGGAAAAGATTGCCCCGTGGCAGAAGATTGAAGTACCGACTCAACTCCGCCGCCACGGACCACGGCGCCCCACCACCCCATCTTGCCTGTGGCAATTCAACCCTCTGCTGATCGCTCGTTCCATGGCAAGAGGGCGTACGACGACACCCCGCCCACAAGTCGTGCTGGAGAGACGCGAGACCCGAGTTGCGATAGTCTCCCCATCGCCATGACCATCCCAGTTGGGCTCAGGCCCCGTCTGGGGACTCCACTGGGGAAACTCCGCGAAAGACTTCATCCCCATGGCTCTAGCACAGGGCCGGCGTACACTAAGAGCCCGTTCGCCTTTTAAACGACAACTGCTGCTCCTCCTTTGCCCCAGCCCAGCACCGACAGCAGTCCTGGTCCACCATGTCGAAGCCAGAGATTGCCGAATATGACAAAGATGCCATGGCCTTGGGCCCTGCGCAGAGTGCCGACCTCGAGCATGCCGAGACGCATGGCACCTATCTCGACCAGAACGAGGCCGTCCATCTCTCCGAGGAGCACCGGAACTACCTGTTGGAGTGCCACGGCACCGTCGAACTCGATCCTCTGCCTACCATGAGCGCCGCTGATCCTTACAATTGGCCTACCTGGAAGGTATGCACGCCCTGCCGCAGCCCACTGCTGTTGGGTGTCGACCAGAGCGCTAATCAAGGGGCGTAGAAAACGTTGAACCTGGTCTTTGTCGCCTTCCATGCCATGATGGCCGCCTTCACCGCATCAGCCATCATTCCCGCCTACAAGGACATTTCGGTCGAGCTGGGCGTGTCGCTGCACCAAACATCCTACCTCACTTCGCTCCAAATCGCCATTTTGGGCGTTGCGCCGCTGTTCTGGCGACCGCTGTCAACACGCTATGGCCGTCGGCCCATCTTCATCATCTCCCTCATCGGCAGCTTGGTATTCAACCTGGGCTGCGCCAAGAGCAAGACCTACGCGGTCATGGCGACATGCCGCGCCTTTCAAGCCTTCTTCATCTCGCCTCCGAGCGCCATTGGCAGCGCCGTGGTCGTCGAGACGTTTTTCAAGAAGGAGAGGGCCAAGTACATGGGCGTGTGGACCCTCTTGATCACCATGGGCATCCCGCTCGCGCCGTTCATCTTCGGCTTTGTCACCTACCGCGCCGGATTCCGCTGGATCTACTGGACCCTTGCCATCATCAACGCCGTCCAGCTCGTTCTCTACGCCCTCTTCGGCCCCGAGACACGCTACATCCGCCACAACCACGCCCAGGATGCCCAGTCCGGCTTCGAGGCGTTCAAGGAGTCGTACCTCAAGTTCCGCCGCATCGACCCCACGCCCATCACGCTGGTCGAGTTCGTCTCGCCGCTGCGACTAGCCAAGTATCCCTGCGTCGTGATCCCCGCCGTCGCCTACGCCATGGTCTTTCTCTTCGCATCTGTCCTCATCACTGTCGAGGTCCCCCAGCTCTTCGCCGAGAAGTTTCATTTCAACCCAGAACAGCTGGGCCTGCAGTTCCTCGGCCTCATCATCGGCTCCGTCATCGGCGAGCAAATTGGCGGCCGCTCATCCGACCTGTGGATGCGCTGGCGTGCGGGCAAGATGGCGCCTCGCAAGCCCGCGCCCGAGTTCCGCCTGTGGCTGAGCTACGTCGGCATCCTGCTCTCCATCTGTGGGCTCGTCGTGTTCCTCGTGCGCATCGACCAGGCTCCCGAGGGGCATTGGAATGTCACTCCCATCATCGGCGCAGGCATCGCCGCCGCCGGCAACCAGATTGTCACCACCGTTCTCATCACCTACGCCGTTGACTCGTATCCCGAAGAGGCGGGTAGCATTGGCGTGTTTATCACGTTGGTGCGGCAGCTTTGGGGCTTCTTGGGGCCATTTTGGTATGTTCGGACAATGCTGTCGCTTGCTGAGCTCCTCTTGCTAACCCTACCTCCTTAGGTTCCCTTCCATGTTTGAAAATGTCGGAATTGGAAACAGCGCTGGCGTGGTGGTTGCGTTGATTGTCGGCGTTTCCCTCGTGCCCGTCATGTTTGCCCACTGGAAGGGCCAGACACTGCGCCGAGACATGTCAGCCCGGATGTAAACGCAGCATGCGATAGCTACCTACGCACTCTCTAGTGGAATCTAAGGTGTCTGTAATGAAGCAACATGGCTACATGGAAGTGTCCCTGAATTTTTCGGTTCCATTCCGTCGTTGCGCTTACCTAGTATCTTCACCTACAGTCTTTGCCTCGCCCCCAAGCCCCTCCACCTCACACAGCCTCTCTGCCTCGTCCACAACATCCGCACCATACACCCACGCCTGCACCCCCGCATCCGCCCACCGATCCGGGACCCGGCCCTCGCCGGCCCTCGCCGCCGCAAAAGCCTGATCCCGCTCTTCCCTCGCGCTTCCCGCCCCAAGATGCATCATGCGCCCATTCTCCGCCGCCAACGCTACGAGCGCCTCGGCCCTCGGCTTCCGCACGCGCTCGTACACACGCAGCGCGCGTGCAATAGCCGCAGGCTGGCCATCGGCGAGGCGCGCGGGCGCCAGCACGACGCCCAGCACGGCGCCGTCTTCGACGGCCTGCGCAGCGCCCTGCGCCATGTGCGGGAGCGAGGCGTGGCATGCGTCGCCGAGCAGAGCGGTGCTGGCGTGGACCCATGTGGGCAGCGGGTCGTGCACGCGCAGTTTCCATTCTACGACGGCTCCGGCGGCGCCGGCGCCGGCGTCGTTGTCGTCGTCGGGCACGCTGTTCAGCAGCTTGTGCACCGTGGGGCAGAAGTCGCGGTACACGTTGAGCATGGCGGCTTTGCTGCCCTTGGTGGTGTACTGTGCGTCGGGGGCGCCGGCGAAGTGCGTGTCGGGCTGGGCGGTGCTGATGTTGTAGATTTGGTGCCGGTGAATTGGGTACGCGATGATGTGTCTTTGCTCCCCCACCCAGCGCGTCACCGTGTTGGCGTCGAGGAGCCGGACGAGTGCGGCATCGTGCTGCATTTGGGCCCGGGTGAGCATGATGCGATAGGCGGCTTGGCCGGAGTCGCGGACGGAGGCAGTGATGCCTAGATCCTGTAGCATGGCGACGCGCGTGGGGCTTTTGATGCCGTCGGCGCCGAGGAGCACGTCGCACTCGACGTCGTAGGCGCCGTCGTCCTCGCCGCCGCGAGCGGGCGTCACGCGGAATGTGGGCGTGGCGCCGAAGCGCGCGGCCGACACGATGCTGCCAAACTTGAAGGTGATGCCTGGCTCCTTCTGGCAGCTTTGGCAGAGCGCATTGGCCAAACTCGCTCGGTGCCCGACCATGTGTGGGTAGCCAAACTTGTCCCGGACATGGCCCAGATCGACGTAGCCCAGCTCGTTGTCCGAACTGGCTTCGCGGATGGACGTGTTGGCGCATTGCACGGCATCGGCCTCGATGGCTTGCCAGCAGCCTAGTCGGTCCAGGATTCGCGCCATGTTGGGTGCCAGCTGGATGCCTGCGCCGACAAAGCCCAGGTTCGAAGCGCTTTCGTACACGCTGATGTTGTTATGGCCGGCTTGGGCCAGCGACAGGGCGGCGGTCAAACCGCCCATACCCGCGCCAATCACGGCAATCCTGAGGTTCTCTGCCATTGTGATGCTGGTCAAGATTCGTTGGATATTGGGAAGGGGGGAGCGCTTCTGCGGTAATCTCTATCCCGGTCTATCAGCAAGGTTTGGTCTATCCTGTCGGTAGCCAGCACTAGCCTCTGCGTCCCGACTTCTGAACGGGTCGAGTTTTAGCAGTCGCTGTCTATGCGCTGTGGGAACGACAGGGGCCGCGCGTTATGAAGCCTTGTTTGCCAATTGGAATGGGAGAGGAGCCGCGTGTACCCCCACTGCCGGTTGGAGGCAATGCTTAGCGTGGTGTGGAGTCGTCCAGCTCGGCCGTAGTCGACATGGTGGGGATAGGATATCGACCTGAGGCAGCTGGCGGTGGAGGGTCTGTGGGAACGCATAACTGGCAACGATGAAGTGATGGACTGTGGGATGCTATTCGGTAAGCCATCCTAAGGGGGCATAAGATTCGTACGAGCTTTTCCTGGCATCCAGAGCATCAGCCGCTGGCGTTGTTGGTCGGTATGAAGTGCAGGTCCACTTACCCCGCATTCGTGTCTGGGGTTATGTGTGGGGTACTCCCCCACGTCTAAACAACCATCTTCCTACCCGTACACCTATGTCTACCATCAACCTCATTCCCACTCGGAAGTATGTCGAGCAAGCGCTTGGTTGTAACATACGCTTGGTTTGCACACACACACAGTTGCTATGAACCACACCCCACAGCTGGGTAGAGCTTCACCCGGCAGTCGTCGTCTTCCCCACCAGCGGTCTCAGCAGTCAGCAGCTCTAGATCATTTCGTACCGATTTCTCGAGATTGCCCCCGTATCGCCGTTTCTCAATCCACATGAAGGTAGGAGGAAGACCCAGCTAGCAGCTGTGGAAAGTGCAGCAAGAAGCTCTCCACCAATCACTACTCCGTACAGACACAGGCAACCACAATGGCGAGAAGAGACTCGTTCGAGGAAGCGTCCTCCGCATTCCGTGCCCACCTGCCTGATCTCACGAGCCCGCGCTTCGCCACCGCCGCAAAGCAAACCATCTACGAGTATACCAAATCCATGCAAGACCAGCGCGCGCCACCATGGCTATACGACCTGACCAAGACATGGGAGAAGCTGCTCGCCGAGCCCTTCACCGGCATCACAAACGACGGCACCGTCCGAGAAAGGCTCTTCTCCGACACGGAAGAAAACGCCGACGTTGCGAGTGCCACCAACACGGCCCGAGACTTGCTGGACAGCCTCAGTCCCGAGCAAAGGGAGAAACTGCTCTTTGCCGTCAACGCACGGGAATGGCGAGCATGGAGTAACCCGGAATTCCTGCTCCGGCCACTTGGCCTCCGCCTCGAAGAAGGTGTGTGTTATGTGCCCACCTCTCTCGGTTGAGTCTGTGGAAACGGCCGTACTGATCTACTCCGCTGTGCCCGAACCAACCGTACAATCCATCCTCGCCGTGGTCGCCAGCTCGCTTTCGCCAGAAGGCTACCAAAAAGCGCTATCAGCCATGCGCATCAATCATTTCCTCGGCGAGCTGGTGCGTCTCCCCGCAATCCTCAACCAACACTCGTACAACTTCCTCCTCTTCGGCTCACCATCGACCTCGCCCTCTTCGCCCTGGGGCTGGCTTCTCTACGGTCACCACCTCTGCCTAGCCTGCTTCTTCAAAGGCAACACCGTCACCCTCACGCCGACCTTCATCGGTGCCGAGCCCAACATCATCGACGCCGGAAAACACCAAGGCACGACCATCCTCCACCACGAGGCACACCTCGCCCGCTCGCTCATGCAAAGCCTGCCGCCGTCACAGCAAGCCACCGCCCAGTTATACGCGCAGCTCCGACACCCCGCGATGAAACAAGTCTACGCGGCCTCGGGTCACGACGCTGCCCAAGCAGACCATCTCATCACCGACACATGGACGCCTGACGACCAGCGCCACCTCTGCGGCGCCTTTCGCGACAACCGCGTCGTTCCGTACGCCGGCGTCTGCGCCGCCAATCTGGGCGCGCCCCAACAATCGCAGCTGCTCGCTCTCGTCGCAGAGTTCCTCGCATACCACCCGCGCCGCGCGCGGGCGCACAAACTGCAGCAGGTGCAGCGCCACCTGCGCGAGACGTACTTTTGCTGGGTGGGTGCATGGGGCGCTGAAGATGCGTTTTATTTTCGCGTACAAAGTCCCGTGCTGCTAGTCGAGTTTGATCATCATAGTGGTGTGTTTTTGACGAATGAGGCGCCGGCCAAGTATCATACGCATACGATTGTGAGGACGCCGAACGCAGGGGATTATGGGCAGGCGGTCAGAGAGGGGAAGGAGAGGCTGGCGTAAGGAACAGTGGGGGGTTCTATTGTGGAGAGCAAGGGGGATAAAGACTATTATTGTGCATATATGGCGATGGTGGTGGTGGTGGTGTATGAACTTGGATCGTCGATACACACCATGTGTTTACAACTTGGCCTTTTGTTTCTTCCCGCCAGCTACGCCCGTCACCTCCGCTCCCGAGAGCAAGAACTCGGGGTACTCAAAGCCGCCGGCAAAGCCTGCTGTATGCCACATAGCCCCATCTACCACCAATGTCTCGCCGTTGACATAGTTGCCCGCATCGGAGAAGAGGAAGACGGTCGCGTCTGCAATCTCCTTGACGGTGCCATAGCGCTGCGACGGGATCGCTTTGAGCGACTTGTTCGTGCTGTCGTTCTTGGCCAACCGGGCCATGCCTTCGGTCTCGCCAATGGGGCCGGGCGCAATGATGTTGGAGGTTATACCCTTGGGGCCTTGTTCGATGGCGACCGAGACAGCCATGGCGTCCACACCGGCCTTGGCAACGGAGACGTGGCTTTGCAGCGGCGTGCCCGTGTAGTGCAGGGTTGCACTGACGAAGATGATGCGGCCGCCGGTGCCGTGGGCGGGGGGCGTCTTGCCGTCTGTCTTGTGCTTCGCGGCCGACTGGATCAAGTACGGCAATGTGGCTTTGAGCGTGTTGTAGCTGCCGAGCACGTCAATGTCGATGACGCTTTTCATGGCGTTGGGGCTGATCTGGTCCATGGTAGCGAGGAAGTTGCCCGCCGCGCCCGCAATGACAAAGTCGATGCTACCCAGCTCGGCGGCACAGCGCTCGGCGGCCTGGGCGAGTAGCTCGGGCTTGCGCACATCGATGGAACCAATGCCCAGGACGGTGGAGCCGGGGCGTGCGGTCGCAATGGAGGCGGCCATGCGCGACGTCTTTTCGACATTGCGGCCGATGATGCAGGCGTTTGCGCCGAGGGCAACGAGGGCGCGGACTTGAGCGGAACAGATGGAGCCTGCGCCGCCAGTGCAGAAGACGACTTTGTTGTCTGGGAGACGTGTTAGTTAGGGTGGTCGAGGAGAGGCGAAAGGGCGATGGAGCGTACCAAAGATGCCGTCTCGCCAGACGTTGCTCATGTATTCATACCTGTCCTGGGGCATGATTGCTGCTTTTCTATGGGGCGTTGGACTGCTGGACTGCTGGACTGCTGGATTGCTGGCGTATCAACTATGAAGGACCTTGGCCCCAGACTGCCGACTGCTGGCTTGAGTAATCGCCGGACGTGCAGGCCGAGGTACAATGCTAGAGCTTACTCTCCCCCCGGCGTGGAGTGGGCATGACGACACCGCACAGAGGTTCAGGAACAGCCATGCCGGGAGAATGATGCAAAATATCGCACAATCGTGCGGAAACCTTCGAACAGGCTCGTCGTGGGCAAACCTGGCCGCTTTCCCATGTCTTCACCGGCAGGCGGCAAAAGCGTGGAGCTTGGACCCCTTGCCCCCCCACTATTCCACTGCTCCGAATCCACTCCGTTCCTGCTCCAAATCCAGTACCTCACTGCTCCAGATCCATTGTCCCACTGCTCCGAATCTGCTCTTCCACTGTTCCGAATCCACTCCACTCTGCGAAGCTGAACCACGTCAGCGCACATCCCACCACCCGAGCTGCCCACTCCCACACAGCCATCTCCTACCCTTCTTGCCATCCACAAACTACCATGGCAGCCCAAACCGTTTCCATCTGCAAATTCGTTGGCACAATCTCCCTGGGCATCGCCACGGTACGCCCGCCACCCCACGCGCCCACCCTTGCCTCGCAGCTCCGCCGCGGGTCCAGGCTCGTGATTAGCATCTCCCGCTGACCTGCTCCTCCAGGGCGTCTCGGCAACCCTCTCTACGCTCGCCCTCCCCACTCTGCTCGCCCTCCCTACTGCCGCACACGCCCACACGGCACTGTCCTACCTCTCCACCACCTCTACCACCATATCCTCGTATCTGCGCCACCTCACCACCTTCGCTCTCTTTTCCGCCTACCTGCTCTCGCCGCCGCGCGCGCGCCACCCATATCTGCTCTACACGGCCATTGCAGCCTTCGTGTCCGGTCCCGGCGTCGACCTTGTTGTCGGGCTCAAGGATGGCAGGAGTGAGGAGAGGGCGAGGATCGAGATTGAGGCGCAGAGTGGTGGAGAGGGCGGCGAGGTGAATGGCGAGTTGGTGAGGCTGGCTGTGGAGAGGAGGCAGGGCGT
>Ga0182211_1000396_pt1 | contig 14017 bp, 5 predicted proteins | sample G5R1MG_20_FD_129660 | JGI IMG/M metagenome (GOLD analysis project Ga0182211, IMG submission 129660) | Switchgrass phyllosphere microbial communities from Michigan, USA - G5R2_MAIN_03OCT2016_LD1 MG | ecosystem: Host-associated > Plants > Phyllosphere > Phylloplane/Leaf | place: USA: Michigan... | reverse complement strand
GGAGTAGGTATGTACGGTTGCCTTTTCTGGTCCAAGTCCCTGGATTTGCCAGGCAATACGCCTAATCTAGCCAAATTTGTCCGTCTCGGGCAGCCCCAGCCCACTGGTGCATAAATATACTATTCAATGGATGGCTGCAGTACGGCAGCAATTCGTCTTGCGGCAGAATGAATACGGTTGTCCCGTAGATAACATGTTGCTTCTATTATTGATCGCACGGCTGAGAACCCAATTTGACAAATCGCGTCTGATGGACATCAAGAGAAACTTCGTTTGAATATTTGCCGCTGATACTCACCAGCATCTCGTTGTTACAAAACTCTGCAACCAAAGAAAGACATAGAGGCATTTGTACTATACGAAGTCATACACAATCCCGTGTCCTCATTACCCAGATGACCCACGGTGTCGCAGATACGTGCAAACTCTGAGATCAAACCAGAAGTGGCTCTGCACAATTGTCCCAGTGGCAATCCTATGAAGCATCCTTCATCGAGCGTAATTCTCCCATAACTTCAATGGGCTGTGTTTTGCCCGTGGCCTTCTGAAGCTCGGTATCGTGCACCCGCATAAACACGTTGTGTTGCTACATAAATCAGTCATCAACATGAAGCACGGAGAGTCTTGTGGAAATTCTTACCTTTTCATCGCCAATGGTAAACTTACCTTGGGTCTCCTTGTTAGCCTGTGAATACTCGTCAAGTCTTTGAATAGCGTTGTTATTAAGGACTGTCTTCGCAAATTTGACATTGCCCTTGGTGTACTCGTGACCTGGGTAAACTTTGGTGTCATCAGGGAGTGCCGCGAGTGTCTCATTCAAAGCCTTGTGCATCTGTTCGGGAGAGCCTTCGAAGAAGCGTCCGCATCCCCCGATAAAGAGAGTATCCCCCGTGAAGACAGCACGATTTTCACCATCCTCGACAAAGTAACAGATACTGTCCTGAGTGTGGCATGGAGTATGCAATGCAGTAAATTTAATCGAACCGATGTTGAACGAAGACTTGTGACCGGGTGTCTTGGTAACCTGCGCGCAATCGGCGCCGCCAATGATTGGAACGTGGAACATCTTTTTCTGCGTCGCGAATCTTTTGTTAGCTGTAGGATAAGACCATGTAGAGAAGTTCGTATTACTGACCATGGATTCATTGCCACCAGCATGATCACGGTGACTGTGATGCCAAGTCAGTTTCCTACTAGGGGCTTCAGAGACACTACTCATACTGATGGGTGTTGATAATGTGGGTTAGCGTTAAACCAAGCTTCTTTTTCTGCATTTCCAAAACCGGCAACACACTAAGAGAGTTTTTGAGTCAGCTGCATTCGCTACAAGGGGATTTCTGCTGACCTACTCAGGTAGATGCGCCGGGTCTATGATGACAGCTTCTTTGGTCCTGTCATCTGAGACGAGGTATGCATAGTTGTTACCGCTACCCTCCCCTTGGGAGCTTGTTAGCATGTTTCCAGTATACATTGAAACAATGAGATGCTCCTACACATAGGTATCGACTGGATGTGCATTGCGCGTGTAGTGACTAGCTTCCTAGTATTAGTACTTGTCCGTGCAAGGGGTGAGCCAGGACAACACCTTTGCAATATTTTTCGTTAGAAAAGGTGCAGAATGGCGAATTGTAGTTGCAAATAAGCTCATGAGGAAGACAGTAAACAGGTAGATGAAAGTGGTGGTCATCAGGTTGCGGGCCAGTGAGGCAATGACGTCGGACGATGCCCCCAAAATTGCACTAGTTATGTAATGAAAACAGTCACGTGGTTCCATTCATCTCGCACCCGCGGCCTGTTGCCCTGACCAACTCTACAAATCATCTTGTCCATTTGCTCAAATTAGCCTCCCATTTCACAACATCGACTTCGGCCTCTTTTGTGCGTCAGAATCATGCAGCGACCCCTCACTTCGCAGGCGTTGTTCCTGCGGATCATACAGTGGATCTCTTGTCACTGTCGCCTTGATCCTATTTCCAAAGTACTCGATTTCTACCGATTCGCCGTCGTTGACCTTTCCCGGTAACCAGGCATACGCGACAGGCTTCTTGACCGAATAGCCAAAGGCAGCACTAGTAACATAGCCTGTTTCGCCACCAGCAACGAAAACAGGTTCCTTTCCTAGAATCATGGACTGGCCATCATCAACCGTGAGGCATCGAAGGATTCGCAGAGCTGCCTTTTTTGAGAGCTGCTCGAGCGCCATCTTCCCGACGTACTCAACCTTTTTCTCCATTTCTATTGCGTAAGCGATGCCAGCCTCCCAAGGATTGTGTTCTGATGTCATGTCGGTTCCGGATATCCGTATGCCTTTCTCTATCCGCAGACTGTTAAAAGCAGCGCGCCCAGCGGGGACAAGACCGTGAGGTTCGCCTGACTTCCGCAATGTATCCCAAAGACGAAGGCCATAATCAGGCGTCGTCTGAATCTCCCATCCGTACTCTCCCACAAACGACTTTCTGAACATGGTCACAGGTATTCCCGCTACGCTCGTTTTCTTCACACCCATGTAGGGTAGGCCTTTATTACTAAAGTCGTCGGAGCTGACCGCCTGGATAACATCTCGTGCGCGTGGGCCCCATAGACCAAGGCAGCAGGTGCTACCAGTGATATCACGCACTTGTACCCATCTTTTGGGCTTGTGTTTGTTCTGGAGTCGGGATTTACGTACGAGATATGCAAGATCGGTTGCAGTGTTTGCACCTACTTGAAACAGGTCTTCTTCAAGTCTTGACACGAAAATATCACTCGTAACTCCACCGTGAGAATCGACTAGTAATGTGTGGGTAATTGTTCCAGGCCGTGTATACATATCGCTTGTCGTCAATATCTGGAGCAGATCTGCAGAACCAGGACCAAAAATCTCAAATCTGTGAAACATGGTCATGTCGTACATGGCTACAGCGTTTCGGGTCTTCCAGGCTTCCGCTGCGGCAATGGGCGAGTAATACTTTGATGACCAGGCATCCCGATCGACTGGCCGCCACTCAGTGGGCAGTGTCTTGACCAAGTCCGCATTTGCCTCATACCAGTGTGGACGCTCCCAACCACCAACTTCAAGGAAGAAAGCGCCATATTCTTGCTGTCTTGGATAAAATGGACTGACGCGGAGATTTCGAGGACTCTCTCTAGGTGCTAGGGGATGTAGGATATCGTATATTTTGATAAAGTTTTGTTGCGAGGTTTCGCTGACGTACTCTGAGCTTAGCTGAACCTCTTCAAAGCGTGTCAGCTCACATTCGGAAATATCAACAGTCGATCTTCCTTCAGTCAAAATGTCCGCCACCGCGCGAGCCACACCGGCAGAGTGGGTAACCCACACGGCCTCGGCTACCCAGAATCCGTCCATATTAGGTGCTTGGCCCACGAGGGAACCACCATCGGGTGTAAATGAGAAGATTCCGTTAAACCCTTCTGAAATTCCAGTCGTTCTCAACGCAGGGAGGAGCTTTTTCGTGGCTTTCCAGGCTGGCTCAAAGTCGTCCGGTGTGAAATCGAGACGAGATGGCATGTTCTTTTCGTCCACGTACTTGGGGGTGGTACCTAGCGACGAAGCAACAAATGGCATTGGCCGATGGCCGTAGTAACCGATTCCAAATTGTTCCCCATGCTCCCGGTAGTACAAGTCCTGATCTTGATGTCGCAATATGGGGAACTCGGCATTCATAGCGTTGATCATCGAATTTACCCCTCGGCCTTGTAGATCTGGCACGGCCGTTGTCTTGACGTACTGATGCCCAAGAGGTAGGAGAGGGACCTTCAATCCAATCATGGCACCGATTTCGACACCCCAAAATCCGGCGCATGAGATAATAATGTCGGCTGTGACAGATCCGTTATTGGTAGCTACTCCAGTTACATGGCCGTTCGAATGGTCAATACCAGTAACAACAGTGTGTTCGAGATATTGGACGCCAGCTTTACGAGTATTTTGTATGAGGATTTGTGTTGCGCGAGCTGCCAATGCAAGCCCATCAGTTGGGATATAGAGTCCACCAAGTACCATGTCTTCGTTGAGTAGAGGATGCCTTTTTAGACATTCCTTTGGACTAATTAGATGAGCTTCGATACCCCACGACTGCGCATATCCGTGCTTGCGCTTGAGTTCTTCCAAACGCTCCGGAACGGTCGCTACTTCCAAACCACCCAATTGATTGAAACAGTTTTGTCCATCTTTCTCCAAAGCCTGGAGTTTCTCGACGGTGTACTTTGCGAATAGGGTCATTGTCTTCGATGGGTTGACCTGGAATACAAGCCCAGGAGCATGTGATGTTGAACCGCCTGGCATGCTCAGAGGGCCCTGCTCGATGACGGTAATGTTTTTCCATCCTTTCGAAACCAGCTCATCTGCAAGATTAGTACCCACTATTCCGGCGCCAATAATAACAACGCGCTGTGAGGTGGCCATTATGTGTGACAGGAGTAGTTGGTAAGACCTCCAAGAACAGAAGAAAGGTTGGCCTTAAGGCTGTTCACGCCCGCGATAACGGACCATGTCGCCACCCTATAGCATTCATAAGCCGAAACAAAGTGCACCAGTCGCTCAGAATGGAAAAAAAAATTCTGCGATTATAGACGCTATCGAAACGACAGCAGACAGCCCAACACCCCGCCTTACGACATAAGTGGAGGAAGTCCTCTTGTGGACGTAGGGTCCTGATTGCCATATTCGGACTAGCGTTATTTAATAACTAGTTACATGTTGGATAACCGGCTCGATACTAGATACTACATAGTACATGTCTCACAGCGACCCCGCCTCGTGTCCGCTTCTCGCCGTCATGTCTTCCCAGGGAGTATGTTTCTGTAACTGACTAAAAAGCTACAGCGCCACAAGATTCTGTTTGTATGAGCATATCCATCCGATCCCGCGCGGCACTACGACTAGGACGGTGCTCCACTGTGCATCATCGCATTCCAACATCATGTCCTACCGGCATTATATCCTCACCACCCATTCTCAAATCTTCGTGTCAACCAAGCCTCGAAGAAATTTGCAACAGACCTTGCGGCATGTCCACATCACCGGGACCTTGCAACAAGCCCCGCAATGTGTTGAACATCTGGATCAGCGATTTGTTCCCGATCATCACTCCCTGCTTCATAATTGCCCAAAGCCCACGACCATTGCCCCCATCTATCCATCCAAGGTATCCCGAAAGCGGTGACTTCCACACACATTTCAACCACTCCAATGGTAAATGCATTGTCATAGTACTTGGATCCCTATGCAGGAACACGACTCTGTTGAAGTTGTATTGGAACCCAAAAAGTCTCTGGGAAGGTCATATGAATATCCATTCGGCGACCCGTTCTGAAGAAAGGTTAGTCCGATCTTAATGCAATAAATCACGGCTATGAAATGCCTGTCGTGGATCGGCCTAACACAGTTAAGAATACCCAAAGCACCAAAGCCCCATTCAGTCAGATCACAAGCCAAGCCTCAAAATTGGAGCGAACCAACCTTACACTTCCGGTAATTCTTATCGGGAACAAAAACTGCACGGTATATCATCCTCGGTAAACCTACAGTATGGGACCATTCCAGATCACTGCTATTACCGTTGGATGAAAACCACTCATGGCATCCGATAAGTCATTACGATAATTCTACTTATTACCATACTAATGGCGCCAGATATTTGCATTATTCCTTAACTATAACTCGATGGGAATAGCCAATGAACCTTTTTCAATCCTATTTGTGTTAGCGATAATAAAATGGTAGAGCCTTAAGCTAGCATCCAATGTCCACATCGGGAAATCAGATCCCTCGAAGTCCGTGCCAACAAGAGGGGCAGTTGACGAGAACAGCCTTTGGATTCGATCACAATGATTGTTTCACATGTATTATGCATATTAAGAAAATCATCCTGGTTTCCAGCCACTTATAGGAAGCCATTAGCTTCTAGCTCGTTGTCCAGACGCCTCTCGTCGGACGCACTGATCACGATGGCAATGCGGCGATCGTAAAAGTTCTCATGGATACAAAGTGCGCATGTAACGCTGCAAGAGGGGTTTCCGGTTGATTACGTTCGAAAATTCCACTGGCTATGGCGCCCATGAAAGCCATTACCCAGTAGGGCCTGAAGGACTTCTTTTACTCGATAAGGAAATGGAGATGATTATAACATGATAGCGGTATACTAACATCTGCTACTTATAGGCTGGACACCATTTACTTCAGCCTGGAATCCCATGATACTAACTTGATAGCCGTTCTACCACCTTGCAAGTGCCTTCAACTGTATCAACATCAATACTACACACAAACAAAATGGTCGGATCATTCCTTCGATATATCGGCTTAGGCAGCTCGGCCGCCTCTTCTTCAGCACTAAATGAGTCCGTCCGTGCTCTACCAGCTAACTGGTACACTTCAGAGGAAATGTATCAGCTTGAAAGACGGGCCATCTTCTCACGTCGGTGGCTTATTCTCACACACAAGTCGAGACTGGCGAAGCCGGGTGACTTCATCCGTTACAATATAGCTAACTATGATATCGTCGTTTCCAAGGATCGGTTTGGCAGGATCCATACCTCCCACAACGTATGCAGACACCGTGCATATCCCGTTGTTGAGAGTGATGAGGGCAATGCAAAGATATTCTCCTGCAAATATCACGGCTGGTCATATGGATTGAACGGTCAACTGGCAAAAGCCCCTGGTTACCAAGATCTTCCCACATTCGACAAGGCTAGTAACGGTATGTACCCTATCCACACTCGTCTCGATAGGAACGGCTTCATCTGGATCAATATGGACTCAAAAAAGGAGCCAGAGGTTTCATGGGAGTCACAGTTCAACCACGTTGATGAGCAGACACGATTCGACCAGTTCAATTTTGATAACTATGAGTTTGACCATACGTGGAACCTCAACGGGTCATTCAACTGGAAGATCCTCGCAGACAACTTCAATGAATGCTATCACTGCAAGAGCACCCATCCCGATCTCACCACCGGCCTTATAAACCTTGAAGCATACGACGTTCACTGCGACGCCGACCACATCCAACACGATCCCCAAACCCCCGAAGACCGCAAGGCGCTGGGCCAAGAAATTTGTTCCACCTACTGTTTCCCCAATGCCTCTTTCACCATCACACAGCACTTCCTCTTTATGCAAAAGTTCATGCCCAAATCGCCCACCGAGTCCGTCATGTACTACGAGGTATGGCGCAACAAGCACTCCCCTGACGCCGACTTCCGCCTCATCAACGACACATACAAGCGTGTTATGAGCGAGGACAAAGTGCTGTGCGAGCGGGCGCAAAAGAACATTGAAACGGGCGTTTTTATCAACGGCGAGTTGCACCCACGCATGGAAAAGGGCCCTCTTTTCTTCCAAAAACGCTGCCGCGAAGTTGTGCTTGAGCACGGTGCGCGCGAGAAACACGAGGGCAGGAAGATATGGCCCGCAAAGCCGCTGAGTCGTGATGTGGGCACAGATCAGCTTGAGGCGTTTTGCGAAGGGTTGGCTTGTGGCCACGATAATGTGAAGAGTGAATTAGCGTGGTAGATTGGGGATTTAGCAGTGAATGGGCCAAGGGATCAATTTTGATGACGATGATGATTTCGATGATGGTTACGATGGTGTGGCTGCATTGTTGGGCGTCTGGATTATTGTTAGGCAATGCTTTGCACCCAAGTTTTGACTATTAGCAATTTCTTTTTTGCCCTCACGGATTTTGCGATTTCCCCAGTGTGCTTACGCGTTATAAACTCTCACAAACTACCCTTGTGATGGGAAGGCACATATTCCGCGATGAAATACACATCGTCGAGTCAGACAACACCCAAACCAACAGCCCATCAAGCATCATGCTCCAATATCCAGAAACAGCCATCCCCCATTCATCCGATCAACCACCACACAATCTTCATCCGTTACCGGCCATAGTCACTTCGTCACCCCGTAATGACACTGCGCATAATCCCCTCTCCTCCACCCCAACTGCCGAACTCCTTGACATTGTGGCGTTGGCAAATGCGCTCCACATCGGGAAAACATGTCCATTCGACCAATCTTATTGGACTACCTAGCTCTCGGGATAAAGAAGTAGGCAACAGAGTCGGTACAGCGCTAGCGTACGGTGGGTAGGTAGTGGTTGATACACAGTGTAGCGGCGCACAATCAACGCTGTTCATCTGGGTAAATCATGCCAATAATGTTGGAAATTGTTATCTTGGAGGCCGGGGGGGAGGGGGGACAAGGTGTGAAGAGTACAAAGTGGGGTTAGTTACGATGATTGCGTCATGCTTAAGACGCTAGTCCTGCCCTTGAAGTTGTGCTGACCGTTAGGTCATGAGGTGGGTGTTCTATCTGTTATAGGGACTCATTCCGAAGATCGTAGGTTTGGGTGCTGAATCGGATGTTCGCGGGTTTGGGTGCGTGATGTGTTATATTGGTGGGGTCGATAGCAGGTGCCTGTAGGCCGAGGGGAATAGCAGGACTGTCAGGAGAGATTCTTGAATAAAGGCTGAAATTGCTACGGTGGATTAATTGGTTGATACTGGTCTAAAATCTCTGTCATAATCATTCAACGGGATATGTGGATAAGCTTAGAAGTCATATATCAATATTTAGCCTAAGGTATCCTGATCCTATGAATAGTTGTTGTATGTAGTCATAGCCCTAATGTGATTGCTTGCTGTATACAAATCCGCTGGCTATATAGTACCTGTAATAGAAAGACATTCTGGAAGACCATGTTACATGCTACAACATATAGTGTTGTTAAAGCTACTGTATTTTCTATTTCGTCGTAACAAGGTATGATTATCGGTGTTGTAGTATCTGGACGTCAGGATAGTTAACAATATATTACCCCTATTTATGATACCCAATATCATCTCCACCCAAGACCTGATGTACCCAAATTCTATATACCTCCGATCCAATTATCTACAAGGACTCTACATGGCGCAATATAATACAAAAAAACCAGACCCACGTTCAGAATAATCCTAAACTCATTAATCGCCCATATAGCGTGATCTATAACCCGAGAAATTCGCGTCTTCTAGGAGCTTGGCATACCGACCTAATCCCTCTTCCTAGCCCGCACATCTCTCTTGACTAACGTCTCGTCTGAATCGCGCGTGCTATCCGCCGTGCTCACAATATGGAACGAGAAGTCCATTTCACCAACTAATTTTTTGACTGTAGCAAGCAGTCGCTCAATGTCCATGTGTATACATCTCGTGCTAATCGCCATGACCTGTCATCTCTTTGTCAGTAAATTGTTTTCTATTTGATTCTCGTTATAGGAACGTGTGCCAGTGCTAATAAATAGGGGGATGTTCAGGACTTACAGCAAATGCCGCGTACCCCGGCTCAGCTACGTGCCGTAGACTGAGGATTCCAGGGTCGACACTCTCCAACTGAGTGTTGAGCCCAAATAGTGGCGGCGCGCGGAGGTAAGGGGGCAGAGGCTGGCCGTTTGTTATACTGGAGGATAGCATAGCAAGGAGGGATGTGATTTCATGAGACGTGACTTTTGCGTCGGCATATACGCGACGGAAGTCATCGAACCACTGTGCGTTTGCTTGGCGAGGGAAGGGCTCCGGAGCACTAGTCGCGGATACTGGACTGGCTGATTGATTATTGGTGGTTTCGCCTTCTTTACCCGCTAGATCTGGGTCTGTGAATGCCTGGCTTGCGTAACCGAGGAGAGCGGTGTAGTTCATGATGTTCTGCACGTATTCGAGAATCTTTGCGTACTCTTCTTTTGGAAACTTGCCACCCAATGGAAACTCCCATTTGATAAATTCAGAGTGCATTTTAAGTCCCTGTAGGGTCAGCATTTGCTTTGCAAAAACCTTGTTTCGGGCTTTGACGAGCGCGTAACCAGGAGAGGATTTGATGTTTTCGTCTTGGCCAATGTCGCCTCGAATTCTCGCCTTAACCTGCTCATGCATAATACTATAAAAGTTCGCGGAGAGATACAATGATCCCCCGAGCGCTTGGCGTAGCGCTGAGTGCTCAGTAATAGGGTATGGGAAGAACGTCCAAAAGAATGCTACAGCAAGCCCCCCAACCACTGTTGCGAGACGGTAGGGGCCTAGCTCATAGATGGGATAGGCAGGTTGGCCCGATTTCTGCGAAACTGCAAGCCCTAATTTCCTTACTTGCAACTCATATCCTACGATCATGACAGCTGTGACGACACTGATTATTCCCGCAATGACGAGATCTAGGCGTTTCAAAGGGATATAGAAACCGATTGCCACAAAGACGAAGACGAAGACGAGAATTCCGGAGGTATGTTGGTTGGGAATGTACCATATCAGCCATGCTACTATCATGGCAATTGCGGTGCCGACAATACGCAGGATGAATTGGAACATCGATTGACCGGCTGTTGGTGTCATGGAGATAGCGACCATGATGAGTGCCCAGACGAGACGTTGTTTCACGAAGAATATTTGTGTGTGACCAAGAAAGGCTACAATTGCTATACTCATCGTGGCACAGGCCGCACGGAAGCCAAAGGCGGATTCCGGACTCGCAAGAAAGTGGGAGAGACCGCGGACGACATTTCCAAACTTTTCCCAGAGGTTAGCAGGAGGAAGGTGTTCAGGATCTTTCTTATTCTTGTAGGCGTCACCCATGTAGACTGAGGTGTTGTTGCGATCGAAGCCGGCCAGTGTTGTTTCATCTTCTTGGCTGGAGTCTTGAGCGCTGAAGATGCTTTTCGCCCACTTCTTCAGGCGTTTGCCGCCAAGCCAAATAAATTTTCTTTTCGCGGCTGCTTGATCGTGCTCGTCGGCGAATTTGACAAAGTCAATGACGGCGCGGCTGATACCGTTGAGGAGAAACATGATATACAGGACGAGGAATAGCTGACGCTGATCGCGCTTCCGAGTGGTGATGCTGGGGAGCAGCTTGAGCGCTTCGTCGTCGATAGCGTCGGGATCAGAGAAGTAGTCATCGCGTAGTTTGATGCCTTTTCTCTCTACCCAATAACGCAGAGTAGGTTCTTTCTTGCTGAAGAATATAGCGGCTTGTTTTTCTAAACGTGCCGCAAACCCTGCATCACCTGGTCTGATAGCATCTCCTTTCGCTTCCGCATCATCTTGATTCTGGCCCTTTTTCTTCTTCGGCGGTGCGACTAGCTGTAACTTCAGAAGTACATGGACAAGACCGTCGTCCAAAGCCTGAAATATGTTGTCGAAAGGCTCGTGAACGAAAGAGAACAACTCGTTCCATTCAGCGACAGTCCTAGCGCGCTCTTCTTCATTGTTGTACGTCTCGTCGTCGTCCCAGTGGTTTATCTCAGCCGCGCGCACGAAGAGGTCCATGACCGATCCCATACCCAGTACAGGCAACAGAATTGATCTCAGCCGTTTGAATATTCCCTCCAGATCATCAGGTGTAAGTTTTCCATACGCCACCTCCCTCTTCGCGAATGGCAGATCAGCAGTAAGTTTGCCATGTAATTCCTGCAACTGGCCTAACACTTTCTTGATTGCCGCCACCTCTGGTTTGTCTCTCGGATTCCGCTTCTTTGTGCTCTTCTGATCCTGTTCCTCTTCCGGCACCAAAGTCGTGTCGAACATATCTCCATCTTCCATGGAATGGATGTACAACTTATGCGCGCTTAGCGCCCCTCTTAACAACATAACGTATCCTGTCGTCTCCTTCAAGACCACCTTGCGGGATGTAACGGGAATGATAAAGAGTGACACCGCAGTAGCAAGCGCAAACCCTGCCAAGAACGACTCGAGTAGCCTCTTCACGAAGACTTGGGCCTGTGGCGTTGTGGTGAATAAAAATCCATTGGTTGCCGCAATATTAACCTGGATGGCATAGATTATCGTCGGGAACGCTAGCTGTGGAAACTTTGCCTTCATTGAATTGATAGCATAGATCTGGAAAAAGAGCCATACCCCCAAAACAGCCGACTGGGAGGAGTTGTATCGTTTGGGAGGTGCACCAGGAACTGTGGTATGTTCGCGGGCCTTGATACCGGTCCAGAGCATGAGCAGGGCGATGGCGGATCCGAGGCATGTGCCGATAACGTTCAAGGTCATGGTTTGCACGAATTTCGCGCGTGGCATGATACAGAAGCCTAGGATCGATATAATGGCAACGAGATAGCCCAGCGTGGCAAATCTCTGGGCGACGGCGTCTGCTTGCAGCATTGCGAGTGCTATGGTTGGTGGCAGAGCTGCTTTGATCATCATTAAGAACGTGCCAATATCGAGGCCTAATTTCGCCCATATCTTTTTGATGAAGTTTGGTTTCTTTGGTTTGCTCGTCTTGTCCTTTGCGCCAGTGGAGACGGTCGCGTCTTGTTGATATCCATTGGCCTGCCCGTGCTGTCCGGGTGGTGTTGCCGCCTTCCCATTGGAATCCGTCTCTTCTCGTGCCACTTTGGCTCCGGACGACGCCATTGCTGCGAGTCCTTTTCCTCGGGGAGTATGACAGCGCAAGGGATTCCGGCCAGCAAACGGAGCAGCGAAAAGCAACAGAATCGGCAGCGATGGAAATCAACCTGGAGGATCCTCAACTGGGGTCCTAATGCGCACCGGCGCCGTCTCTCCGCGGCAGTACTTGTGGCGATGAGGCCGAGATTGACATCACGTGGCTGCGACCTGAATGGATAGAAGACGATGCCAAGCCACCTACTAGCAAGGCTTAGCTTGTGTCATAAGCTTAGTCTCATGCACGTGGCTGACTCGGCTGCGCCAGTGAAATCGTGGAGGGATTGGCTGGGATCAGGTACAATGCGAACGAGAATACATAAATTCGCCCGCGCTTGCTATCTCTAGACCACGATTCTCTCAAAACTGTACTTGGGTACCCGTTTGCTGATCAGCATACCCATCTCCCTCTTGCTACGCTCTTCCTTCTTACCCCCCGGACCCTTCTTCATCTTCTCCACACCCATGTCGGCCTTCCCGCCTAGCGGTAGCATGGGTAGATCCTCGATCGCGTCTAGCTTGGGAATCACGCCGAAAGGCTTTCCTTGCTGTTCCAGCTTCTTGTTTGATGGTCGCTGGGACTTTGGCACAGTTGACGCGTAGCGCAGAAACTCGGACAAGAGACCGCGCATATAACGTGCTTCCCAGAAGCCGCTCAGCGCTTCCGAGGTATCCGTGTGAAGTGACTGGATGATGTCTTCACTTGTTTCAGAGGTCGAAAGACTGCCGACAGAGGCGAGCCAAGCCCCAGCACCAATAGCGTCAAGTGTACTGCTGAGGAGAGACGCGATAATGGCAACAGCATGATCATCCGGGCTATCAGTAGAGTTCTCGGCAGGAGCAGAATCTGAGTTGACAAAGTCGTATGACGAAGTCCAGCCGCCGTTCTTCAGTTCGAGGTGGAGCAGGCGGATAAGCGATTCTAGGTCCCGTCGAGGCAGTATCGAGCGCAGTGTCGCACTGACAACGGATGCAGAGAATGTATGTAATCGGATTAGCGCGGGACGAAGGGTGTAGTTACGCATTGCGAGACCATGGTCCAGGACCGAGAATGCATGCTCGACTTCACGAGTAGCGGTTTCAAGTTCAGAGTCAAAGTCCAGGTCCATCTCATCAGTTTCAACGTTGCCTGCGGTCAAGAGCTTCGTCGCGTCCGTCCCTCCTTCATTGTCATCTAGGCCCTGCATGAGCAGTTTGATCGACTGAACCACCTCGCCTGCCGGTAGGAAGTGACTATGATTAAGCACCGCAGAGAGAATATGGAGGTCAGAGTCGAACTCGACCAGAGCTTTCACAATGTCTCCGTCGTTGATAATGGGGGCCAATGGGATCTTCTGGGGGCTTTCCTCTATCATAGCCCTTCGGATTGACTCTTTTGTCAAATGCCCAACTTGGAGAAGCCATTGGAAGACGTTTGGTGGAAAAAATTCAATCTTAAGTTTTCCTTGCGGCTGATCCTGCGATGGGTTGGCAGCCGTCCAGCAAAATATCTTGCTCAAGGCAAAGAGGGCATGTAGCCGATACTGTTGTTCCTGGCCGTGAGGTACACTCTTGGGCATCTTCCACTTTGGTAATGCATGATCCTCAG
>Ga0182211_1000395_pt1 | contig 14031 bp, 20 predicted proteins | sample G5R1MG_20_FD_129660 | JGI IMG/M metagenome (GOLD analysis project Ga0182211, IMG submission 129660) | Switchgrass phyllosphere microbial communities from Michigan, USA - G5R2_MAIN_03OCT2016_LD1 MG | ecosystem: Host-associated > Plants > Phyllosphere > Phylloplane/Leaf | place: USA: Michigan... | reverse complement strand
GGACGGGCAAGAAGGCCGGAAAGGACGACGACGACAAGGAGTTCGGCGAAGCATATGGCGATTTGGCCAAGGTTGTGGGCAAAGCGAGTAAGAGCGTGCGCAAGTGAATAATTGCGTACATGTATGGCATGTGGCTGGACGGACCACGTGCAAGCAAGATGGACTGTGTCTTGTTCCCTTATCAAGTCTATACACTTCGGCAACTTGGGATGACGGAAGGCGTCTAGGCGTTGCGTTCCACAGTCGTGGAAACTGTTGTTTCCACAGGGTGATCGTTCCTGTCTTTTTTTTTATGGTGGTCCTCTAGGTATTGTGTAAGCTCAGGCGCGTGTGCGACTCGCAAAACACGCACGTAAATGAAAAAGAAATTTGGAAGCCCTTGTACTCTCTACGATCCTTTCGGCCACGCGTTCGTAACGTTTCCACGGCAGACACACGAGCATCGAGCGTCGACGTTGTCTTCGCTCTACTCACTACTACACTGCAAACCTAGTTTCCCCGTCCTCTTATCTACAGGCCCGGACCTTACTGTCACTATCCATCTGGAGACGAATTCCGTCCCGCCCCAAATCACTTCTTTTTATTCTTCCCACGACCCCCCTTCCTCTTCTTCTCCGCCTCACTGTCCTCCTCCCCGCCATCCCGATCCTCCACCCCCCTCTCCGCATCGACATTCCCCTCAAACTCCACATCCTCCACCCACCGCTTCACCAACACGCCCCTCCAAACCACCCATCCCACCGCGCCCACAATCGCCACACCACTCACCCCCGTCTTCACCACCTTCCACAGCGCAATCCGCGCCACGAGCCGCAACCACGGCGTCACGAGACGGTTTCTCTCCTCCTAGCCATGTGTACGCATGAATGAGCGGACGTAGATTTCTTCTCTGGGCGGGAAGGGGAGAAGCGGGAGAGGCACGATTCCCTAGCTCACACGGACTCACCTCCAATCCCGGATCCAGACAGTACAGCATCGCGACCAGGACGAGCAGGATGCACAGCAGCAGCCACACCGTCAGCACCTGGATCACGGCGAGGAGAAGGCTGATGTCGCGCGTGGTGCGCAGGACCTGGAACCCTGCGGCGACGAGGGGGGTGACTTGCTCAAAGGCGGCGTTGATTTGGCGCGAGTAGGGGAGGCCCATTTTGGAGACGTGGGAGGAGGGAGAGGGGGGACAATTAGCTATTTACCGGGTCATGGGTTGGGTGGTGTCTGTTATGGGTGGGTGGGTAGATAGGTAGATAGGACTGTAGTACTGTAAACTGTGTACATGTCTTGGGTCTCTCCCTCCCCCTAAATATGGCTTCTCTTCTAGACCCGTCTCAATCACTACTTGACGATAGAGAAAGAAGAGCCAAGCAAAGGTAATCATCCATCATGTCCCCTCCTTTCTATCCAAAAAAAAGCAACTTACCTTGTTCACCAACGTGGCACTACAACATCATTGCCCTCCCCTCTCTTTTCTCATATAAAATAAGTACCCCCTCACCTGTACTTGCAGCACCCATGTTCTATACCGTGCATTCAAGGACGTAATGTGGCATAGATGAACAGCGTACTGACGTCACTAGTCGCAGGGGTGAAAGGCGGGGATATCCGTCTTACATACGGCATACGCGTGCGTGAGGCGAGGTGAATGTGAGCGGTGGTCATGATGCATGATATTTTCAGAGGTTACATAGTAGGTATCGAAGTAAGAATGAGATGAGTTGTTGGGATTGGGATAGGTAGACGAACTGAACACATAGTGCGTTGCCGCAAAGCACGAAGACCTTCTATCAAATGGCACCCCCATATTTCTACGAGGAAAGTATAGAGTAGCGTGAAAAATGGGTTGCGGTCAGATCAGTTGATCTAAATGATTCTAGCACCGTATAGCTTAGCGAATATTTAACCCATTTCGATCAGTATAGACATGCGATTCCGTTGTCCGGTTGCCCTATATAGCGGTTATTGATGGGAGGCGCAGTGCAGTGGTTCGGTTGAATAAAGAGGTCAAATCCTATTTCAGCTGATCGTCTCTACCCTAAATCTTCTAATCTTATCCAGCCTCTCCTCCCTATTCATTTTCCCTACATCAACTCCGACGCAAAGTCTATTTCAATTCCTCAAATATCTCTAAAAAGGGTTAGCCTGTTCTTGGGAGAGCATTCAAATCTCGGCGGTTCGGCGATTGTCCAGAGGCGATTCTTTCCCAACGTCATTTCATTCAAAAGGGCGCGCATTCTGGAGTCAACGGACTCGGCATGTTTCGAACCGCTATAAGAATGGCTGCTTCTTCGGCAAACTACACTGGAGCTACAGGGCGTAGCTATGCTTTTACACAACTCATCCAAGAGCGACCGTATATTGGGCGCGTTTGGCTTGCCAGGTCAGATTGTCCCGCTCCATCTTTTGCATTAATTATTTGACCAAGGCTCTGCAGATCCGACGAAGAGAACTTCGTTTTGAAAGACATACCGGAAAATATATTCACGGCATTCGAATCCAGCACACGAGCTCAGATCAAGGCCAGCCCACATCTGCGACTTCCGGTTGACAGCATTCCTGGTCAAAGAATATTCGTATATCGATACCTCACCGAGGATTTTCTGACTCTTGTCAAGAACAAAATTCCTTTGGAAGGGAGGAAAGAGATCCTGAAGGCCAGTTTGCAGGGTCTGGTTGACCTGCATGCCCAGGATGTCGTGCATTTAGGTGAGCAAAGCCGAAAGGCCTGATTCCCAGCACTAACAATGTTATGTTGAGACATCAAGCCGGACAATGTTATGGTTGATTTCCATGGGAGTGGCAGCGAATTTGTTGTTGACAAGGCCCAGTTGACGGACCTTGAAAACTCAGCGTACTTGCCAAAAGGCCGGTGTATCAAGGGGATGCTGCCAGGGAATGATAATTGGCGGAGTCCGGAAGGACATCTTCGGGGCGAACTCAACAAGCCCACGGACATCTTCTCCTTTGGAGCAATGGTAAGTGTTATTTCCGTCTAGAAAGGATGACTGCTCTAACTCTAGAATCAAGTGTATACACGCTGTACTTGGTCGTGTTATCTTTGGGCCAGATGAAGATATGAAGAAATATACGGACAACGGGGCATTAGCCTCAATGGTTCGTTTGCAGAGACAAATATCGTACTTTGGCGACCGACACGGATTCAATGGGCTCTTAACGCATGTCGGGGATGACGAGCTCAGCTTGCAGCTTCTGAGCAACGCTTACGACGGGAAAGACGATGACGACCATGGGTACAAGCATTTCTCGACATGGCCCGAAGTTAAGGATGACGCCTTCAAAGATCTTGTCCTTTCCATGATGAATTTGGATCCTAAGAGGCGAATCACTGCAAAGCAGGCATTGGAACACCCGTGGTTCGAAAATGTTAGGCTTAGATAGAAGTTCACGCCAGGCTAGTTTATTATCATGGTTCTATCACTGAGTTAAACCGTACCATGCTGACTTTGACTTTGACGGAGTACACATCGACACAGTACCTATCGGCTCGCATGACAATTGACCGCCTGACAAAATTTCTAGCAGCCGGGGCTTTCTTAGGAGGCCAGCACAAGCTGGACAATAACATAGTCCGCTGCCGCAAAGCACCAATATTCTTTTTTAACAAACAGCCGAAGTAGTCCCTGGAACCTCAGGATTCCCATGAGTAACTTGCAAACCACCCAAAGCGCCCGCAGGACTTGGGATTTCTGGATATTCTTATGCCACGGACGTGGGTAGTTATATGCTTGATATGCTGCTTCGCATTGCGGTGGAAATGCGTGGTGTTGAAGCTTGATGGAAGCCCGAAGCACAATCGCAAGGGTCATGTGCTGGAGGGTCATGTGACTGGAAATATATACATAGCTGTGCAGCTCACCGAGGCATAATCGGCAGACGGATGCTAACCGATAGACAATACACAATCCATCTCGACTTACTCAAAACAACGATAACTTGTCGAGAAGCTGCTGGAGCTAACTGTGCCTGAGGATGTTATGATAAATACACCTCAACAGCATGGTCCCTTTTCAGACTGCTCGATCCATTCCTCCAGTGCAAGATTGACCGACGCCTCGCCTTACGTACTCCAGATGCTCATTTGGCTGATGCACGGGGCTTTGTCACTGCCGTGAACTGTGAGCTCTTCTTAACAACTGCTGCGACAGAAAAGCGCTCGCAAGCGTTCTGAGATCCTGATGGCGTACGGGATTTTTAATATTATACCGCCCCCCTTCAAGACCCCTACGCTTTGTTGTATAAGCTTAGCGTACGCTGGTCCCCAACATGGTTGACTACAGCGAAGCAACAGAGTCCGCTAGATTTACATGAAGACCTCCTGAGGACCCTGGTAGAGTTTGCAAACAGCCTTGCAGGGATATATAGTAGACGACGATCGTGTGTTCTACCGTCATTCTTATGATCTATACGAAAAGGTTGATGATGACAAGCAGACGTTTTCTAGTGAAGATAGATAATCAACAGTGTGACTAAAGCTTGACGATAGCTCTTTTACGATACGTATTCCAAGACATGAGTCCCACTCCTTCCCCGTACCTCGCCCTTCGCCTTCCCCCGAAGAGCATTACTCCTATTGCTGCTGCGGCACAAGCAGCAGTGCAAACAGGGCCCCCTGGACCGGCCGCGCCTTGAACTGGATGTTACCCGGGTACGCGCCCGACTCGGTGTCGTAGAGATCGGTAAACGGGCGGCTGGTGGGGGTTTCGTTGAGCCATTTGGCCATGCGGGCGATGATCATGTTGCGGGTTTGGGTGGAGGCGATGGCGGCGCAGAAGATTTGCCAGTCGGACTTGGTCCAGTAGCGGTTGCGGGAGTCGAGGGGGATGCCGTAGGGGTCTGCGATGGTGGGGTAGAATGCGGATTGCATGTCGTAGATTGGCTGGGGCACGAGGTCGAGGTGCAGCAGGCGGTCGCTGTAGAGGTTGTAGAGTAGGCCGTGGGTGCTCATGTTGTTGTAGGTGAGGACAGTGTGGGGCGGGTTGGCGGCCTGGTTGATGCTGAGATCCATCCAGCGGGAGATGTAGTCGTGGGCAATGGCGGTGAAGTTGGTCGCGTCGTCTTCCTCGCCTGCCATGGCGGAGAGCTGCGACATGGCCTCTAGTCCGATGATGCCTTTGAGGGCGAGGTTGGTCTGGTTCTCTAGTTTGCCGGCAAAATCGTCCGTCGAGAGCTGGAGCGCTGGTATCAGACTGTACTCCACGAGGTACTCGGACCATTGTTTGAGGAGCTGGTAGTGCTCTCGGATGTAATTCGTGTTGCCGGAGCGCTGGGCATATGCGAGGGCCATTATGATCATATTACCGCACTCCTCCAGAGGCATCGACTCGTCTAGACCGTCCATATGACCAGTTGCGTTAGGGTAATGAGCGCCTAGGTCGTGTATTGCGGACTTATTGGGATACCATCCGCTCTCCTGATTCTCAAAGTGCGGTTTCAGAAGCAGGCTTAGCAGCTCAGGGTTGGTGTAGAGGAAGAAGGGTGAAGCGGGATAGATGATGTCCACCGTTTGGGTATTACCGTTGGACGAAATTTCCTTCAAGAACAAGTAGAAGTTGTCTTGGGAGCCAACAAACTGGGTAGCACCAAACACCTGTCGCGCAGCTAGCGTGGTGAGAAGAGCATAGTTGTCGCCCGCGACCGCTTTAGAGTCTGTCTCGATCTTAGCATCCAGCTCCTTTGACAGCTTGCTCGACGCTTCGTAATCATTATGGAAGGCTGACAGCGCAGACAGCTCGTCAACGAAGTAACTTTTCCAAAGCGAGTGTAGGGTACGGTTGCCATTTGCACCCAGAAACTGGACGGCTTCGTCCTGGGCCAAACCAAGGGTAAACAGGCTCGACTGCGCCTTGGAGCCCACTTTGCCAAAATCTGTAGCATACCCAAAGACAGGCCAATGGTCATTGATGGCACGGAAATTAGCATCCTTGGAGCCATTGAGGCTTCCTGTTGAAGTAAAGAGGCCGCGAACACTTTCGTCGCTCCCAGTTTGGTACATTGTGCCATTCACTGCAGACGTGGCGTAGTACTGGCATAAATCAGCATACCAATCAATGTGTAGGCGCTGTGGTCTGCATACCCAATTTCCCCATTCTGCCTGATCCTTCCACTCGCCAAAGAGGCTCTGCTTCTGATTCCAAATCTTATGGTAGTAAACACCATCTTCGGTTATATCGGTCTCCCACTGCACCGTGTGATCGCTGTTTCCAGAAGCCCATTCTACACATAATGAGCCTTGATGGTGGACAAACCATGCAGATACATGAATGCTTACCTGCACTGATGTCCGTATAAATCTGGACATCATGGTCCAAGCTGTCCAGAGAAGAGACCTCGACGTTCATGTAAGAGTATACCAGGGACTGGCGCTTAAAGTCCGTTGGAAACAAAGGAGACAAGAATGTGACCTTGATCTTAACCTTGGTGTCGGCTGTGAAGGTAAAGATACTACTGGTCGACGTGTACTCATAGGAAATTTGATCAACAAGCGCAGTGACCTGCCTGGGTGCGCCCATCCACACCAAAGTTTTGCCATCAACTTTGATCAAACCCGTCCATCCAATGACCTGGCCCCTGTACAAGATTACCTTCTATGTCAAGGGCACAATGGAGTAGAAATGACGTACTCGTAGAAAATTGGCCATTGACCTGGAAGATAGCCTCCGTTTCCATCATTGCTACCCGCAGGCAGCCATGCGCTGAGATACGGTGACTTAACAGCAAGGGGCAGCGCCGGTGGACGAGCTGGGGAAAATGTCGAAATCGTCTGGACTGCAGTCGCCAGAAGACCGATAAAAATAAGTCCTAGTACGAAAAATGGCTGCATAGTTAATGATAGGTGTACACTAAAATGCGGGGGAAATGATATTATATGCCTAAGAGGATCAGTCTTTGCCCTTTACCGTAGTCCTCATGACGTACCAGGGTTCAATGTTGACAGTTGATATAGGCCACATGATGAGCCAAACGGTCTATCTTGAAATTTCCCTCCCCCCTCGAAGCTAGGCTTGATTTGATGTGCCTAGAATTCATAGCGGCTAAATGTGTGAATGATCCGGGGGTAGCAGTGTCTTTGGCACCTTGATACTAAAAATAAGCTGTGCGTGACCATTCGTAGCACTAGTATCGGAGGTTGATAGCAAGGATATATGCATAGATATGGTGATTTCCCGGGAGTGAAGACAGCTAAGTACCGTAGGTATTCACAGCAGAAAGACTGCAGTGTAACATTGCCTGCACAGATCATTGCCGAATTCCATGGTATCTTGCAGCTTTGGGTCCTGTCTAGCGTAGAATTGATATAATTGTCCAAGGGTATAATGGGACTCGGTTTGTCGCTATTTTGAAGGATAGTGTCGGATATAAAGTACTCTTCCCGCAAGAAGACGGTTATTTTGTGGCGAGCTTGAACCCTGTCTTACCATGAGAAATGATAAGATTCATCTGCCTATAAGTCAGATTCATAAGCGCAGTGTTTTACACCCGTCATCGTTTGCAGGATGATTGTCAAAGGTTAACGCAATTTGTTGCGAGGCTTTCTCGGACATTTCCAAAATGTTCGAAACAAGCACTGATCACACCTAACTAACACGGTTAGTGGTATAGAGATGTTCAAATTGGGTTGGAAGAGCTCAAGTTCGTCGTACAAGAGACGAGAGATACAGAACCAGTAGATATACTCTCTGCTTGAGGCCCTTGGAGGAAAGGTCAAGCCTTGGATCTGACCAGCATCTACATCTGACTATTTGGTCACAGTCTCGGCTGGATCCACTGGATTCGCTCGAGCCCCTTTTTCGTTTCTTCTCTCATTCCTTCTTTCTTGGGCCTCCGACTGGTACGGTCGACATAGACGTGGACGAACTCCCCAACTGCGCTTGCTCCTTCTCGACCCTGCATGAAAACGGCAATCTCAAAGGTGACAGAAGTTTTGCCCAATTTATTGACTCTGAGTGCGAGATGTACGACGGCAGGGAATTCGATTGGGTGCAAATAATCGCAGTGGCTGTGGACGACGAGTCCGATTTCGGGTGAAGTTGGTGGGGTCAGCGCGCAATGCTGTATAAGATATGCGTTTACCACCGAGTCGAAGAGATGGTAGTAGACCGTGTTGTTTAGGTGATGGTATTGGTCATTGTCGCTCCTTGATTAACACACTTAGTCGAAGCGCAGCAGTATAGGTAATCCCAAGAGGCGCCCAGTACCATCGCGTCCTGTATTCAAGCTGGAACTTGTAGTCACTCCGTCGGCGCGTCTTCAAATCTGCCAAAGCCATGGTTATGTGGACTTGACGGCGGGTACAATCGCTGCCTTGGGAAAGCAGCAGGTAAGAGAGGGGCCGGCACGAAGTGAGCCTCGGTTGTGTTGGATCAGGATCGATACCTCTACCACATGGCAGTCGACGAGAATGGGTGCCAGAGGGCTTGCAGCACGCCAAGTCGATACTGCGAAACGAGACACTGTGGGTGGAATGTACCCATGTCGCAAATGCTATGTGCGGCTTTGGCTTTGTCGCGCGGATGGATCTGGTGGCGCCCCGAAGCAGCCGCCACGCCACCCCGCAAAAATCAATATCGGCATCTTCTTGCGCGGTGCAACAACATGCCCAAGACACCATCGCAGCCATTCTGGCTCCTTCGCCGCGCATCCTCGCATACTTGGCTGCGAGAGGGCGTCCGCCTGTTCCGACCGGCCAAGCGCCCTCGATGGCCCTTGTGCCTTGTCCACCGCGCGACAAGTACCCGCCTTTGCCCGACGACAAGTTTCCGTGGCAGGAGCCGCCCGCTGTCGCCATCACGCCGTGCGATCCCTGGCCGCCGCCATACTACCTCGAAGACGGGCTGAGGAAGGTGAAGCCCTACCACTTCACCTACAACACCTTCTGCAAGCAACGATGGAGGAACCGCGAGATTCTGGACATCTTCGCCAGCGAGTTTCGCGACCGTCCGGCCGAGTACTACGAGCAGGCCATCCAAGACGGCCGCGTCGTCGTCAACGGCAAACCCGTGCCGAGCACATCGACCCGCATCAAGAACGGGGATGTCATTTCCCACACGCTCCATCGACATGAGCCGCCGTGCACGGCGGCGCCGATTGGCATTGTCCACGAGGACGACGATCTCATTGTGATCAACAAGCCGGCAGGCATGCCGGTGCACCCTGCTGGACGGTACAACTTCAACTCGATCATCGAGATCATGCGGGCCGACCGAGGCTACGGCTGGAACCCTTTGCCCTGTAACCGGCTGGACAGGCTCACGAGTGGCATCATGTTCATTGGCAAGCACCGGCAGGCGGCAGAAGACATGAGCGCGCAGATACGGGGGCGGACCGTCAAGAAGGAGTACATCACACGCGTTGTGGGCGAGTTTCCCGAGGGGGAGGTGGTGTGCGAGAAGCCCATTCTCCAGATCAGCCCCAAGCTTGGCCTGAACCGCGTGCGAGCCGACGGCAAAGAAGCCCTTACCGTCTTCAAGCGGTTGGCCTATTATCCGCCGAGGGAGGGGGAGGAGAAGGAGGAAGAGGAAGAAGGGACACCAGACGACGGCACTGGCGATACCCAGCCCGATGGGCAGCCGTGGAAGCGATTGCGCGGGTACTCGATTGTCCGCTGCTTCCCCGTCACCGGCCGCACCCACCAGCTGCGCGTCCATCTCCAGTTCCTCGGCCATCCTATCTCGAACGACCCCATCTACGCCAACCAGCGCGTCTTCGGCCCATCTCTGGGCCGTGGACAGTGCGAGGCGGAGAACGACGAAGACATCATGGCCCGTCTCAGTCGGATGGGCAAGGACGAGGTCGCGGATGCCGTGGCCTACCACGACGAAATGGTCGACGCGTACAACAAAAAAAGGGCCGAGCGCATGACGGGCGAAAGGTGCGAGGTGTGTGACACGGCTCTGTACAGCGACCCCGGGGCCCACGAGTTGGGCATCTACTTGCATGCTCGGAGATACCGGTGCGAGGAAGGCAAGTGGGACTACCAGACAGCTCTGCCGGACTGGGCATTGCCGCCGCCTGGGTATGAAGGGCCCACCGAAGGCACGGCAGAGACGGATCCGTTGGCGGTTGCCCTGCGCCGGCTGGTGCTCGACGACGAGCCGCAGACGAGCCAGAAGGAAGGCTAGGCAGCCCTGTGGCGCGGCCCGAGGTCGCTCCGGGTGCCGTGGAAACCGCATGCAGTGGCCTGGGGAATTCCTGTCGACGCTTGTTGGCGGCGATGGCTGCGGATGTGTGGCGGGACGGGGGGGGAGAGGCGGCGGGCCGTTTCAGCCACAGGCTGAATTCGTGGGGTGGCTGGTGCCGGTGGCGGGCACACCTTGGCAGGGGCGCAGCAGTCCCGTCGCCACCACCATAGTATGTACCATAGTACAACCTCCTGCGATAGGCAGTCTGTAGGCAGCGCCCAAGGAGGTACCTACTCTCGTTCTATGCTGACGGTCTTGGTCGGCCTCCTCATGCCACGGACGGGCCAAATATGCAGACTTGGCGCAGTGTGTCTCTCCATCTGCCAGCGACCGAGCACAGAGGGACGGCCAACGTACAGGAATGAGGTCCACGCAGGGGCGCAACGGCCGTCCCAATCAAGGCGCATGCAGGTACAAGGTACCTACCATAGTACCTATGGGGGGCGCGGCCTTCCTTGCATGGCCCATCGGTTGCGCGGCCTCGACCAGCTTCGTGCATGCCAGCCTCTTCGCCTGCCCCCGTTCGGCCTGGGTCTCTGTCTGAGTGCATTCCAGCCCACTTGCTCCTCGCCAGCACACCCGCAAACATCACCGCGAGCCCTCTTCCTCTTCTTGTGCATCTTTGTCGGAACCGTCGTCCCTCCTGTGCATACCCCGGCCCTCTGTTTTTTTTCCCTTTAGCGCCCCTCTTCACTCGAATCCCCCACGCTCGTCACGATGCGCATGGCAAATTTGCTGGCTCCGCTGCTCTTCGCCGCCGCGAGCGTGGCCCAAGCCGTCGACGAGGGCATCGAGCCGCCGTCTGGCCCGCCCAGCGGCTGCGAGACGACGGTCAAGGGCAGCTTCAGCATCGGCACCTTGGACAATCCCTCGCTACGGAGACGCGAGACGGCACAAGAGGTAACGCGCCCTGGCCCTGGCCCTGGCCTGCCCTCACCGCACACACACTGACAGGACGTCCGTTAGGCGGCTGATGGCGGCCTCCTCTGCACCCTCAAAGACGGCATCCTGCACGACCAGTACAAGAGGACAGGCTCGGTCGTGGCCAACCGCCAGTTCCAATTCGACGGCCCGCCCCAGGCCGGCGCCATCTACACGGGCGGCTTCTCCGTATGCAGCAACGGCTCGCTTGCCATTGGAGGCTCGACACGCTGGTGGCGATGCATGAGCGGCGAATTTGGCAATCTCTACGACGAATACATTGGTGCACAGTGCCACGAGATCCGGATCCAGACGTCGGTCAAGCTGCGCGCTTCCTCGTCGAGCGTAGTCGCGTCCAGCGCCACCGCGGCTCGTCCGTCGGATGCATCGGCCTCGACAGCATCCGTCATGACGACGTCGGGAAGCGCGGTCCTGAGTTCTGCGTCGCTGGCGGCAACACCCTCTCCATCCGCTTCCCTCTCTGCCCCGAGCGGCTCTGCCTCCAAGAGCAGTCCATCGCCTTCTGGAAGCGCCACTGGAACGGCGGCGGCGGCGGCTCCTCCTGCGCAGGCTGCTGCCTCGGCTCGCTACCGCACTGGCGCTGGTTTTGCCGTTGCCCTGGCCTTGATCGGGACATGGTTGCTTCTTTGATTCCTTCTGGACTTTCTTCCCCGCGCACGTTTCGATCCGTCTTTGCTTCTGTACCCCCGACGTTTCGTTTATAGGCGACTTTCTTCTTCATTCCTACTGCGTTGTCATGTACACCGCAACTTGCATTAGAGCACATATGACTCTACGATACACGCCTCTTCACAAACATTCTACCTTGTTGTACACATCCCCGTCCATTTCCCTACGATGAGCTGCCGGCGATTCCGCTCGGACAAGACAGGATATTGATTTGTTTTGCCGAGGGCTTGCGCAGATACCAGTCTAGATACGAGGCCTGTATAGATGCAGGATGATAATAATAATGCATTGGAACATCTCGCCTCATCGTTTTCCACACGTTTTGCATAAAGGACCATCAAAAGTCTTCGTCTATGTTCTCGAAACTGGTTTGCGGTAATGCCATGGCCACGTTTGACGCAGTCAAGAGCAGCTCCAGCTGGTCCATGATTTTCTTCTGCGATCTGCGCTTGCTGACCAGCTCTTCAACCTCCACAATGACCGCGTCCGTCCACGTGATTGGATTACACGGAAGACGCATAGTGTTTTGCGTCGGGATCGCGGTCCAAGATAGGTCAGCTAGGGTCAGGTGGTGCTTGAACTGTCGGAAAGCTTCGTCAAGTGCGCGAATCTCCTGTTCTAGGCTCCTGTACTCCGCCGCCAGCTGCTTGAGGTACGCAACCTGCCTTGCCGTCATACTCGCCTCGCGTCGGAGCTGGAGCAGCAACGCCATCGCCTGGTTCTCAACTTCTTCCAGCGGAACGGTATGGGGGTCGCGACGTCGCCCAAACAGTGGGGGGAGCAGACGCAGCGACCAGGTAATGTGTCGATCGATTTTGTCCTGTGGGTCCAGGCTTTCTTGCAGCCGTCGACGGCGGATGGCACGAAGACAGTCTTCGACGTGACCATAGGTAAACTTGGACTCGTTTTTCTAACCCATACCCATGTCAGCAGCCGGGAGGGACAAGGGGACCGGGGGGGGGGGGGGTTTTTTCCTACTCTTGCCTTTGCGAACAAACGTCGAAATGCACTTTCCGACTTCAAAAAGTCGCGAAGCAGGTCATACCACGCGATCCTGACAGTCCCCTGCTGCAGGTCTAGGTCAAGTGTGCCACAGTGCTTTCCCGCGTCAAGTGGGAGCCCTAGATCGAGGACGGCATGGTCCAGCCGCAAACACCATCGTACAGCCCAAAGGCCCTGATCTGCCCGCGGCCATTCCAGCCTCTGCTGAATGTATTCCCACAGCGCCGCGACTCCGGCCATTGTTTGCTTCTCCGACAAGCGCCTGCACGCGTCGCCAAAGGCTTGCAGCCAGTCCTCTTCGATCCGGAAGACGGCGTGCAGGCAGGCCCAGATGGCCTTGCGCGGTGGTACGCGTCTCGGCCCGTCGTCCTGGTCGTTGTCACTGTTGTGGTTGTTGTTGCCATCGTCGTCGACGCAGTCTTGCATGTGCCCGAATCGAGCACGCATCAGGGAAAGCCGCTCGTAGTGCGAATCGCCCACCAGCGGCATAGCCCCGGTACTGCGTGTGCCGAGATAGCCGATGAGCTCGGCGCGCTGCAGATGGTGGTGGAGGATGCGTCCGTCGATGGCATCGCGGATCCCGCGGGCCACGAGCCGCCAGTCGAGAATGTAGTCAATCGGCACATGTTCGACAATCTCGAGGATGATCTCGGCGGGGAGTTGGGCGGGTGCGGTCGCGGTCGCGGTCGGCGGCACCGTTTGGCTCGAGTCGATGGAGCGGATCAGTGCGTCTACGTCATCCGAGTTGAAGCCTAGCTTGGCGTGTCGGGCGAGGTAGGGCGGGAGCGGGACATGGGTGTCGTCGTGAGTGTGGTCCTGCATGGTGGTGGTGGGGTCCGGGAGAGAGTGGGGATGTGGGGTTGAACCGTTCAGGGTTCCACCACCGACTTGCTGCTGATACGAAGTAGATATATATGCATCCTGCATCCTCAACACACACAGATAGATGGGGTCAACCAAAACAGGACCTGCCAATTATCCCACTTCACTACGTATGCTGTCAATCTCGTGAGGTGCTGCCATGATGCCGGTATCCGAAAGATTAGATGGGGGATTTGCTGGATTTCTACAGGCTGTAGCTGCTGTCACTGCCATCATCGATCCATGACGATGCTCAGGCTACGCGCCTGGTCCAGATGCTCTCTTGGGAATTTTACGCGGGAATGACTGAAGCCATCCTGGGCAATTAACCGTAAAGGGAGGGGGAGGGGGATTAAGTCGAACT
>Ga0182211_1000394_pt1 | contig 14073 bp, 5 predicted proteins | sample G5R1MG_20_FD_129660 | JGI IMG/M metagenome (GOLD analysis project Ga0182211, IMG submission 129660) | Switchgrass phyllosphere microbial communities from Michigan, USA - G5R2_MAIN_03OCT2016_LD1 MG | ecosystem: Host-associated > Plants > Phyllosphere > Phylloplane/Leaf | place: USA: Michigan... | reverse complement strand
TGCGTCGAGGATGCCGGGCAGGACGACGAGGTCGCCGACGCCGAAGATGCCCGAGGGGCGGATCGCGCAGGTCAGGAAGGGCGGGGCGGTGGAGGCGGGTGTGCGGCGGCGGTTCTGCGACAGCACGTATGTTTCTGCGAGGGCTTTTGTGCGCACGTAGACGTCGGGCTGCTGGGCGTCGAGGAGGACGGGCCAGGACTCGTCGGCGTGGATAAGGTCGGTGTAGGTGTCGCTGATGACGCTGGCGGAGCTGGTGTAGAGGAAGCACGTCGTGCCGGCGGCTTGGGCGATTTCGACCAGCGTCTTCGTGCCTGCTACGTTGACCTTGTACATGATGTGGCTGGGGGCGTCGAACTTGGGGCTGGCTGTGTGCAGCACCACGGTTGGCTTGACGGCTTGGAAGATGCTCCGCATTGCGTCGCCATCGGTGAGGTCTCCGACATGATACGTGATGCCGTCGAGGCGCTGCAGCGGGTGCCGGAGATCCAGGGAGTGGATATGTTGGCAGCCGCGCTGCAAGAAGAGGCGCAGGATCTGGCTGGCGAGCCCGCCGCTGCCGCCAGTTACGAGGATTGTGCTTTGGTGGAGGGGAGAGCGCTCTCCCTCGAATGATGGGGTTACTGTCATTGTCGAGGGGGAGGGGAGGACGGGAGGACGGGGAGTTCAAGTTATGTAGATACAGGGGAGATGACCGGTGCTGTGCTGTGCCTCCTTATTCCTACGCTGGGCCTAAACGACCTTCATAATTCTCTATACAACGGTGTAGCGGACAGATTACCCTGTCCTTGCTACCTGTTAGCACCTTCGATGTTAGTCAAAACGAGGCTGTTCACAGGTAGGTAGTTAGATCGCTGTATGAAGATAGGTGGTAGGCAATGGGGTTCTTTATACAAGACCACCACACCCCCTGTCTGTTCCTCGCTAGAGGCGCCAACCCACAGTAACTGGCAATATGCCGTCTGTACACTGTATGCATATCAAGGGCACGTAGGGTCTTTTTGAGGGCAGAAGATAAGATGGATTCACTATACAGTACAAGAGATGCTGCGACTCCCGACTGGGGAAAAATGGGGGCTTACCTGGCCTAGCATTGCATAAAGGTACATACCACTTACTTGGCTCGCCTCGCCTTTGTTCCAACTCAAGGCGCCCCCCAAAAAAGAGCCTTGCCCACAATACTACACCGCTCTATGCTACACCATCATCATACCCATCATCCTCAAAGCGACAATGTTATAGCATAAGCTCCAGGGGGTTCTCGATTGCTTTCTTAAGCTCCTTCATAAACTCGCCTCCGACGGCCCCGTCGACGACCTTGTGGTCAAAGCTACCGGTGATGACAATCTGGTCGTCCCACTCAACCGAAGGTGTGCCGTCTTCCGACTCGCCCGGAACGGCGACCTTTTTTGTAGTGCCGATCGCGACAATGCAGGCTTGCGGGGGGTTGATGACCGCAGTGAAGCGCTCGACGGCTGGGTTCATGCCCATGTTGGAAATGGTAATCGTTCCGCCCTGGTACTCGTCAGGCTTGAGTTTGCCGTCGCGGGCGCGCTTGCCGAGATCCTTGATCTGCGAGGAGATGGAGGCGAGGCCGAGGCCGTTGACATTCTTGACAATCGGAGTCATAAGGCCAACAGGCGTGGAGACGGCGACAGAGACATCGACGACGCTGTGTTGGCGAATGAAGATTTTGCCGGATTCCTCGCGCCACGAGGAGTTGGCAGCAGGAACTTTGCGGGCAGCAACGCCGAGGGCCTTGACTAGCAGGTCGTTGACGGAGAGCTTGTACTCGCCGTTGGCCGAAGCGTTGAGGGCTTCGCGCAGCTTGAGCAGCTTGGAGACAGAAATGCTCGAAGCGACGAAGTAGTGGGGGTTCTGCTGCATGCTCTGGGTAAGTCGACTAGCAATGACCTTGCGCATGCTCGTGGCCTCGACGTCCTCGTAGGCGGCACCGGTGGCGGCGGCACCCGCGCCAGGGGCAGCTCCGCCAGCGGGACGGTACTTTTCGATGTCATCCTTGGTGACCTGGCCACCCTTGCCGGTGCCCTTGACAGCTCCGATGGGGACGCCCTTTTCGAGGGCAAGCTTCTTCGCAGCGGGCGAGACGGCAGGCTGGCGCTCGAGAGCCGTCTGCAGGCGTTCGCCGGTAGAGTCGGACTCGGTGGCGACAGGCGGTGTCTTGTTGGCGGGAGGCGCCGTGTTGGAGCCGGTGTTGTTGGGGGGCTCGCTGGCCTCGGTGGCGTCGCCCTGCTTGGACGGGGCGGCGGGCTGTTTGTCGCCACCGGCGTCTTGGATGGAGAAGCCGTTGAAGGCGGAGACGTCCTCGCCCTCGTCGACGTAGACGGCGATGGGCTGGCGGGCGGGGGTGTCAGTGGCGGGGGCGCGGCAGCGATGGCCTCGGGGCGGGACTCACGCTTCCGACGGCAATGTCCTTGGCGCCGGCGTCGCGTAGGATGGCGGCGATGGTGCCCTCTTCCTGGAACTCAAAGTCCATCTGCGCCTTGTCCGTCTCGATCTCGACCAGGACGTCGCCGGGGCTGATGCTGTCGCCGACTTTCTTCTGCCAGGCGCCGATGTTGCCGGCCGTCATGGTGGGCGAAAGCGCGGGCATCGTGATGACGTGGTGCGGCGGGTACGATGCATAGTAGCGGGCGAGCGCCGAGAGGGCAGGCGTGCGGATGCGGGTGGCGGCGGTGGTGGGCAGAGAGGCTCGCAGGGCACAGGAGGCGCGCGAGGACCACTGGCCGGCGGCGCGGGCCAGCAGCGTCGACGTGGCCGGCATGGTGTCGGGCGAGAAAAGCTTTCCACGGGAGGAGGCGGCAATCGCGAGGCGGCAGGGCACGAGCTGGCGGCAAGGCGATGGGGCGCGAGGGCAGGGCAGAAGGCGGCGGAGGGCAGCAATGGGGCCGTCGTCACTCTTGTCGCTCAACAGAAAAGTTTGGCTTGGGCCGGGCAGCTATGGGAGCTTGCGGGAGGACCAGCGGCTGGGGTGTGGCTGAGGCCGTGGCTGAGGCCGTGGCTGAGGCCGTGGCTCGGGCATGTGGCGCAGGCCTGTGGCGGCCATCTCGCTGTGGCTGGTGCCGCCCTCGCCCACGGGTGGAGCCTGGGGGGCCACGACGTACGTACACCATCGCCGCAGATGCGAGTTGCTGCCGTGCGGTGCTCGACCGACGCCAGACGACCATTCCGATCCACAGCTCCTTGTCTCCGCTCTTCTCGCCCTCCATCCACCTCTCTGCCTGTCCTTTCCGTCGCCCGTGTCGCATTGCCATTGTGCCACCGTGGCCCATTGCCTGAGGCCTCCCTCTGCACGCGCTCCCTCCGCCATGCGTGCTGCCCACCCACATGCACCTCCCCTACCAGTCCTAGCCCGCGTCTCCATCCATCGCCAGTAGTCCACCTCCACTTCTACCACCATGGCCGACTCCGACGCCCCGCCTGCGCCACCCGACGACCAAGATCCATCCTCCACCTCCACCGCGCAAGAGGACCCCCCAGTGCACGAGGCCGACATCGACAGCCCTGAACACCCAGCACCTGGATCGGACGACGCCTCAGACCAGGCGCAGGACGATGCAGTCGCAAGCCTTCCCGCATCAGCCGAATCTCCGCGGCCACACCCGAAGGTAGCCACGCCGGCGCCTGCGACGCCCTCCACTCTCTACGTCCCGAATGGCTCCGAACCTGCGTCTAGGACGTCAGACCAGATCTTCGACCATCGCCCCCCTGTGGAAACTCGCTCCCGTACCGACTCGCAGTCCACCGCTGCCACGACTGCCACCACCGCCACAAAACCCTCGACTCGAAGCTCGCTGGTATTCGTCGTCACCGCCCTGGAGACCATCGCCGCTTCCAAGGATGCCCGCAAGATCAAGAAGCTGGGTGACGCCACCGCCACCGCTCTCGATGCCATCAGAGCCGAGGGTGATCCCGCACGCATCAGCCCGGAGCTTCTGTTCGAGCCGCTCCAGTTGGCTTCCGAGGCCCCCAACGTCCCCATCTCCATCACCGCCCTGGACTGCATTGGCAAGCTGATCAGCTACTCGTACTTTTCTGTTCCCGCCGACCCTAGCCCTGACCCCAACCCCGACGGCAATGTCGCACCGCCCCTCATCGAGCGGGCCATCGACACCATATGTGATTGCTTCCAGGGCGAAGCCACCCACCCGGACGTCCAACTACAAATCGTAAAGTCCCTGCTGGCTGCCATCTTGAACGACAAAATTGTCGTTCATGGAGCTGGCCTCCTGAAGGCGGTACGACTGACGTACAACATTTTCCTCCTCTCCAAATCGAGCGCCAATCAGCAGGTAGCCCAGGGCGCATTGACTCAGATGGTCGGCACCGTCTTTGAGAGAGTAAAGGCGAGGCTTGCCATCAAGGACGCCCGTTTGAACTTGTCGCGTACAGTAATCAACGACAAGGGTCATTCGGACGAGAGCATTGACGACCAAGATAGCAGTGTACACGGTGATGCATCTCAAGTCAATGGAGAGGACGGGGAGCACCGAAACGCTATGCACGAGTCTGAGGAGACAGAGCCCAGTGATCAGCCTGTTGCAGTGCACACAGGCCCTAAGATCACACTACAAAGCTTTGAGAATAACATGAGCTTTAACGATGATCGTATACACGACAATGCGCCCACATTGGTCACTCGCATCCAAGGCCGGCCTGCATCGAGAAACATCCCGGGTCAGGGTGCATCGCCGCTTGTCAACACAGAAGAAGAAGAGGAGGACGAGATCTTCGTCAAAGACGCCTACTTGGTCTTCAGAGCCATGTGCCGGCTGAGCACCAAAAGTTTATCTGTGGACCATGCCCAGGATGTGCGATCCCAAGGGATGCGATCGAAATTGCTCTCCCTGCACATGATCCACACGATACTCTTCAACAACATCGCCGTCTTTGTGTCGCCCTATGCCACCATTCGCAGTGGCAGTGGTGATGAACCCACTAGCTTCATACAGGCGGTCAAGCAGTACCTCTGCCTAAGCTTGAGTCGAAACGGAGCAAGTTCTGTCAAGCAAGTCTTTGAAGTCGCCTGCGAAATTTTCTGGCAGATGCTCAGGTACTTGCGTATATCCTTGAAAAAAGAGATAGAGGTCTTCTTGAAGGAGATATACCTGGCCACGCTCGACAAGAGAAATGCCCCTGCCTTCCAGAAGCAGTATGTGCTGACCATTTTTGGGCGCCTGGCTGCGGACCCCCGAGCCCTGGTCGAGGTATACCTCAACTATGACTGCGACCGTACCGCGCTTGACAACATGTTCCAACGCGTCGTGGAGCATTTGTCGAGAATATCAAGCAATCCCGTCACAATCACAGCAATGCAGCAGCAAGCCTACCAAGATCATCGCGAAAAGCAAGCTCGACAGATGGATTGGCAGATCCGTGGCGCCCTGCCTCCCTCGCTAACTACAGTCTCCGTGACTACCTCGCACGAAACAGACACGATGTATCCACAAGAGTATGCCATGAAGCAAGAGTCCCTTGAGGCTCTTGTTGAAATCCTTCGATCATTGGTTGATTGGGCCCAGCAGTCTCTTCCTGAAAGAGCCAAAGCGAATAGCGCCGCAGACTTGCGGCCATCCCTCGACGATCTCAGAGTATCCATTGATACCCGAACTCTCGCAGATACACCAAACTTGGGTGTGGACTCTGGGACCGTTACTCCGCTTGCCGATGACGACTATGGCCAGCTGGAGAAAGCAAAGCAAAGAAAGACTGCGTTAACGAATGCATTGCGACAGTTTAACTACAAGCCCAAAAAGGGATTAAAGCTGTTGATCTCAGAAGGGTTCATTCCTTCAAACTCTCCAAAAGACATCGCTCGCTTCTTCCTTGATAATGACAGATTGGATAAGGCTGCCTTAGGCGAGTATTTGGGCGAAGGTGATCCTGAAAACATTGCCATCATGCATGCTTTCGTAGATCTGATGGACTTTGCAAGAACACGCTTCACAGACGCTCTGCGCAGGTTCCTCCAGAGTTTCCGGCTTCCCGGTGAAGCGCAGAAGATTGATCGATTTATGCTGAAGTTTGCCGAGCGATACATTACAGGCAACCCCAACGCATTTGCCAATGCGGACACTGCCTATGTTCTATCCTATTCCGTCATCATGCTCAACGTGGACCAGCATAGCAAAAAGATGAAGGGTCCTCGCATGACACCGGAAGACTTCATCAAGAATAACCGCGGCATCAACGACAACGCGGATTTGCCTGAGGACTATCTCCGTGGCATATATGAGGAAATTTCTCGCAACGAGATTGTACTCAACACAGAGCGGGAGGCTGCTGCTGACAAGGGACTCATTGCCAGTCAACCTCCTACCGGCAGTCTGGCGAGTATTGGCCAGGTTCTTACGGGGAGCGCCCGCGATCTACAACGAGATGCGATTGTGCAAGCTTCGGAAGCCATGGCCAACAAGACTGAACAACTCTATAAACAGCTTCTACGCGCGCAACGGAGAAATATCGCCACCTTGCCAGTTTCAAAGTATATACCTGCACAATCGTCCAAGCATGTCGGGCCAATGTTCGAGGTTGCGTGGATGCCAATCCTCACAGCGCTTTCCGGTCAAGCTCAGGACCACAATATCGAAATTGTTCGTCTGTGCATCGAAGGCATCAAATTGTCGATACGGATATCCTGTTTATTTGATCTCGATAGCTCACGCCAAGCATTTGTCTCTTTCCTCGCCCGTTTTACTAATCTTTACAACCTAAGCGAGATGAAGGCAAGGAACATGGAGGCTTTGAAGACATTGATCGAGATTGCGCACACAGAAGGAAACCTGTTGCGAGAATCGTGGCGCGAGGTGCTGACATGCGTTTCTCAGCTCGATCGCTTCCAATTGATCTCCGCGGGCATTGATGAACGCGCGGTTCCAGACGTCCTCAAACCCAATACGGGTGCGCCCAAAACGGGAAAAACTCTCAGCGTTGCCAACAATCGCCGGAAACTTGCGTCACAAGGAAACAGTATGAACTTTCAAGCTGATGTTGCCGAGGAGAGTCGATCAACCGACATCGTCAGAGGAGTGGACCGCATCTTCACCAACAGCGCAAATCTGTCGGGAGAAGCCATTGTTGACTTTGTGAAAGCACTTGCACTTATCAGCTGGCAAGAGATTCAGTCGTCTGGTCAGAGTGAATCTCCGCGGACGTACAGTCTACAGAAGCTTGTTGAAATCAGTGGCTACAATATGACCCGTGTTCGCTTTGAATGGACAAATATCTGGCAGGTATTGGGTGCTCACTTCATCGAAGTCGGGTGTCATACCAACACGAATGTGGTCTACTTTGCCCTCAACTCTCTGCGGCAACTGTCCATGAAGTTCATGGAGATCGAGGAGCTTCCAGGTTTCAAGTTCCAAAAAGACTTCTTGAAGCCGTTCGAACACATCATCAACAATGCCAGCGTTGTATCTGTCAAGGATATGGTGTTGCGATGCTTGATTCAGATGATACAAGCTCGGGGCGAGAACATCCGATCAGGTTGGAAAACCATGTTCGGTGTCTTCACCGTGGCCGCCCGTGAATCTTATGGTAAGTCCCAATTGCAATCCGATGTCAAATTCATGGCTAACATAAATTCAGAGGGCATTGTCAACCTCGCCTTCGAAAACGTAACCCACGTGTACAATACACGATTTGGTGTAGTCATATCACAGGGTGCCTTTGCCGACCTCATTGTATGTCTTACTGAATTTTCGAAGAACTTCAAGTTTCAAAAAAAGTCGCTACAGGCGATTGAACTGCTCAAGTCATCGGTACCAAAAATGCTGAGGACGCCAGAGTGTTCACTATCTGCTCGTGCTGGGTACTTGAAAGACTCTGAGAAAGGGTTAGCGATTCCAAAGCAGCCTAGTCGCCAGACCCAAGAAGAGCAATTTTGGTTTCCGGTTCTATTCGCATTTCATGACGTTCTCATGACGGGCGAAGATCTAGAAGTCAGATCAAGGGCGTTGAGCTACCTGTTCGACACGCTCATTAGCTACGGTGGCAACTTCCCAAGAGAATTCTGGGACATGCTCTGGCGCCAATTGTTATACCCCATCTTCATGGTCCTCAAGTCAAAATCCGAAATGACAAAGGTTCTCAACCACGAAGAACTCTCCGTCTGGCTCTCAACCACCATGATCCAGGCGTTGCGTAACATGATCAAGCTATTCACACACTTTTTTGAGTCTCTCGAATATATGCTCGACCGATTTCTGGATCTCCTAGCGCTTTGCATATGTCAAGAGAATGACACGCTAGCACGAATCGGAAGCAATTGCTTGCAGCAGTTGATATTGCAGAATTTCCACAAGTTTCGGCCTGAACATTGGAGTCAAATCGTCAAGGCGTTTGTCGAGCTCTTTCAACGTACAGAAGCTTCCGCATTGTTCTCCGCAGCTACTAGTGTTTCTTCATCACAGCACGTGCCTATCAATGGCTCCAAAGATACGTCAGATGCCACAAATTCCGAGTCTGACACAACACCGCCAACCGAATTGTCACTTCAGACACCCTCAGACGAGTCAACATCCGTCGACAACGCCTTGGGAATCAACGGGCTCTCAAGCCCACGACGGCCAACCTTCATTACTTCAGAAGGGGCGAGCACCCCCGGTATCGACAACCGTATTCCGTCCGCGCTCCCCAAACGTCAAACGCAGGAGCTCGAAGATTACCGCGGAGAAGGCCAGGACTTACAAAAGCCCCCTGTCGTTGTGACCGCTGCCCGCCGTCGCTTCTTCAATCAAATCATCACAAAATGCGTGCTCCAGCTTCTCATGATCGAAACAGTGCAAGAGCTCTTCACCAACGAGGCAGTCTACGAGAAAATACCTTCAGGCGAGCTGCTCCGCCTGATGGCGGTCCTCAAAAAGTCTTATCACTTCGCTAAACGCTTCAATGCGGACCGCGATCTTAGATCCCAGCTTTTCCGCGAGGGTTTCATGAAGCAGCCGCCAAACTTATTGAAGCAAGAGTCAGGATCTGCATCAGTATATGTGAGTATCTTGTTTAGAATGTACCACGACACTTCTACCGACCGCGCTGCTTCGCGTTCCGACACGGAAGCTGCGCTCATCCCGCTTTGCGAAGACATTATCGCGTCGTACATTGAGCTCGATGAGGAGACGCAGCAACGCAACATTGTGACTTGGCGGCCTGTTGTTGTGACTGTGCTTGACGGCTATGCGGGATTCCCGGACACCGATTTTGATAAGAACGTGGGCATTTTCGCGCCCTTGGTCATTGGCCTATTGGGCACAGAGATGGCGCCTGATGTGCAGAGGAGCGTGCAGGCGCTCGTTATGCGCATCTTCGAATTGCGATTGGGCATCGAACCGGTACCGCTCATGATGCCGATGACAAGGAGTCCCAGAGGAAGCTTTGTGGGGAGCCCCATCATGCATCGGAGAGCTAGTCGATCAGGACGACAGTAATGATGGCCTTGGTCAATTGGATAAATTTTTCACCTTCTCCCTCCATCTCTCTCTCTCTCTCTCTCTCTCTCTCTCTCTCTATCCCCTCCATTTTTCTTCCAGCCCTATATTCCCCATCATTCCTCCGGCTCCTCCACTATTCTCGCATCAGCCCTTTGCAGCTTTGTCACATGGTGAAGAGTTAAAAAAGTCGTCTTGTATGTATATAGTAGTTACCCTATGCGCCTCACTTGAACTACCAATCTCCATCCTATAGAGGACACTCTTTCCCTCATTCTTTGGTAGCAAACAATGCACGCTTGTTCTACTAGAGATGTCACTCGATGGATTTTAATAAACGATTATTTTTATTCTTCGTGAACTGATTCCATACAAGGTAGCGTATTGTATGTAATGCTGCACCTTATACCTATCTACTCCCTTGGTGCTGCAAATAATATATGCCGCCACCTTTGTGTGTTTCGGGGGAGAGAGAAGGCTGGAGTCGCGACTACGCTGGATCACCGAACATGCTTAATCGTGCTTCATCAAATGAATAAACGCAACTGCTAACCATAACAACGCGTATTATATATGTGAATCCTATGTACTAACATCTAGCCCACCACCCATAGCCAAGGAGAAGAGAAAGGCTGTGTCAAGGTAAAAAACAACACAAAATAAAAGTGGGCGCGGAAGGAATCAAAACCCCACCCAGAAAGGGAGAAAAACGTGCTGTCATCTGTAGAAGCGGGTGGCATAGTCTATGTCAAAAGCATGGCATTTGTGCCATAGTACTGTTCTGTCTTCACCGACCTCCCCTCTCGGGGCGCTCAAAGAAAAAGAGAAAAAGATATGATTCCAAGACAGACACATACTTCAGGCCCAGAAGCCATTCTTGGTCCGTTTTCAACGTCACTCCACTCCAACGCTCTTTCAAATGCTTTTTTGCATACCTCTTCGTATTCGTAGACTTCGTTCCTGACACATGGTTTCAGACACGGACATTGAATACCCTCAAACAGTCATTGAGTTTCGAAACTAGTAGGCTAGGCTTCCTCAACGGCGTCTGGCTTCTGCGCTTCGGCATCTGCCATCTCAGCATCCTTTTCCTCACTAGCAGGCGGTGCGTTCTCCGCCTTCTTTGCCTCGGCTTCCCGCTTGGCGCGCTCAAGTTCGGCTTGCTTAGCAGCGAGTTCCTTTTGATGCTTCTCCATGACTGCTTGACGCTCAGCCTCAATCTTGTCGTTGTATCGTTGAACAATAGGACCAGAAATTGAGCGGATTTCCTCTTTCTTGGAAACGTATTGTGCTTTGGAAGCATCGTCGCCATCATCGTACAACCATTCCTGTCCCTGGATCAGTATAGTTCAAAAATCCGCAAACATCACGCTCCATACCTCGACCTGCTCGAGCTTTGCGTTGAGTTTTGATTTTTCCTCTTCGCTAGCAAATTCGGCGTACACATCGAGAATCTTGTCCTTGAGCTCATAAATCATGCTCTCGAGGTTGTTCTTCTCGTTCTCCGTGTCAGCAACGAGCTTGTCCTCCATTATCATGGAGTTCTCGCGCTCGGATGCAATCTGTTTGCTGGACTCGTCCAATGATGCGGTGCCTGCTGAAAGTGGCAGGTCGCCCTTCCTCTGCTGCTTCTTGACTTTGCGCATTTTCGGTGGCTCCTTAGGGGCATCCTTGTCAACGTCCATTGCCTGTGTATAATGTGTTAGTTCATCCGTTACTAAGGCAGAAGCAGGCAGACGCGCAAGTACAGCTTCATTAGACTTGTATCGTTTTGGCGCGGGCTCCGAAGGCGGACTGGGTCTGTCATTGCGCAAAATACTGGAAAAACGAGAATTACGTACGTCACCCTCTTTGTTCTCTTCTTGTGGAGGTTCAGGAATGGGCTCCTCAACTTCGGTTTCCTCCACGTAGTAACCAGACTCAACGTTGAGCACGCCGTGGATGTTGAGACGAGCCTTCAGCTTGCAAATCATGAAGTCACCCTTGGGGTCCTCCTTGACACCCTTCACCGAGAACCTGCCAATCCAGGGATCTGTCTTGCCTGGCAACTGCTCGGGCTTGGCGTACCTGGCCTCAAGGTCGAAGGGGTGTTTTCGGTAGAAGGTTAGGATCTTTGTGGAGGGCATGACATTGCCTTTGCTGAAGACAGTCAGGGTGGTGTCCTCATCGGGAATGTCCTCAGACTTTTCCCAAGTGAACTGGACGGGGTAGTTAACCATGTCGTGAATGGAGAAGTCACGAACACGGAAGACTGGAGAGAGGATGGCGCAGCTAAAAGCGCAGCCACGCGCGACGGCCTCATCTTGGTTAAGGGTAAAGGAGAGGGGTTTTCCGAAGTAATCTTGGATACGTGTTTTAATGGCAGGCACGCGGGTGCAGCCACCGACCATTTCGATAGCGTCAATGTCGGTAGGGGAGAGCTTGGCCTCTGCGAGGGCCTGTTCAATGGGGGCAGTGGCACGCTCGAGAAGCGGGGCCATGAGCTCCTCGAGCTCCTCGCGCTTTAGCATTCCGCGCACATCAACATCGTTCATAATGGACTCGACGTTGATGGGTGCAGCGTTGTTGGCAGAGAGCACCTTCTTCAGTTTCTCGACACCGGCGGCCAGACGGAAGCGGGCCTTACCGTTCTCCAGGACGTTGATCTTGTACTTTTCCTGAAACTCTTTGGCAAAGTGCTCGACGAGGACCTTGTCGATGTAGCGGCCACCAAAGTGGCGGTCCCATGCGCTCGCCTTGACGGCAAGCTCGCCCTTCTTAAACTCGACTACAGTAGCGGTGTAGTTGCTGTGGCCGATGTTGACAAAGACAACGCGCCTGGGCTTCTCCTCGGGCGCAGGGAGGTCGACCTTGGGGATGCCGTAGCCGAGGGCGACGGCGGTGTTGTCGTTGATGAGCCTCAGGCACTTGAGACCGGCGATGTCGGCGGCGTCAAGAATGGCGCGGCGCTGGGCATCTGTGTACCAAACGGGGCAGCTGAGGACGACGTCAGAGACGGGTAGCTTGAGTTCGGCCGAGGCGGTGGCCTTCATGCGAGTAAGGAACATGGCGGTGATTTGGGTGGCGGTGAAGGTCTCCTTGTTGCCCAGGTATGTGACCTCGGCGCCGACCTGGCCGTTGAGGTCTAAGAGCGGCGCCGAGACGAAGTCCTGTTCGATCTGAACATCCGGGTCATTGAGCGAGCGGCCGGCGAGGCGGACGAAGGAGGAGACGGTATTTTTGAGGTTGGAGATTTCCTGGTTCTTGGCGGCCTCACCAATGTATCTGCTCTTGGGGCCGAAGCCGACGAGTGACCTGCGGGGCGGGGGTTAGCTGAGCTTGGTGTAGGGGCCGGTGACGGCGAGAGGGCGGGCGTACGGTGTGGCGCGGTTGGAGACTTCGTTTGCGATCTGGGCCGGCGTGTCAGCATGTGCATGTGCGTAGTGTTCTCGGGCAGGGCGGCACGTACGACATCGACGCCGCGGTTGCGCGCCACGGCAATGACGCTGTTGAGCGTGCCCAGGTCAATGCCCACGACAGACATGGCGGCGGTGGGGGAGGCGGCGTATCGTGGCGGGAGGGCGGGGTATGTTGCCGTTGTCCTATGAGTTGTGTGGTGTGGTGGTGTGTTGGGTATGTTATGGGACGGCGAAGTCGGCGGCCGGAGGGGAATTCAATAGTCAATAGAACGGGCCGTCGACTTTTGCTTTTGCTGCTGGCTTTTGCGGCGACCGAAGGGCACAGAAGTTTCTCGACGAGCCCGTCCTCGTCGGTTCTAGCGCGGGGCTACTGGGGGCGTCACGGGCTTGGCAGGCACCCTGCACGTGACGTAGCCCCAACACCACCCCACCAGTCAACGCCTGCCCGCCGCCGGCTGCCCAGCATGGCCGACATCCCCCCCTACCCGCTCTACCACCACACCTACCGCCTCTACCGCCTCTCACCCCTGCACCACCCCGCCGGTCCGCTGCTGGCCGACCGCGGGCTGCGCCAACACGCCGCGCGCCTCCGCGACCAGCTCCAGGGCGACCATGTGCGCGGCGTGCACGTCGACGTGGCCCGCGCCGCCGACACCGCTCGCCTAGGCCCCCTCTCCGCCTGCGCGTGGGAAATCCTGGGCGACGAGGACGCCTGGATCGATCGCCACCGCCGCTCCGTCGACCCCGATGCCTCGCAGCTGTCGTCGGAGCCCGCCACGGCCCGCGCCTGCGGCATCCACGTGACCCTCGACTACGAGAAACAGTCGTACAATGCCCTTCTGCTGCGCGAGCCCGGCCCGCCCACGCCGGCGCAGGCCTTCACCGCGCTCCCCCTGCTACTAGTGAGGATGCCAGGCCCAATTCGCGACATCTTCCTCGACTACCTGCGCACCGCCTTTGACGCCCACATCGCCCCGCTGAAGCTGCCTTCGTCTTTCCTCACTTCCAGTCTGGAAACATACCTGAGGCGCCTATCCTCACCCTCTTCCACCCAGACCATCGCCGACATCATCCGCTCGCTGCAGGTTCAGCTCGCATTCCCCAACACCACCACGCTGCTCAAACACTTGGACATATCCATCGCTGGTCCCCATGTCGCCGGCTTTGTAAGGCACGGCACACTGATGCACAAGACCCATGACCAGCCCTTCACAGCTGCCTTGTCAAGCTAC
>Ga0182211_1000393_pt1 | contig 14076 bp, 5 predicted proteins | sample G5R1MG_20_FD_129660 | JGI IMG/M metagenome (GOLD analysis project Ga0182211, IMG submission 129660) | Switchgrass phyllosphere microbial communities from Michigan, USA - G5R2_MAIN_03OCT2016_LD1 MG | ecosystem: Host-associated > Plants > Phyllosphere > Phylloplane/Leaf | place: USA: Michigan... | reverse complement strand
GTGGCAGGACGTCAAGCACCTGAAAGGTGTCATTGGATTCGTCGGACGTCCTTTGCCATATAGAATTTTCTTTGTGTGGATACACTTTTTGATTATCTATGCAAACATCCAATTTATAGGCGCTGCGTATGGCATAGTCTGCGTAGCAACAGGTCTATCACATCCCAGCGAATGTCCTGCTGCGTTCGGAGATTTGAGACGCCTTTATAGCGTGAGAGAGACTTGGTCGTGAGTTCAGACAAGCGTGTAGACAGCAGCGTAAAGGTGACTGTGGCTGACAATTTAAACAGGACGGTGTGGCATCAACAATGTCGCCGTATATTTCTAGCACCGGGTATCTGGCTAGCGCGTGATGTCTTTCGATTACGGCAAGATTCGTTTGCATTCAGGCATCTGCTGCTTGTCGTTGCGTTTGCTCTCTCAGGAATAGTGCATGGTGGAGCATCGATGTTAGTTCATCATTCATTCGAAGATGATGCCGTTATCGCATTTTTCCTGTTACAAATTCCGGCTATCATGCTGGAAGGATATGCCATTGAAACTGGGAAGCGCCTAGGCCTGAGAGACTCGCTACTTTGGAGACTGACGGGACTTGCATGGACTGTATGTGTGCTTGGTATAACTGGTGAGAAGTGGGTAGACAAACTGGTATCGCATGGACTATGGATTCATGTTCGGGAGGTGGATTGGTTCGGCCTTGCACCGAAAATTTGAGGCCTTGTAAAACGGCATGTTGCTATGGACCTTGAATGAATTGTTCCAAGGTCTCAAAGGCAGGTAGACAATAATCATATAAGTCGGAATCGATGCGTGCTTCTCCACCCTTTATTTAATAGGCTGGTGACTTCTCCATTCATGAAGCCATGTGCATATCCCTCACCAATCATTTGGTAGGAATTTTGGTCGACTTCTCGAAGCACAAGTGGAATATTACAACCGAACACGATAGCAAGAGTGTCACCTTCTCGCGCACGGCAAGGCGCCATGCCAACAATGCCTTCGCTGGTGACCATTAAACGCCGAGCCTTCTTACGAACTGTATCGTGAAATCGCGACAAGAAGCCATCGGGGATTTCAGGTCCAAAATCATTCTGAGACCTTAGGGCGCGGCGCAGCGTCGGTCTGCATGCGCGAGTTTCTATGGGTAAGTCGGTGATTAATTCGGTCAAAGTGCGGTTGCCAAATCTAAGACTCTTATTTTGTTGGAACCATGTCGAAAAACTCCAATCCACGGGCTCCTCTAATAAGCAGCTTTGGCATAGACGTATGAAGTCGTTAACGTAGTGTTTCGGGGCGTGGAAGGAGAGGTACTTGTCCTGGCGATCCAGTACAAGGGAGCGAGCAATATGCATCATCCAGTCTGTAGCTAGCATATCTATTCCTGGCATGGGATGTTGATACTCACTTGATTGTAATGTTGAGTGACCTTCTCTGGCGCAAATGTAACTCTGGCACCGAAGTTCCCTTTCATCCAACCCACCTAGTCCATGTATCTTATCCAGTACAACTCCGTCGCAATGGAGCTCTCGCAGATTTTCAGAAAATGTTACGTTGGCTTTCTCGCTCATTTGACCAGGTGCATTGTATATTGCACTCCAGGTAGTCGACTTTAGAGGCCTGAAGTTCCCAACGTGCTTGCAGGCAGTTTGACTGACCATCAATGGCACAGGCGATGCAAAGTCAATGGTTGATCGCCAGTCAGGTACCCAATGCGGAACTGAATTATCATTTCCGAGATCAGTGGGCCCAGAGAACCGGTTGAACAAATGTACGAAGCAGATTATGTCCAGGTTACCGTATTCATTCCAAAACGAGCGTACGAGCTTGGAAAACAGCAATTCAGTGCTGGTGCCATACTCAGGGTTCCCAATAAGCCTTCGGTCACGCGCGGTAATAAGACCAAGAACAGAGAATATCCGATCTCTGCTATCGGTCGCGGAATGATTACCCAGGTAAGCCATCATGGAGACTAAGCTGATATCCCGAGAGTCCGGTTTCTTATACCATTGATGGATCCTCCTACGGTTAAAGGCTCCATCAAAAGCTATGCGTGGCACCACCTCATGCTTAAAGTCATCGCTGGTTGTGCTACAGAGAAAAATGCTGTAGACTGCGCTTTTGAACTTGCCGCGACTGATGCTTTTCGAGCCACAGTAAATCTTTGCCTCTCTAGGAAGAACAAACTCCTGCAACGTCCAGGCCTTGTGTAAGTATTGTCAGTAGATGTTCTTTGAAGTGGATACGCTAATGAACGCACCCGAGTCCACCAGGGTCTGAAGAACAATCTGCTTACTGCCGCACAGTTTGTAGCGAACTCAGGGTCTTCAAGGTTTTGCCGCATTGCATTATCATCCCCATTGAAGACCACTTGAATATCAGCAAGGCGATGCAGGAATTCAACTGCTCCAGTACAATCACTGCCTGTTTCCTTCTCTTGACCCAACCAGATTATAGCTCTTTTTGCTTTCTTGTAAATATCTGCCATAATCGTAATTTGCTTCTCGCGTTCTTGCTTGTCTTCTAAATTGATGCATAAGGAGTCGATCCACCACCAACCTCTGCTTTTGAAATCTTCGTGCTTTGCCACCATGTTCAAAAAGGGTAATAGGCTGTTTAATATAGGTAAAGAGCCACCGTTCAGCTGAATGGTTGCATGGGAATAAGTCTTCGTGCCCCACACATAACTGACTGTATAGAAAGGAGGTGCTTTTGCAAGTTGGAAGGTATGTAGTATCCCTGAACGTTTGATATTAGCATATGGTCCTCACACTATAGGTACGGTGACCTCATACCAGTGAAGACGCCTTCCTCTGATTGTGAGAAGCGAAGCAAGCGGATGGAGCCTTCATCAATAGACTCAGAATACACCGAACCAACCCCGTCAATTGATGAAGGAGCTCCGGTCACGGAGAAGATAGGTATGTGCTTGCATCCATATGAATAACTGGTTCCTCGGGTGCCTCAACGCTAGTGTTAGCTTTACCTCTTACAAGGCGTATGACATGAACCTGTCAAGTGCAGGGGCATTGCATTACGTCTGAATACGCTTCCACAGGAAGCATCGGCCCAGCTAGATGAGCTGGATCCATACTTGTTGGCCTTAGGAAAGGCAGATAGCAACTTCCATGCTCGAAGACGACGCTGCCGCTGGGCCCTTAGTTGGTCGGAGACGTGACCGAAAATTGCCCCGCTTCTGCAATTAGAACAAGTTCGATTTACAACAAGTTGTAGCATTTCAAAGCAGATGACTCAACAAGTAATAATAATATAAATCTATGAGGAGGATTGGCACGGTCATTGTCTTATGTAGGGTACATCGATGATGGGAAGTTCTAGCGTTCGTCACGTGCTACAATGCCACTTCTGCCGAAGCCCGCTCGTCCAATCACTGCCCAGCTTCGAAGATATTTGCAACATTCACAGGCGCTGACGGGACGGCGCCTGGCCAACATAATCTTGGGAAATGCGTCCATAATATATAGCATTACGAATGCACGCACATAACGGTCGATAGGATGGTAATTGCAGGTAGGAGGAACTTGCACTGAAGAATGCAGCGGCGCGTAATTGAGTATGGAAAAGAGAGGCTTGGCCAGTACTTTGCCCACTGTCTCCAAGGATTTTAACTCAAGGTGGGGTCCCCTGGAAGGAGCAGATAAAGAACCGACCGTAGATTAGGTCAGGGGTTGTACGCCCCGAAAACAAATTTTTACGTATCGGTTGATAGCTGTTTCGTGGGGTCTAGTGGGGGCAGTTCAAGACATAGGTGTAACGAGATGAATACCATGCTTGTCAGGAGGAATAAACGATTTGTTGAATATATTTTGATAGATACAATGACACGTGCAGCGGATGTGGAGAAGACATGCGTCACGGTCCTAGTTAAAACCGAGCAAATTGTAATTCGAAAGACCATGCCATCATCGTAACGCTTCAGTGAACCCTTCAATACTGTTGAACTCGATGCGATCTAGTCACGCCACTCCCGGCGTTCGGAAGAACCTAATCTTATTGAACGCCTTGAGCACATCCTCGCTGTTTATATCGCCGCCTTCCTCAAGTTCGAGGCCAACAATCTTCGCTAGCGCCTCAGTAAGCTCCGTATTTTGCCTTTGCAGCGATATCACTTTTTGCTGAATTCGCACAATATCGCAATTGTGGTCATCTGCATTTTCTTCCTCATGAACACTGTCTACTGATGAATCATGAACAGGCTCTGGTGTTTGCGCGGGCGTCAGCGGCGCGCCTGCCACGACGTCTGGGTATTTCTTCTCCTGCTCACCACTGGGCAGCGTTTTCCTTTTGATTTGTTGTAAGTCACGCAATTTTCGAGCTCGTGTCTGCTCTTCTCGAGATGCAAGGGGGTGGTCGACGACTGGAACGTGTTCGGGTGATTGGGGAGGTCTCCTAGGATTACGCGACGACTTGGCCACTGGTTCTGATGCCGATGACCCTGGGGTTCCGAATTCTGAGATGATGTTTTCAACGTCTGGACTTGCGAGAGGATTAATAATCTCCTCTGTGAAGTCTCCCATGATCGAGATATGTCTTGAATCGCGCTCCCTCTTCGACTGTGAGAGTGGTGGTACGAGGGACTGATTACCGAGTGTGGCTTCTGTAGGTATTACAATTTTGAGGTGCCTAGCACCACCGGTAGTCGTCATCTCGCGTGCACAAGCTGGAATAGGGATCTGTTTGCGTATCATCTGTGGGGAGCCTTCCACAGAACCAACACGGGTTGCGAGGCTTTTCCGCTGCTTGACTTTGAATAAGCGAATACCAGTTTTCTTGCGCTGTCGGCTAACTGGCTGAGGATCTAGTGACGGTCCAGTGTTTCTGAGGTAATCATGGAGGTTGCTCAAATCCAACTGGTAGTAGTTTGGATCGTTACAATCACGGTGGAACTTTGCTGTCAGTGCATCATGATTAAGAATTGGTGGCGCCTGCTTTCCCACTGTGGCTGAACCGGCAAGATCGGCTTGCCCCACGTCGATACGTTTCGTAGTCTGCTTCTTCTGGTCGCAGAGAGCGCTATCTGCCTGGTCATATGGGGAGTATTGCCCTTCCGCGGCAAAGGCAAACTCGCTATCTACAGACACAGTAGAGTCGACCTGGATTGAGAAACAAGGGTAGGTGAGACGGTTCGGACTACGATCTGGAACAGCAGGTGGTGGTACATTCGCAAAGTCGAGCTCATCGATCAGATAGGTTGCGGCGGGCTCCTGCAACGGACTCTGGAAACCGGGATTAGACGGAGCCAGAGATGTTTCTAACGGGCGAGTAGAGCAGGTATCAGGTAAGTGAATGGGCGAAGATACTGGCCCCCCCGTCTGGCTATCGAAATACCGTTGAATCACTCCAAAAGTACCCATCTCTTCGTCGTCACCAATTTCCACCGGTGGTAAGAGGTTGATGGCGTTGTGGTCATCCATTCCCGGGCGATTGTCCGAGACCCAAGGTTCAGGTGACGTGTGACGAGAAACATTGATGGACTTGGGGCTACTAATCTTGAAAGGCGTCTGGCGTCGTTGTCGCTTCTTCTCTTGTGGATATAGGGTATTACTTGTACTCCGGGTGTTTGTCCTATGGTCCTGCTGTTTTGAAGGATTGGCAGGGTGTGGTTGATTTGTCACGGTTCTGTCTAGGGGAGCAGAAGATGAGTGACGTGGGGTTGCCGGTGGGCTACAAAGGTCTGGTGTTGTCGAAGCCATCATTTCCTTGAAACTAAGCTCAACCGGGGCGCCACGGTTGATGGAAACCCTATTATCATCCAATCGGTAGTCCGAAGACGGGCGGTAAAAACACGGACTTGCCCGCGTATGACGACCATCGCTTGACGTCGTATGATAAGAGGATCGCGGACGGGAGTAATTCTCACTGGAAGAAGACATTGAAGGCCGATAAACCTCAACATTCCTGGGAGATTGCATCTCAAAATCTCGGGGCGTGTGATTGACGAAGGTACCTCTGCGTCTTTGCTGACATCCAAACTCATCTATGTGCTGAAGAGGCGTTGACACCTCTGGCCCAAATAGATCAATGTCTGCTGTGGTAGGTGGAGTGCTGTTTTCGTCTTGCGTCGAGACCGTAGAAATGCGATTGTGAGACTCTAACGTCTCGCTTGTGTTCCTCTTATGCGAAGCCTCCAGACTCCCAGCGTATTCGAGCGCGGAAATTCCAGGGTGGCCAAACATTGGGAATGAATTTAAGAGGTTATCCGTGGAGTCGGAGGGGCTCATCTCTGCGATCGGCTGATGGGCAGCCTTAAAGAAAACGCCAAACTGCGAGTATGCCCCCTGACCCCTCCCGATCTGAAGCCACAACGCAAGCTGTGAGTATCGTTTCGGAACACCTAACAGGGAATGTTGCCTGAGAACGTGGCACAACCAGAAAATTGGTGCCTCAGCAGACGCAATGGTGTTGTATTTCACGAGGACGGCTGAGTTTTGGCTGTAACGTTAGCCAGGGACAGCGGCGATTGGCAGCTTTTGTGCGTCAACTTCCTTGCAAGGAAGACACTCCTTGGTTTTTGAAGGGAGGTGTTTCATGCGGTGTGTCCTGTAGTGGACCCAAGCGTACTATGTATGAACAACCCTCACGGAGATGCTATGTGACACTGCAGCGCATTAACAACGATTCGACGAACGACCTTCAGGTGGACCCTGACGTTTGGTGGCCTTGATAGTTGATTCTTGGTCAAAGAAACAAGAGAACGATAGAGACATTGAAGCGCCTGACTACTCTGTGGCAACTTGCCTACGCTGCCGGCGTTATTAAATCGATGAGGCGCGGTTAAGTGCACTTGGAACCCGATGGCCAACGCGCTGGCAGAATAGCAAAGATTAGCGCCCAGACATGTCGTACAAGACGTGCAAGGAGGATTGACGCTCGGGTGGGACGAAAAACGAATGTTGTGCGACCTGCTCCTTCTCCCAGGACCGCGAGGGAGGGTGACTCCACTGGTTCTCTTTGATCAGAATTTACACGTAAGTGCTTGATCCTCCTATCTATTCAAGTAAGTACAGCACATCAGGGACATCGAGGAAGCGGGGTGTTGATGTAGTGTAGCGGGATGTTCAGTGTCTTTATTGTGTAACGATGCCGTGTAGAGCAACACGTAAGATGCGCAGGTGAACCATGATGTAAGTGATCCGTTACGAATGAGCGAATACGCCGAAGCGGTGAGAACGATCATCGTTATATTGCAAGCTTGGACAAGGGAAACTTCTTATGTATGCTTACGTGTGTTATTACGAGGAGTACATACATTAGGGGAGGTTGAGGCCATGGTTCGAATCATAGCGCGCCGCCGTTTACCTAGCGGCTGATCTTTGCCTGTTAGGCATTCACCACAAGATCGTCTTACGGCCAATGTTAACGCCTCGAACCCGTAATGCCGCCGAGCAAACGTGTTCCCGATACCAACTGCAAAAAAATGCTAACATGCACCCTTATGCCAGCACGGTATAGGAGACCGATATTAACTTGAATCTTGGCTGCGCCGACTGACTTCATCCAGTCCTAGGCTTCTTCTTCATAAATGGATTTGGTGGTTCACGTGGTCGCCTGCGGATTTTGGGTTTTGTCATTACTCCGATCACATCGCTTGGCTTAGGATCTGTGGCTGTTGGAGCAGCGGTCCCGTTGGATCCCTTGCTTATATCGCGTGACACGTCGGTAATCGCTGCTGGTGTCGAACGACCACTACCACCGTTGAGAGTGTTGGACGCGGAGTTTGACGTTATGTCGTCCATCTCGGCATCACTGCTCTCCTTGGACTCGACTCTATTACTGTCTTGCTCGAACTTGCGCTTGCGATGATGGACTAGTGTTTGTTCGTCCCAGACCTCTTGCTTGATTGCTGTTGCGGTTTCCCTTTTGCTGTCTTGATCAAGTGCCTGCTTGGCAGGATCTGACGATCCATTCGACTGGCCGCTTTCCGTCCGAACCACTAGCTCATGCTCCGGGGGTGTAGCCGGCTTGTGTGGTGGTACCCAGCCTCCCTGTGGCGCCGGGAAGTCGCTCGAATGCTGATTCAGCATTCTTTGCAGATCACCCTCAGTGTAACGTTTCCTATCTTTGGCATCCATAACCAGCTTCTTCCAGAACTCGCCACGAACAAGTGACTGCGAGTTACCAAGAACCCAAAGTGAGGATTTGGCACGCGTAAGACCAACATTCATGCGACGAATGTCTTGTAAGAAACCAATACCACCTGCAGGCGAAGCCCGCACACAAGAGAAAATAATAACTTCGCTCTCACGTCCCTGAAAGGCATCAGTAGTGTTGAAGTCAATCTCCTCAAGAATAGAGGCCCCGTATCTGTTTGTAAAGCGTGCCTGTAGCTCTCGTAGTTGACTCTTGTAGGGTGTGATTATGCCTACTTTACCCTTAAAATCGAAGTCGGGGTAGTCAGACGTGAGCCGCTTATACAATTGCATGGCAATGTTGATTTCTGCGATATTGATGAGCGAATGGCCAGTAGCCGCAGCTTGATGTTGGCCCTGGACATCGAAAAAGCGGTAAGGACCTAGCAGCATGCTCTTGTGCCATGGCTTCTGACGTAGACCCGCCATGTCACCGCCATCCAACAGTCTCCCATCGTAAAAGGTCTGACTCGGAAACAGACTGATCTCCGGATGCATACGATATTGCGTGTCCAGAAGGTGAACGTCGTCAGGATGGTTCTTTTGCATGCGTACGAACAAACTTTGCTCGTATTGAAAACGCGCTGCTTGCTTCGAAAAGACGGTAGGTGGAAGCTGTTTGGGATCTCCGACGAGAATGCACTTTGCACATCCATACTTGAGGGGAATGAGTGCGCTCATCTCAACGCACTGAGCAGCTTCATCGACAATGACGGTCTCGAATTCGATGCTCAGTCCCTGAAACATCTCGTGTCCAGATCCGCTAAGCGTTGCACATACAACGTGCGCATCATCCAAGACGGCGTTTTGCGCACGTTTCCGATTCATATCTGCATTACGGCTTGCGAGTTTCTCGTCGTCTTTCAAGTTATCAATCTTGGTTCCAAGTGCTGCCTTTTGCCGTCTCAAAGCATGTATATCTTCGTCAAGCTTTGCTGCAGCCTCGCCCTTGACATCTCCTGTATCTCTTTGTACATATGCCTGCTTCAGCTGGTCGGAGATTTGCTTGTGGTCTTGGAATATTTTCCTTTTGGCATCTGCATCGTTGCTGTTTGATGAGTCGAGACCAAGCTTCTTGTTAACAAGCTCTTCTAATGTCACGTCCTGGACATTGGCCTTAATGGCATCACTGCGACCCAAACGCACGATATTGATTTTGTGCTTTTCGCCATTCAGTGTTGTAATGCCATCCTTAAACCGCATGACAAGCTCGTCCACTGCAGCGTTACTGGGAGCGCAGACTAAGAGCTTCTTTGCTGCTGCCTTTGAACCTTGCTGCCCTGGAACAGCGATTGTTGTACCACGACTGCGCATACTCTCGGTAAGTACTGCTCCTACGATGGCCGTGATCGTCTTGGTCTTTCCGGAACCAGGTGGTCTATGGCAACATTAGTTTTCCAGTCAGCAGCACTAGATCGTAGACATGCTGACATACCCTTGAATCAAAGTGAAGGCGTCGTTGTCGATTGCTGACTTAATGGCCTTTGCTTGTGCGGTGTTTACATTGTAAGTGCAGATGAGCGGCTGAATCTGACTGTTTTTGTAGTCCAGAAGTGGAGAGGGCTTCGCATGTATGATCTCGTCGCACAGATCATAATACTGGAGACCCTTTAGCGCGCCATACTCGCGCTCGAGAGGGGTGATGGATTGTAGCTTGGTTCCAAGAAGCGTGTTGTTTGGCTGCAAGGCTGTTGAAAGAGGGTTTCCGGGTACGACGCGGTATGAGACCTCAATGTGTTGCTGTTTCCTCTTCACCTTGAACACCCGTGCAAGACAAGTTGGTTCATCGGCAGAAGGGGACTTTGACTGAGACAGAAGAATAATATCGCCTTCGGAAATAACCACTTCCCTGTTCTCAGCGTGTGTCATTGTACTTCCTACTTCCTGAAAAGCATCAACGCTAGCTCGAGACGTAATGCGGATATCGTACGGCTTTGCTTGGTTCTCTTCACGAGCTTTAACAAAGCCTTGCCATGCCTCGAGAGTCAACAGAGGCTCAAAGGTAGACTGGTATTCATTTGGGGTGCGAAAAGTGCTAAGAACCTTTGAGTACATATCCGGCCGTGAGTTTGGCGGGAAGTCGCCTTCATGGAAGTAGTTCCATCCAAGTATAGTCCTGTGCAAGGCTCCAAGATCGGGTGCCAGACGAGCTCGCATATCTTTGATCGACCGTTGAACTCGTTTCTTCTTGACAGGCATCTGAACTTTGATCTCGTTCACGATATTGGTTTTCGGTCCCATCTTTATCTTCGTCTTTTTGATACCAAAAAGATCCTCGTCGATGTCACCATCACTGTCATCTGACTCGTCAGATGAATGCATCAAGCCCTCTCCCTTCGCTGCTGAGTCTTTTCCTAGTACGCCCAGGCCCTCGAGACCGGAACCTGCTTCAGCAATGTGTGTTGAAATGCCCCTTGCTGCCTTTGCCTTTGCAATTGCGGCCTCTTTCTCTTTCGTCCTTTGTTGCAGCTCGGCCTGCCGCTTTCGCCTGAATTCTTCTGTGGAAGCATTCTTCTGATGGTCGATAACTTTTTGCTTTGCGGCTTTGCTCTCTGAAGCTTGAATTTGCTCGCGCTTCGCTTGGAACGCGCTGGAACCGGAGGTCAAGCTGGCCAATAGCTTTGCCTTTCCTTCTGAAGTTGACGCTATCGCGCCGGTAGACATCCATTTACTTATTGAGGCCTGCTTGGGTTTGACCGGCTCATCCTCCTTAACTAACGAACGTCCGAGGTGGACTTCGAGGGCCTGTTGAAGCGTGGCTTGTTGTGTGGTGCTAAGCTTGGCGCGAACTTCGCCGGACAGAATCTTTTCCATGTATGATAACGTGTTCGCATCGACTTCGATGGAGACCTCGTGGAGCCTCTTCAGTAGCTTGCTTATTAAAGTTGTGGACTTGCTTGACAAAAACTCATCGCGAAGGCGTAGCCACTTCACCAGGCCATCCATGGCATTGGCGGGTAGGGCCAGAAGCTCTTTGAGCAATGCAGTCTTCGAACTACTCTCTTCGTCCTCTGCAGAAGACCCCTTCAGGGCCGTTGCGAATATGCTGCATTGATCGAACAACTCGTCAGCAAATTCCATCGTGTTCCTGCAGAAATCCATCATCATAGTCTTCTCATAAAACCCCAGATTACTCCAGGCCTCTGTTGTGGCAAAGATCATCGTTAGTGAGTCCCACAGATTCTTCCAAAGATTCATCGTTACTCCAGTGTCTTCAGAGTCCAAGTTCCGACCTCGGAGGATACCGTCTTGTGAGTTACACATCACCTCAATAATGTCTTTGCACGTCATGATCATACTCGGTGCTGGAGCGAAAGCCTTCTTGTGTCTGACTTGTCGAATTGAATCTGATATACCTTGAGTGACGTTCTTATAGTGGACTCTCAAAATATGTTGGAGTGCGTCACTGCGAACTTCTTCCGAACTGATGACTTTCAAGAGCTCTATAGCAGAATTCCTTGTACCCTCCGTGGAGGAAAACAACAACGAGACGATAGCACTGGCCGCTGACTGTTTCTTAAACAGATTTTGGAGCTGTGTCGGATCAAACTCGGAAAGACGATCAACTACATCGGTAATCGACTGAGAGAGCAACTTGAAGCGATCATTGAAATGCCGCACTGTTATTGGCACCTGAACGACCCCGGGTTTCATCTGGAGGGGCTCCAGGCCAATCAAACTCCGGCCAGCAATCAATAGATGGGTGGCTAATTCTAAACTCTGTGAGTCTATTGCTCTCAACACTACCCTCCATATTGGGCTGGATGGCGGTGTCTCAGTAGGCGATGGTTGCTTAGCAGATATGAGCTGCCGCTCCACAATAAGTGATTGTGCCTCGAGTTGGAATGCGTGCTGAATGACGGACAGTGCTAGCTGTATTTCTTCTTGATGCTCTTTTTCGTTCTTGAAGCGCTTTAAGCTTGATACTAGAACTTCTATGTGTCTAGAAAGCATCTCTAGCATGCCATTGACTGTGGGCTGTCCCACAAACTTGTCAATGGTTCTTCCTTCTCCCATTCTGCGGAATGCATAATCAAGAACCTTAAGCCCCTCTCGAAGGCAAAATGCTCGAGCAGATTGCGAGTATTTGTCGGACTGAAAACGTTCGAATAGTGCGTGTCCAAACGGACGAATGGCCGGGCCGAGATGCGATTCTTTGATTGAAGCCAGGAAAGGCCGTCTCCAACTGTATGCTACGTGCAAGTTCTGCACACTTTGCACATCGTTCTCATCAGTTACGATAAGTAGTTGGTTCAAGATAGGACTGTTGAATATCTGCTCCACAACTGTAGCGATTGACGGAGTAACAGCATTCATACCGTCCCAGTAGTCGACCGGGGAGTTCTCAAGAAGCTGCCTCATGGTTGCAATTAGATCTAAGAATCCTTCGGACTTCAGGGAGAGATGATCGAGCATCAAGCGGTAGAAGTCACCGTCCAAGCCTCGTATACAGTCGGTGATGAGATTGTGGTCCATCTTGCTAGTGATGAGTCGCGTGCCGCTCCAGAAAAGGGGCACTAAAGACAAGTCGAGATTATTCATCTGTACCTGCATCATAACACTTACAAGATGATCTCGCACGGCCCAATCAAATTCGGACTTCAGGATGTTTCGCTTGAAAGTAGACCACGATTCAGTGGCCCACTTGTAGCGTCTCGCATTTTTGCTGAACAGGAAGCGGGTCATGGCTGGAAGGTATGTCTGAATTTTCAGGCGCTTCTTTGTCTGTACCATGTCGAAGGGCGCATCGAAATGTCGATGAAGGAACTCTTCATTCCGTACGGCAGAATCGCAACTCAGAGCTTCGAAAAATGCGTAGGTACACCACATCGGCACTGCGCCAATCCTCCGGTCTTTCGGTTCCTTTTCGGCCAGAATGCGGTTCGACTCGTCCAGGCCCTTTTGGATGCGTGCCAGGCAGTATTCGTCAACTACCCGCAGAAAATCGCAGATGTTTTCTTCATCGTAAGAATCAATCAGCCGTGTTCTCCACTCGGCCCGTGACTGATAAAACACCCTTATACACACATCACAACTCTGCATGAGGGCGTCCAGACGGCGTATTAGCCACTCCTTGTGGGGCGCGGCTTCGTCGCCATCGAAGGCCAATATCTCAATGGCTTTGAGTGCAGACCATTTCCGCTCTTCGGCTAGCCTCAGCTGCAACTTTCGGTGCCGGATTGTGGCGGGATCGGTTTCGGGATCGAATGCGGCCACGTCTTCGTCATAATATGTAGTGGCGTCGTCACCGATGCGTGGGCAAAACAAGTGTTGGTCTTCATGTAGCTCGCGGAGCTCGCTGTTGGTAGCATAGCGGTTAGACACACTGAAGCTGGAGAGATAGATGTACGGGGCGAAAGGGAGAAGGTAAAGTCAAAAACTGGGAGACATGCGTGGGCCTCGAGGTACTTACTTGATCCTCTCGAGGATGTCTGCCATTGTGCGCGAGTGCAGCCCTTAAATGGGAAGATGCAGTGAAGCCCACGGACGAGAAGCACGCTGGGTGCTGCTGCGCATTGCACGCTGGAAGAGCCACTCTACGAGCACAAGGAACGATTGCGCCTATCTATGCGAAAGACAACGCTATCTAAGTGCCCAGGTCCTCGCGCTCCACACTTGTTCTTCGCATTCGGCGTAGGCAGTGGTGTGTAAGGCGTAGTGGGTAGCGGAAATGGCTTGCCATGTACAGAGCAGTGCATATAACGAGGCAGGAGACGGTGGTGTTGCGTCGGAGGGTGGAATGGGGAGGTAGTTGTCGGTTCTCGACGTCAGTGCAACGCTGAGAATCCAAACTACAAGCGTAAACGCGTCGCGGTTCATTCGCGCCAAGTTCGTTAGTTGCCCGTGCCAAGCCACTCAACGTCCCAATCCTCTTACTTACCCTCCATGTACGACTTGCTTTTCCCTCACCGGCCTGCACATTCCTCAC
>Ga0182211_1000392_pt1 | contig 14084 bp, 7 predicted proteins | sample G5R1MG_20_FD_129660 | JGI IMG/M metagenome (GOLD analysis project Ga0182211, IMG submission 129660) | Switchgrass phyllosphere microbial communities from Michigan, USA - G5R2_MAIN_03OCT2016_LD1 MG | ecosystem: Host-associated > Plants > Phyllosphere > Phylloplane/Leaf | place: USA: Michigan... | reverse complement strand
CCACCACCACCACCACCACCTCCTCCTCCTCCTCCTCCTCCTCTCTCCTCCTCTCCCCTCCCAACTCGCATCCACGCTCCCCATGGGCACACCCGCGCCCACGGCCACTTTCAAGAGCGTGCAAACCCTCCGAGACGCCGCCCTTGGCCTCCACCGCGACGCCCACCATGTCCCCGCTGCCCACCACCTTGGCCTGCCCGTGGCCAAGGACGGCGTGGGCAGCGCCCTGAGCGACACGCCGCTGCCCTCGCACCCCGGATCCCCGCGCGAGTAGGCTGCCTCGCACCTCCACCGTCTCTGCCTCCTGCTGACCACCGTAGCAGTGCCCTCACTCGCAGCAGCTCGGCCACCTCGACGCCGCGCATGCGCCCCACCACACTCGACATCCCCGGCCTTACCAAATCAAAGGTCTCGCCCGACGGCAAGATTGCCCAACGCGATGTCGGCTCCAAGCTTGTCATCATCATGGTCGGCCTGCCCGCCCGCGGCAAATCGTACATTACCCGCAAAATGGCCCGCTACCTCAATTGGCTGCAGCACGACACGAAAATCTTCAACGTCGGCGAGAAGCGAAGGGTCGCTGCCGCCGCCGATGCTGCTACCAGTAGTGGTATCGCCGATGCCGTCGCCGATGCGGATGCCACCGCCCACGCCCTCGACCAGTCGGCCGACTTCTTCGACCCCGACAACCAGCGCGCCGCCCAGCTGCGCGAGCATGTGGCCATGGAAACCCTCGACGACGTCCTCGACTACGTCCTGACCGGCAGCGGCTCCGTCGGCATCTTCGACGCCACCAACAGCACCCTCGCCCGCCGCAAGCAAATCATGCTCAAGATCCGCAACCGTGCCGGGCCCGAACTCAACGTCCTCTTTGTCGAGTCCGTCTGCCGCGATCACGCTCTGCTCGAGGCCAACATGCGCCTCAAGCTATCTGGGCCGGACTACCAGCATAAGGACCCCGTCGCCGCCCTCGCCGACTTCAAGCGCCGCGTCGCCATCTACGAGAAAAACTACGTGCCCATTGGTGACTACGAAGAAGACCACAACATGCCCTATGTCAAAATGGTCGACGTTGGTCGCAAGATGATCTCTCACCAAATAAAGGGCTTCCTTGCCGGCCAGGCCGTTTACTACCTACTCAACTTCAACCTCGCCCCGCGAATGATTTGGATCACCCGCCACGGCGAGTCCAACGACAACGTCGCCGGCAAGATTGGCGGCGACAGCGAACTCAGCCATAACGGCCAAAAGTACGCCCGCGCGATGGCCCGCTTCATCGCTACCCAGCGCAAGGAATGGGCCGTCCGTCAAGCAGACAAGCTAGCCAACTCACACTTTCCCCCGGCCCCCGGCGACCACACTCCCCCGAACCCCCACTACAGCAACGAAATTGACGAGGCCCACAATTTTTGCGTTTGGACTAGCATGCTCAAGCGCAGTATCCAGACGGCCAACTACTTCTGTGACGAAGACTTTGAAGTCAAGCAAATGCGTATGCTCGACGAGCTCAATGCCGGCATCATGGAGGGCCTCACCTACGACCAAATCCGCTCACAACATTCGGATGAGTACCTGCGCCGTCGCCGCGACAAGCTCGCCTATCGCTACCCCGGCCCCGGTGGCGAAGGCTACCTCGATGTCATCAACCGCATCCGCCCCGTCATTGTCGAGCTCGAACGCATGACCGATCACTGTTTGTTGATCACTCATAGGAGCGTCGCCCGCGTCTTGCTTGCCTACTTTCAAGGCCTCAACCGAGAAGACGTAGCCGACCTTGAGGCTCCTCTAGGCATGCTGTATCAGCTTGAGCCCAAGCCCTACGGCGTCGAGTTCAAAGCCTGGAGGTATAATAGTGAGAGAGATGACTTTGAGCATCTGCCTGATTACAAGCTACAAAGGACGCCGACGTTAGCAAGGGATTAACGAATGGATGAATTGGATCACCTTGCATGTATTACTAAAGCTTTCTTTTCTTCGGAGGGGGGGAAATGGGGGTGGGTTCGTGTGGGTGGTGGTTGGTGTTGGCATTTCTCAGCCTTGTTGCACGGGGTGTTCTTTGCACAATCTTCTCATTTTTCCTGTTCTCTGTTCTTCAAGACCCTTTACATGACGATGTCCTTGATAGATGTGCCCTCCGCGTAAGTTTTCTCTCCTTTTTACAATATGAAAAGAAGCAACAATGTATATAAGCTCGGCCTTTTCTTCTTCTTTACAGAGCATCCTGGTAGATCATGCCCTCTACGATGTAACTCGCCCGAAAACCGCTTCTCGTCTCCAAACTGAAGTAGTACCCTAGCCCTACCCAAGTGCTGGGCAAGCGTATATAGATAGGTAAGATAGGTCATTCTGGATATACCTTATACTACTCTCATCATTACATAATGACTACACTAGTTACATAACGCTTATCCAATTCAAAGAGTATATATTGGGCGCCCCCTGTTTTTTTTTTCTTAGGTCAGAGTCTCCGACCTTGTCTCACACTGCTTGCATCTAGCGACACTATTATGAATACCTATACGATTAGCTTGGAAGCTATCCCTTTGCGTACAATTACAAACGCCTAGTCATCAAATTTGTGATACACTGCTATCATCTCTTCCACCGCATGCTATCCATAACGTTTTCGTCCCGCATAGCTCCACGGCGTAATCTCTCGATAGGTTGCCACGCCTTATCGCGACGAGATTGTCTCGAAACCAACAAAAAAAAGACTGAGTAGATAGATAGGCAGGTAACCTTGAGGTTGATACTAGGAGAATCTCGAGTATAGCTAGACCGCAAACGTGTGATGCGAATGCAGGCTCCATGGTGTGCTGGCGTCGGAGTGTGGCTCGGAATTTGTCGTGGCACGATCGGTTGATGCATACGCGGGAGGATGTAGCGTTGTGTTCAAAATGCGGTGTTTGTCCACACCACTGGACGGAATTGAACTGCCAAAGGTTCAAGTTTCTTCTGCTAAATCCTGCATTACATCTTTCAACTATCCAATGTCACTCCCTTCGTCGCGCGATTATCGTACATGGCTCACTCGCATGCCAGGTTCGCAACTTTGGCTCACCTAGGATGTCGCCTTGCAGCAGCAATTGCGTGTTGCTTCTCGCCCTCTTGCCCTCCTCTTGGCTCTTATTCACTTCTAGCTCGATCTCATCCACGGTGACTGTAATCTCATACTTTCCACTGCATAGTGCAACGATTCCCAATTCAGATTCTACTGTTTGGCCGGGCTGTAGCATAGGCAGCCTGCGCTGGAGAACACCGGTCCAGGAAAATCGCTTGTTAAGATCCAAGGCAATCGTATGGGGTAGATTTGCAACGTGAGGCTGGAGCCGGAGCAGGGGCGAGATTGAATGAATGCTTCGATTCCGAATCGTGGTACGCACGGTCAGGAACTCATCGACTGGAATCTCAAACTTGGCGCAACCAAGCTGTTGGACAGTCTTATGGGCTTCCGCGGATGGGTAGTCAGACGTAACTCTGATTCCAATCTCAAGATCTTCTAGCTTGATTGAATCGACCATGCGCGGGGAGAGTCGTATACCACGAAGGTCTAATTCACCATGACGCCCGTTTCCGTCTTCACGCCAAGTACCGCGTATGAGCTCCAGCAGCTTGTGGCGATACCAAAACGCCTCTCTACTTGCGCGCTCAGTCTCAGGCGAAATTTTGCTCGTACTGACGACAAATTGCCGTTGATTGGCGGGATTGAGCGATGGCACCCCGGCATGTGGAAACTCAAGGTGGATTTTGGGAAGTACTATGCCTACTCTTTTGACGTGCCCGGGCTGTATGACTTCGGTCACGGTGCGGCACTTGTCCCATACATGTTCTATACCCTCTTCCGGCTGGGCAGGAGACCGTGCCTGTAATGATACCAATAAGGGGTTCGGCCATGAATTTCGAAGATCAAGTAGGAGCATACAGTATTCACCGCCGAGGACGAGGGCTTGCTCACCATGCGCCAAAGCCTGTAGCAAGGGGGCTACACCACTTACAGGTTCTCCCATCGGAGAATTTGGACCATCTGTGGTTGAGGGCGTGGCCTGGAGTAACCAGCTGAGATCACCGGACAGCGAAACTATGTCTGAGCGCTGTAGCTGTACGCTGGCATTGACGGTGATGCCTATTGATGCAGTGACTTGCCGCGTGAAGAATATTTCTTGTACCTCTGATCTGCGTTTTCCAAGGTTCGCATAATCAATCTGAATTGTAGCGTCGGTTAGTCGCATTCGTCCGATAACCTCAATAGTAAAACTCCTCTCAGCCCCAGGCTGTATGCTAGGGTAGTCATCATCTGCCATCTTACACCAGCGCAAAGACGGATGATGGGCAAGCTGGTACTCGAGTTCGTGCAGCTCAGCCGGATGCAGGTCCTTGTCAGATGATGCCGATTGAATCGCGGTCGTCGCCGTGTCCAGAAAGGATATGTGGACAAAATCCACCGCCGTACTATGCGACATATTCTTAATGGTGACTTGTAAGTATTTCCGCTCCCCTTCAAGCACCATCACTGCTGACTGTGACAAGGAGACGCCAGTGACGGCGATGATGGGTTGATCTGGGATAACCATTAATGTCATGGTCTCTGATCTTGGCTGAGACACCACCTCTGGCTCTATTGTATAGGGTATGATCGATGAAGGGCGTGAAGTCGGTGCGCTTATGCATGCTTTGAGGCCCATTGTTTTCAACCTGAACTTCCTCTTAGGTTTCCAGGGATCAGGGAAGATAGGAAACAGGCGCTCGCGACACCCTATGAGCTTAACATAACACCCGATGATCTTGAGTGTCCCGGCACTACGCGCTGTTCCTCCGATTTGAAATTTTTGTGTTCTATAGGGGCCCAAAGTGAAATGCTCTTCTAATGCGTCGAACTCCAGCCCGTCTGCAGCAATTCTCAATGATTCTACACCAACTTCGAAGTCGTAGGGGTTCTGCAAAGCGATGAAGAACCGATATTCTTCGTTGGCGACAAGAATCGGATCCGTTGAAGTGAATGATGATTTTTTGAGCCATGGATTGTGGAGAAATGGCCCCTCTATTCCCGGAACTGAGGAATTCAGTTCCGTCGGGCGATGCTGGGTGAGTCGCAGAGCTTCTGGTTCCTCTAACATAAATAACCCTCGGACGAGGAAATCATCCCAATACTCTGTCTCCACATGCTGCAGACCCATCTTTTTGACGGCTGTCACGGTCCGTGAGATATTCGAATAGAGCCTGATTTGTTCATCGCGTGGGAGGGATACAAATACATCAGTGCTGTTTGGTCTTGGTGCAGTCCCAGGGCCAGCTACTCGCAGTAGCAAGGCGGTAAAGTGAAGCAGTCCATTAAAGTCTGGTAGAGCTTCGCAAAAACCAATGCACATACGAAGTACCTCAAGTTTTAGTCCCATACTACCAAATGCTCGTAGTGAGGATGTCTTTAGTATAACCTCAATAGTGTCTTGACTGGCCTCGCCGTTGAAGGACCCATCTAGATTTGGCGGGCCGAAAGCAGGCGCAACACCTTTAGGGATGGGTATACCATATATGCGACCGACCAGGCCCAGGAATTCGGCAACCCCGTTCTCATGATCACCGTCTCCGATGCTCAGGATGCTGGTACCTAGACTGCCACCGCTCGCAGCGTTGAAAGCGGCCAGACCAGCGGCTGGATGTACACCCATTTCGGCTGCGCCAACCTTGCGAGCTTGAACCAGTCCGGGCGTGAGAGAAGTAATGAATTCCTTCATTACGATCGCTTTCTTCCTCTGTAGTCCTAAAGTAGAGAGAACAGATGCAATGCTCGCAAGTACTACCACGCGGTCCGTCGGATGCATCGTAGAAGTATCGACCGGTCCGGGAAGCGCTCGGAAAATCATAGAAGCTATATCACTCCGAGTGGGATGTACACTGATGCGAGGGACGGAAAGTCGAGGCTTTACCTTGTACGGGGCATTTTGTACAAGATACTTCAGCGCATCTTCATCCAAGTAGCCGGCCGATAGATTCATAGCAGCAAGCAGTTTTGAGAATCGTATAACACACTCAGAGAAGGCCAGAGCAGGTAAGGATTCTCCGGCAAAGTTGGCCGCGCGTGTATACAAATTCAGTATCATGTTGACCAGGTCGGGCAATAATGAATTTAGGGCCTCAAGTGCAGCATCATAGCCCGGTGTACCCGACGATGCAGATACATCGTGGGCACTGTTTGAAGGTGTATGCGTCGGGGATTTATTGTTTCCGTTCTTGTCCGAAGAAGAATAGCATATATGGGGGATCTCTATTTGTCAGTTGTACGTACCGCAGGAGCAGCATATACTCACTTGAAAGTCCATGCCTGACCATGCGAAGAGCAGCAAGCACACCATGATGTTTTCAAGAGCCTTGGCGTGCCACAGATGATCACTGAGAGCACGGGCTCGAGTGGCTCCGTCTGTTAATTCTCTCATAGCTTCGTGCCACTGTCCAGCACACATATAAAGTGAACCAATGACGATGCTAACACGACCACGGCCCTTGTTACGTGCACGTTCACCTGCACCACCTGACCCAAACCCGTGAATCGAGACTCGATCAGATGCAGAGTCCTTGCTTGATGACCGGGTCTTAGAGGAACTGCTTTGTGATGGGGCTGCTCCATTCGCAGTATTGATTCCAGAAATCTCATCGAATGTTGTGGGCGGGGTACGGGCCCCTTGAATGTTCGGCGAAACTGTCCTTGGATTTTCCGTCGTCAGCGGTCCTCCTGGATTTGACGATAGTACGGGCATAGACATCCGATGTACATTTTTCTCGGCGGTGTCGCTTGGCGTTTCGGGTCTAGATACAACAGGGACTTGTGAGTTACGTCTTGGAGGATTATTTCCAGATATGTCTGAGCTAGCCCAGTTAGGTGTGCCCTCAAGTGAGCCAGCTTGCAATGCCGGTGAAACTACGGTGGGTAGGGCCTGTATAGACTTTGCAAGTGCTGTCATCTCGGCCAGAAGAATTGCTGTTATATCACACATTATTGTTTTCATCGTCGTACTTTTTAGCTGGCTCCTTGGAGGAATTAACGTCGCCTCTGGGGGCAGACACGGATGTCGGGATTGGGACGTGGAGTCAAACAGCATCAGGGTGTGGAAATAGGCTCGGGGAAATTGCTCTCTCAGATCAGCTACAGCGGACCTAATCATGGAAACACTTTGGTCTTCATGTGCTGGCTCTTGAATGTCAGCCTTGGAGGTCTCGTCGGGTTCACGTGACTTTAGCCAGATGTACTCGGACGCATCCCCGACACCGATGACTAGCAGCGGCTCCCTGAATCGCTCAAATGGTGACAGAGATAGATGTGAAGCGGAAGGCATTGCAGTTGCCAAATCATACATGAGGGTTCCACCGGGGAATGCTAGAGGAGAAAACATGTCTGTTGATTGCCAAAATCAGCTAAGATTGTGCCAGCCCGCAACCGTGGGGGCTTCGTACTTCTATCAGGACGAGAATCTGGACTTATATCTCCTAGTCGAATCTGCGACTGCTGCTGGAGAAGGTCGACATAATCTCTGAAGTGGGAGCGTTTGATTCGCCCCACGGGTAGAAGAAGAGCCCTGATCCGCGCGGGCGCGATTGGGGATAAAGGGTCCACGTCCATCGCAACAGAAGCGACAGAGATGGCCCGATGGGCAGAGGTCAAAGTGATAAATTAGCGAACCAGAAGAGTTGGGGCGGGTGGTTGCATGATGGACTGAACAGGTGTTGAGCGCGATGGTGGCCCGAGCATTGAAGCTTCGCGGGCTCCACGCGGTGGGTGGCCCCGTCCCGTGCTAGTCCCAATCAGTTTACGGGCCCTGCGCCTGTTACAACTCCCAGTGCTGCTCCGATCCGACACACATTGTCGCCGGCTTAGAACTTCAGCTACAGTCTTTCCATTTTGCATCTTCCTTCCTCGGGTATATCTGTACATCTTTTCTATGAGCAGGAGTTCGCACGATCTCTTGTCCGCGTTTGCTTCTAGAAGGCCCCGCAGAAAAGCCATCAACGTTTCGCGTGCAGGCGACAAGCATCCTCACGCCCATAAGTCCCGTTCTGAACCGGAGTAACTTAGCCGGGTCCAACGATCCTTCATCTCATTCCAGGTGTCTGTGTGGAATCAAGAGCGATGGCCGCGATTGATTATGCGCGACTGCGTGACCAGACTATGGCCGATGGCTTCGACAGCGAAGTCACAGTCAACACAAGAGCATTGATAGACAAGGTCTTTATAGAGTTCTGTCTCATGCAACATTCAAGCTGACCCTAATGCCTTAGGTTTTAGCAAGATATTCCAGCGAACACACAACGCTAAGAGAATTGATACAGAATGCTGCTGATGCGAAGGCAAATACCGTCACCATAAAGCTTGAAACGGATCCATCTCTGAACGTGCCAGCACCACAAGATGCTGGAAATACAATTTCTCTTAAACACGTTATCCAACATCACACGCTGAAACGATTAGTTGTTAAGAATAACGGACTGCCATTCACACCCGCCGATTGGAATCGTCTAAAGAGTATCGCGGACGGTAATCCTGACGAAACCAAAATTGGTGCATTTGGTGTTGGCTTTTATAGCGTCTTTGCTGATTGTGACGAGCCATTTGTGGTTTCAGGCGATAAGGTAACTACCTTCCTCCACTATACCGATACACCTGTCTAATTTGACTATCCTCAGACAATGGTTTTTCATTGGAAAGGAAACACTTTGGCAACTAAAACTGGCAATGTGCCAGCTGAGCATGCAACGACTGACACTGTATTTTCATTGGATTATCGGCAAGCCAACACGGCATCACCGTCATACAACCCCTCCAAGCTTCCGAATCTTCCTAATTTGTGTCAATTCTTGGCTACAAGTTTGACATTTGTCGGGCTTGAGTCAATCGAATTGCACGTGGACGATTACGTCGTAGCATCTTTCACAAAGAAGACATCCCCTCCCGAGGATGTCCAAGTCCCACAAGGCCTGAGAACAGAAACCGAGGGTGGACTGATGCGTGTAACTCATGTTACCAGGCAGCACTCCCAGATTGATGCCAAGTGGCCTAATATTATTGCATTTGCACAGCTCCCACCAAAACGAGCAGCAGACATTGTGCAGCAGGAAGTTCGCAACGCAGGATCTTCGTTGCGAAGTTTTTTCTCCAAGTTTGCAGCGCCACCACCTCTGGCTACAAAATCCGCCAATCCACCAGTGACTGAAAAGCCCGAATCGAGCACAGAAATGGTCGGAGAATCTAAGAGCACCATTTTCCTCCAGGTCTGTAATGTAGAAGTGGCTACACGTGTGTCGCGCAATTTCGCTGCTGAGATCGAGCGTTCAACCAAAAAGCCACCGCCAAAGCAAACTAGGGTGGCTCTCTTGACTTCACCATACCATGCTGTCAGTACACTCGCTTCAGGATCTGGTATCACGGCGGATCTAGGGTCAAAGATCTTCTCGGAGGTATTGCCTTCAAAGTCGGGTCGCATCTTCATTGGCTTCCCCACCGCACAAACGACGGGTTTTCTTGCCCATGTATCTGCACCATCACTCATACCAACTGTCGAACGAGAGAATGTGGATATGAACGCCCGCTACATATCGACTTGGAACATAGAGCTCTTACGCGTGGCTGGGCTAGCGTGCCGTATGACCTACATATTTTCTATGAGAGAAATACAGGAAAATTTCGGAAAGGATTTGATGGGGTCATTGGTATCACGGGCTATCTATACTTTTCAGCAATATACGGCCAGTGCATCACATCCCTCTACCTTGCTCGGCGAAAAAATAGATGAGGCCTTCTGGAACTGCTCCAGAGACCACTCCATCGCCATTCTATCAACTCAAGGTGTCATGGCGAGCAAAAATGTACGATTACCGGCAGAGACTCTCAGTTTCCTGTCCGAGGTGCCCATGGTACCGCAGGATCTTGCAAATGGAGCGGTAGCATTCATGGTGAATCTTCACAATCGCGGCTTCATTACAGATCTCACTATGGCCGACATTCGCCGTGGACTTGAGTCGCGTGCGTTGAATGAAGAAGAGCTCAAAGAATTCCTCAAGTGGTGCGGCGCAAAACTTGAGAGCGGCGAAATTGATGCAGTCGGATCCCGGTCCCTTTTTGAAAACACAATAGCGAACGTCGATGTGCGACCTGAGCAGAACTCGGGGAGGATCCTCGCTCTTGGCGATATCAGCACTTACGTAAATCCTACCAGAGTCTCACCGACACTCCCTTTGCCACCCGATACCATACCATTTGCTTTCAGTTGCGGTCTGACGAGTCGGCAATGCCAGCTATTTGGGTGGATAGAATTATCGATGGTCCGATGGCTCCGACACATGACGACACAGCCTCAGCTCCAAAACTTATGCGCAGATGAAGAACTTGCTCTGGCGGTGCTGACATTGACTTCGAAATGCTGGGAACAGCTTGACGCGAGTTCGAAAGAGACAGTGGTCAAGATCCTTGTACCTCATGCCATCATGCCAACAAAACTAGGTATGCGACGACCGACGGAGACTTACTTTCCAAGCGTCAAACTATTTGATGACCTACCTACCGTGAAAGTTTTCGCCGGTTCGAAAGCGCAATTCCTAGTGTCTCTTGGGGTTCGCAAAACAATCGACCTCAGTACGGTATTCGATAGGATGCGCAACCGCGATACAGAAAAGGTGACATGGAATCATGTTGATCTTATTCGCTACTTTTCTTCTGTAATTGATGAAATCCCGAGGAAAGACTGGAATCAACTCCAAGATACAGCCTTCCTACCAGCAGAAGGTTTTGCGGTGAAGCCAAACCAGCTGTTCAAGGTATCGGAATTACATGCTCCGGACCCCTCCATACTTCCGTTAGGGTTCCCTCAGATAAAACTTCCTTTCGAATTTCGATCGAATACTCGTGAGGGTACACTACTGATACGTCTGGGTCTGAAACAATGGCCTAATTCCATTGACATAGCAAATCTTCTTTATCAGGCTGGCCAGAAAAACGACTTGACTCTTCACAAGCTTGCGATGGACTACTTTTTGAAGAGCTATTATAAGAATATGTACGGAGCTGAATTGGAGAAGTTCGCCACGCTCACGATGCCCATATTGCCAACAGAACAAGCACCATTTCCAGCATTGGTAGGCCCACGCCAGTGTTACGCAAACCAGACGGCATCTTGCCTCGGTTTTGCCATCCTCCGAAGCGATCTACTCCCACACGCCGAGAAATTTGGAGTGCAGAAAGATCCGGAAATAGCGGCCTGCGTGCAATATATACTCAACACTCCGCCCAGAAGCAAAATTGATGCCGAGATGCAGTTCGCTTACCTTGCGACCCGCGCATCTGATTTGGACCAACATCAAGCATTAATCAACAATCTCTCTAGCAGTAACATTGTTCCGGTGTTCCGTAAGTTTTACCTCGATTCTGCTTCTAGTGGATTTGAGGACCGCTCAAAACCGCAGACGGGTAAAACCGAGATGCGCATCCACCACTACGACCCTCCTGAGCACGTGTTTGTCGGTCGAGATCAGGAGTATCGAGGAATACTTGATTATGTACAGTACGGCTCTGATGCAACCTCGTTCCTGCTTAAAGTGGGTGCAAAGCACGAGCCGAGCACACATGATCTTGCATCGTTGCTCGCCAAAAATCCGACCCGCTTCCTTAATACAATTGGCCAAGAGAAATATCTTGATCTGTTGAGGAAGCTGGCCGAGCATGCGACAAATCTATGGAAAGACAAAGCACTCGTGCAAACTCTTGTTAGGTCAAGAATACTCCTAGGGTACAGGGACGTCAAGGATGATACGCACAAAGTTGATACCAAAGATGAGGACCCCAATGATCTCGATGATCTTGATGAACCCAATATGCATCGCGAGTGGTCCCTCAACAAACCGAGCGAGATTGTAATCATCGACAACGTGCAATACATGACCCGCTTCCGCGACTTTATTATCGCTGCGCCGCAAGAAGAACTTCTCGAGGAATTCTACGCTCGCTTTGGCGTACAAAAGGTTTCAGAGTTAGTTAAGACAGATCAGCGAATTGGCACGTCCGTTCGCGACCAAACACCTGCACAGGACCTACGAAGGGACATCCTGGAACGTGCAAGGCTCTTCCTTCATGAACATGAGCGTGATTCTTCATCCAAAGCCATCAGACACGACGCTAAATGGCTTAGCTCTAATCTGACTGTGCGATGCGTCTCCGATATATCTATACGATACTCACTGGCAGAACGAAATGTAGCAACATCGATACGGCGATCAGCGGCAGTAACCAAGGTCCGGGGAGTTGGCTATGTGTTAAGTATCACACCAAAGTATGATTTGTACGACGTCTCAAGCGAGCTCGTCCGGTTACTGGTCACACGACCGAAGCGTAATGATGCTATTGCCCTCGAACGTATCCTGACCGAATCACTGGGTCGTTTAAGGCAAAAGGGTATCAACGTCGAGCGTATCCTTCGTCGTAAGGAGCATGAGGCTCGGATCGCACGGCAACTCGAGCAAGAACGTGAAGACGAAGAACAGCAACGTCTCGCCGAGCAGGCCAAGTCAGGGATTACGAAAAGGCCCGATACAGATACTATAGCACCGGAGACGCCACAGAAGCTAAATCAAATGCCCGGTTCTTTTGGAAGTCCAGACACGGGCCTGGAGGTTGCTGAGAAGAGTGGTCGACCAGGATCAGTGGACAAAGGACTCATCAACAATTGGGCAAAAAAGCTTGGCTTCAAAACCTCAGATGGCCAACCATCGATCGGTACAGATGGTCCACAGATCAATAGGGATATTCAGGCGACTATGTCGAACATCCAAGATGCCATCAAGGGGTGTCGACCTGCGGGCATGGAAAGTATCAATACAAAGCACCACCAGGACCCAACAGAGCTAGACAAGGGCGGATATTGCAATGGTGAACAGTGGGAAAACCTAAGAAAGGCATTTTCGGTGCCGTACTCGGGCCGGCATGTTGATATATACTATGGTCTTGACGAAACCGCTCCGCTTGCAGAGCTCCATGGACATTTGTCGGCGTTTTTGCCTCTAATTTTCGGACTGACCACTGTATTCCGGGTCAATCCAGCGGCGGTCAGCATTTTCTACGCTCGAAATTCCAACACTGGTAAGCGGACAATCGATTGATTCTACCTCATCTCTAACGTATTACAGTCGCGTTCAATATGAACAAGAGCTTGTTCTTCAACCTAGCTTGGTTTGTGGCCTTGCACAGTGAGAGCTGTGCAACGAGAGAGGGAAAGATCCGGGCACTTGACAGCTGGTTCTTTACCTATTGTCATGAACTGGCACACAATCTGGTTGGTGACCACAACGCAAGACACAGTTGGTATCAGCAGCAGATAGCTATCGAGTATAGTCAGCCATACCGGGCTGCATTGGAAGGGTTTACTCAAGGTCTTCTCATATAGAGTTGTTGTACATCGGGTTATTGTTGTTTCGTGTAAATATATAAGTAGCTCAAAAGCCCTTCTTCATCTCCAGACAGTGTTTCACTCCAGAAATGTACGTGAATATGAATAGCACTCACAACGAGCTGATTGAATGCTCACTGTTTTAAATGGTTGAATCGTGAGAACTTACGATGGGATACCCATGAATAACTGTTCTGGTTATTCAAACGACAGAGCAACAAATGAAAAAATTAGAATGATTCGCTGCTGATTGAGAGTGGGACTCGCTGTAGTTGATTGGGCTATTGTGCCTGGTCGACGCTAAACCCCGTGCAGCTCTTTGGTGGAGCATTTACTACGTAAGGCCTCAAATACATGTGCGCGATATATCAAAGGCCGAGGAAGAAAAATACTACTTGCTGTGAGAGGAGGGTGCAGGTCATCTGTCTATAGGATTAGCGTCGGTTATACTAGGTATTTGCCCTATTAGCTATAATAACCCTATAAAAAAATTTTTATATCTAGTAAGCGCTAATCCTATAGTTAAATAAGGTCTATTAGGTTAAGTATAAATTAGTATAATATACTTACCTATAAAAAGTAGAAAGTATCTCTTTTCTTTTAAAACTAGTTAATAATAAGTTAATAATATATTTTAAATATATTATATCTACTCCTAATACT
>Ga0182211_1000391_pt1 | contig 14101 bp, 19 predicted proteins | sample G5R1MG_20_FD_129660 | JGI IMG/M metagenome (GOLD analysis project Ga0182211, IMG submission 129660) | Switchgrass phyllosphere microbial communities from Michigan, USA - G5R2_MAIN_03OCT2016_LD1 MG | ecosystem: Host-associated > Plants > Phyllosphere > Phylloplane/Leaf | place: USA: Michigan... | reverse complement strand
GCCACCACTCGTCCTTTAGCACACGATCTGACCGCAAGCCCTTCGCCGTGGAGAGTCGTGATCTGCCAGGGGAATCAGCCATGAGTCGCCATGCTACCCCAACGCCGCGCCCGCATGTCACTGGTTGCTACCTCTCTCCCTCGTCCATACCAAGTACCATGGTAGTACTGTGGATGTGCAAGCTCATGGAATTCCCTGATGCTGCACGCCGCCATGATATCCATGCGTGCCGGTTCGAATTCGAGTAGGTGTCCAAATGGGTACCCTTGACGCGTGGTCGGGTCACATTTTCATTTTCTTCAACTACCCAAAACTATCAGTTGACCAGGGCGCTGCGTTGGGCGGAAGCGAGGCCTAAAGGAGCGCTGCTCCGGAAATGTCGTGTAGCGAAGACCAGCTTGCTCCGTCCAACGCACCAATGACAGAATCATGCCACCAGAGAACCGCGTCGTTTCAAATTCAGTAGTGGTGTTGTGGAAACGGCCATGGACAGACTTGGGACTCCAACCTGTCTACCTCTACGTGTTCCTTGTTCATGATGGCTGTGGGCATTGGCCAACCATCCAGGTGCTCGTTGTCGATGTGATTAGAATGCACTTTGTGCTCTGTGCCTGGGTGGGGATCCTTCGAATGACCGAAACGGTCCCCGGGCTCAATGTCCACGAGCGGAACAAAGTCGCTCTCATCACCAGACGTGGGCGTGATGGAGATGCTGGCCATGTGCTTATTGTCCGTCCCGGTGGACTGGGAGCTGTTCGAGAACGTGGAGGGTTGAGAGTCGCCTTTGCTAGAGCGGAGGGTACTCTTGATCTTAGGAAGCGTCATACTCATTAGTAGACGCAAGGCAGGCATGCAGCCACAAATGATCGAAACGTCGATCTCGAGCAGACTCCAATATCCAGCTCCGACGTAGTCCCAGGTTACGTTTTGTGAGTTGGCGAATTTCACTAGCGAGTATAATCGCATGGCCGAGGTAAATAAAACAATGATGCCGACACTAACGATCGACATGACCATGAGCTTCTGCTTGAGCTTCATGTTCAGGTTGTTCATAGGCAAAATCATCACCAATGTGTCCAAGACGATGTTGATCGCCCCGGCGACCCAGCCCTGCCTATGAACATTGTTGCACTTGCCCTTGTGAAGACCATCCCATTGGTTCCATGCCGTGCTGACAGGAATACACTGGAAGACTGTCGCAAAGGAGAACGCAATCGTGTAGGCGATTGCTAGTCCCATGACGGCATATATCTTCATTCGGAATTCCTTGGCCGGGAAGACGCGAAGGTAGAAGGAGAGGATGGCTATCTTTGAGATGCCAAGTCCGACGACGTAGGAAATTTCCCCCAAGTAGTAGTAATAGAGCACATTGGTGATCTGATTATCGTTGAGGGTCCATATATCTCGTCCGAGACCATTATGAACCACTGCCGGCGTATTAGAAACCCAACTCGTCTCTAGTCAATAGAGGATACTCATAGTAATAAACCAAGACCGCCGGAGGAATCGCCAGGCCAACGACTATGCCCATGGTCACGTCGTCCCATGATAGAGCCCTACCGCGGTTGCCTAAACTAGCGCAGAGTCGCAGGACAAAAGCGACGATGGCCATGACGGCACCGCCTACACCGAGTACAATGAACATCGCGCCACCGTAGCGTACGGGTGCCCCGCAACTAGTGCTGGACACATGCTTTGTCTCTGAGTTGGGTCAGCGTCGAGTCCGAAAGCTGCTACTTGCTCAGACAATCTTACGAAGCAGCTCATATACAGTGCAAGTCTTTCTAGCGCAGGCACTGACATTAGCATTCAAGGCGGTGTTTGTACACATGCACTCCGTGGTGAGGCTTGTAGCACATGTAGACTTCGGGATTCCATGCGTGAAACACGCCAACTACATGCAGGTGTTAGAGCCATGGGCAATTATCTAGTTCCCTCTAGAGCACAGGGATAACACACGGAACATGCGGGCATCTGCTTTGCCAGAGCTAGCAGTGCCTGCTGAGCTTGCGCAGCCACGACGAAGGCGCTTGCAACGGCCAATGGTGTGCTCAATCGCATGATGGGCGGCTTTTGTCACACGATGGGTGGCGATATTAGGAAAAGAAGGCCGGGTTCCGGGGTCACAAGTTGGATGAAACAGTCGAACAGTGGCTTGAGGACAGATGCCAGCATTATGTGTATATCAATGAGTCGACCTCCTGCTGCACAATACTATTGTGAATTGAATCACGGCTCACAACGCGTACTGCCAAGCGGTGACAGCTACCGATGTCTCTCCGTGTACCAATGAATGGTAGGCAAAATTCAGGCTTGGAGGAAAGTCGACGCGACCGGCTTCATAACGGACTTCATGGGTTAACATAGGTAGTACCTACTGTGAAAGGGTACCCCGTTGAACGAGCATCGGGGAACCACGGTACCTGTGAAGATCTGCATGGTAGGTACCTACTAGGTAAACATGGCCACTGCGTACGTACATGAGTACGTATCTAGTAACCTGGTATGTATATAGTGGCCGTTTTCTGAAAGCTCGGCGCTCGAAAGATGCAGATCATGCCCATGACACGCGGATTGCACATGTTCATGGCATGCGGCATGATCTTTGAGCACAGTATGACTGCAGCTGCATGCATTGAAGCGGTGCCACAAGAGCAGGACAACTACCAATACATGGCCATCATCATAACAAAGCCCTCTACTCATTTGCCGAGGGAGGCCCCTTTACTGAGCTCACGACGCATTGCTGTACTATCACTATTCGATATCGCCCTCTGTCGGCCAAAAATAGAACCGCTAACGCTACTCTAGGCCGATCGCGACCACTCCGCCTCTCCATCCAAACGCAGCCTATAACTTTCTAGTCATGCTGCTCGACCATGCGTGCGCCACCGCCGATCCCAATCTTGAATTCGTATCCGCGGGTTCGGGACGACACTTGCCACGAGCCATAGATCCAGTTTCCGTATAATACTCTCATCTTTACTGTTACTCTGTCATTCATCGGGGAACCCCGACTTCCTTCGTTTTGATTATATTCCTTCCTTAATCCCGAATCGCACATCATGAAGGCATTTGCCGTCCTCTCGCTACTCACATCGTCCGCCGCCGCGAATTACATGTAAATTTTCTGCGTACAGCCAAGTATATAGATGCGTGGTTACTAACGCAGCCATAGTAATGGCGCTGAGAACACACCTACCTCTGGTCCTAATGTGAAAATTCCGGTTTCGGGCACCGGCAGTCCCAATTGCACAATACTGGAAGATTACGAATATGTTGTCGTCGGTTCCGGTCCCGGGGGTGCTCCCCTCGCCGCTAGGCTGGCCATTGCCGGTCATAAAGTTCTTCTGCTTGAGGCTGGTGATGATCAGACCAACACGACCCAGTACAACGTGCCTGTCCTACACGCCGTTGCTTCCGAGTATGAACCCATGAGGTGGGACTACTTCGTGAAGCATTTTGACGACGAACCGGAGATGAAAAAGGACAGCAAACTCACATACGAGCTGGCCGACGGCTCACGCTACACTGGCGCGAATCCGCCATCAGATGCTAAACCTCTCGGCATACTGTACCCGCGTGTCGGTTCTCTCGGTGGTTGCTCTAGCCATAACGCGCTGGTCACCATCTACCCATATCAGAGCGACTGGAAGCACATCCAAACCATCACTGGCGATGCCTCATGGGCTCCTGATAACATGCGCAAGTACTTTGAGCGCCTGGAAAAGTCGCGTTATTTGCCTAGCAGCATGGTCGGCCACGGATTCAACGGCTGGCTTGAGACGTCCTTGACCCAGTTGACCCTGGTTGCTCAAGACCTCAAGATCGCTTCCTTGGCCCTTGCTGCCGCTTCTGCCATGGGCAATAATCTGATAGGAACCATGATTGCCACCGTTACAAGCCTTAGCAAGATCCTGCTCCTCGACATAAACACCTCTGACCCTGGGCGAGACTCGCAAGAGGGTCTCTGGCAAGTTCCCATCGCCGTGAAGATCCCCGAATACAAACGTGCCGGGCCCGTTGACTTTCTCAACCAAGTCATCAACGCCAAGAACGACGATGGCAGCCGCAAGTACCACCTCGATGTCCAGCTCAACACCCTTGTCACCTCGGTCAAGTTCGACACGGGTGCAAACGGAAAGCCCAAGGCGACTGGCGTCAACTTCATGACTGGCAGGTCTCTCTACGGCGCTGATCCTCGCCGTCAGAGCGGAAAGGTCACCGGCAAGGGGAAGCCGGGCTTCGTCACCGCCACGCGCGAGGTCATCCTGTCTGCGGGTGCGTTCAGCACGCCCCAAATCCTGAAGCTTTCCGGCATCGGCCCTGCCGATGAGCTCCGGAAGTTTGGCATCAATGTTGTCAAAGAACTCCCCGGTGTTGGCACCAACCTCCAGGATCGCTACGAGGTGCCTGTCATATCCAGAGCCCCTACCCAGCTTGCCCTTCTCAAAGGCTGCACCTTTCTCGAGGGCTACGACGCTTGCCTGGAGAGATACGAGACCCAACCGTTTTACAACAAGGGACCCTACACCACCAACGGTGTGTCCATCGCCATCACGAAGAAGTCGAAGACCTCTCCCAACGGCAACGCCGACCTCCTTATCGCTGGCTGGCCCGTCTACTTCAACGGCTACTACCCCAACTACTTCACGAACGCCACTCTCACCAAGCAAGACTGGACCTGGCTCACGCTGAAGGCCGAGTCTCGCAACAATGCGGGAACGGTCACTCTGCGCAGCGCTGATCCTCAGGAGGTGCCTGATATCCGCAAGCGCAATTTTGCCGTGGGCGGCGACGAGGATCTCGAGGCGCTTGTTGAAGGAATCGAGTTCAGCCGCAAGATCTTTGGGAAACAAATCAATCTGGATGGCGAGTTTTCCGAAGTGTGGCCTGGCAAGGAGGTCTCGGCGAATGCGCAGATGAAGGAGTTTGCCAGGAACGAAGCCTGGGGTCACCACGCGTCGTGCACGGCCGCCATCGGGGCCGACAACGACCCGAACGCTGTCCTGGACGGCAGCTTCCGGGTGCGCGGTGTGGAGGGTCTGCGCGTCGTGGATGCTTCCTCTTTCCCCAAGATTCCTGGCACCTTCATCTCCCTTCCCATCTACATGATCTCGGAGAAGGCAGCCGACGTCATTCTCGCAGACGCGAAGCAATAAGCGTGCCAAGGACATGCCCACGGGGCGTTCGGGGCAGAGGGACCACAGACAGCCTTTTAGGTAGCGTAATGTATAATTGGTGCCACAACCCATGGACTTCAACGTGTTGATGGGATAGAAAGTGTCTCTCGTGCAGCTTACCGGTCCTATTCTACTATGCCAAAACAAATAGCCAGGGACACACCATCCTTCCCCCGTCTTGCTCAACACCACCACCCTCTTCTCCCCATCCCGCGCACACGACAAAATCCGTTCCCTCTCCCGTAAGATCTGCAGGAAGGGTTCTACGCCTACTTGGCCGTCCCAGCCACGTATCCTAGCCAGCTTGTTAGCGATGCATCTCGTTCGGGGTGTATTGTGGCCGGGTTGCTTTACACCTTCTAGGACGCTGGAGAGAGCGGAGGGTCAGTAGTGTCGGTGGCCAACGCTGTGCGCTCGTGGTCACGAGACGGCAGGACGGGACTGGGTCGTGAGGCGGTCTCTTCCTCTGTTATGGATGCTCCGGACGAAAGCGGTGGCGATGATGAATCGTGGAGGAGGGTGCCATCATCGAGTTCGCTGCGACGTCGAACTTGGTCTGGAGCTAGAACAGACCCTTCTACCGTCATTGCCCAAGTCTTCTTGTGTGCTTCTTCGCCGACAGTCGACGGAGCAATACGCTGTGCTTGCACAACGGTATCCCTAGCGCGGAACGTGGACGCCTCTTGTCTGGCAAACTCAAGGTTTGTACGAGCCGACAGCATATGATCACGCGCCATGAATATATACGTCTCGACAGTAATGGAGACGTGTCCGGGAGAAAGCTGCTGTCCACTGGTTTCTATGGATAAGGACGCTAGGCCCGGCAGCAGCTTGTCGACTGTACCTTGAAGCTCATCCAGCGTGCTGTTAATGTCCTGCAAAAACGGGATAGACTGGTTGATACCAGCGGCTCTTCCATGCCGCAGCTTCTGGGGATTGATAGGCGAAAACATGTGCGTTCCATGTGCGTTGGGGATAGGATGATGCCTTCTCCGTGCCACAAGGGGCTTATATATGTGGAATCCATCTCACGCGCCATCATGGTATCGCAGTTTGCTGAAATCCGGAGCATGTTCCCATGTCCATGTGACGCTATGCAGTCTCGGGGGCGGCCTCACAGCAATTCCAATAGACATGTGTAGAGAGTTCTGCTACTATCATATTCGCGGCCCATGGACGCCGTCGCCATCGCACCCGATAAGTGTCGGGAACGTAACAACCGTTGCGTCCCGCTGTCTCTTGTCAAGTCATAACCCAAGGCAGACGCTCTTGCTACTATGCATTGGGTGTCTAGTGTGCTGATGAATCCGTTCATTCATGACTTGTCATTACAAACGAATGCAATGGGGGTGAGCTTGGAGGAAGGACAGGAAAAGAACAGAAAAGACAGGCAAGGGGGGAAGAAGGGGTTCGTAGTCATGAATATATATATGCACAGAAGAAAAGAGGCAGATGGCAAACCAAAAAACAATGGTATCCAAGCAGCAGCAATACGAGACATGAAGCCGTGTAGATTCCTTCTTCAAGATCGAATCAAAACGCCCTGCCTTCTCGTGCTCTTCTGCTCGTACACATACTCGTCCTCGCTTGAGCAGTCGCTCGAATCATCACTGTAGCCACATCGTGCACCTCCACAGTCAAGTTTGACCCTATCGCCTGTGCGAGTGATACCAAAGCGTTCGCATGTGCAGCAGCTGCTACCAGAGCTGACGCTGGACGGGCTGGAGCTATTGGTACTGCGGGAGGTAAGGGAGGGGACGTCAGAGCCGCTGTCCTCGGAGTCGTAGTCGCTGTCGTCATCGGAGGATTCTTCAATGGATTGCTTGGCGAAGCGGCGGTTGAGCTCTTCAAGGGTGGTCTTGTCGTATTGTGTGTTGATTACTTGGCGGGTTTGGTGGGGACGTTGAGGCCGTGGAGCGATGATGCGTTCGGGGCTGACGCCGCGGCCCTTGGCAATGGAGGCGGTCGAGATGCGGCGGGATTTGCGATCAGCGGAGGAGACGGCGGCAATGGAAGATTTCTTGGCGGCGGGGATGTCGATAATGTTGAGTTTGCGACCGGTGGTGGGCTCGACAGTGTGGTCTTTGGCGGGGTCGTGCGAGACGTGGTAGCCGTCAATGATGTACTAGGGTTGCTGTGAGCAAGGCAGTGTGTGCCAGAGGGATTGGGGAGGTGTACGTAGTACCAGTATCGCTGACCCTGCTTCAAGGTAGCGCCTGGGAACTTGAAGGTTCCGACCCATCCTCCTGCCTTCTTGGCGTCCTTGGAGAGAGGAAGTTGGCCCTGGTAGCCGTCCCATGAGCCGAGGAGGTGTACTGTCTTGCAGTTGGCTGAAGTGCGGAGAGTGAAGTTGAGCTGGATAGCGGCCATTGTAGTGGGATTGGAATGGATTTGTCTGCGTGGCGATGATTCTTCTGGGGAAGATTGCTATTGTGGCGTTGCTTTCTTGTTCTGTCGATTCGTCCGGGCCAAGCTAATGGAGAGACGGTCAGATTGTCGGCGAGGGTGGGTGCAAAAGGTTGTTGTTCGAGGATGCGACGGATTTGAGTGGGATGATTGGGTGAGAGTTGGTTCTGAGCAAGAAGAGCTGCGTATTACGTGTATGTGGACCGGCCACAAATAGGGTGAAGTGAATTACGGCAAAGGGTGGGCAGAAAAAAGGGGTGATGGTGGGGGTAGGTAGGTAGTAGGGTAGTGGATTATTAGAGTGGCACCAGGCCTGGAGAGAGATGGAGAGAGGGGAGAGGAGAGAAGAAGAGAAGAAAAAACGATAATACGACAGCTCGGAGGACTTGACACGCTTGCTGAGGAACGGAAGAAAGAGGACGGGACGGGCGGCTGTGGCCTACTTATCTAGGGCACCGCCTCGCACAGCTGCTGGCCGGGCATGTTCGCAGCGCTGAGCGCTTGTTCGTGCAGCGAGAGTGGTCGACGACGTTGGTCTGTGCCGTGTGTCGCGGGGGCGAAGCCGGAGGGGCGGCGCCATTGGCTGCAGCGTGGCGGGGAACCGAAAAGCGGGCCTTGACGTTGCGCACGGGCTTGCCGTCGACACGGGCGGCCAATGGGCGGCGAGGGCCCGGGGCGAGCCATGTGACATGTGACCTGTGACTGCGATGCGGTGCAGCTGCAGCAAAAGCCGTGCAACACACGGATGCAGGCCTATTTGTAGCCATTTCTGTGCGTCCATGCTCGCCGTGCAGCCAATGAGCGTGCTGCTGGCGGCACATGCTCGGCCACAAATTCACCCAAGGGGGGAAGGCCTGGGCGGCTAATGGCCCGGGGGGCTTACGTGGTCCAGCCAATCGTAGCTTACTCCTCCATACGGCATGTCCTTACAGTATGTACAGTACATAGCTATGACTGACTAGATGACTACATAGTACCTACTATGTACTCCATCTACCATGGTACATAGTACCTACTGCAGGCGTGCATGACCTGACATGCATACCTACAACCTACCTAGCCATCATCGACCCCTCCTATCGCATGAGGAACAGACTCTCCAGCTCCTCGGGCGTAAGGGTGCTCTTCCTTCTTCGCGCTCGCCCGCCCGCTCTGCTCTTCATGGGTGATCGCATTGGCCGCTTCGCACTTGGCATCGGGCTGGCAGGGTGCGATGCAGCCGATTCCGCTTCTGCCTGAACTACCCTGAGCTTCTCCTGCACCGTCAGCTTCGATGACCGCTCGTCGGGATGCGCGTCATTTGACAGCCGCTTCTTAGCCTGTCAAGAACTTGTCAGATGGGTGGGTCGAGCGGCGCCAAGTCAGTGCATGGGCCGAGAAGAAACGAAGAACGGGATGAAGAAAAGACGGTGTTGCTGGCCATGATGAGAATCTGGCCGGCAATGCGGTCACAACGTACATGGCGTGGTAGGCAATCGTCGCGGGCCCCAAGCTGGGTCGCTCGACTGAGTGACTGTGGGGCTCTGGCCGCAGAGTGGACACGGTTGGCTCTCTCGACACCAACCAGCTCAATGTCTGGAGCGTTGGCATTTTTGTCCTCTACCTGTGATGGTGTATTGGGTATCGAGGCCGAAAAGGCCACTTTGCGGCCTGATTTGCTGGCTGACTTGTTGCCATCCGTTTCTCGGAGCGCTGGTGGATTTGGCTGCAGCGCTAGCTCCAGCCGACCGGGCACTGTTTCTTGCTGTCGGCTGGGATGCACCTCGGGTGGGAGAAGCGCATGAACTGTGCGTTCCTCATCGACAGCTCGATCGACCTCAATGTCATCATCGTTGTGGTCTCCGATGCGATTCTCTTCCTCGTCGACCTCTTCGTTAAACACGGAGCTACCGTCCTCTATAGCTACTTCGTCGTCATCCATCGAGGCGTTGTCACTGTCGTCTGGCCCAGCTTCCAGGCCGAAACTCAAACCCATCTGCAGCTCGTCGAGATTGATGGTGCCGCCATTCGTCATGCGTCGGCGCCACGAATCCATGAGGGTGAAGGCTTCGCGCATGCGTTCCTCCATCTTCTCCCAGCCCGCGCGCAACCTAAGAATCTCCTCCTCTCGCAATTCAACTTCGTCGACGGCCACAAAGTTTGGATTGGTGAGAAGATTCTTGAGATTATCCAACACCGTGTCCATATCGGTCGCCAGGGTCTCGTAGTCGGTGGACGAGGCACGCAACATGTCATGCTGCGAGGTGGCGTCTTGGCCAGTCGTGGAGAGGACGTCTACTTCTGCGACTGCGGGTCTATCTGGTCGTTCAGGGCTCTGGTCAGACATGCCCTGCAGCTCTCGCAGCGTCGCCAGCGTGTTGCGCACCAGGCCCAAGAGGCTGTCATTCTCATCGCTTAGACTTCGGCTTAGCTGCGTTAAGAATTCCGTCGTTTCGTGACGTAGGGTGTAGGCTGGGTCGTCAGCGTCGGGACCACTGTCGAGGGCACTGCTAGGACCGCCGATATTGAGGCCGGGGCTGCCCGGTTGGATGGAGATGCTGGCGCCGACCAGGCCCGTCTTATTGCCGCGCTGTTGGCTGGCGAGGTGGCCCTTGAGACGCTGCAGTTCCTTGTCGCGCTTGCGGATATCTGTGGCGCAGGTCGTGCGTACCTGCTCAACCATCGTCTTGAGACGCTGCATCTCGGCACGCAACTTGCGGGCGGCAGCTTCGGCCGTGTGCAGGGCCTTGCGCGCCGCCTGCTCCTGCGCCTGTGCCAGCGACAGTTGGCGGGCCAGTTCTGCATTGCGCGTGTGCAGCTTGTCCAGGGCCAGCGTCTGACGCGTCGTCTCGGTGCGGTGGCTGCGCAGTGTATCTGCCATGGACTCGCGGTAGTCCTGGTCGCGCTGTGGGGACGTCAGTCTACGATGCTCTATAATGCCCAACTCACCCTCTAGCCGTCTCTCTCTCTCCCACTCCACCAGCTAGGGCGTGCTTACGTCACGCTTCAGAACCAGATCATGCACCAGATTGATGATCTGGGCCATGGTGGCTTCCTTGCCGCCCTCACCGCGCGACGGATGCGCAAATTCAATGGGCGTGCCATTGCGCAGCAGCCCACGTGCCAGCAGCAGGTTGTTGATGTATGTTGAAGCGGTCTTCAGATTATATGATTCCATGTTATAGTTGCCGTGTGCGTGGTTGGCCGTTGTCGGTCGTCGCGATGTTTGTTTACCCACATTCGTTTCAACCAAACCCTGGAAGGAGCCGACGCTCGAACCACGCTCGCAGATTCAGCCACACCCTCAGCCCTCAGCCACACTCTTAGCCACACCCTTAGCCACACTCGGCTCATGTGTTGTATGCTTGTTGAGCGCTGTGTCCACGCCCTGGAGAACTCACTACCCCGTACTAGTATGTACATGGTAAAATGGCCAGATGGGCCTCTAGCCAGCCATCAGTTTACCACAAGTCAAGACTCGGCGCTCCAGAACGCCACCAGCCCCGCTCATCCACAGCTCTTCCCTCTCGTTGCCTCCTTTTCTCCTGCTAGCCCAGCCATGCAATGCAGCAACTCCGTCAGGTGCGAGCTTCATGTCATTCCTGCATGCGGCGGCATCTGAAGATGGTCAGCCCATTTCTGGGAATCTCAAAGGTCAGCGGCACACACTTTTCTACCACGGCATCGCCATTGGAGGGAATTGTGCATCCTCGGGTTGTAGCATGGCTGCCAGAACTCTGGACTAAGCCACGCGACCGATTCAACCTTACTCTCTTATGGACAGTCAAGCTGCGAGACATATTGCCTAAATGGGGGCAGGCGTTTAAAAAAAATACCCATCCATTACCAATATCGTTAATATCAAGCACCCCGCCCATGGCGAAAACATTCTGGGCGGGTTTGGAACTCTAGGAGGTCGACCGGGAGTCTTCGCGCATATCTACCTCGCTCTCTTCGATGTCGCTTGGCTCGGTATACGCCAATGAGGCGCAAACTTCGTGTGGGTTGAATAATACCTTGATGGTAGGCAGGCTATTCAACGGTGTCCCCCTGAACTATCGAATTGGCACTATGCTGTACGTGCTCGCGAGCGACCATCCCAATCAATGGACCACTTGACTTGCACACACCTACTTAAACCACCGAATCGCCATGATGGAGGTCTGCACTTTCTTCCAGGACTCGTTCCCTCACATTTCCTTGAATGTTCTTTGCTATGGACTCCCTAATACCATTAGCTCTGGCAACCTTACTCCTGACCGCCCAATCCGCATCAGCCTCTCCTACTCCAGCCACGACCCAGGCATGCACTGAGATTAATGCTGCTCTGCCTGGAAAGGTCCTGACTCCCGGTTTGCTTGCGACCGAGTATGGATATGAGCAGCAACAATACTGGTCAACCGCGCTGCGCACCGTTAGCCCGGCATGCATCGTCCAGCCCGTGGATGCCCAGGATGTATCGGTTGTTATCAAGATCCTGAACAAATACCCCAGCGTGCCATTTGCGACCCGAAGTGGCGGCCATGACCCAAACGTTGGGCATGCAACGGCTCAAGATGGTGTTCTCATCACCATGACCGACATAGTCGGAGCCACCTACGACGCTGCAAACAATGTCGCATATGTGAAGCCCGGAGGAGAGTGGAATGATGTCATCAGCGATCTCGAGCCAAGCGGCGTTACCATCACTGGCGGAAGACTTGGTTAATCTCTCCACTTTTCTCTGTCTGACACCTGCTGATCCAATTTCAGGACTTGTGGGAGTTGGCGGCTTACTTCTTGGAGGAGGCCTCTCTTTTCTCAGTGCTCAAGAAGGTCTCGCTGCTGATGTGAGTATTTTCGTTCAAGCTTAGCAATGGCCCGTCTCATGTGAGGTAGAACATCATCGGGTGGGAAACGATTGTCGCCAACGGCTCTATTATCAACGTCGACGCGAGAAAAAATGCCGATCTCGCCCAAGCCATGCGCGGCAGTGGCAGTCAATTTGGAATCGTCACAAAGTTTACCGTCAACGTACACCCCATCGGCGATGTATGGGGGGGCTATTGTACTTACGATGCATCCCAAGACGACCAGCTTTACGCTGCTTTGCATCAATATGCCGGATATGGTTCTGCTGCAGACCCCAAGTCTGCCATCATTTTCACCGACCTTGTGACTACAGGAGGCATCACCCTCAAGCTCATCTACTACTTTTATGATGGCCCGGCACCTCCAACCTCAGGTCCGTTTGCCGACTTCTTCAAGATCCCAAGTATAGGGTGCGCTCCCAAAAAGCAGAAGTATTCTGAGCTGGTAAGAAAAAATTTATTCATATCACTTCAATACATAGGCTTATCAACAGCAGCTCAAATCAAACGGCGATGTAGTTGTCATCCTCAATGCCCGTGCTTTCTTCCGAGTAAGTCCTCTATACCATGCATAACCCAATCTAACACTGCTCAGACTGTCACCGTTCCATACATTGCCTCGCGCCCCCAAATGTACTCAGAGATTCGCGAAAAGTGGAGGTCCATTGTAACTCCATTCCTCACCGTATTGCCCTTAGTTAACGGCATTCAATTCTCCGTCGACTTCCAACCTCTCCCTGCAATCATTGGCACGCATTCGGCCGCCAAAGGTGGCAACGCTATGGGTCTCACTGCGTCGGACCCCGATCGCATCATTGTAATTTTTGAGGGCTCATGGAGTCTGCCAACGGATGATGCGAAGGCATATTCTTTTGCCAAGCAGATTACAGACTGGCTGGAGCAGCAGGTGCCGCTGTGGATTGCCGAGGCGGGCATGGACCCAGATGTCTACTTACCGTACTTCATCAATGATGCCATGAGTGATCAGCAGGTTATGCAGAGCTATCAAAATTATGATAAGTTCAAGGCGTTGCAAAAGCAGATTGATCCGAATGGCTTGTTTAGCACAAGAGCGGGGGGGTTCAAGTATTAGAGGTTGCTATATGGGGCAGAATTACGAGGTGGTAGTTGTTATAGAAAAGTTAATTCCCTGATATCTGTTGAACAGGTTCTTAAGCTATTCCACCCGGGGTGACCATGTGGTTATAGCAGGAGTAGAGTGTGGCTATACGGTGTAAACAGCATATGAAGGAGTAGCAATAAAGAAAAGGTGCCAGAGGCTCCAGAACCCGTACGTGATTACGTATTGACAATATCACTGTATCCCGTTGACACAGTGATACGCGCTGCCCGAACACTTACCCTCAGTGCCACGTGACTAAAATGCAGCAGGTATGGTGAGTTGGGTGATGTTGGCTTTACTAACCGACATTCCCCACCTTCTCTCAAAGTCGAATTAGAGTGATACGGTGGTAATAAGGAATGGAAGTCATCCTTGGCATTCCAACAGATGAGCTAAGGCGGGCTCAGAAATGAAGGCAGGTTTCAGTCTAGACAGTAAGATGCAATACCGACGACGGAGATAACGACTGTCTTGGCTGCCTTCTAGAGACCCGGATAAGTGTTCGGTTAACATACACTTACTTGGTACTACGAAGATCTGGAGGAGAACTCTCCTAGCCG
>Ga0182211_1000390_pt1 | contig 14124 bp, 10 predicted proteins | sample G5R1MG_20_FD_129660 | JGI IMG/M metagenome (GOLD analysis project Ga0182211, IMG submission 129660) | Switchgrass phyllosphere microbial communities from Michigan, USA - G5R2_MAIN_03OCT2016_LD1 MG | ecosystem: Host-associated > Plants > Phyllosphere > Phylloplane/Leaf | place: USA: Michigan... | reverse complement strand
TTGTCGCTTTGCTGTCATGATCTAGCATTAAAGTTATTTGAAACATTGAAGATGGCATTAGGCGACTTCAGCTACTTCCTGTGCTAGTGTGCATGGGCAGTGACGGAGTGTGTGCCATTGGCGGTGCACCGAGCATATTGCTACTCGGCCCCTGTTGCTTCTTCTTTTCTTTCTTGGCCCAGCGCACTGTAAAGATCAATATGGCGTTACTGGCTTGGGAATTAAGATACTCACATCCACATGCATTGCACAATGTCTTGGGCCCACTTGGGCCTTTGCGCCACTCTGGCGAGTCCAATGTGCCGCAGTCGGTACAGACGTACTCGTCGGCCATTTTCATCTTCTTCTTCTTGTCGGACGTGCTCCGGCCTTCCCGGTCAAGCGAGATTTGAATGCCCGCATCACCACGAATGAGGTTCGGGCTGGCGTCTCCCGTGCTGATGCCCTGCGAGCGCTCACCGTCGCGGTAGCGCAGGCCGGTCAGCATTTCGATCGTCTCGAGATGGTTTGCGCCTTCGTAGCGGGCCATCTTGTCGTTGATGCTGTCAGGCTTACTTGCAGCGAGGGCTTCGTCGAGGTTCTGACGGGTGAGGGCCGTGTTGGAGACAATGGGCTTGGCAGGGGGCGGCATCTGAGCGTATGAGGTGGCATCGGCCTGGCTGACGCTGTGAGTGGCGTGCGTCTCGGAAGCGGTCATGGCGGTCGAGGCATCGCCAGCTTGCTTGGCCCATTCGTCGTGCTCCTCGTGCTCCTCGCGCTTGAGTTCGGCAATGCGCTTGGTCAGGCGCTCGTTCTCGATCTTGTGCTCGAGGAACGAGTCGAGCAGGGCAGCGTTCTTGGTGGGGTAGGGACGGGCCATGATGAAGAAGCCGCGGCAGTTAATGGTGTTGGGCGAGGCATAGGCGCTGGGGTCGGTGCTGAGATGGGGGTGGCCGTGCGACTCGAAGATGAGCCAGGCGTCGTCGGCCTTGCGGAAGCGGTAGAAGAAGCGCAGGGGATTACCCGAGGCGATGGACTCGTTGAACTCCTTGACGAAGAGGCCGATGTCGTCCGGGTGGATGAAGTCGTTGATGAAGCGGCCCACGAGGTGCTCGGGCTCCCAGCCCGTCAACGCGCGGCACGAGGTCGACACGTACAGTATGCGGCCATCGGGCGTGAGGATGTGCAGAAGATCGCGCAGCTCCTCGAGCACGCGCTGCGACCAGTTGCGTCGCTTGGTGAACTCGGTCAGCGTGCTACCCGACGGGTTGAGGCTGGGCGCGCCAAAGCCCGTGGGAAGGGGCCCAGCGCCGGCGCCCGTCGTGGCCATGGCTGTCGTTGTGGCTGTCGTCGGCGTCGGCGTCAGGGGCGTCATGGGCGTCAGGGCGTACATGGCGTCGCCGCCGTCGAGCGACGCCATGTCGAGGTCCATGTGCAAGCCCTCGTCGTGGGCGATCAGCGGCAGGCCCGCCATAGGGTGCATCTGCAGGTCCGTGGGCTGCTGCAGTCACCGCGGCTTAGTCAACACGCACAGCAAACACGCCGCCGGCCGTCACGTGGGCATCCTGGCCGGGGGGTCGTACCTCAGCTGCCCCGTTCTGGTAGAGCGCCATGGCTCCGTTGTCCGCTCCGCTGTCGCAATGCACTGCCGAAGCTGCAGTCATGGAAGGGAGGAGGTGGGGGGGCGGCGGCAGCAGCGAGGCGATAGGCACGGCACAGCGCGCCGAGCAGAGTGCATGTGAGGAGATGGATGGCCGCGATGCCAACGCCAACCAACGCCAATGGCAATTGCTGCTACTTAGTGTAGTGGACCGCGGCTGTGTCGGGGTCGATAGTGGATCGGATGCTGCGATGCTCATGCTGCTAACCGCACAGCCCATGACGACGCTCCAAGTGGCGAGTGGCGGTGTGGGACTAGGCCCGAACCGCTACCGATACGTCACGTGACACCGTGTACCCCGCGCGCGTCCCACGGGCGCGTCCCACCACCACCGTCTGCACCATACCCGCCCCGACCCGCCGCCACCAAGCCAGCGTGCCGCCCACAACGCAGCCATCATGTCGCGAATCGACCGCATGATGATCCAGGGCATCCGCTCCTTCGGCCCAGAGAAAGGCGAGACCATCGTCTTCACCGCGCCCGTGACCCTCATCGTGGGCTGGAACGGCTCGGGCAAGACGACCATTATCGAATCGCTCAAGTATGCCACGACCGGCGATCTCCCGCCAAACAGCAAGACCCAGGGCGCCTTCATCCATGATCCCAAGCTCTGCAACGAAAAGGAAATACTCGCCCAGGTCAAGCTGTCCTTTCGCTCCACCTCGGGCGTCCGCATGGTCGCTACTCGCAACCTCCAGGTCACGGTCAAGAAGAACGCAAGGGCCCAGAAAACCCTCGAAGGCACCTTGCTCATGATCAAGGACGGTGAGAAACACTCCATCTCGACCCGTGTCGCTGAGCTCGATCAAATCATTCCCCAGTACCTTGGCGTCTCCAAGGCTATCCTCGACAATGTCATTTTCTGCCATCAGGAAGACAGTCTGTGGCCCCTGAGCGACGCCAGTACGCTGAAGAAGAAGTTTGATGAAATTTTTGAAGCGCTCAAGTACACCAAGGCTATCGAAAACATCAAGACCATTCGCAAGAACCGTAACGTCGACTTAGGGCAGCTCAAAATTATCGAGGCAAACGCCAAAGAGGACAAGACGCGCGCTTCAAAGAGCGAGAAGCGACAAGCCGAGCTATACGACGAAATCGAAGAGCTCCGAAACACGTACACAAATGTGGATGCCGACTGCACCGAGGCCCAGCGCGAGGCCAACAAGGCCTACACCCACGCCGCACGCTTCGAACAGATAGTCGCACAGCTACAGGCAAAACGTATTACATTTGAAGCTAACAAGGAGAGCGTAGCAACCCTTCAGGACAATCTTAAGGAGATGGCTGAAACAGACCACGAGCTTCAAGATATGTTAGACCAGTATGAAGAGCGCGTCGCGACGTTTGCTTCGCAATCAACCGACCTCCGCCAGCAGTACGGTGGCTGTCAACAGGATTTAGAGGATAAAAGAAGTTCTCTTGGTACAAAGCAAAGCGAGATCGGTAAATATGAGGCGCAAAAGGAGCAAAACGAGCGTCAAGTTCAGCAACGCGAGAACACCATCAAAGAAGCTGCCAAGCGACATGGAATTCGTGGCTATGACTACAATCTTTTCGATAAGCAAGTGTTAGAATTCCAGCAGATTCTGAGTAAATTGTCGCGAGATCAGAACAAAGTTCTCGATCGAACGCGCGAAGAAACGCAACGTGATCTCCGTAATGCTCAAGAGGAACTCAGTACACTCAACACGCGCAAGGCGGGGCTTAACCAAAGCAAAGAGTCGGCGCAGACTCAAATCATCAATAATGATACACGCGTCTTGGATTTGCAGGGAGCAATGGACCAGATTAGGGTAGACGAAGGCAGTGAGGCTATGTTGCAAGCTAAGAAGCGAGACATTGAGGAACAACTGCAAAATGCCACTATTTCAGCTGCTTCAGAGCGCTACGAAGAACGTTTGCTCGAAGCCTCGGCCATGGTACGGACACTTGAAGACCAGAAAGAGCGCTTTACTACGGAAATGGCTGATGCTACAAAACAAGCTCGCGAGTCTGCTTCGATAGATAACAAACGTGAGGAGCTTCAGATTCAGCAACACAGCCTGGAGACAATGCAGAAGGTGCATCACAAGCGTCTTGCTCAACTCGTTGATTCCACTTGGGAGCCTGCTACCCTCGAATCCACCTTTCAGCGCGTTCTTTCAGAGCAGGGAACAAAGGTGAAAGAAGCTGGCTCTCGTCGAGACATTATGCAGACCAAGCTGGACAATGTCAATTTTCAGCTTTCCAGCTCGGAGTCACAGTTGAAGCATCGACGAATTGAGTTGGGTCAGTATGAGAGCATTGTCAAAGAATCTATCCAGAAAGACGATATCACAGACTTCGACGAGACGCTGCAACAACTAGAAGAGGATTACGAAGCTGCTTCCTCTGACAAGGCAAAGTTTGAAGCGCAGATCGACTATATGAAGAAGTGCCTCGAGGTAGCGGAGCGAGACAACTGTTGCCGCCTGTGCATGAGGTCTCTCCGAGATGACCGGTCAGAGGACTTTACTACACTAGGCTTCATTTCCAAGCTCAAGGGTATCATCAGGAAAGCGGAGACCAACATGCAAGCCGATAATGCTGATGAGATTTTCACTGGACTTGAGGCTGCGCGTAATGCGAAACCAAGCTACGAACTGGCGACACGACTGCGGAATAACGATATTCCTGCGCTTCAGACTACCATCTCAACGCTCATCAATGAGCGAGACGCAGCGAATAAATACCTTGAAGATCAAGATGCAATCATATACGACCTAAAAGCCGAGAAGCAAGAGGTAGAGTCTTTATCTAAAGAGGTGCAGACTATTGTTGGCTATCATAACAGGGCATGCGAGCTCCAAATCCAAATCCAGGAGCTCTCGCAGAAACAAAAGGCTGCAGGTCTGTCACGCGGCATCGACGCGATACAAGTGGATTTGAAGAAAGTGACGGAGGACAGTCGTAACGCTTGGATTAAGTTAAATCAGCTTACAGCTGCCAAGGACAAGTCACGCAGTCTTATTACAACACTAGAGTTGAGTGTTCGCGACATCAATGCTGAATTGAATCACGCACAATCCAAGCTCAAAGAGAAGCGTACTCTTGCCGACCGTATTGAGGAGTTCAAAAAAGAGAACAACAAGCAGCGAGATGCGAAGCGTCGCTACGACACGGAAATTGAGAGCCTTATACCCGAGATCGAACAGGCGCAGTACAGGTATGACGACATCAGCCGTCGCGGCAACGATCGCGTGCAGCGCGCGCATGATGAGGCATCAAAATTGACCGACAGCCTTCGCCAGCTCACTCAGGCGAATCAAGAAATCGACGCGTATATGGATCGTGGTGGCCCACAGCAACTTGCGCGCACGCACCGAGATATAGAGAACTTGCAGGGTGAGATTGAAAGCATCCAGGTAGAAATGACGGACGTCACGCGCAAGATCAAGAAGATCGAAGACAGCATGCGCGACACTGAGATAATGAAACGCTCCATCAGTGACAACTTGCGCTTTCGAAAAGCCAAACGCTCCTTGGAGACCCTGCAAGTTGAGATCGAAAAGCTCGAGGAGGCGGGAGCTGAGCGGGACAAGGAGCACTACGAGCACGAGGCTCAACAGTGGGACAACCGCTATCATTTACTGAACACCGAAAAGACCAGCCTGGAACGTGACATGAAGAACAAGGACGACCAACTTACCGAGCTGATGAAGGAATACAAGGATTTGTACCAGGACTCTGCTATGCAGTATCGGGAGGCACACATCAAGGTCGAAACCACCAAAGCCGCTATTGAAGATTTAGGGCGGTATGCCGGTGCACTGGACAAGGCTATTATGAAGTACCATGAACTCAAGATGGAAGAAATTAACAAAGCCATTGCCGAGCTTTGGCGAAATTCATATCAAGGCACCGATGTAGACACGATACGTATTGCAGCAGACGGTGACGGCAAAGGCAACCGCACATACAACTACCGGGTCGTCATGATGAAGCAAGACACGGAAATGGATATGCGAGGTCGTTGTTCTGCAGGGCAAAAGGTCCTGGCCTCAATTGTCATACGCCTCGCGTTAGCTGAGTCCTTCGGCACCAATTGTGGCCTTATTGCTCTCGACGAACCGACCACAAACTTGGATCAGCAAAATATCAAGGGTCTTGCCGAATCTCTATCCGAGATCATCAAGGTGCGGCGCAAGCAGGCGAACTTCCAGCTTCTGGTAATCACGCACGATGAGCAGTTCCTGCGAGAGATGAACTGCGCCGACTATACGGATGTATACTGGCGTGTTGGACGTGATGTGAAACAGGAATCCTACATTGAACGCCAGAACATCGCCGAGGTAAGGGCCCTATAGCCCCGAGAAATGTCATAGGCTCACGCCTATGAGCTGAATAAATTCTTACTGGTGAATAGGTTTCCTGATCATCTAAGCATACAAAATGACTTATCACGGTGATAAGATACGATATATACTTCTTCAATCTTGTGGTGGCAACAATACATATGCGCATTGCACGGGCGTTGGGTCAAACCTTGCAATATTAGAGTATCATCATGAAGTCTAGGTAGTGTATTAGGTTTCGTCGCCCAATTGAGATTGCTGCCAGCACTACAGAACCAAAAGTTGCTAGTCAAGGCGAGAATGAGGGAGTGAGTGGATGCAGCCGCGAGCTTTCTTAACCTCACTACAGCAGTTTAGGGGCACAAATCAGAGGTCACATATCAATAGTCTGGGAACCCGTTATCAACGCTCTTCCTCCAAGCTCGCAAACCACCCCTAATATCTCCGATAAATCTCTTGCCTCCAAGGTCCAGTCCAAGCTCCTTCATCTTCCTAACCGTAATCTGCGAGTCGTTTCCCAGCCTACAAACGACAAAAATCGGCTTCTCCATGCGCCGCAGCCGCGCTACCCACTCCCTCTCCGCACCCTCCATCCCTTCCTCCGCATCCAGCGGACTCTCCTCGCGTAGCGGCGTAGCTGCCACATCCGAGAACGGCACATTGATACTCCCCGGGATGCTGCAAAGCTCAAACTGCACCGTGTCTCGCACATCCACCAGCACATGGCCATCGCGACTCGACGCGGTTCCCGTAAACGGATTCACCCCGGAACGCAACCTCGCATAGCTCTCCGCCGAGATGCGCTCCTGCGGCGAAAGCGCATTGATGGGCTCCACGCTGCCGCAAAACTGCACGTAATTCATGCTGCCCGTGGTGAGCGCGCGCGGCGAGATCGTCGCGTGGGTCGAGCATGCCGCGCATTTTGGCTTGCGCGAGCGCAGGCGGATGGAGCGGAACATGGGGGATGAGTAGGCGGAGAAGAGGAGGAGAGTAGGCGGGTCTGGAGCGTGGGGAGTCGACGATGGAGAATGAGGAGGGAATGAGGAAGGGTGGGTGAGAACTTTTATCGCTTCGAGGGCCTGTAGGACTCCCATGGTACCGACTACGGGGCCAAGGATGCCACCGTCACCGCAGGAAATGACGGATGCTGGGGGTGGCGGTTTGGGGAATACACAGCGGTAGCAGGGCCCGCCACTAGGGTTGCCGGCGGGCAGAGGAGGATTGTTGAGCACCATGAGTTGGCCATCGGTTCGTAGGGCTGATGCGGAGACAAGGGGTTTGGCGAGGAGGACGCACGTGTCGGATATGAGGTAACGGGATGCTGGGGTATCTGTGCAATCTAGTACGAGGTCGTAGTTTTGAAAGATTGATATTGCAGTTTCTGGGGTGAGTCGAGACTTGTGGGGCATAAGGTTGACGTTTGGATTCAGTCTGGGGAGAGATAATAGGGTGATGGGTCAGCATGTAGTCGTCTTCCGTTTTCGATGGATGCGGGAAACGTACGAGCTGAGGCTCACCATGGCGCTCTCTACTTTAGTCATACCGACTCTGGCGGTGGAATGGAGGATTTGGCGGTGCAGATTTGATTCTTCGACTACGTCGTCATCTACCAGACCTACTGTGCCAACGCCGGCGCCAACGAGGTATGATGCAGCCGGACATCCCAGGCCTCCCACACCAACGATGAGCACGCGAGCATTTCGTAATCGGAGTTGCCCTGGGCACACCCGGGTTAGATAAGCATTTAATTCGATCCGTGTCAAGGTTACTGACCGTGCAGTCCAATCTCGGGCATGATCAATTGCCTCCCATATCTTTTGTATTCATGGCTTTCGAGTGGCCATCGTGTCTGTTCATTTTGTACATGTTGCTGAGATATCCGATCCGACTGGCCTAGAATTGAACAACCCTCAGACCGGAAGTTATCCTGAAACCCGAGGTCCATATCATGATAGAGAGGGTCTACTGCTGTTGATTTCTTCTGATGCAAAACTTTCTCTTGCTCGCAGCAGATGCGTTCTGCTTCCACCAATTGCTGTCGTAGATCGCATAATGTAGTCTCGCAGGATGCTATTTGTTTTCGGAGTGAGTCAATTATGGTCCCCATGACAATCATTACACAATGCGCATTGGCGTGTGGCTTCTGTCATGGTGTTGGGCCAGATCAAGGTTGTGTGGGTTATCGATAAGTTGCAACGCTTTTGGCCTAGCGACTATTAGTTACCACGTGCTGCTTTTCGTGTAGGGACATCCTATTGTCACATTCCATACGACCTGCACATCATATCAAAGACATCATTTATCGAGATACGATTTGAAGGTAGACTTTATGCCCTATTTCATACAATTGCTTAGTGAAGATGCGATCCAGGAAGCCGAGACGCTTATCTGCATTCTATTCAACATGACTTTCCGCAGCCCCATCGTCGGCTAGATGTAGACTTTGGTTGCGCCGCCCGTGAATATGGCTTTGGCAATCCTGAGGCTGACCCTTATGTGCTAGTATCAAAATTGATGGAAGAACACGGGGTGATGTTCTGGGTACCGTTTATTCCGTCAGTACATAATAGGCCTATAATGCTCGTAATATTTGTACGTGCAGTTACTATTGTGTTCAGAGCGTCAGTGTGCGGGCACTCGAAGCTTTAGTGCATAAAAAATAGCCAGGTGACGATGTTTCATTGATCAAATTTCCACAGCCACGTTATTCTATGAAATGGGGAGTCCTTAATTGCTGGTTCATACCCTCGCAGATAACACCACACCAGTACAGCACCGAGAGCCATGAATCTGACAACCATATTACTATAGTAGAGAAAGGGTCAAGGTAGAAAAAGTGGATATTGGCACGCTCGTCTCGCGATCTCCATCCTGTGCCAATCCTGCAAACTGGATGATCCTCGAGAGGGTCGAAACGGGGAGGCCTCTAAGGACCTTCCTGTAATTATCACATTCATTCCAGATGAGATTCGCTTGTTTCGGTGGTGTTGAGCTTTTCAGGTTTGGGTGATCTTTGCAAGTGACTTCGAACTGGAACTTCCGCTCGACCCATTCTTTCATCGCCACTCCATTTTCGAAATCCAGATACTCAGACCACAGAGGAAATTTAACGAATCCGGTGTGATATCTCCAGTCAAAGATAATGTTGCTTATCAGAAAGTCGTGTCGTGCATACCGCTGGAGATTTAGGCTATCGTCAACCGTAAGGGACCTACGGATATTGTTGAGATGTATGATGATGTCTGATGTAGAGCAACACAAGCTCTCAACCTCATAACATCGAAGAGCAGAACCGCATGGCGCCAAATAATTCAACGACTTTACAGTAATCGCGAATTTGATACAATTTTTGATCTCCGGTCTTGACCATAAAAGCTTAGTGAACTACACGAAGTCCGTTTCCTCACGGCCAAAAGGGCACGCACAATCGCATATGAGCCTGACATCAATGACGATTTTCTTGAGTAGCTTGTACAGTTGACCAAGGCTTTCGATCCATCGAACAAACGTCCGTAGTTGGCGGAGTGCGGGATTATGTCTGTGTTTAGCCACAGACACGATGAACATGTTTTTCTCATACATGATCGGAGTGGCTTCTTCGCGTATCTGTTGGCAGGTTCGAAAGAATGAGACGGGAAATTCGAGTTCAAGAGCATGAAATGGTTTTCCTTTCAAGTGTTCCACATGGCAATCTTCCTCTTGAAAGTTATACTCGTCTTCGACCAACCATGCCGGCTCCTTGCTCATTTCGACGGAATCGATGATCAGCACTTCTCTTTCGGAAGCAAATAAGTACCCGTAGATTGTGTCACGAATCTCTCTTGGGAGTTTGAAAAGAAGCCCAGGGCCAGGCTGAATTTTGGTATGCTCAGTCATTAAGGCAGCCGTTGAGGTAGACTCAATTCGCGACACCGCATCGTTGCGTACGTGATAGTTCCCGGGCCGTGAGGCTTGGTCGCAGTCGTATATCGGCCTAGGCGATCGGGATTTACGGGTGGCACAGGTTGTTTGATTGGTCGGCGTCGCCATACTGCTCCACTGGTACAGCCTATTGCGTGTAGAAAAAGAATGCAAGTAAAACTGCTATCGAAGCTGTAGTATGCTATTTATGCTGTTAGATTCCGTGGCCGATCAATATGAATGATAAAACAAGATATACAAGGAAGGGGAGGTGCATGCGGTATATTACCAACATGCCGGAGAGGAAAGAGTGACACGCATTGAAGCAGCCGCTACCATATTCCTAACCATCAAATCACTCCAACCGGGGCACATTTAATAAAGGCCGAGTAAGAAGACCATTGTACCAGGTAGTTGATTCAAGTCATACTTTGATAGCGCCGTAACTTTTATACACTATCCCATAGTGGGATATATATTCCATTCAATTAAGTCGCTGCGCTGGAATGAAGATGCAATGGCGATGATGCATTCCATTGGCTACTCCAAGAACCCTACCAATGCTTCTAACATCTCTCTCTCCGCTGGCTCGACGGCCAGGACACCGTTGAGTTGCGCTTGTAGCGTCTTCTTGACATCTACTAGACTCTCATCTCTTTCCCTTAATGCCTTGACAATGGCTTGCTTCGCACCATCATCTTCAGCTACGAGCCACGCAAGAATGGCGTCGATACGCTCCAAGCAGTATAGGCCTTCACTCAATTTGGTCGGGATATTCTCCATTTCCAATGCCTCTTGCTCCTGCTTTGACAGGCCCATCTTTCTATCTTTCATCTTGATATCAAACGCAGTAAGACGAGTCACATAGTCCTGGCGTAATGTGATGAGTTTAGTAACCTTGTCGTAGTCTTTCTCGAGGAATTTGGCTAATAATCTAAAGCGGGAGTCAGAATTGCCAGGCAAGGATCGCAGCAGCGATGCAAATATTCCAAGAATATGTTCGGTTTGCTCTGGGTTGTTCTTCTTCGTTTTTGCGAATGTGCTAAAGAGGGGCTTGAGGCCGCGCGATTCGACGACTTTTTCGCACACTAGGATTGCGCTATTTGGCTGCAAATCATCCTTTATGTACTTCTCATGTTCATTGCCTGTGCTATTAGTATTCGCAGCTTCTGGAGCTAGATCCTCAGCATAACCACACGCATGGTCTAGCACTTTCAATGCTCTGCTTTTGCTCGTTTTGCCGTCTCTGACGAATAGTAGACACAACTCCACGCCTTCTGCTTTCAAAAACTCTGCCTTCCCAATTGGCTCCTCAGTAACTGAAGAAAGGCAGTTGAACAAGTTTTCCATGTATTCCTCCTCATCACTGTCCTTTTCTGGGTCGTCTCGACGGTATGGCGCGAGGTTTGTGAGGAATATGTCGACGCCGTTTGCGGCGGCTATGCGACCGCGATTCTTTCGTGAGGATTGGGCGAGGATGGAGATGATCTCGGAGGCATATTGCTTGTTTTGTGATGTCGGCTTCTCGAGCTTTTGTATCCTGTCCAGCAGCCATTCGACGAGCCTGATTTGCTCACCTATCAATTCGATATTCGAGGGTTGTGAAAGCAGGTTCTCGATGACACTGAGCGAGTGGTAAACCCCGGAGGCATCGGCGATGTCGCTTTCGTCGAATCGAGAGAAGTTTGAGATCAAGAGACTAATTAAGTCTGCCTCTAGAAATGCAGACACTAATGTGTCCCATTGTTCTTGTTCCCCTCCCACATCTTCGTCCGTAAGTTCTGATATGATTTCTATGGCTGCGATCGCAATGTCGGTGTTCTCGTGCGCCAACAGCTCCACCAATTTAGCAACCGCAGAGCTCTTCGCAAATTCATCGTACAGCTCGGGATGTTCTGATATTATACTGAGGTCTTTGATCCCCTCATCCAGCTCAGCTTCTGATTCCATGAACTTGGTCGGATCGTCCTCGTACTTTGCGCGCAGCGACGCATTCCTGGTGACCTTCTTCTCAAAATTAAGCGCCAACTTCCGTAGCCAGATAGCGTCACATTTCGCGTCCTGTATACCATCCTCTCCATCCTGTGCGTCCACATAGTCCATGGCATCTCTCGCATCCTCGTCGAAACCACCGCCAAAGAACCGGCCATCCTCGTCGTCTCCCTCTTCATCCTCCATATCTGGGGGCAATGATGGGCCTGCCTCTTCATTATTGCCATCACTGCCTTCATCCTCGCCCGCCACCGCGTCTTGCGCAGGCCGCTTGCCCTTGCTATCCGAGTCGAGCTTGACGGTCTTGTAGGTCTGGGTCGGGTCGGCTTGGCTCGGGTTTTCAAATTTGCGCTTTATGGACCCGTTTGCGCTTTTGAACAGGTCGTCTATGCTCGTCATATTGTGCAAAACGAGACGATGTTGTAGTCTATCAGATTGGCAAACGTGGTTTCACGTCCCGTTGAGAAACTGAGTGAAGCGTGGTCCAAGCGTCACTAGCGTGCTATCCGTATCAATGTTACATGCGCCCATCAAACCTATTCATCCGTCCTTCCTGTGCTTCTTTGATGTCACTTGTTCCAGAATTGCGCGTTGCGGCCCACATTGCACTCGAAACTGAAAGCGCACGGTAATGCGTCCCAAACGCTCCATTGGGCCAATTTTCAGAAAACTACTGGAGTGCTTTAAACCCTCTTCTTTAGTATAGTCCTCATGGCCTCTCTCCATTACCAACCAAGGCAATCTTATCAGTCGCGAAGAACTATTTACATACACTAATGGCCGCTTCCTCGCCAATGAGACACAAGCTCGCGAACGCAGATATGTACATTTCAATGTTGATCAATTGTGTGCTGTAGCTGTAGCAGCTGGTGGTAGTTCTTCACCTATCAGAACAATTGACAAGATGGAAGGGGCCTTTGGCAGGGCCCTCATCACGGATAAAGAAGATAGAAGCGAGGTTGTTGCTAAAATCCCGTTCCCCATCGCGGGACCGCCTGATATACCACCGCTTCTGAAGTTGCCGTCCTCAAATTTAGTAAGATAGTAACACTCGTGCAATATTCACTCGGCGCTAAGACCGACTCTCTTCTTAATGACAGTAAGCACCCATACCCGAATTCCTGTCCCAAAAGTCTCAGCATGGAGCTCTGACGCGTCAGACCCTGTCGGCGTCGAATACATATTGATGGAAAAGGCTCAAGGTCAACAGCTGTTTAATAATTGGGCGCCATGACTGCCATTAATTGAGCCGGCATCGTGAGGAAGTTGACCTGGATTGAGGCTGAGTTGAAGTCTGTATTTTTGTGAATCCATGACAGACGGGGAGTCTTGGATTACCTTAGACCAGAACGTCGATCCTTCTGGGCAAATTCGCATCGGGCCGCCCTGCGAGAGAGCGTGTTCAGATCAAGGAGAGATAATTGATATGCCTGCTTACTTCTACAATGGGCCGTGTGAGTTAATCAGAGCAGGTATCAACTGACGAGCTGACCACATGTTCTGGGGCTGAGCCTATCATCTTTTGGTCTTGTAACTGTGGAGTGTGAATTGGTGTATATCAAGCATTGGAGTTTGGTTGCTAGCTCTGGATTATCCCGCTCTGAATCACCCCTCGGATCCGTTGAGGAACAGATAACTGTCTTGAACATGGCAAAAGAGGTAATGACTGAAACCCGCACATGGGGACTGTGGGAAGATAGTTCCCTGCACGTCCGCATTTTACGGATGATTGACAAGAAGAGGGCATCTTGCTGTCGCAATCGAGCCGCAAAACGGGAATAATCATTTCTACATTGTGATTAGCAATTTATATCCTGAGCTTTTGTGAAAATATCTATCACTATGTTGTTGCCGGTTGCGATTGCGGGGTCGGTGATTCACTAACCTTTCCAAACACTACCTATCTTGTGACAATACATACTCAATCACGATGTATTCTTTCGCATGTATATTCTGAGAATAGATGCATGGCGTCAGGCAGGTTGCGCGCAGCAAGATCGGTATTTTCAAAAATCTTAAAAAGCCACATCTTCAATATACAAAGACCTCATGGACCTGTAGGAAGTCGGCAACATAGGCGAGATACAAAAATACCTAACTCATTAAGATAGCAGCGGAGCGGCCTAGACGTTACCAGCCTCTTGGTGCTTGACAAAACTCTGCAGCGGTATGAATTGCTACCACAAATACAAAAGAATCTTTGGTTGAATCTTAAAATGTCTAAAATGTCCGTCCTGACCATTCGATATCAAGACCGAGTCCAGATTATTGAGAGCGGGA
>Ga0182211_1000389_pt1 | contig 14136 bp, 14 predicted proteins | sample G5R1MG_20_FD_129660 | JGI IMG/M metagenome (GOLD analysis project Ga0182211, IMG submission 129660) | Switchgrass phyllosphere microbial communities from Michigan, USA - G5R2_MAIN_03OCT2016_LD1 MG | ecosystem: Host-associated > Plants > Phyllosphere > Phylloplane/Leaf | place: USA: Michigan... | reverse complement strand
GGGCCGGCTGCGCATTACCTAACACGGCCTGGCCTGTTTCGTTACCGTAGCGAGGTAGGTAAGCGGGCGCCGATTGGGTGCTGCCTGTATCCTATACGATACGATACCGTACGTGTGGCGTCCGTTGTGGCGTCGGGCACGGAGGGTGAGGCGTTGGACCGGCGAGCGCCACACCCCTCACCCTCCTCGCCCCTAACCAAACCATCCTTGCCACGGCACAGTGCACAGTCACCCCAGTGCACACACACACCCTCGCCTCCCTCCTCGCGACCCGCTTGCCGTTGACGTGTCCGCTAGTGCACCGCTTTTCTCTGCCGGCGGCCCAGGCCTTGCCGCCCAGCTGTCATCAGATCACGCTCGAGTCCAGCCGGCAGCCCCCATGGCAACACGCCCGCAAGCACGCTCTGCCCTGGTCCTCTATGGCTCGGAAACAGGAAGCGCCCAAGACGTGGCGGAAGAACTGGGCCGCCTCGCCCAACGCCTGCACTTTGACGCCCATGTCGCTGCCCTGAACGCCGTCGGTCTTGTACGTGAGGCGCACGCCCGGCCGCAGTAGCAGGGTCGTTGACGCTGTGCAGAAGCAACTGTTGCAACACCCTGTCGTTCTCATCGCCATAGCCACCACGGGCCAGGGCGAGCTGCCCGCCAACAGCCAGGTATTCTGGAAAGCCCTGCGCAGTGCCCGCCTCCGCCCTGGCTGTCTCCACCACATGAGGTTTGCCTCGTTTGGCCTGGGTGACACGTCCTATCCCAAGTTCAATTGGGCGCATCGCAAGCTCTACAATCGCTTGCTCCAACTGGGCGCGCATCCCATCTGCGATCGCGGCGAGTCTGACGAGCAGCATCCAGAAGGGTGAGTGGAGAACGCCTCTTTCCCGCCGACGGATGCCTTGTTGCTCCTGCTGCGCCGAAGCCACACCATCCTCCTTGCCTGCGCGCTTCCATGACTACCGCATTGCCTGCAGTCCAAGGCTGACTACCCCAAAGTGTCGATGGCTCTTTTCTCCCCTGGACAGCAAGGCTACGCCAACGCTTACTGGAAGAATATCCTCTTCCCGAAGGCGTTGATCCAATACCCGATAATGTTGTGCTAGACCCCAAATGGGTGCTCGACTTGGCGCACGGCGCCCAAGGGCCAACACCACAGCCGTCGTTGCACCTTGAGACGCCGTACACCGACGGTACCGTAGAAGACATTCCGTCTCCAGCGCTTCTCAACATACCAGGAGGTATCCCTGCTCGCGTCCAGTCGATTCAACGAGTCACTCCTGCCAAACACTGGCAAGATGTCCGCCACATTCAACTGCATCTCTCCGGCACACACCCATACAACCCCGGCGATGTCTTGACAATCTACCCAAAGAACTTCCCATCCGATGTATCATTGTTCCTGTCCATAATGGGATGGACGTCCCTGGCCGACATCCCCTTGCATTTCGTCCCATCTTCGCCGTCAACATCACCGACTGCTTCCCTCCCGACACCACATCTCACCAAAGACGACACCGTCACGCTGAGGGAGCTCCTAACCAATCATCTCGACATTCTTTCAATACCCCGTCGCTCCTTCTTTGCCCAAATATCTCACTACACGTCCGACGAGTTCCAGAAAGATAGGCTGCTCGAGTTCACAAATCCGGAATACATTGATGAACTCTATGATTACACCACACGGCCCCGTCGCAGCATACTTGAAGTGCAGCAAGAGTTTTCAAGTGTGAAGATCCCCTGGCAACGCATATGCAGTATCATCCCCGCTCTACGGGGCCGTCAGTTTAGCATCGCAAGTGCCTTTGACGCCCGAGCCGCTCCTCACGACGTTACGCAGACAGAGCTTTTGATTGCGATAGTCAAGTACAAGACAGTGATCAAACGGGTCAGACAGGGCGTTGCCACACGCTACATTGCATCGCTTTCCTCGGGTCAGGACATCACAGTCACGCTATCACGAGGCGGTCTTGGTGTATCCGAGAAGGAGCTCGACAGACCTGTCGTCATGATTGGTCCAGGGACGGGAATAGCCCCCATGCGCTCTCTCATATACCAGAGGACACTGTGGCGAGAACAGGCAAAGGGCCTCGCAAATGGCACATCCAGCACACAATATACGAGTAGTAAGATTGACGACCTCTTGTTTTTCGGCTGCAGAAACGCAGACTCAGACTACTATTTCAAAACCGAATGGGCCGACTTGCAAGCATCCGGCGTCCCACTCCAAGTTTTCACCGCCTTTTCACGTGATCAAGTACGTCCTTGTCTTCCTTTATTTCCTTTGCTCCCTTCGCACCTCCGAGTTTCACCTTGACATCAGCATCCCCATTAACCAATCCCCACAGCGGAAAAAAGTCTATGTGCAAGACCTGATCCGGCAGCAAGCCACTCTCATCTTCACGGCTCTCTATCACCAAAATGGCATAGTATATGTTTGTGGCTCCTCGGGAAAAATGCCACAAGCCATACGTGAAGCGCTGATCGAGGGCTTTCAGAATCAAGGTAAGATGGACAGAGGGGATGCGGAAAAGTACCTTGTGAATATGGAGAAGGGAGGGAGGTATAGACAGGAGACGTGGTAGGCTAAATCGGGGATGGTGAATCCCCGTATAGGTCGCCATTATTGGGAAAAGCAAGGGTCGTATCTCGTTCATCATGTTTTGCAGTAATGTGTGGTTGCGTGTGGAACATCGGTGTGATGTAAAGCTTTTGCGAGTTGACTGGCTGTCACCATGATGCGTTTACTTCAAGTGTAAGCGATCTATGGTAATACTACATTTTGAATTGGTTGACTACCGTTAAGGAAATGCAATTCTGTATAGTTATATGGAGGAGGTCAAGGGTTGGACAAGTGTAGATCGTAGCTGCCGGAATCTTGGCAATGACATGACTCGTGGTAGAAGCGTAACGCACGTCATCTTCGACACGTCCCTCCAAATCTCCCTGTCATCTTTGCGACGACGGATATTCAGCGATGGCTCAAAAGGGTGACCACCTTCTCCAGCGTCCACTCTATGGTAAAAGAATAATGCCCGGACATTCACTCCTAACGGTGCTAACGTGTTCAGTATTCGATCTGCCCGAAGAGCTGATTGCGACACTCAGGCTCAAAGACCAGTCCGATCGCCCCTCACTAGAACCACTGCCACAACTACAGGGAACAACACATAATTCGCCTAAAAAGACAGAGGAAGTAGAAGCGCCATCAAAGGCTACTTCATGTAATCTCTGTAGGCTCGAGTTCTCATCATTAGAAGATCAGCGGAGTCATGTGCGATCCGATTTACATGGATACAATCTCAAGCAAAAGATAAGGGGCGCTAAGGCAGTGGGTGAGGCTGAATTTGAGAAACTCATTGGCGAGCTGGACGAGAGTATATCTGGTTCCGAGTCCTCCGAGTCGGACGATGAGGATGATGAAGAGGATGGAAGCAAGCCGAGAGACTCCACGCTGAGTGCACTTCTCAAGAGGCAAGCCAAGATTGCAGACCCCGAATTTGAACAATTTTCGTCAAGAAAGAAGCAACAAGGACCTGGAAAGCCGCCGTTACTGTGGTTCTCGTCTTCGGCAATACCAGACAACACGTCGCTCGGTGTCTACCGTGCGATTTTCACCAACGAAGAGCAAGAAGACGAAACACATGCGCTCGAAATCCTACGTAAGAAACAGCTATCACCCAGACAGCCTCCAAAGATCAAGGAAAATGCGGGTAATATGCCTATACCTATAACAGATGTCGGGCCGCATTACTTCCTGTGTATGATCGGTGGTGGCCACTTCGCCGCCATGGTTGTGGCATTGGCACCGAAGACAGGGAAAAGGCATACTGGAGTCGAAGAACGCTCTGCAACTGTTATTGCACACAAGGGATTCCATCGCTATACCACTCGACGGAAACAAGGTGGCTCGCAATCAGCCAATGACAACGCAAAGGGCAATGCACATTCTGCTGGATCATCCATACGGCGATATAATGAAACTGCACTGGTGAACGAAGTCAGGGAGCTTCTCACAAGCTGGAAAAATCTGATAGATAGCGCAGACCTGATCTTTGTTCGAGCTACCGGCGCCACAAACCGGCGAACACTGTTCGGTCCATACGAAGGGCAGGTGTTGCGTAATAGTGATCCCCGTAATCGAGGGTTCCCTTTCAGCACTCGCCGTGCGACCCAAAAAGAGCTTATGCGAGCATTCGTCGAGCTCACCCGCGTGAAGCAGAGTACCATCGATGAAGCAGCCTTGGCGGCCCTCAATGCCTTTAAGACAGAAACTGCACCGGCTACACCAGCTATCCCGAACCCGAAGCCCCACAAGCCCACAAAGGAAGAGGATACAGCAGCTCTCCACACATCACAAATCATACCGCTCATCAAGCGCTCCAAAGTACCCGCCCTCCTCAACTACCTAAGGACGAACGAAATTCCCCCGACATTCACCTTCTTCCCGATCAACCACCATACCCCGACGCCACTTCATCTCGCCGCCTCCCTCAACTCCCCACCCATCGTAACCGCCCTCTTGACAAAAGCCGGGGCAGATCCTACCCTGACGAACAACGATGCTCGCACACCTTTTACCCTCGCCGGCGACCGCCCAACCCGCGACGCCTTCCGTGTCTCTCGCTTCTCTATCGGCGAATCTGCTTGGGACTGGGCACGATCCGATGTCCCCGCCGCCATGACCCAGGCCGAGGCCGAGAAGCGCGAAGCCCAGGACAAGTCAGACAAGACTGCCGCGCTTAAAGCAGAAGCGGAGCGCCGGAGAGTGGAGACGGAGCGCGTGCGCAAGGAAAGCGAAGCTGCAGAGGTGAAGAGGAAAGAGCAGCGGCTGGGCAAGGGGAAGGCGCTGGGCGTGTTGCCAGCTAAGACAGGGGCGGATCTGAGGGAGGAAGAGATGAGGGGGTTAACGCCGGAGGCGCGAGCGAGGATGGAGAGGGAGAGGAGGGCTAGGGCGGCTGAAGAGAGATTCAAGCGGATGCAGGGGTGAGATCGTCGATTTCGTTGGGAATTGGGCGCTGCTGCAAGTCTCAGATTATGAATGCCACGCCCGTGTCTGTAACGGACAATAGTCTAACGACGATTGATTCTAGATGCTTACAACAGGTGCTCATCCAGCTCCAGATCCTCGGAGTTCTCCGCTGCATCCAGATAATATATTGAAAGAAGTACCTTCAGCAGTATACACACATTCTGCTCATGCAGAACCTCCGTCGAGAACAATGTCTGTGAAACGATTCCCCGGACCAACCCATCTGTGCGAATCAACAGATCAAAATCAACCAATAGGCTAAACTGCGCTGGCCGTAGTTTGTAATATGCAGTGAGTAAGATACTATGGTTCAGTAGGTGCTCTCTCGCGTGTTCGGTTAATCGTATCGCACTTGAACATCATGTTGATGGCATGCAGATATGCAAGTCAAGACCTGTAGATAGACTTGCGATAACTTATATATAAAGACCCGCGTGTAGACTGGCCATAACTTGTTTACAGATCTGCAAAGACTTGCGTACAAAGACTCGCGCACAGAAGATTTGTACATACAGTAGACTTGCGCGCAAGCTGGGTTCTTCATCACTCGCGACTTGCACGCAAGTTGCGTTCTACTATGCCCGCGACTTGCGCACACGCTAGGTTCTGCTACGCCCGCGACTTGCACGCAACCAGTGTTCCATGATTCGGTTGTTTTCTTAGGGCCAGGTCGTTGTTTTTGGGGTCGTTCTATCTTCCTAGGGTTGTTTGGTTTTCTTAGGGTTAGTACTAACGGTTGGGCCTATAAAGCTTCAGTTCGGTGACGGAATTGAAGTTTCTGGTATATCCGGCAAGCTAGCATCGCGCGGACCTACAGCCTTTGCCGTTAATCTGAGTTCGAAGCATTGTCCTTGCTGTCGCGTTCACCCTTTCCGTGACAGAGAGATCGTGTGGACATGAAGGTCGAGCTCTATCTGGCCGACGAAGACATGATCAACCAGCTGTTCTTTTTCGTCTACAATCACCCCCCGAAGACCAACATTCGCGATGACGAATCGGGGTGGATCCTCCCTCGACCCGGCGGAGAAGGAGCCGTAGATGACTGCGAGTTGCTTCATTGAGGGCAAGAGTTTGTTGCGAAGGTGCCGAAGCTACAATTCAGTCCGGTTGAGATCTTGTCTTTTTTACCGGCTCACAAGCTTTCACCTTGCGTTGCTATTGCTAATGTAGTGGCGTGGATGGAGAAACTTCAAAAAGAAAAGACGAAGTCAACCAGAATAACATCGTGGGCGCTTGACGACAATGATGGATTTGGAGACCATTGATCTGGTTTCCTGCTACGGGGCCGTTCCACGGGGCTCGGCCGACGCACTGGTGTAAAAGAATGAGGAGTCTTGAGAACGATGGGGCCATGTGCCAGGACGAAGCACACTCCTTTCAAACCTATTGTTCCCTCTGGCTGTTTTGATTGATTATATGCACATCATCGCGAAATGTAACCACGCATGCATTGACTGCCAAGGCCGCTTCGGACACGCATCGGCCCGATGACAAGCCCCATCCTTGCCGTTCCCCAACCGAACGTTGCTCTGCGACAACTCTTCTCGTAAGAGTTATTGGCTGACGATACCATACATCATGTCGGGATTGAGGATATTGGTACCTATCAAGCGGGTCATTGACTATGCGGTATGTTGATATAGCATCTCCATGTAATCCACTTAGTTGTTGTTGTATGGCTGTGATATCATACCTCTCGCCACTCTACTGACATGCCTCGCAGGTCAAACCCCGCGTGAACCGTACCAAAACGGCCGTCGATACCAATGTAAAACATTCGATGAACCCCTTCGACGAACTTTCCATCGAAGAAGCTGTCCGGATCCGCGAGAAGAAATTCCACCACGCATCGGCCCCCGCCGTTGATTCCATAACCGTGTTCTCTGCTGGGCCCCCAAAAGCGCAAGAAGTATTGCGGTACGCCATGGCCATGGGGGCAGATAAAGGGATTCACGTAGTGGTGGAGGAAAAGGATGCGCTAGAGCCATTAGGCGTGGCAAAGTTGTTGAAGAAGGTTGTCGAGGAGCAAAAGAGCAATCTCGTCATCCTCGGCAAACAGAGCATCGACGATGATGCAGGACAAACGGGGCAAATGCTCGCGGGTCTGCTAAACTGGCCACAGGCCACACAAGCGAGCAAGATCACCATCACTGAGCAGAACGTTGAGGTGGTGCAGGAAATAGACGGCGGCGTGCAAACGGTAAAAGCACCATTACCCATGGTTATCACGACGGATCTCCGGCTCAATGAACCGCGATACGCGAATCTACCCAACCTCATGAAGGCGAAAAAGAAGCCGCTGGAGAAGATGACGATCACGGATTTTGGCCTGGATACAGATCTACGACTCAAGACTGTCAAGGTGGAGGAGCCGCCGGAAAGAAAGGGCGGCGTGAAGGTGGAAGACGTGGATGGTATGATTAGCAAGTTGAAGGAATTGGGCGCTTTGTAGAGCTGGTTTGGCATAGGAAGAAGAGCATTGTAGGTTGGAGACTCAATAGGTTGAATTCCAGATTGCTCTCTGGATACCTGCCCATCAGGAGCAATCCTGCCGGTACAATCATAGTCCTAAATGCGCATGACACCATCCCCCTTCAAGCGTCGAAATCAACTTATAGAATAAGGTTTATCTATGGAATGCGTACTCGGATACCAGCAAGTCGCTTCTGCGCCATCTGTACAAGCTGTGGCCACTCTTCCCCCTGACTGGCGGGCATGGAAGGCTCCACTATGCGTCTCAAGTACTCCGTTGCCCGCTCACGATCTCCCACAGACTCATAGTGATCAGCTAGCTTCATCATCGATGGCTTGTGACCCAGGTTTGATGCCGCTTGATGCCACTCTCGTGCCAGAGCAGCCACACTGCCAGTTCTCCATGAAAGTATCCAACTGAGGACTTTTCGCATTCCACTATTGTTGAGTATGGGCGATTCGTTTGTGCTGATCTCCTGGTAGAATTCTGCTAAGTTGATGCTTGCTTGCTTGTGACCCGACGCCGCTGCTCTACTGGTGAATCGCAGCCAGTCTGGGCTTGCCCTTGGCTCATACTTTGAAGCCTCAAAGCATGAAAGCGGATCGTCGGCTTCTTGAGCGCCGAGCAGGAAGTAACTTCTTGCTTCGGCTTGCACGGCTGGATCCTTGTCTGATTTAAGAAGATAGCCCAGCGCGTTCCAAGGGGTTACTAGTGGTAATTGAAACGGGTGCTTCAAGCCTTTCTGGAATTTAAGGTGAGAACGTGTGATGGCAAGCTCGAATGCCTCTCTCGCTTTTTGCCTTTGTCCTTCCATCTCCGAGAACAATCCTTTCAACGTCAAAACATCCGGACCCAGCACAATAGTTTTGGATTGCGAGCACAGCTCTTCCAATTTCAAGCGATACTTGGCAATCTCGCTCTTTGGAAACATCCGGGCGATATCCTGAGCTGCTTTATTATCTGGACTGCAGCTGCTCAACAAAACAGCGGTCATGATGTGAACTACTGCCAGAGGCTCGCCGGCCTGCGCACAACCCTGCAGAATAAGACCAGCCGTCGATTTGTGCATGCTGGGAGGAAGTTGCACTCGTTTGAGGGGATCACTGAGGTCGGGTACCTTGTACGTTGTCAAGGCAACGTCCGTAATATCTTCGATATTGACTCGATATCCTGTAAGCGTCAGCCCATGTGCGTTGTCTGTATTGCAACATGCAAGCGTACGCTTTGCCAATTGGCGAACGTTAGCGCTATGGCCGAGTTTGTTCCTGTGGGCAATGAACTCTTTATAGATGGCGTTGGCCTTGTCAGGCGCTATTTTGAGCGCTGCTTGTGCTTTGCACAGCTGGTAGAATCCGCTGCGAGCGCGTTGGTCGACATCGTCACGCAGTCGCGCTACATCGAGTCTCTGCGTGGCATAGCCTCTTCTCCATGCAGCCGCTCTGGGTACTCCAACACAATGGGTGAATACGGGACGCTCAGCCGTGCCAATGTATGGTGAAAATGGTGTAGAAGGGGCTGTACACGATGTGCAGAGCCGCAGACCTGGCACTGGCCCTACCAGATGCAGTGAACGACGGGCAGAAGACATGGCTCTCTGCTCGGGCGCATCGGTTGGTGTGCGCGGATGGCTTGGAACAGTTCCTATCGGAGGTCCGCAACCACGCTAAGCCGATTAGGGCTACCGATGCCGTTACCCTTGGCGTCCTGGGAAAAATTCCCAAGCCGCAGCCCAAGGCCACCAAGGCAACCACCAATGTTTGCGCGGGTTTTCGACACGGCGAAACGCATTCTGAGCCACACTCCGTCAATCTCAGGGGCCTCCGGCGAGGTCATAGAAGCGCTGCCCACGGCTGCCCCCGTTGCCGACGCCGCAATGGTCACGACCCGCGGAGGCACAGAGACGCCGGGCGCCGCAACGCCGTGGAGCTCAGTCAAAAAGCCAGCCGGAAAACGCGAGCTAGAAACGCTGGAAACGCCGTCGCGGGCCAAGCGACAGAGGAAGACTGCGTCTGCGCCCAAGAAAACAGACGCCGAGCACGTCCCGGCCACACTGCCTTCCCAGGAATCCTCAGGAGACACCTCAGATACCATCGCTGTTGCCGTACCGCCAAGCTTGATTGAAAAGGCGGTCGGTACGGGCTCTGCAAAAAAGGGCTCTCTGGCCATTCGCCGCCGATCCAGCCCCCAGGTGGTTGTCGCAAAGCTCTCACCACCAGCATCCACCGCGAGCGCGAGCTTTGAGCAGGGCATACAGGACGATGGGTCTGGACTAACTCCTAAATCGGTTCATCGTACACCGAAACCGCGGTCCGGCGCCAAGCACTCGACGCCGACGCCCAAGGCAGCCGGAGCATCGTCGACAGCTAAAGGGAAGACTCCCAAGAAGTCCGATACGTCTGCGTCTTCCACAAAGCAGAGTGGAAAGTCTAGAAAGGCGTCGCATGCAGAAGATACCCATACGGTGGAGCTCACGAAAACAACTACCCGGATCATTGACGAAGTGCCATCTTCTTCATACGAGAGTGAATTTGCTCCCATCCTCTTCGAAGAGGCGTCGGAATCAACACCACAGCCCAATAAGGTCCACAAGCGATTTAGCAGCGAGGAGCCTGCCGATTCTACCATTGTCGATATCCAACCTGCTGAATTACCCGAAGAGATTAATGATGATGACGATTCCGCAAGTGACTCGGATGAAGCCCCCGAGGTCGTCACTGCTGCTGCTGCAACTTCTAAAGCACGGGCTTCTCAAGCAGAAGCCCAGCGTGCCTCACTCGCCCAACAACAAAAAGAAGCTGCCAAGCGCCGTGCACGCGAAGAGCTTATCGCTGCGCAACAAGCCGCAAAACGCGAGCGCGACGAGAAGAAGGCGAGGAAATTGGCACGAAAACAGGCAAAAACTGCTGTCAAAGTGGATTCGGATATTGAGCAGGTTCCAGTACATTATTCAGGCAAAATAGAGGCTGGCCTCCCAGCACTTCTCCCAGATTCTCTTCTCGCGACGTTGCCCGACCAACGCGCACCCACACCCCCACCGATCCGGCGCGGCAAGACTGAAGAGGAGCTGCGAAGAGAAAAATTAAATCATCATATCAAGTTTCTGGAGCGTTCGGAGAAACCAATCAAGGATCTCAAAAAGGGGAATTTGATGGTTGCGGTCCTCGGGCAGCATAACAAGGTTTTACCGCCAAAGATGAATAACCAATCAAGAAATGTGCGGGAGCGTTGGTTGAAGGGACGGACTGTGCAGAGGAAGAAAGGTGCTAAGGGGAAGGTTGACAGCAGGAAGGTTGAGAGAAGACAATGTAGAGGTGGAGGGTTCCTGAGAGGAGAGGACTAGACGGAATGCTATGAGCTATCTACTCAGTTATCATTAACGGAATGCAAATCAGATACCAATGTTCGGTTCTTGCACGTTGCAGCTGTTTCTTCGCACATGCGTGATCTCGACGTATGCAGAGAGCTGTTCATGTGGAAATTACACGATGCCTAGGGATTCCGTCTAGATGTCGCGCACGTGCGCAGCGCAAATGGCCTCGGGCGCATTCGGGACAAGCGCGGAACGAATCGCGGAGACGTCATCCTTCACATGTCTGAGCCAACGCAACTCACCCCTCCATTTTATGAGCAGCGCCAGCTTGTGAAAGCACCCCATCTCCATTGCGGTCACGCGGCCCCTTCCGTGCCAGTCGAGGCTTTGGTACCCATGATAGTATCTCATCATGTTCAGTCAGCAAATTGTACGTAGGCATCACGACCGAGACATGATGCATTCTCGCAACAACTGGAGTGAAGCAACTACACAGCCGATGCCCGGCCGCGCGAACGAAGCTCCGCTTGCCCGCCAGTACGAACCTGGGGTAGGCATGTCCCCACGTGCCAAGCAGACGGCTGCCACCGGTCCACACGAGTAAGGTCTGGGCTGGCGTCTCTCATCCCAGGGCCTCGGCTGGCGGAAGCAATGGGTTCTTGGACGCGAAATATCCGCGGATAGAGCATGCCGACCAAATGAACCTATGACTGTCTCTGCAGCTACTGCCAGCTTGATCTTTCTCATCTTCGGTCGGGCATCGTCTTTTTCTACTTCCCACGGCATCTCTTGGGATCATTTGCTTGTGTACACCCCCCACCCCCACGCGTGGACACTGATTCGTATTCCTTTGTTTGTTGCCCCGTTCCCGTTTCGAGGCCGCGACAGGAAAGCCGAGGCTGGACGAGCGACTAGATTAAGCCTTGGGTGGGATCGGTCTTTTTGGAGCATCATCATAATTATCAGACTGGTATCGTGGATACTTCTGAACTTGGGGGCTTCGCTATACTCCGAGAATCTTGGCTGCTTCGGGGAATTGAAGGGCACAGAAAGAGCATTACAGTTATCATGTCGGCAAAGTCCACGCAAGGGCTCGGCGGCAAGAAGCCGCCAGCTTCTGTTGCTACGAATCTAATCGGTGCGTTGGATGAGGCAGTATGGGCGGAAGGAATTTTGGACCAGATTTGCTAACTTGGTGCATAGCCGGTGGTGGTGCTGGTATGATGGAGGCTCTCGTATGCCATCCGTTAGGTATGCCGTAAATTCTTGGATCAAATGGCCCTATGTCTAACCTTCGTTCAGATACAATCAAAGTCCGCATGCAGTTGTCAAGACGAGCTCGCGCACCCGGAGTATGTTCAATGGCTCTTACAGCACTTTACCTTACATGACGATAGCGCGTTGAGCAATCGCTGACGCCAGAGAACTACAGGCGCCAAAACGCGGCTTCATCACGACCGGAAAGGAGATTGTGAAGCGGGAAACGGCATTGGGCTTGTACAAAGGTCTGGGCGCGGTGCTCACAGGCATCGTCCCCAAGATGGCTATACGATTTACGAGTTACGAAAAGTACAAGCAGTTCTTAGCAGACAAGAATGGTCTGGTTACCTCGAGGTCCACCTTTCTAGGTAAGTTTTCAGGATGTCACTGTGACAGACATTCGACAAAACGCAACTAACAACCTTCAGCTGGACTCGCCGCGGGTGTTACGGAAGCCGTCCTCGTGGTGACCCCCATGGAGGTGATAAAGATCCGCCTTCAAGCCCAACACCACTCCATGGCTGACCCGCTCGACGTGCCTAAATACCGCAACGCCGCACACGCGCTCTACACGGTAATAAAAGAAGAAGGTGCCGGGGCGCTATGGCGCGGTGTCTCGCTCACTGCCCTGCGTCAGGGAACAAATCAGGCTGCAAACTTCACGGCGTACTCAGAGCTCAGATCGCAGCTGCAGAAGTTCCACGGTACGAATGACTTGCCGGGTTACGAGACGAGTTTGATTGGGTTGGTCAGTGGTGCCATGGGACCGTTTACCAATGCGCCAATTGATACAATCAAGACGAGGTTGCAGAAGATGCCTGCGGAGGCTGGGCAGAGTGCGTTGCAGAGGATTACGGCGATTGCCTCGTAAGTTCTGTCAGGGGCTGTTGGTTGGCGGCGTGGAAAGCTAATGAGATGCCACAGGGACATGTGGAAACAAGAAGGTATTCGCAGTTTCTACAAGGGCATCACGCCGCGGGTGATGCGTGTCGCACCGGGCCAGGCTGTGACGTTTACTGTGTATGAGTATCTGAAGGGTGTGTTGGAGAGAGGACGGGACATGATCCCTGGAGGGCAGTACGAGGAGTAGTACATGGAGAGGTGATGCTGTGTTGTCTTCAGTAGATGGTTCGATTTTGTTCGCCTTTTCCGTGGTTGTGAATAGAAAGGATGAATACTTGAAGCAGCTTCGTCAGCGAGCAATTGATGGTGTGGGGGTCTCGAGCAGCCACTGGCACAGCCCACCAGCCCCACCTTGGACGGCTCAGACGTCAGCGGTCTCCAACCTCATAGCTTCTCAATACCGTACCACTACTTCACCAGTCATTTTCTGCCGGCTGTGACGATGCAGTCTGGAATCTCGGGTCCGTCCGTCTGCCAGGCGGAACCGAAGTGCACCAGCTAACCCACGTCAGCTTCGCAAGAGCTCAAAACGGCACTAGGATCGCTCATCACCTCGACCTCTCAGCGCGGCCTCCTCGCCACGATCCAAAATGAAACCATCGTCCCTGCAGGCACCATCGCCGCCTCGTCGACCTTTGCCTCGGACTTGTCCGCGCTCCAGCCGCATCTCCAGCCCAACGCGGCACTCTACATACTGTTGCGCCGCGCCGACTCGCCTTCCTCGGCGGACAAGCGCCTGGTGGCAGTGACGTATGTACCCAATGCCGCGCCGGTGAGGCAGAAGATGCTGTTCGCATCGACACGTCTGACGCTGGTACGCGAGCTCGGCGGGGAGCACTTTGCCGAGAGCGTCTTCACGACCGAAGCTGCAGAGCTCACGAGCGAGGGCTGGGAAAAGCACTTGAAGCATGAGGAGCAGGCAAACCCGCTCACGGCGGAGGAGCAGAGTTTACAGGACATCAAGAACGCAGAGGCCCTCGAGAGCAGGGGCACGCGGGGACAGGGCTTGGCACAGGCAGGCAATCTCACGCTGCGAAGCGCAGCCGGCGTCAGCGAAGCCCTGCAGGCGCTCAGCCAGGGCTCAGACGCCAATCTGGTCCAGCTGCGCATGGACCCAGCCACCGAGACGCTATGCCTTGTATCGTCTACGACCGTGGTGTTGTCATCGCT
>Ga0182211_1000388_pt1 | contig 14136 bp, 16 predicted proteins | sample G5R1MG_20_FD_129660 | JGI IMG/M metagenome (GOLD analysis project Ga0182211, IMG submission 129660) | Switchgrass phyllosphere microbial communities from Michigan, USA - G5R2_MAIN_03OCT2016_LD1 MG | ecosystem: Host-associated > Plants > Phyllosphere > Phylloplane/Leaf | place: USA: Michigan... | reverse complement strand
TTGAGAAGTAAACCGCAGAATTCGCCAACGTAGGCCCCATTGGTGAGACCAGCTTGCCACGCTGCTGTAATTTCGTAGGATCCGTCGGCAATGGGGGAGCCAAACTTCTGCTTGAAAGCGGGAACGGCCATGAGGTTGGCAATGAGCACCTTGTCAAACCCCTCCATGATGATGGCTGCAGAGAGCAAGACGGACCACGCGATGGCCTTGGGGTACAGTCGGATACCCTCGCGCAGAGTCATCTTCTGCTCGGACTCAGAGGCCTTGTTCGCACCGTGTGTGGTCTGGGCCTGCGCATCGTCAACAGCGACGACACTGTTATTGCGGCGAGACATGCTGCCCCTGTCGTCTTCGGTGAGGTTGGAAACGCTCCGGAAGACAATGAACAATGCTCGATTGCCCTGAAAGAATAACGAGGCACCAGCATGCGAGGCTCGGGCGACGATGTTCCAATCTGGTGGGGTTTCTGCGTTCTACTTATACGACTCGACCACTTGACCATGCGAGGCTCCGTCTGTGGCCGGGCTCCCGCCAAGTGCGAAGGCGAAGACGGAGAAGCGAACAAAATGACGCGGGAGGCGACGCCATGGCGTGGAACACGAAGCCATGGCAGTTGCAAGTGTCCCAGGCAGTCTCGTCGCTCGGGGAGGCCTAGGGCGAATCTGGGGTAGAGCTCCTGACCGTCGTGCCGATGCAGTGTCTGCGACACGACACATTCGCCGCATGTCGGGCCGGCATGAGCGGATGCGGGCCAAGCCGCTCTGGGGCGCATCTCGGGAAAGAAGGCGGGGGAGGAGACTTGTTGTTCGCTGACTCGCTTCAACTTCTTCCCTGGCGTCGGTCCGGCTCTGGGCAAACAGCAGTGGCGAAACATCTTTCTGAGAATCGCCCCATTGGAACACCACGTCTACTGCGCGGTCCGACATGACGACCAAACGGTCGGGAGCCGTCCGATAGCCAGCAGTTGCTGTATAAGAGAGCGGCGCCCGCTATTGCAAACCACCCCGAGGAAAGAAAGGCCTTGCCACATCCGACATCGTCCTGTGCAACTCTCGGAGTTTCTTTCCACCACACACCAGTTCTTTGCAAGTCCCAGGTCTTCATTCCCAGTCTCACGCACAATGGCCGTGGTACAAAGGCCTTGGTGGAAAGATGGGGTGGTCTATCAGATCTATCCCGCCAGCTTCAAAGACTCCAATGGTGATGGCATTGGCGACTTGAACGGCATCATTTCAGAACTTGATTATATTCGGTCGATTGGAGTGGATATCATCTGGGTGTGTCCTATGTACGATTCTCCACAAGTTGACATGGGATACGATATCCGTGACTACGAGCGTGTGTACGCACCCTATGGCACTGTGCAAGACATGGAGAGGCTCATTGCCGAGACACATGTACGAGGCATGAGAATCATATTAGATCTTGTCATCAATCACACCTCTGATCAGGTATGCTGCGCCTTGAATCCCAGGCCACTCACTATCTTCCGCCAAGCCGTTCTGACAACCACAGCATCAATGGTTCCTCGAATCCCGCTCGTCCAAAAACAATCCAAAGCGTGACTGGTACATCTGGCGCCCAGCACGCTGCGTCAACGGCGAGCGCAAAGCGCCCAATAACTGGGCCAGCAACTTCACCGGCAGCGTGTGGGAATGGGATGAGCACACGCAGGAGTACTACCTGCACCTCTTTTGTCCCGAACAGCCCGATCTCAACTGGGAGAACCCGGAAGCCCGCCAAGCCATCTACAAGTCTGCCATGGAGTTTTGGCTACAGCGTGGCGTTGATGGCTTCCGCATCGACACTGTCAATATGTACAGCAAAGGCGAGATGCTAGACGCACCGATTACCGATGAGGGCGCAGAGTGGCAATTTGCTGGGTACCAGTATTGCAATGGTCCACGTATGGCCGAGTTTCTGTCTGAGATGAATGAGCTTCTGGAGAGGTACGATGCCATGACCGTCGGCGAATGTCCAAACACCCCAGACATGCAGCGTGTGCTCGAGTACGTCAGTGCAAAAGAGAAGCAGCTCAATATGGTGTTCCAATTTGTAGGTGCCCCTTGCACTAACCAAGTCCTACAATATTCAAACACTGACCAATCCCTCTAGGACGTCGTCGACGTTGGCCAAGGCCCCTACAAATTCCAAACCACACCACGCAACTGGTCACTCCCCCAGTTCAAACGCGCTATTGCGCGCACACAAGACTTGATCCGTCCCCCTTCTGACGGCTGGGCAACCGTGTTCCTCGAAAACCACGACCAATCCCGTTCCATCACGCGCTTCACATCAGACCTACCCCAACACCGCATCCCCGGCGGTAAAATGCTCGCTCTCATGATGTGCACTCTCTCAGGAACCCTCTTCCTCTACCAAGGCCAAGAAATTGGCATGATCAACTTCCCCAAGACATGGCCCATGAGCGAATACAAGGATGTAGACTCAAGCAACTATTACAAAATGGTGGAACGGCGGACAGGCGGTGATCCGCAGGCACTCGAGGCAGCGCACGCAAGCCTGCAGCACCTGGCGCGCGACCATAGCCGCGTGCCGATGAGCTGGTCGACGGCGCGGTGGAATGGGTTTTCCCCCACGGATGCGGACGCAGAGCCGTGGATGCGGCCACTCGACGACGCGCACGCATGCAATGTGGAGCAGCAGTGCAGGGATACGGGCTCTGTGCTGGCGTTCTGGAAGCGCATGTTGACGATTCGAAGAGCGCATGGGGATTTGTTGGTGCATGGGCAATATGACGATTTGGATGTGGAGAGTGGGGAGGTGTTTGTATTTAGTAAGACGTGGGAGGGACGGAAGGCGGTTTGCGTGTGTAACTTCACCGAGGAAAAGAGGGATTTGGAGTTTCCTGAGGCGGTGAGGGGAGAGAGGATGGAGTTGTTGGTGAGTAGTGTGGAGGAGCCTATGGAGCACGAGTTGGCAGCTTTTGAGGGCAGGGTTTATTTGTTGGTCTAAGACAGGGTAGGATGAGTATTGAAAGGCAGAGTCGATATGCTTGATTATGTACTATGGGGCTTTGAGGATCGGGGTAGTTCGCAAAAGCTCTGACAAAGAGTATGTGCTCAGCGTTCAAGTTGCTCAAATGATCTCAACCCGACCAAAGTAGAGCCTAATCACCTACCACTTGCCTAGGACGCGGAGTCTGGGTAAAGACAAGATATTTCTCCATTAGAAATCACGTAACTGGTGAGCAGAAGAACGACATGTAGCTATAAGCACTGCGCGCAGAGATTAGTGTAAGCCTAGAACGGAGATGTCAAGTGCCCCACTACTACAGACATACAAGTACACAAGCCACCCCGTACCATTGCACCTTTTATCGACAGAAAAACACCTAGGAAAGATTCTGAATGGGGGATCTGGTCGTGAAGAAGCGCCCGTATGCCAATAATGCTGGCGTCCAACTTGGCGCCTCGGTGATAGAGTTACAAAAGAAATGAAATAAGAAACTGCATGGATTTGATGAGCCTGTTTTTTTTTTACCCACGGCCTATTGCGACCTGATAGCTCCCTTGTACCTTCCCGTCTTGAGGTTGAAGGCGCGTTGGTCCTTCAACCACCGTCGGTAGCCGGCAACACTGCTGATCTTCTCGCCGTAGTAATCTGGCGGAGGGTTTGCGAGCGAAGAGGCTGTCGGGTCGACGCGGTGGCGCTTAATGCGGCTGAAGAAAGTGGTGTCTTTCTGCACCGTTGTCAGCACATGTTGTCGACGTCGTCAGACTCAACGTGCAAAGATAAGACTTGCCTTTGTGAACTCGGCCAAGACACCTCGATACGCGAGATTGAATACCTGGTTGCCAAAAACGGGTCCCACGAGCCATCCCACAGCCATCATGCCAAGCGTGCTTAATCCCATGAGCATGAAGGGGTCAAAACCGCCCAACTGCGCCGAGAGGGTCGCGTCATAGCCATTGTTGATCATAGTCGTGAGACCGTAGTACGTGACGCCGACTGCGGCGACAACCGAACCACCTTGCCCGATTCTCCGACGTGTCCGGCGCAGAGCGAAGAAGGCGTCCCATGTGAGTTGAGCTTGCGGGGTCGTTGCGCCGCCAGACGAAGGCTGTGAAGGGACCGACGATGCACTCCGGATCATCCATTTTCCGGTGAGTGAATTGTATGATGTGAATGGCGTTCGTTGCTGTGGCTGGACTTTGGCGGGGCGAGTGCTAGTGCAAAAGGATGCGGTGGCAGTCGAGCAGGGTGCAAGGATGGCGGGGGAAAAGCGATTAGCAAAGGCCCTCGTCGGACACAGTGCTCTCCTTGTGAGCATGGCGAGCGGCGTGGTGGTCCGTATCTATGCGATGTTGTTGAGGCTGTTGAGAGCGCTGGCCGTGTATCGCCAACTTTGTCGTGGTGTTTTGAGAGCTTGGGCTTGGCAAGTGGCTGCGGAGATTGTGCCCCATCCAATGGCTTGCACCAATCCATCGCACCTCAACGACCACTTGCAGAAATTGGAGTCCTCATAGCCTCAAAAAAAAAAGAGAATTATTCCGATTTATTGCTCGAATACATTGACTCTCTATGGGGCGCGTTTACTGTGAGATTAGAGCCGTGTTTACGTATATCACGTTGGCTCAGGCACTGCGTCCAGCGACTAGAATCTTCCGATTTCGCGGTTCTCGTATGCCACCGGATCATGCAGCGTGTGCGTCCTGATATCTTGGAAGAGACGGAACGGTTCCTTCTAACCTTCTGGCTCGTCGCTGTGAAGACCTAGGAAAGTGAAGTGGCATAGGCCCCCATAGGGTCAGTTGGTAGACTACAATGAACACCATCGGCACGGCCATGTGATGCGTAATTGCTTGGAGAGACGGTAAACGCCGAATGTGCAAATTTCATGAACACCACGCTGCAAGAGTTATCCCACTGCACCCAGATGTGCCTTCAATGAGAGAATCTGTATAACCTGCAGCTAAGCATCACAAATGCAACTTCCCATACGGATCTATGGCGACAACGGTTTCCGAGGCCTGCTCGCCACTTCAAGCTCTACCACACGCATCATAGCCTACGCGGCTAAATCGGTAACCCCAGCTCCTCAACTGAATGCGAAGGCCCTGCTCGGCGTCCGCTGCAGTGCCAAAGACACATGAATGACATGCCATGCTTCGATACCACAAAATGCGACCCGTCTAAACATGCTCTACACCAGATATACACCCACCCATAATAAGCCTTTCCCCCGTCTCCTCAATGACTGATATTCCACCTTCCCTTTTTCAACCTCCTCATGATCATTTTACGCCCCTTCTTGGTGCGAATACGACTCAAGAACCCGTGGCGCCGTTTCCTTACTATGTGACTCGGGTTGTACGTGTCGCGTGGCCCGCTGCGAATCTGCGTGCTTCCGAGACCTGGGTGTGCGGAGATTTTGCCAGCGAGGTCGAGAGTCGTGGCGGACGAGGGAGGGGGAAGCAGCAGGGTGGCGCTGCCGGGAGCGGGGAGTGAGGTGGTCGCGTGTGGGAGGGTGGGACGGCGGGGAGCTAGGAGAGAGAATTGGCGTGGGGTGAGGAGAAATCTAGGATGTTTTTGTTAGAGGGTGACCGGCAAGTGGGGGATGGGGAGGTACCGTTGTTGGAGGGGTGTGCGTGTGAGGGCTGGGCGGACGAGTGTGGTTGCGCGGGTTGATGGGCATGCGCGGAGGCATTCGAAGGCGTTCATAGTGGCGGGTTTTCCGAGTACCTCTTTTACTCCCCGGCTTATCCCTCGGAGGGTATAAGAGACAGGCTGCGGTGATGTAGTAGTAGAGGTAACGTGATGGATGTCTTCAGCTTCCGCAACGGCCAGCGAATTCGACATGGTCTGTGCGCAAAAAGTTCTGGCGCATTCAACTCGAATAAGCTCCATCATACACACCAAACACCCTCTCTCCAAAAGAACAGAAATCCCCCACCCCCGGAAATGTTACTTGAAGCGCCCCCACCAGCCCGTCATATTTCCTCGGCCCCCATCTCCCAACATGCCGCATCCAGCATGCTCGACACCTACCTACGCAACTCAGAATCACACCCACACCTACATCCAGACGCAATCATCACACCGTCCGGTGTGACAGCGTCTTCACATGGTGGTGCTCACGGCGGCGTCGTCATGCACAATCTGCGGCGCGTTGCTGCAGGGCTGCGGGGCGAGTACCTCGAGCCAGAGGCCACGCCTGAGCCCGAGGAGGAAGGTCCAGGCGCTGAAGCGGCAAGGAGGAATAAGGGCAAGGGGAAGAGGGTGCAGAGCGAGTGGCAGAACGTGGAGACTGCAGCGCTGCAAGAAGACGGGTTCGATATGGGGCAGAGGACGAATGGCGTGGTCGAGGGTGAAGTACCAGAGGCGCATGCTTCAAATGGCGAGGCAGACGAGAGTGTTAAGAAAAGAAAACAGGAGGATGGCACAATCACCAAGGAGCAAAGGAAAAAGGCTAAGAAAGAAAGGGAACAGAAGCGCAAGAGGGACAACCAACAGCAGAGGGCGAAGAAGGCGGACTCGGAAATCGTCTAGTTGCAGGTTTCATAACATGACTGCGCTGAAGCATCGTATGGGAGTATGGTGTCCGGGACAGATCCGCGGATCCTATGCAAGAGTGATTTCCAAGTCTCGGTAGGCTTAATGAGCTACACTCCGTTGCCGATGCATCCATGCTCACAACTCTCGGTCCGATGCCTTCAAGGGCTTGTCCTCGTCCGCCTCCTCTGCGACGACCTTCTTGTCGCCGACCCAGCCCATGGCCTTCAAGCGTTCCGTCAGGATCGGGTGCGAGTGGTGAAAGCTTGAGTACATCCAGTCGGCGTCCATGCTTGAAAGATTTTGGATCTGGAGTTTGAGCAGGGATGAGCCAAGCTCGTTGGTATAGCCAAGCTTCACGGCAAAAGCATCTATACAGTGTCAGCTGTGGTCAGAAGCACTCGATAATACACGACATACCAGCCTCAAACTCCATCTTTCGGGTCCACATGTTCATCAGCAGCTTCACAATGGAGTCGGTGGGAGATAAAATTTCGTTAAAGAGCATGAACCCTACCATGGTAGGCTGCTCACGAATGAACCCAAAGTCGGCGTACAACGACCGGTTGTTGACAAAAACAGAGAACAGGGCAAAGATGTAGAATAAATGTGCCTGGCCGATGAAGAGAAGTCTCGACGTGTGGTTCATCTGCCAGTGACCAAGCTCGTGGGCCAAAACAGCCTCGACTTCCTTTTCGGTGCTCTTGTCGAGGAGCGTGTCATAGATAACAATCTTCTTCTTGCCGATCCATGGGAGTCCAGTGAAATAGGCGTTGCTGTGTGCACTGCGCTTGCTGCCGTCGATGACCTGTAGTTCCGAGAGGGGGAATTTGAGCCTGGACGCGAGGGCTTCGACATCGTCCTTGAGTTTACCAGGCTTGAGCGGCTCAAGCTTGTTGAACATTGGTACGATGAGGACCGGGTAAATAGTCATAGCCGATATTTGAACGATAAGCATGAAGACCCAGAGGTAGTAGAAGAAGTTCTGGCCGGTGCGCTTGATAATGGACAGGAATACGCTGCCAATGGGGATACCGAATACGAGTCCGAGAGCCTGGCCCTTGATCATGTCTGTGACCCAGAGCTTCAAGGTTGTCTTGTTGAAGCCAAACTTCTCTTCGAGGATAAACGTGTGGTAGTATGTGAGTCCGAGACCAGCAAACAAGTCGATCCATCCCAACATGTACATGAACAGCAGTGACTGCGATATTTCGCCCGAGAACCGAACAGGCGCATAGCGAGCGATAACGGAACCGGCAATCCCCCAGACAAAGGGGTATAGATTGAAGTAAATGGTAGCGAAATGTTTGACCTGATTGTAGAGACCGGAAATGAAGCTGAACTTGGCCTTTGCGCGACCGTACGCCTGGGCTGTGTGAGCAATGCTGATCCGAAGCGCTTATGGACCTGGACTATCCAAACCTGAGATTTGTCAAATGTTTCAGTGTCGATTTCTTTATTGAGAGCCTTGGGCACGCTGGTACGCTGGAGAATGCGGTATTGGCGGAAGAGGAGCCAGTTCTCGAGGGCAAATTCGGCGAGGGAGAAGCCAATTACGAAGCGCTTCCATGGGAACAGCGGCCTGTCTAGGAAGCGCGCCAGGCGCTGTATACCATTAATTGTTACGCTCATGTGCTGCTTAGCCAGTGCGGGAAGATATGTACCTGAAGCAAGGCCTGGATCATGATGGCTGCGTTGTAGAGGAAGACGCACGGTCGGGCTTAGTTGCAATACGCCAGTTGAGGACAGGTTCCACGATCGCGCTAACGTATCCCCCCTTGTGCAGGGGTGTTTTCAAACACAACGTCATCTTCTGTCTCACGACCTTCATATCGCCCAGCAAACAATGATTCGATACGTCGCCAGCTATCATGTATCAATGTCGTTTGCTGACAGCTTAGCATGGCAAACGGCGAGAGTTGTGGGTTGTGGCCTGACCAATTCTCTTCCTCCAGAGAAAAGGCGTTCGAATCAAGACCGCAGCTATTTGGACAATAGCGTTGACGTCTTTTAGTAATCCTGTGTTGCATGTTGGCACTGGAAGCTTAGATTTAACAGTGTATCAGAGGGCAAGGGCGGAGGACGTTGTCTCTGCCTAGATAATCCGCAGTGAAGAGAAGTCACGATCTTGACCGCAACACCTGCAAGCGAGGCACCAACAGATCTCATTGCTACCCTATCACCTTATGATGCTCTCTCGTAAAAATCGCTATAGACAGGAAATCTTCTCTGCTGCACTCTATTTGGAAGATCACCATGCACAACCTGGGTCGCAAGCCTAGCATCCTTCATTCGAATCGCCTGTCCTTTGCTCTAACATCAAGGTTATCTAGTTTTCTCGCGACGACCAACGCAAAGGCTATATGTACTCCTACACAGTATCCGACCACCCTCCACAAATTCGACAAATCGCCACGGACAAACTCCCGTCCTCTGAGTCTACAAGAGGATTTCGACTCTACCCTACCCGCCGAGCCTCCTACAGATTCATATCTCATCAAAGAGCACGAATATCCAAGCATACGAGCTCTAAGAACCGACGCAGACATCGGAGACGGCTTATGGCTCTGCTCCCACTGCAGGCACGAGAACATACTCCGCCATTACAAAGGCACCTTCCCGTTCAAGCACCTCCGCTGCCACCGCTGCCACCATATCCTCTGCTCGCATTGCCACACATCTGCCATTTTATCGCCAATCCCCTTCGGGCTAATCTACGCGCGGCCACCACCTCTAGGCCGCGAAACTCGCTACTGCCACGTCTGTCCAACGTGTGGGCTAAGTCACCGTGCGGAACAGGAGGGTAGCACGTTGGACTTTTATGCTACAAAGTGCGCCGGTTGCGGACTCTCCTCTTGGGGGGACTGGCCGCGGTACCATATCGGAGACCACGAGCCGTATAGAAGGGATCCTGATGCAAGTTTTGCTGAGCTGATTGATCAAAGGGCGGAGGATGCTGCTAGACTTGCTTTTCGGTGGGTGGTTGCAAACAAGGTTGATTCAAGGCCGGCGTCAAGAATGAGCAATGCAGACGTGGGCAGTGATACTGAGGAGGTAGATGCAGGAGTTGAGGAGAGCGACGGAAAGAAGTAACCGGGTTGATCTCCGTGTTAGATGGAGCTGAGCCTGAAAGATCTGGGCAGGCTGGATCTTGGCCGGTGCACTATTGGGTACAACAGATACTTTCCGTATAATCATTGTATGCTAGTAAGGTTAACATCTCAAATAATACACGTTGAGGTCAAGAAAATGGTAGTGCATCGAGTTCCAGAGAGCATGGGTTTCGGAAATATGTTTAATTATGGTAGAACTGGATGCAACTCGATTAATACCAGATTCATGGTATACAGTAGAACTGGTGCATGCTCATTGGGCACACATGTGCTTCCTTGTAGAGACAGTACAGCCTCATCGGCACTCACAATTCCTACACTTCGACGACTTAGGCACCAACAGCATCATTACTGTCATCACTATAATCACCATCATCATACCTCGGATACTTGTGAAATGGGTCCCCACCCGGGAGACACAACCCCAGCCTCCAAAAGTAATCACGGTGTGCAAAGAATAACTGCCAGAACTTGAAGCGTGTGGGTACACCCCATGCCGGCTTCCCACTGTCACTGCCAGCAATGCAATGGGTATCTTCGTCGCCATTACAGTGATGAATATCAGCAATCGAAACAGGCAGGCTACTCTCTGCAATGTAAATCTCCTCACTGTGCATGGAGTAGCCCCACTCGGCTAGAGGTAGCAGGGGCACCGGATCACCAGCATGCGTGACGCGATGAAGTTTATTAAATTGTTGGTGCGCTGTGATATTAAATCGCGTGTTGATGTAGGTGTTCAACGCCTTATTGCCAAGTCGCGGTTCGCCAAACGTGGTGACGTGGACGTTCCAACCTCGTGCTTTGAAGTCAAGGCCAGCAAGTGTTGCGACGGCGCCGCCGAGCGAATGTCCGACGAGCACAAGCTTGTAGGATGGGTGTCTCGCAAGGGCTTTGGTAACGTGAGGCATGATGACTTTGCGAGTGTGAAGCCAAGAGGAGTAGAAGCCGGTGTGGACAGTGCAATTTGTGCATTCAGGTGAATCGGCCGAGGGAGACTGGTCTAGTTCGAAGATATCTGTCCCGGATGCGAGATCTGAAGAAGTCTCGTCGTCGCCGCCAGGGTATGGCACGTAAGCCTGTGGAATGGTAGAGAGATCGGCGATGGTGTTAGCGACAGAGTAGGTACCACGGAACGCGAGAATCAAGCGTGGGTTCTCGGGTGAATGCGAAAGGGCGATGTAGCCGCATGAGTCGGAGAGAAAAGGGCCAGTGTTCCATGCCTGACATAAGCGCATCAGCATTGTGTGCGATACCACGCATGGATTGGTATGCAGCCACTCACTGTGACCAACTCAAAAGACTCGAAGTCGCCATCTGCACAGCGGCTCGCGCAGACAAAGGGCTTCTGTATACCCAGTCCTGATGTGCCTACACAATAGGAGATGTCGACAATGCGTGCAAGTTGTTCGAGTTCCCAGAACAGGTCTTGGCTGATCAGGGAGGTGCGGTTCCTAGTATGATGAGGTCCGCGGAGGAGCGGTTGCTGGACCGCATCGCCCCAACAACCGAGCAGGAATGCGAAGGTCACCAAGGAACGCAGGAGGCTGCGGGGGAAGCCCATCAGTAGTGCAGCTTACATGTTCCTGCGTGTCGGGTGGGGGAGGGTGACGAGGTCAAGCGGAAGAGAGAAGGAATCCGATGCAGGCGGTGAGGTCAGAGGTGAAGGCTGCACGCGATCAGGTGTTGCCAAGCGCCGCCAAAGCTGGGCGCCAAGGTCTTGTCGCATGACATCATACAAGCCCGTTAAATGAACCGACGGGCGACGGGCGGCCAGCCGGGTCCGCATGTAGTCGATCATGTTCAACGAACCCAAGCATCCTTCTTCCTTTCAAGAACCCTCCAAGGACCTTTCAAGTGAACGCTTCCACGTAGAGCTTTCCACCCAGAGTCTTGCCAAGATCTTTCCGCCCATATTCGTCCCTTCCGCTGGCATCCGGTCCCGGCGGTCCGAGCGAGTACCACCGTTTCGGCTGCCGCCCCAATTCCCTTGAGCTGCCTACCTCGACCTCGCCGCTCGCACACGATCCGCCAGCGCGATGCCCGCCCAGCCGTTGTCGCAGGAGATGTTGCCGCCCACGACGCCGGCCACAGCGCACACCAACAACAACAGCACTAGCAATGACATCAGCAACAACGCTAGCAATGAAGCCAACAGCAGCAGCAGCAACAACAACCTCAATATCCCCGTCCCCGGTATCCACATCGACGGGGCCAGCGACGGCAATGAGGAGCGACAGCCGCACAGCACCGCCCCGCACAGCACCACGGCCACGCTCAACGCCCCCAGCGCCCACCCTAGCCGAGCCCCCTCCCCCAGCCTACTCTCGCAATACCCACATACGCAAGTCACCTACGACGATCCCGATTTCCTCCGGCCCCCGCCGCTGGGCTACTCGCTGCGGTCGCGCAAAAAGGCCATCGTCTGGTTCTGGTCTCTCATCATAGTCGATTGTATCTTCATGCCTATCGGTCTCTACTTTGGCATGTGGTATGGTCTGACGCGCGACCAATTGTCTGCAAATGCCGTATTCAGCATTAGTACCGCGCTGCTAGGCACCGTATCCATTGTCGAGTACTTTGTCCGCTTCCACCGGCTATGGAAGAAGCAATCTGTCTGCCGGGTCATTGGCGCCCAACGATGGTATCTCGACTGGTTCCACTGGAATCTGTCGTTTGGATGGTTCTTTGTCATGATTGAATTGATTGCGTAAGGTCGCTTCTGTCTTGCAAGTCGTGACACTAACACATAACAGTGGCACCACTCCCCATGACCCTCCCATTCGCCTCCTCGCCATGCCTGCCGCAACCATGCTCTTCGTGATAGGCTGCCAACTCCTACTCATAGATGTCCTCCGCATTATGAAAGTCCCTGCGCCATGTCGCATCTCCTCTCTGCCAGTCGGTGCGCCCCTTCGCCCCGGTATCTACGCCTATATTGAGGACATTTGCGCCGTTGATGGATCCGGCGGTACCCAATTCCGTCAACGTTTAAATCTACGCTATCAGGCGAGCAAGCATTTCCGCGAAATGCTGCACCGCCTAACCCTCTTCTGGGCCATTGGCGCTATTGTGTGCTCGGCTGTTACAACGGCCATCATCTTCACTATAGATAGAGACATTGCTTACGTGGTAAGATCCTTCTTCACTTCGTTGAAACGCTCATCATAGTAACGTTCTAATTAGGTTGGTTGGGTCCTACCCTTCCTCTGGGCCGGTATATGGACCGCCATCACCATTCCATGGGTACAGTACGAACTCAAGCTAGAATACGACCATTGGACAACTGCCAACTTCAAGGATTAGTTTGGGAATTCCTCATGTCTCGTTTCTCATTTCTCTCTATTCTCTTAAAAACCGCGCAGGTGTCTTGGATATCACATGTAATGTTAGCACGACGAGGTTGACTAAGGTTCACAATCATGGCTGCGGCGTTCTGCTTTCCACTCTACACAAAAGAGTTATTTTTATTGTGTTATGGTTGTATGGTTTTACTATTTTTCAAGATACCATTTGATGCGCAAGAATTTCCCGTGTTGCATACGTACGTTTACCTTGATCTTGATAGACTTGCCAATAGATATTGCACCCTAATGTATTTATCATGGCCACAACAGACATTTGTACATCCTGTCATGGCGTCTTCTTGTTCAAGAGATATCACGAAATCACACTACGCGGCAGTGGTCATCTGAATCACTTGCATCTTATTGACTACTTGACCCGGTAGGGCCCGCCCAGACGCTGTTGCATATATAATGGGTATCAAACAGCACAACAGAGGTACATGCAGTATCTTGCCACACGAATCCCAGCCCATGACCGATTTGTTCTACGGCCTCGGCTGCACAAGCCCAATATCCACAAGCTCGACTTCCCAGCTCTCGACGTCCACCAGCACCAGCAACCCCGACTCCCGAAAACGTGGCACACTAATCAACAGCACCTTTTGCCCCGCCGGACCCTCAATCACCCGTTTGCCAAATTTGTCCTGACACCCCGCAAAATACACATGCGGACAGTCTCTCACCAACATGGGATCATCGTCCTGAAACGGATAGCACCATAGCGTGTCAGGTGCCGTGGGCGCAATACACCGCCACCGCAGCATCATCTCCATGGCCTCGAGGACCTCGACCTCATCCACGTATTTGAGCAGGTCGGCGACCGTCTGACCGCCCGTACCGAGGAAGCGGTAGCCTTCAATGTCGCCATCCCAGGGATTCGTCACAGTATCGAGGCCGTGGGTGGTCTCGTTACTTTTCGCAGGCGGCTCGGCGTAAAGGCGGCTAGTGGGAAAGAGTGCAGCGTGCATAGGCTGTTGGGGCAGCGCCACATTGGCTGGGTCCGAAGCGCCGGGCATCAAGGTGATGGGTAGCGATGGAAGGAGTCCGGACAGGAACGCATCAAGGCGTTCTGCCGGCGACGCGTTGTAGGCGGATGCATCGTAGCCGTAGTGTTTACTTTTGCTCTTCTTGACGGCAAAGTCCTCGCGCGAGGGAATTGGCGA
>Ga0182211_1000386_pt1 | contig 14192 bp, 10 predicted proteins | sample G5R1MG_20_FD_129660 | JGI IMG/M metagenome (GOLD analysis project Ga0182211, IMG submission 129660) | Switchgrass phyllosphere microbial communities from Michigan, USA - G5R2_MAIN_03OCT2016_LD1 MG | ecosystem: Host-associated > Plants > Phyllosphere > Phylloplane/Leaf | place: USA: Michigan... | reverse complement strand
TCTCCGCCGCGTTTGAACAGCTCAACAAGAACAAGTCGGATATAGTCCAATCGCTCGCCGCCAGTATGAAGCAGTTGGACACGGAGGAAAGTGTATGTGAGAAGATGAGATCAAAGTATGGGCCTGAATGGACGCAGCAACCGAGCTCTCGCCTAACATCGACATTACGGAGTGATATAAAGAACTACCGAGCCGCGATCGACGAAGCAAGTGCTAGTGACGCGCAGCTTTACAACACCTTCCGTCAGTACGAGGCGGATTTCGATGAGATGCGCTCAGCAGGAGAAACAGATGAAGCAGATGTGCTGTACTCGAGAGCCATGGTAAAAGCAGGCGCAAGCAAAGGAAAGAGTCCAAGACTTGCAGAAGGCAATTTAATTGACGATGACGTGGACCAAGGACCGACTGTGGCAGACCAGATTGCCATTGTTGAGGATATACTTCGGAAGCTGAACCTTGTCAAGAAAGAACGGACTCAGATATTGAGGGACTTGAAGGACAAGGTATGTTTATCCGGCATCATCAATCACCATGTTAGATTGACTTACGGGTTTAATAGGTCCACTCCGACGACATCTCAAACGTTCTTATCCTAAACAAGAAAGCTATTGCAAATCAAGAGGCTCAACTTTTCCGGGCGGAGCTTGAAAAATTCCGATCACACCAGAATCGCCTATTGCAGGCTAATCACAAGCAAGCCTCGCTTCTGAAGGAGCTCACCAATACCTACTCGCATCTTTTGAAAGACAAACGCGTACGATCTGAACAGAGCAAATATGAAGCCTTCTCACGACAAAGAAACACAGTTATGAGTAAGTATAGAAAAGTATTCCAAAGCTATAACGATCTTGAGGAAGGACTTGATCGTGCAAGAAATTTTTACTCTGAAATGAAGGATACAGCGTTGAGTCTTCAGATAAATGTGGAGACGTTTGTTAACAACAGACGCTCCGAAGGTGGACAGCTACTTTCGAAGATCGAACAAGGAAAATCCCAAGCCGGTGCCGACCAAGAGCAGCAGCGGATGAAGGAACTCATGGAACGGATGTCCCTTGACCCCTCCAGCTCCCCGGTCAGCGCAGGACGCAAGAAGAGCATCCCACCACCACTCTCCTCAATTCCCGGCTACTCATTGTCGTCCAATCCAAGCCATCTAACATACAACCCCGCCGCCTCACCACCAGTCACGCCGCGGTATCCAGCATCCACAAGTCAATCCCAACAAACCTATATGTCGCCACAACACGCTTACCACGGCAGCGGTGCCGCCACCTCAACCGCTTACAACCAACCCCTGCCCCGCCACGAAAGCTACAGCCAATACACACAACAATCATCTCAGCACACACACCACCCTTCACAATCTTCAGCATCCTACAACCCGCCGCAAAATCAATATCATCCTGTCTCTCCTCCAGCACACCAACAGTTCTTCTCGCCATCATCTGCGCAACACCCGCAGCACCAACTTTGGGGTCAACAGCCCCAACAACAGCAGTGGGGTGTTACTTCACAGCCCGGACTACCACAGGGCTATGTACCGCCACCGCCACCGCCAGGACCGCCACCAGCCCCGGGAAGCGAATTTGGACATTTCGGACAGGGTTATGCGGGGGTGGGTGCTTATGCACAGAGGCAGGGTACACCGCAGAGTGGACAGCAAGGGCATGATCCATGGGCGGGACTGAGTGGTTGGAATTAATACGGTCATAGTAAAGAGCTAGGCAAAAGGCTAGGAGTTTTTCGGTGTTCGCGTTGCGAGGTAATGGTAATTTCCGTCGTGGTAGACGAGGAATTCATATGGGCGGGTCATAAGCATCAGGATCTGGATCCGAATACAAATCCCAATCAGCATCATTACCTCAGTATCCATAATAGCTTCGTGCTGGGTAAAATTCGTTTTATACCACGAGCTACGTGCGCTTTGGTTACTATTTTCAAAATGTGTCTCATAGCATACGCATGAGGTCTTGTGGTGTAGATCAGGAGTATACCTAATGTATGTATATCAGCCTTGGTAGGAAATAACGGCGAAGGACTATAAAGCCTTATATTATCTTTTGAGACAGCAGCGTAGACAGGGGGATAGCTGTATGTGTTCAATGTCTAAGCTTAGGCCTAGCTGCGTTAGCGGTTCGCTTGCAGCCGCACCACAAACCGATACAATCGAAAACTCGCTGTTTCAACTCAGCCAACATCACCACACACTCCACACACTTTGTCAACATGCCGACTCATTTGAGCAAAACCAGGAAACACAGGGGTCATGTCAGCGCCGGACATGGACGCGTTGGAAAACATCGCAAGCATCCCGGTGGTGTACGCAGACGATACAATTACCATGTAATTATTTAAACACTGACGTTCCCAGCGCGGTCTTGCCGGAGGTCAACACCACCACCGAACCAACTTGGACAAATACCATCCTGGTTACTTCGGAAAAGTAGGAATGCGCCACTTCCATCTGCAGCGCAACCACGAGTGGAAGCCCGTTGTGAACGTTGACAAGGTAAACCGCGAGATACCCGACATGCAATGCACATGTTCTAACTTGACGTAGCTCCTTTCTCTCATTCCCGAAGAACACCGTGAAAAGTACCTGAGTACGTCGTCTGCTCCCAAGACCGCCCCGGTTATCAATCTCCTCGATCATGGCTACGCAAAATTGCTGGGCAAGGGCCGCATTCACATCCCAGTCGTCATCCAAGCGCGTTACGTCAGCGCCGAAGCTGAAAAGAAGATCAAAGATGCCGGTGGCGTCATTCAGCTTGTTGCTTGAAGGCCCAGACAGCGCTGAAACAAGAAAATAAAGGATGCCCGCCCTACCATCCGATTCACAGTTGAAGGGCCTGAATCCGATGAAACACGACGCTCCGACACGATGCTTCGACACGATGCTCCGCAGGGCGAGCAGATACAGAGGTTGTTGAAAGGCATAATTCCCTACGAGCAATGTAGTGGACATTCAGCGTGGTGGCTGGGCGGTAGTCATTCGATAGATATCTACGAATGACATACTTGCCGAACAAACCTAGCAGCGCCGTCAATGACCGCGTTGCTACTTTCCTCGCTTTTGGTCTATGGCCTTTCCACACGAAGCTCCCTGCCCAGGAAATTCGCTGCTGATTCAAATTGCCTGCCCTTTGTGATCATGCTGCAAAGAAATGAATGCTATGGGAAAACACTGCTTACACTCTAGATAACCATAGCTTATGACTAGGTAAGTCAATTTGTGGAGATGCAATCAAGTGACTTGAGTTGACCCATCTGCTGGGCACTCCTGGTAGTTGGTCCCCCGCCTGTGACGGCCAAGGAATGCTCAATACGCCTTTCCAAGGCGTACGCTGACACCCGGATGTATCATGAGTTGAGCATCTTTCGCACTGGATTGTCAAGTTGTGCCTCTCAATTTTCAAGTCACGTTCGCAGTAAGGAGTATGTAAGGATTGATAATCCACGAAGAATGTATCTGGATGGAACATTTTCGGGACGGATGGTTCAGGTTGGATTTGGTCACTACCGGCCACAGCTAACAGGTATCATCCCATCTTCATGTTGCATCCTTTTCCACTATTTTCCCGCCTCTCCCAGAAATATCCCGTAGCTCTTCTGGCAGCGTCAGAAATTCCTCATCCAAAGTATTAGCATCGTTGCACTGCGTGGAATGATCGAAATCGATTAGCGTTGCTTTCCCGTCGTGAATGAGAAAATTGTGCTTGTTAATATCTCCGTGCTTAATCCCCAATCTGTGTAGTTTCATCAATGTCAGCTGACAAAGAGAAAGATGTTCTGGTGTTGCATGATGGTAATCCGTGATCCGTTCTATGATGAAGCCGATGATCCTGCCTTCCTCACTTAAGTGGCCGAGAAATTTGGGACTAATTTGATGATTGTCAATCCATTGGTACGCAGAGGTCTCGGAGTCGAGTTGGGGTATCTCCCAAGCAAATCGTGCGAATTTTACAACCACTGTGGAGTGGAATCGCGAGCACGTGGCTTCGTAGACGTTTGAGCGCAATTTTTGTCCCATGCGAAGCTCCAAGTGATCGATCTGAAGCGGATGCCAAAGGCTCGTGATCCCGGGGAGTTGAGCCTTTGTGACGCTGGCGAAATGAGGACGCCCCGTGGCCAGATGACGTGATATGTGGCCCTGATTCCAATCGCCAGGCGGTAGAGGTGGTAGCATGGAGATTAAGGAAGGCCCGAAACACAGGTCATCCACATCGTATAGTCCAGCTTCGATGGTAAGATATTTGACGAACTTTTGATCAACAAGGATCCGGAATTCGCTCTGGTACTCTGGGTCTACACTGGCCTGGAGTAGCTGGATGTCTGGGGCTGTGGCCGGCATTGAAATGGCGGATGAAGATTCTCAAACTTAGAAACTGCCGTTGAGTGAGATTCCTTGAAAATAATGCTTGTTGGGCAGGATGTCGGATGTGCAATCGAGCACAATCTCCAGAACATTAACTAGCTGAGACCAAAGTCACGTGCGCTGGAGCCACTAACCAACTAAGCGCTGTGCCTATTCTAGGATAACCGCTATACCGCTGCCATTCAACGCCGTACCCAACCAATAGGGGTAGATATCGTTTGTCGTTGGAAAGGCAAAGGAAGCAAACGCGCTCGCAAGTGAGGAGGTAGAGATAGCCGCCGGAATCGCCGCATTGTTCACACTCAGCCGTGCATAGTGTTTTGTAGACGGTTTCACAGGAGATATGCTGTCCTGTTTGGATGCTTAGCATACCAAGGAGTACGTTGCGTGCGTGTGTGGTGACCGCTTTGTACTGTGGAATGGATGCCACGACTTCTATGGCTCGTCGATTTACGCGTCGAAATTGCGTAAGAGTGCATAGGTCAAGTTGGGAGAGCAGCCCCTGGAGTAGTTCAAGAGGAAGTATATCAAGGGCACCAAGGTCAACTCTAGGGGGTTTGCGAATGTAGCCATTGTCGGGCGGGCATCCTAAGGCTGGCAGACGGTCGTCTAGGGTGAAGTCTCTGAGCCGGGGACATGGGTAAGTGAGATCTTGGAGTTGTGATTTGCTTAGTCGTTCTTCCTCCATTCCATGTTCTGACATCCTAAGGAGCGGCGGAGATCCTCAAAAACAGGGTTTCTAAGGGTCGGAGCCAGCGCACTGGAAGGTGTCGGACAGGTTGAAGCATTTCCCAACGCTAGGCTGTCCCGGTCTTAGTTTGCCAAGGGTCCGTCCCTCCGGGCGATCATTCACTTTCGACAACACTACCAACCACCCCTTACTCGTCTTGCGTTGAGTTTTCTCTATAATATATGATGTCGGCTTCAAGTAGAATCTTGTCTCAAATTGTGAGAGAGAGAGCCAAAAGTAATATTTACGGCAATAAATCCATTGAAGGAATGTTCCTGACACAATCGTACCGGAACCGCTTTGCCTCTCAGACAGACTGTCATTTACACTGCTCTGCTAAGACGCGGATATTCTCCTACTCATCAGGGTATCCGTCATGCCATTTTGAAATATCTGGGTTTCATATTTGTTTATGTGATCTGAAGCTTCTTCTGCATGACGGCACCCCTGGAAAACGAGGAACGCGTAGCAGATGACATCCTTGTTATATTCGAGTAAAAGAAAAATTGCGTTGGAAAAAAGGGGGGCAATTTGATGCAGCCACTCATCCGTTGCATAAACTCTTCCAAAGCCATGTGAAGTGTGAATTCAAAATCGTCCGCCACTCATCATCTACAGCTCGCGACATGATTCGATGCCCCCCCTTGCCTTGCAATCTTGTGCCATTGTAAAGTTGCTTTAATAGCTACATTGACAAACTGGCCAGTCTCTTCTTCGTCGTCTCCACATGCTGCATGTCATACACCCCAACTGGCCAGCCTCTACTCTCCTTTCTCAGCGCGGGTTTGCTCTGCTCACTCGCAGCTTTCCCCACATTCCGATACGGCTTCAAATTACCATTCACATCCCGCCCGCTAGCGTACTCGCCCTTCTTGATGGCCTGACTGCCCGACTGTCTTCGCCCGTGCCAATAGCATAATCCTGTCCATGGGCCCCTGTACTTCTCGTGCAGCGGGCACAGCGGGCTAGTAGGCAAGTGCTCTGGAACCATCCATTCGAATTTCCGGCGATCTTCTTCTTCTCGGCGGGCGAGTGCGGTGAGGGTGCGGTGGTCGAGAATCCCGCTCTCCTCATGCTGGAAGCGGAAGAATTCCTCGCGCTTGAGAACGGGAGAGGGGATACCGGGATTCATTGTGGCGACGCCAAGGTAGCCGCCGCTAGTTTCACCTGCTATGGTTCCTGGGGGCGTACCAACAAGATCAAAGTACAGTGGTGTATGTGTAGGTTCGCGGTTGGTACCTTCAGGTCCTTCCTCTTCCTCCTCATCGTTGCCAAGACTGATGTCGCTTGTCAAGCTTATCAACAGAGCATCAGAGTCCCAGAATCCGCCAGGCGTGGCGTTTGGCTTGCGTCGCGGAATTGAACCGGCTTGGACGTCAAAGAAGAAGTCTGCAAGTTTGCCTTTGACTTCGCCTTCTGTGTCAAGCATCGGAGGGGTGGGGATACGGTTGACGCCGGGAGGAATGAAGACTGGAGGGATAGCCATGCGCTCTAATTTTGCGTGCGCGTTCAGGCTAGGTGCCAGCTGTTTGCTGCGCCATATTCGGATACGAGGTTGTTTTGTTTGATCGTCTTTGTCAACAGGTTGGTCGGAGCTGCGATTGTTGCGTTTGAAGGGATTGAAGGACAAGCGGCGGAGAAGGGGCTCTGGTGTTTGTGGACCATCGTCACTGGAGTGCCACCAATGTCTACTGCGTTGGTTTTTCATGCTCTGGCCGAGCTCCTGGAGTTGTTTATTTGTACGGATCTGCTGCTCCCATTGCATTTTCAGGTTCTCAGAAGAATGGGTACCATCTGGCGTGTAAGCGGGAATTGAATCACTGGTCCCACTGCGCCCACTGCGCCCACTACGGACTCTTGGGAATCGTGGACGGCTGATGTAGCAGCGGTCACGTGCTCTCATGGCGGTCTGCTCATTATGAGGAGTAGAAGACGAGAAGATAGCATCGGTACCTGGCAACAGGCCCATGCCACCTTGATTGCGGGACTGTGTCCCCATGATTCTCGCTTGAATATAGTCTTCCTCTATTATGGGCGTAGATTTTGCCATAGGCACAGGTTGCCACTCGGGCTGCTTCGTTCGGATCCAGGGGGTCTTCGGGCTTCGTGGTCTTGACGGTATGAGACTGTACAGGCCTACCGGAGGGGAGCGACCACGTGGAGGTATGTTTGAAATGGCTTCCGGTAAAGGCAGATCGAGTTTTACTTTCCTCCGATCTCTGAGTCCACCACTGGCTGGCCCAGTCGAGTTGACTTTCTTGGGACTGTCGGAGTTGGGTGGCTCTTTGGTATTATCAGAAATCTCAGGACCATGTGCGTAGGACTACTTCGCCACCATGGTAGGGAGCGGTGCAAATGACAATTTGCGGTCTTTCTTGCTAGGTTTGGTCCCTCCAATGTCTTGCGAGGCCCTTCTCTGTGAAGCTGCAAGCCCATCTTTAGGCTTGTCAAAGGCAAACATCCTCATATCGGGTACCCGGGTGACTAGGCCCTTTGCAAATTCAGTGATAGAGGATCTTCTCGTATCAGTACGTTCCAAGGTATCAACTGAGGACTCGGGTGCAAAGGCTGGCGCAGAGCCACCAGTATTCCTATGTAGAACCTGCACATTCTGTATATTGTCTGCATCATCGATGGTCTTTTGACGTAATATCTCTTCGAGAGGCGGAGGTGAGCTCGAGCGGTGCTGATCTGGAGGCAGCGGATTCCGGCTATTCCTCCTCAGATGCTCCGCTGATGGACTTGACTCTAGTGTAAATCCCTCGCGCCTGTATTCGAACCGGGGTGTCAGTCGCTCATCTCCTGCCGGTGTGTCTGCATGATTGTGGCAATCCGCGTGCTCTTGCAGTGAAGTATATTGCCGACTGGGTGCTGACGGAGGTTGCAAGGGTGAAGAGTGAGTGGCGTCAACGTCGTTGTCGTCGTCCATGGGTAGTATGCCGTTCTCGAAGTTGCTCAAAGAAGCGAGTGGGCGGGCCAAGGTTTGTAGGGATGGTACCGCCCTGCTGCTTTTCCTGCCACGGCGCACCAGAGGCCACCGATATACCGGGTTAGGACGGCCGATGTCGGATATTGATAGGGGTAGAAAAAAGGATGTAAATAGGGAACGCGAAATTCTCCGTGACTGGCCGGTCATGTGAATGCTGTCACTGTGTTCCCGCGGCTCCCCGAAAGCTTGCTCTCCCGGATTCGAAACAAGAAGGAGAGGAGCAGAAGACGAAGTCAAACGAGCAAGGGTGGTTAGGTTACGCAACTTCCTGCTTCGGTCCCAGTGCACGAAACAAACTCCGTAATACCGGTGTATGCAACATGCAGTCGTAACACGTCAGAACTCAGAACAGCCTAATTGCACCGAATCCCCTAGCTTATGAACAGCATCATCACCTTTCGGACCCAGACGTCGCCGACACAACACTCGTGCCGTCCACGAAACGAGTGCGGAATATGCGATTCGCATTCTGGAACATGCCATCTTTCAGACTGACCACAATGAACTGTGATCCCTTGAACCGGGTCTTGAAGAGACGACCGATGTTCTGCGTATGCGACAAATCCAGCGCAGCGTCGACTTCGTCCAGAATGTACATGGGCGCTGGCTTGAACTGGAGCAAGGCCATGATGAGCGAAAGCGCGATGAGAGACCTGCCATGGATGATTAACACAGTGAGCAAGGCTTATCGCTTGGTGGCTTACCGTTGTCCACCACTCAGCTCAGTCAAAGACTGTTTCCACACCTTGCCCAGCATGACTTTGACTTCTAGCCCGTCGGATATGGTCTTGCCTTCCGGCGGGTCCAATTTCGAGAAGCTGCCAGGCAGTAGCTCGTTGAAGATTTGTCCGAAATCGCGGTTGACTGTGGTCCATGTCTTGTGTAGAGCCTCCTTCTTGTACTCGTCCAATTTGAGGATGGTCTCTTCAATCTTTGACTTGTCTTTTACCACGGTCTGCATGTTCTTTTTTAGGCTTGCCTCTTTCTTCTCGACGTTGTCAATCATGGCCATGACCTTGGGGTTGATCTTGTTCTTCTTCTGCTTAAATCGCTCCTCCAGGGCTTTGCGCTTGCTCTTTGCGTCGACCATGTTCACTCCCTTGAAATCGTAAACTGTTCCGGCTCGGCCGAAGAGGTCAGAGTCACTGGCAATAAAGTCGTGCTCCTTCTTGAGCGCTTCTACATGGCTTGATGCGCCTTCTTGCTCTTTGTGAAATCGTTCAATCTCGTGACCGAGCTTTTGGTGTTCTAAACTGCCCTCTGTTATGGAAGCGCTCTTCTTTCGAATGGCCTCCTCTAATGAACGGAGCTCTTCGTCAAATCCAGTCAGCTTCGCTTGCTCATCCGAGAGACGAGCCTGTGCAATGTCGTGTGCATCCTACAATGGTTAGTCGCGTTCACCGGCAGAGTGCAATTTACCATACCTTTACGCGTGCTTGCTCAGCCAATAACTCGTCAAGCTCCTCTTGTTGAGACGTGAGTGTAGTTTGTACATCTTCCAGCTGTTCTTGTGCGGCTGCAAGGTCGCTGCCACATTGTTCAGATTCAACCATGGCCTCGCGCATCTCGGACTGAAGAGGCTTGATCGCAGCGCTCTTCTCGTGCAGGTTTTTCTTCAGCTTATTCAGCGATATTTGTAGTTCAGCCAGCTTGCTGTCTTTGTTGTTGTCGAATTCGCTCATATCGCGCTCGATGCGCTTGACGTCTCTACCGGCTTCGTCTTGTCGTGCTTTGGCAGTCTTGACATCTTCCTTGAGTTGTGCAATACTCTGCTTCATCTCTTCGACAGCTTGGATGATCTAGAATGAGGTCAGTATGGTTCAAATAAACGCAAGGTGACATAGCATACCGAAGAGGATGAATTACCACCAATCTGCTCTTCAGTAAGCTTAATTTCGTGGTTCTTCAGATCAAGCTCTTGCTTCGATTTGCGTGCAGCATCCAGCTTTTTCTTCTCCTTTGCCATTGTGGCCTGGAGTTGCATGAGCTGTGCCTCCTGCGAGCTGAGCTCCGTGGCAATTGCATGAAGCTTTTGGAGGGTGATGAGAACACCGCTGGATTGCGGTGCACTTCCACCAGAAAGAACACCTGCAGGATCGTAGGTGTCGCCTTGCAGCGTCACACTCTTTAGACGTACTGCTGGGTCAAATGTCACGCGTTTTGCAGTCTCTGCGTCCTCGCATACGAGTGTTGACCCAAATACATACTCCATGGCCTTAGTCACCTCTTCGTCGTAGCCAATGAGTGATAGTGCGATGTCAACCTTCCCCGGCGCGATACTTTGCGCAGCACTAATCTTTTCGGCAGATGCTCTAAATGCAGCAATCTTATTGAGGGGAATGATGGTGACCCGTTTCTTAAGCCGGCCATTCTCAAGAAGCTGCTTGCCAGTTGCTGCCTCATCCACTACAACATTGTACAATCGACCTCCAGCGCAAATTTCCAAAGCTGTTCCTGCTTGTGTGCGCTCTTTATCGAGGGTGAAGAGTTGCGCGACTAGACCCTTCACACGGCTTCGATCGAAATTAGGCGATGGGTCGCTATAACTAAAATCGATATTGGCAACTTGCCGCCGTAGGCTATCGGCTTGTTGCTTGAGCTCTCGTATCCGTGCTTGCAGATGAGATTCTTGTTGATACATATCCGATTCTTGACCCTGGTTAAAACCTAGCTCAGCCAGTTCCGCCTCGAGCTTTCTCGCCTGTAATCTCAGCGAATCCAGATCCTTCAGCAGACCGGAATTTTGCTCTTTCGCTTTCTTCGCTTTGGGCTCATCCTCTTTGATTTGCTTCTCAAGATGCAAGATCTTAAGTTTCTTCTGCTCTTGTTCTGTGGTAGCTGCACTGACACGATTTCTCGCTTCCTGTAATTGTCCCTGGTAGCCACCTTCTTGACCCTCTTTAGATGCGACACCCGTTTGTAAGGTTTGGAGTAGCTCTTCCTTCTCTTCAACCTCCTTCGTCTGCTTTGCCAGGTCCGTATGCGCAGTCTGGTACTGTTCCTGCAGCTTCTCATATGCCTGCTTTTTCCCCTGCAGTTGCTTCTCCAGATGTCTCACACTGGTTTCAATGCCCTTCTTGCGGTCAACTTCCTCGGCCATGCTGGTGTTTTTGAGATCGAGAAGCGTCGTCAAGCGGACGGCCTCATGCGAGTGCGTCTTAACCTCCTCTTCAAGCGCTTGAAACTTCCCACCTTTGCGGAGTTCTTTCTCGCGCGTAGCCTTGACCTGCTTGATGTCCTCTTGGAGATGTTCGATCTCCCTTGCCATCCGCACTTTCGATTCTTCGAGATCTTTGGCCTTCTGTTTTTTTGCCTCAAGGTCGTCTGCTGACTGCTGGAGTCTTTTGTTATATAGTATGTAGTCGTGCGCAATCACAAGCTTGGTGAGGCGTTCAAGCTCGCTCTGTGTTTGTTGGAACTCGAGAAATGCGCGCTTCTCTTGCCGTAGTTTCTCTAGTTTTGGGTCGATCTCATCCCGCAGCAATTCCTGGATTTCCTGCACTTTCATTTCCTTCTTTGCCATGGTCTTGTAGGCTTTGTCTCGTCTGTCCTCGAACATGCGCGTTCCTGCCGCCTCCTCCAACATGGCCAGAATCTCCTTGGCTTTCATGTTCAGCACCTGCATGACTTTGCCCTGGGCAATCATGAAGTTGGGGTTGTTGATATTCAGTTGCACCGACTGAAAGAGGTTCTGTATGCTCTGTTGCTGCGCCCGGTGACCATTGATGAGATATTTACTCGCTCCACCCAGCACAATCTGCCTCGTAACAGAGATTTGCGCGTTCTCCTCGAAGCCGACGGGGCTTTTGGACTTATCACGATTGTCGAAGACGATTGTCACACTTGCTTTGGTGACTCCTGCTTGGCCGCGCTTGTAGATGAGATCCTATGCAAGGAATGAGCGACAAACCGAGTCGATACACGTCCGAGTTCCACTACCTGTAAGTTCTGCGCTCGAACCACGCTCAAGTTGTTTATGCCCAGCACGAAACATATTGCGTCCAGGATATTCGATTTCCCAGACCCGTTCAATCCTGTGATGGAGTTGAAGCTCTCGTCCCTACGTTGAGTGAGCAGGCTCTATGCTGCGATCGGGGGGGGGTAAACAAACCAGCCAGAGATGACTGTGCGCACCGCGTACGACTTGTAGCCCTAGATAATTCGTGTCAGGAAATACCAACGACCGTTAAACAGTCACATACATCTATGACGAGTTCTATAATCCTCATGGCGGGCTCATAAGGTATTGTTGTTGCCTGCCACCGGTAAACTTTGTGCACCACAAGGTAGGGTTGGTTCAGTTGGCGACGGGCGTTCGGCTGCGCCCGCGTCCCGCGCTAGTTGACCAGTTAGGTAAGTGGGCTGGCTGCCACGCGACACGTGAGAGGGCGTCCATTACGCGTCGATCTGACCTAGAACACACAATTGTTTGTTCCTGCGAGAAAAACACGCTTGCTCGTCACTTCGCGGCGAGGCACTCATCTACCAGTCGTTCAAATGACCATGCGTCTCAGCCCACATGCTACGGGCAGCGCATCGGAAGAAAAGGCGGTTGTTGCATAGTTGCAGAATCTCATGATCATCGATATCACAAGGCACTCGTATGTTCAAACAGAGTATAACGGGTATCTAAAGGAATTCAGGCGCAAGGTTTCATGCACATCAAAGACAGCGGTGTCATCGCGCATATCCCAGGCAGTGCTTTGGCTCCGGCTCCAACGGAATTGTCTGTGGCGCCCCACCAATCTCCTCTGCCATATCTCGCGATTCGATGCTGTCTAGCGGCCTCAGATTGATTTCGCTCGGGCATCTGGCTTGGCCGTGATTCCCTCCTGTGGTTTCGTCTAGACCAATTATAGAAGGCTCAGACGGATCGTCACTGACACTGAAGCGGAAGTCCGAGAAGCCTCCGCTGATGCGAGTGCGGTTTACAGGTTTGCTGGCCCATGCCCGAGACGTTGCCTGGTTTTCTTCCAAGTATCCGGTATTGGATTCCTGTGTGCCCCATGAGGGGAAGAGGCGATTGAAGAGGCATTTCGTGGCTGGAGCGCATGCAGTCATTATGTGGACAGCTGGCTCAGCGATGCTGATGCCAATGCCAATATCCCACGTCCGGTCCTTCATGGTGGGCGCAAAGCGATGGTAGTACACGACGAATCTGCCCATGCTCACGCCTGTTGCGATCCAGCCTAGGCTCATGACAGCGACAACGAGGACTTTGGTGCGCTTAGACATTTGGAGATTCCAGACCATGATGGTGGGGATGGGTATAATGGTCAGATCCATGAAGATGCTGAGGGCGCAGCACGTCAAAACGAACGTGCGAGTATCGAGACACTTCCCACCGTAAACAACTCTGCCATCGGCGCCAATTTGGTCCATTGCAGGTTTGGACCAAACATAACGGACGGGGATGCACTGAACTAGGTTGGCGAGCGTTGTTCCGATGGCGTACAGTACGTTCAGCCAAAAGACAACGTGCAGCGAGTAGCGTATACGACGGCGATAGTCGTTCATGCGGAAAAGGAACATGATAATTGAAGCGCGGATTAAACCCAGCACTGTTACAAAAGTGAGTATGCATTTCAGTCATAGTTCGATTCACTTGGTACGTACGAGGATGATACACCATCTGAATTGAGAAATTCCATCGAAGCATAACAAGTTGCTCGTGTACTGACCGTCTTGGCAGATCGTAGATGTGAAAGCCAGTTCCACTAAGAAAAATATAGACCCAAGTGCCAATCGTGTTTCCTATCAGCAGAACCATGGCCACAATGATGAGGTAGTCTGAAATAGCACTTAGTATACGATACGGCTACGTAAACAAGCATCAGAACATACCATCCCAGCCAAAGTTCCTTCCAAGATACCGGGACCATATCCTAGAAATGACAAACAGGAAAGACGTTACAGAGAAGGAGGAGACGATGGCAAGGACCTCGGGTTGTCGGTCATCGACCATGGTGAAAAAGTTTTATGAAGACCGTGTAGTCATGAGTTAGTCGGTTATGAGATTTTCGGTGCCTCGTGCGGTCTGCTGTGTCTGCTTAATGATAAAGGTGCGTAATGAAGAGACGATCGGACAAGTCCGAGAG
>Ga0182211_1000384_pt1 | contig 14217 bp, 10 predicted proteins | sample G5R1MG_20_FD_129660 | JGI IMG/M metagenome (GOLD analysis project Ga0182211, IMG submission 129660) | Switchgrass phyllosphere microbial communities from Michigan, USA - G5R2_MAIN_03OCT2016_LD1 MG | ecosystem: Host-associated > Plants > Phyllosphere > Phylloplane/Leaf | place: USA: Michigan... | reverse complement strand
TAGCTGATCCGCGAATGTTGATGCCTTCTTGGCTCCGGCCACGGATGCGGAGTTCGCCGTCGTCCCTCGTTATGCGATCAGCAAGACCGCGGAGCGGCCGCGAGGTTGCTGGCTCTGAGAAGTCGCTGACCCAGGGATCGCGATTGTCGTTTTTGAGGCGGCCCCACATGTCGCCGTCGCCGTCGTCGTCGTCGTTGTCGCGCGTTATGCGGTCAGCGAGTGAGCGTTTCGATCGTGGGATCACAGGTTGTCCGTCCTTGGTCATGCGCGAGAGTAGCGAGTTGCCTCCTCCACCATGCGACGCATCGAATGCATCGGAGCGGCGGTGATTGCCCATTGGTGAACTCTCAATCAGCGCAGAATCCCTCTGCCAGCTTCCTCCTCCCGTGGCGCCAGACGTGCGGTCGTAGTTTGCCCGATCGTGAATCCAGCGGTCGGCGCTGGGCTCTCGGCGACGACGCGCATTGCGACTGCGGCTTCGACTGCGGTATCGGCGTCGGGTGGCGTATGAAGTCTCTTCCGCAAAACCAAAACGTCCGTCGCCTTCTTCATCTGTGGCTGGAGAGGCGCTGCGGCCACGCAAACGGCCAAAACGCGATTCGTCAGTATATTGGCCGCCGGGACGGTACGAGTCCACGTCGTGATTTAGGCGGCCGGGCTCTGTACCATAGCTCAGTCTCCCGCCGCGTCCTCGCGGATCGCGGTTATCACGGATGTCGCGTCCGTTGCGGCGAGGTCTTCGTCGGTCTGAGTCGTCCATGGACTCATCTCCTGTGCTACTTTGAAGTCAGTAACCAGCCGTCCCCTCTCTGACCGGCCAATCATACCTTCTCCTTCGCCGATCCCTCGAGCCCACATTCGGATCGTCATAGTCTAAAAAGTCCTTCCTCGGTGGCGGTCTCCGTCTCGGCTCGCGTTGGCGATTCCCGGCGACATCAGGGTTGCGCTGGTAGTAATTACTCCTCGTCGCGGCGCCCTTTGACTTTTGGTCACCCGCGTTCGTCTCCCGAACCAAAAGAACGCTTTCGGGTTTCTTTGAGTAGGGCTTCGCTTTCCTAGGCGCTTGAGCAGCTAATGAGTTTGGGTCTCCAGCCTCAGGATGTGTGAGGATGCCCAGCGCGAGGGCAGCGTCGCCGGCGGTGTAGAATTCAAGATTAACGGAGTTGTCGCTGACCCATCGAAGTTGCTTAACGCGTGGGTCTGCGCCGCAGTGCTCCATGGCATAGTAGAGCGGATCGTTAGGGTCGAAGTCGCTCACGCCCTGGAGGTTGAGCGATTCGGGCCATGGCTGCTCGATTTTGATATCTTCCAGGTAGGCCTCGGGTATACCGTCCTTTGCATTGGTGCTCTGCTTTTGGTGTGTGAGCATGCCACCAACACAGCTTTAGCCTAGACATAGTGTAGGTACCTCGATGATCTGCCGCGGCTGGTGCGCAATTGGCTCAACGCCCGCGCCAACATCGATGTCGATGTCGTAGGCGACATCTGTCATGTCCGTGTCCATGGTAGCGGTGCTGCAACAGTTGTTGGTGGAGAAGTGAGGTGTGCGCGGGGCGGTATAGCGGCACCTGAGTGAGGGCCGTCACGGTTCACGGGCCGAACGCTAACTCGATCATGGTCACGTGGATATGATGCTATTCTTTAGTACACAGGGGTAAACTTGACTGACATATCGTATCCATCAACTTCCAGCCTGCCACGCCTGGACAAACGGCTCTTCTGACAACTTTATATAATGACACGAATACTCAAGCTTCCAGAGTAAAAGTACCCGTCTTGGTGATCAAGTACCCATTCACTGCCACATCCTTGCCAGACTCTTTCCCGTAACCACTCTGCTTAATGCCACCGAACGGCGACTCGGCAGCCGAAGAGTTTCCTACGCGCTGTCAGCATTGAATTTACTTCACTAGGTGAAGTAGCCAGGCGTACCCGTGTTTAGTCCGATCATGCCCGCCTCAAGACGCTCAAACAGCCTCCATAACCGATCCACGTTCTTCGTGAACAGATAGGAGGCAAGACCCATGCTCGTGTCGTTCGCGGCTTGGACAGCCTCATCTTCCGTCTCGAACTTGATGAAGGTGCTAATGGGTGAGAATACTTCCTCCTTCACAACGTCCATGTCCGGCGTAACACCAGTGATGACTGTAGGCTCGAAGAAGTAGCCACCCTTGTCAGCAACCTTGTTGCCACCTATGAGGATCTTTGCGCCCTTATTCTTTGCGTCCTCGACGAGAGAAAGTGCCTTTTCTACGCCGCGCTCCGTCGTCACTGGGCCCATGGTCGTCTTCTCATCTGATCCGTGGCCAACGACAATCTTCCGGACCTCTGCATTCCAGCGGTCAAGGAACTTGTCGAAGATACCCGACTGAACATAGATGCGGTTCGCAGTGATACATGCTTGACCCGCATGTCGGTACTTCATCGCAAAGATCTGGCCTAGTGCCTGCTCGATGTTCGCGTCATCGAAGATAAGAACAGGACAGTTGCCACCTAGCTCTAGTGTCACCTTCTTCAGTCCATCCGCGCAGAGCTTAGCGACCAGCTTTCCGACCCGCGTAGACCCTGTGAAAGTGACCTTGCTCACAAGCTCATGCCTACAAAGCGCCTCACTAAGCTCCGGAGTCTTCTCGAGATCCGTGGTCAGCACGTTCAAGGCGCCCTTTGGAAACCCGGCCTTATGTGCAAGGTATGCCAGTGTCAGGATGGTGATTGGAGTCTCGGGGCTCGGCTTGACAATCATCGTGCAGCCCGCGGCAAATGCTGCGCCAGCTTTCCTCAGAATCATCGCAATAGGAAAGTTCCATGGCACCAGAGCTGCTGTAACACCCAGGGGCTGCTTGATGGTGAATATGCGTCGATTCGGCAACGCAGGTGTGAAGACAGAACCCTGTATACGCTCAGCTTCACCAGCAAACCACCATGTGAAGCCTGTGGCATAATCAATTTCGCCATAGGCCTCGGCTCGCGGTTTTCCAGTCTCATACACCAAAATGGTAGCGATATCCTCTTTGTTTTCTTTGATTAATGCGTCCCACTTGTACAGCATCTGCGCACGCTGCCGAGGGCCGACCTTCTTATATTCCAAGAAGGCTGTGTGTGAGCTCTGGACGGCGGCGTCGACATCTGATGCGTCGTTCGTTGGGCATTCTGTCCACGCTTTTCCGGTGCCAGGATCTGATGAATGTCAGTGACCCTTTGCTTATTTGTTATTTGATGCAGGATACGACGGACCAACGACCTCGAATGTCTTGCCAGACTTGGCCGTGACCCATTCGCCGTTGACGAAAGATAGGTTGTGTAGTAGGTCTGGATTTTGGAGCTAGAGAATTTCAGCCAAGAGGTCATTATGCTTGCCAGTTCCACTGTACTTTGAAGGGAAGCTCATATTTTCCTACTGATCCCATACTGGCCAGATGCGCGAGTGGTATCATGTATGTACGACGTTCATCGGAAACCTCGGAAGCGCAAGAATCTACGTCTTTGCTCCACCCCACCTTGTCCTCATATAGCCTACTCTCCCCTCACCGAATTACCAATGTGCATCACCTGGACTAGCCTCGAATTGCCGGCCCGAAGAACGAACCAAAAAACTTGACAGGACTGCTGCCGGGAGAGACGGACTCCAATTGGCGCATGTTTCGGCAGTCCTCTCTACCCCTCACTACATAGTATGGTGGCCTCCGAATAACGGCATTGCTCGGCCTGAGATTTACGATTGATTGGATACCGAGTTGTGTGCAGTGCAGCGGAAAGAATGCCGGAGTGCATGCTGCATTGGGCTACCTGATTGCAGCCTGTATGCCCTCATCTCACGAGATAGCCACGCTTTCACGGCAGATTCGCTCGTCACGTAGATCACATCCACCAAACAAAATCATGGGTCGCCTCGAGGGCAAAGTTGCAATTGTTACAGGTACAGAGTCATCCTCAGATGTTTGATCGTCGCCTTAATGCATCTCAGGTGCTGGCTCAGGCTTCGGAGCAGGTATAGCAAAAGCCTTCGCAACCGAAGGCGCAAAGGTGCTCGTATGTGACATCAACCAAGCTGGGGGCGAAGCAACCGCAGCCTCTTGTCCTGATGTCCTCGCTTTCCACAAAATGGACGTCACCAAATCGGCAGACTGGAAGTCAACCATGAACGCCGTAACCCAGAAGTTCGGCCGATGCGACATCCTCGTCAACAACGCAGGATGGTCCTATGTGAACAAGCCGACGGCTACTGTCACCGAGGATGAGTTCGAGAAGGTATTCAATGTCAATGTCAAGGGCGTATATCTGGGCTGCAATGCATGGGTCGATCAAGCTATGGAGAGAAAGGAGGGTGGTGTTATTATCAACATCGCAAGCGTGGGTGCAACACGCCCCAGACCAGGACTTGTGTGGTATAACGCGAGTAAAGGGGCCGTTTGGAATGCAAGTTTCGACCATGGATTCTTCATTGTCTGTTACTCCATTGACTTGTGAATAGGCAACAAAGGGTCTGGCAGCTGAATATGGCCCTCATCAAATCCGTGTCGTCAGTATATGTCCCTTGGTCACCGGAACGGGATTATTCTCGGCTTTTACCGGTATGGAGGACACTCCTGAGAATCGAACAAAGTTTACGACAAATGTGCCCATGGGCAGGATTGGTGAGGTGGATGATGTGGCAAATGCTTGTGTCTTTATGGCGTCCTCAGATGCAAAGTTCATTACGGGAGTCAACTTGGAGGTTGACGGTGGGCGATGCATTTGAAGGTGACTGGATTTCTTCCTGGTTTCCTCGTTTTGAGTGACGGTAGCAAGGCATAGATAGATTTGCATAAACTTGATCGCAAAACAACATTCTGTTATCCCCCCTTAGTTCGATGCTTCTTGGTAAAACTACCTACTTCCTACTATTCCATCCCCGTCCACGCCCCACAATACCGCAGGGCCTCAAATTTCATGTACCCCACTTCCCATGGCCTTTACCCCACCACCTCACTGATTTGCCGGATCCACCCAATTCACCAAACGCTTTTAGGAGCTCAATCAATTATTTCTTGGAGTAGCATATAGTATTTATCTTGACAAAGGAAGTGAAAATCCACGGGGCCCTATGGCGCAATGGTAGCGCGTCAGATTCCAGAACGCGCTGGAAGTACCTGAAGGCTGGGCGTTGTAAGTTGAACTTTATTCCAGCACTGCTTTGTTCGATCCACTTTGCTAACACCAAATAGCAAATCGCTCTGGGGTCATCAGATAATGTCCATCTTTTTGCATTTTTGCAACGTCTGCTTTAGGCTGGGGCTGGGGTGTATTCCAATGTGGACGGATCTATCTTCTTCCCGTCATGTAATTAAGTTTTTTTATGTAATTGTCGATGTGCCATTTGATTACCGACGAATTGCATTAAAAAGATGCTAGAACTGGCATTTACACACGAGTGGCGTCCTGGAAGCTGCAACACTACATATTTTGTCTAATTGAACATTCATTATACATATTTCTTTTCCTTGAGTGTCAGAACTGGAGTCATCTACGCAACGGCAAGACTGTTCTGCTCTTTTTTCTCACGCGTTTGTCCACCATTGTATATTCCAGTCAGGTGGATAAGATATTCCCCAGTAAGTCCAAGGCTGATCACCCCTCCAGTGAGCCAAGCGCCATTGCGGAACCACCACCAACAATCCTTCACATCTTTCAGATTGACCCGTCGAATCATGGTGCCGAGAGTGAGTGCAGCCCCTCCACAAGAGCCAAAGAAGAATACCGACCCTAAGCCTGCTGAATATCCAGTGGCAGCCAGAAGACCAACCTGTACGACAGCAAGACCCGAGAGAACCTTCTTTGTCTCTTTTTCGTGTTTGAGTGCTATACTCTTGATGCCAGCTTTCACGTCGTCTTTGATATCCATGTGAGCGTATATCATATCGTATAGTACAGTCCACGCCACGTTACTCGCATACAAGCAAGCAGCCGCTGTGAGTGCTGCTTGGTAGGACAGCAGATCGATACCGAGAGCGGGAAAGCCCATCATAGAACCCCAGGAGAAGGTGAGCCCAAGAACAAATTGTGGATAGTACGTTACCCGCTTTGCCAGTGGGTACGTGGCGACAAGCAATAGTGACGGTGTTGCATACCAGAAGCATTCGAATGGAAGCGATAGTAGTACAGCCAGACCGGTGGTCAATTGACCGCCGAGGAAGAGAAGAGCCTGTTTCGTGGTGACAGCTCTTCTGGCAAGTGGGCGTAAACGAGTACGCTCAACGTGTGGGTCAAGATCGCGGTCCCAGAGATCGTTGATGGTGCACCCTGCACCCCTCATCACGAGGGCTCCAGTGAAGAAGAGAACGCCAGTACCGATGACTGCCAGTGGTGGGGCAACAGGTGTGACCATTGTGGCGGCGAGAAGAGTGCTGAAGAGACATGGAAAGTAGAGGTAGTAGGTTCCGACTGGCTTGTCGAGTCGCATCAATTCACCGTAAGGAACGGCTTTCCGAGGAAGGTAGGATAAGAAGCCCGAGGTAGGGGGTATGTAGTCTGGAAGTAATTTCGATGGCGCAACCTTGGTGACTATAGTTGCTATGCTTGATTTTGTGGCTACTATTTTGGACGAGTTTGTTTTGATGAGATGCTTGGGCTGTGGCCGGTACAGAGTTGGCAGCAATGACTTTGAGACGAGACTCCTTTTCCATTGTCTGTGTATCATGCCTATATTTCCTTGAAATCTTGCCGCTTGAAAGAGGTTTTTGCGAAGCCTCGATACAGGCTGCATTGAGAGCGCTCTTGGATCGGGCATATTTGCGGGACACCCTCCAGTCGTCTATGTTGACGTCTTGGGCCAGTCCACAAGAAATCTGAGGCTCAGTCAGCAAGCAGTACTCCCATTACTATGCGCCAAATCAATGGTACTGAGCGACCTCTGATTCGCTCACTATAGCGTCATACCGCGGCATGGTGAAGGTGAGGTAGAGAGAGGCTCGACTGCACAATCGAGGCGCTACTGGCTCGTATCACGTGATGAGAAGCTCCGCCTATCAGTGTGCTTAGTTACCGTCGCGGCGCGTCGCCCGCAACTTGACGTTAATTACTCCGACGTCCAACAACAGCAACCTCGCGCTCGCTGCGACTATTCGCTGCTGTGGCGCTGCCACGCATAGGCCTTCTACAGATTGGACTGGCGACACTTTGAGCGCAGACAGGAAATTTGGTGGCTATAAGCCCCGCTCGGACGCGTCTGGCGCATGGAAGAATTTCGCAAGCACCATGCCAGCTGCACGACCTCGGGCTTCGTTCGAGCCAATACCCCCGGACTTTGATGTTCGCGCGTTTGTAGAAACCGCGGACAACTTCCAATATGTCGACCGCATATCGTATGAGATGATAGCAGATAATGGCCTGGAGCAGTTCGAGAAACTAGTGCTCTTGCATGTCATCCTGGGCGGGAAACCGCTCGTGATTGACGGATTCGAGGAGGTACTAGATCCCTGGACATTCACGCCCTCGTGGCTGCGCGACAATCACGGCAACAGAGGTGAGCAATCTGGAAGCCTGTCTCGGTCCCATTGCTAATCCTACGATCAGTTGAAAATGCACGGAATCTTACGACGAAAGAGAACATTCCACTCACCATCAAGCACTATCTCAAACACATGACCAAACTCACTGAGCAATTCTTCGATGCGCCCGAACGATACCGCGACAAAAAGCGCCAGCGAATCTACCTGAAGGACATTGACTGCCCTCAAGTCTGGCATGACAAGTTAAAGGAACATATTCCGCCTGGCCTGTTCTACCTCAATGACACCACGGGCGAGGTCGGCGGGCCCGGCGCATTGGGTGAGCTGGTGGGTCGCAAAGGACGTGGTATCGGACGTGCCGGTGACCTAATGAGCAGCCTGCCACCCGAGATGCGCGCGGAGAATTTGATGTGCTATATCGGCCATGAAGGAACCTACACACCGTCGCACCGCGAGATGTGCGCTTCGTTGGGCCAGAACATTATGGTCAATGCATCAGGGTCAATCAGCGAGGATGGGAAGCCTGAAATCCCTGGCTCATCTATATGGTTCATGACAGAGAGCAAGGACAGACACGTCGTCTCCGAGTATTGGCTGTCAGTCTTAGGTCATGACATTGAGGTCGAAAGCCACTTTGCGCAGCTCATCGCCTGGAAAAAGGCGCCTTTTCGGACATATGTTGTGGAGCAGCGACCGGGAGATTTTATTCTTATTCCACCTCTCGCACCTCACCAAGTGTGGAATCGCGGGACTCGGACCATGAAGATCGCTTGGAACCGCACAACGGTCGAGACTCTTGAACTGGCTCTGAATGAGGCTCTACCAAACTCACGAGTCGTCTGCCGTGACGAGCAATACAAGAACAAGGCAATCATCTATTATACTCTGCAGAAGTACTCTGCCCTCATCAGATCGGCACGAGCCCAAGTTGAGGCAGGGGGCGAGCAGGCGAAAGAGATCCAACGCTCTACCAAGGTTGCCAAGGTACAAAAAGACTTCAAGAAGCTCTTTGACTTGTACAAATCCGTCATGTTGTCGGAAATGTTCATTCCGGATTCGCGCGAACATCCAGAATTCCTACCATACGACAGCAACGTTACGTGCGCATATTGTAGGTGTAACATCTTTAATCGTTTCCTGAGCTGTAAGTCCTGCAAGAATTTATTTAGCTCTGAAATCGAGGAACCGTACGATATTTGCATGGACTGTTACTGTATGGGTCGCAGCTGCGGATGTCAATCGGGATACACGTGGGTTGAGCAGTGGAAATGGAAGGACTTGGTACACAAGTACGAGGAGTGGCGCGCTCAGATTATCGACATAGACGGACGGATTACAGAAACAACACCATTACCACTGCAGGAGGAGCGCAGATATCTTGGGAAGAAGACATTAGCGCAGGTGTGCCAAGAACAGCTGCGTGCTCGACCTTTTGTCGACATTAAGAATCCACAGCCTGAGGAGACTTCAGAGGATGATGAACCTGTTGTTGACGAACACGGAATGATCAAGAAAGTCGCGAACAAGAAGTCGAAGCAATGGCTTAACAAGCACAAGTCATGTCACGTTTGTATTCATCGACATCCAAAGTGGAAAATGGCCATGTGTTCCAACTGCGACTTGGCCTATTGCTATGGTACGCTGTTCCGGGCGCACGATCTGATGCCTGTAGTTGTCATGGAAGACCCCAACTGGAAATGCCCGCACTGCCGACGGGTCTGCAATACAGGCGCATGTCGCCGCGACCCAAGGCAGCATCCTTATGAGCCCAAAGGTACACTTCTCGGGCACGACACGAAAAAGGTTGCAGATCCACGTTCCGTGGAGTGTCTAGTTGATTTCAGTATCTCAAACCTCAACTGGCTTCGCGAAGAGGAGGGTTCAGCTCAAACTGCCATGCAGCGACGCATGCAACAGGCCGAGATGGACAAGATGGCAGATCCTTCGCTCGATGCACGCTTCATCGAAGAAGACAACGGCTTCACTCGATACGGCATTACTTATTCACCAATAGAGGATGTAAATGGGAATATCAAGGAGCCAGGCGATGGTGTGCAGGCAGTCCCCTCACAGGGCGACGCCAACAATGATATATATTACCCTGACCCTAATCTAGATGATGAGATACCACGATTGGGCCAGAAGCGAAACCGTGACGACCAAGACGACGAAGATGGTGATGGCAATCGAAGAAAGAAGAAGCAGAAGAAGAAAAGGAAAGATGCGACCACACAAGCCTCACAGCCAAAGAATGTATCTGGCCAGCAGTACCAGAAAGAGGTAGAGAAAAAACTTCTTGAGGAGGCGAAGCGCGATGATAGATCCATTCTGGTCGCTGCAAGGATGAAGGGGAAGTCCAAGGTGATAACGCTTTCATTGAGTACTGGCCATTTACAGCAACTCCGAGACCGGCCCACACCCGAACGTCCACAAACTTCGCAACAAAGCACGCCCGATGAAGCCGATACACCAGGTGATATGCGATCGATCCTCCAGTCCGATGTTCTATTTAAACCAAACTCTGCACAAGATATCGCTGCGAAGGACAAGGACGCGAGAAAATATCGTATTCGTGTGGAGAAGGATGACGCATACTCAACTCGAAAGCGTAACCCTGAAATCAGTGGGCTTGCCAAGTCTGGTAGACCACGAGGCTCACAACGTTTTGAGGATATCACGATCGATTCCGATGAAGAGTTCACTGGAAACGACGATGATGAAGACGTGGAGTACACTGGACGCTCTCGTGGGAGAGCCTCAAATTGGTTAGCACGTAGAAACGAGGGGGACGAAGATCTCCCTACTGAGCTACCCCCAGATTTCAGAGATGGCGATGTACGGCCCAATCGCGAGAAAGACCGGGAACGCCAGCGAGCGTACAATGAACGCAGAAAGAATATGTCTACCAAGCTGCAGGCTGGTATTCGACCTGCTGGTCGACCTGCCAAGAACCTAAGCCGCATGAGTACTGGTGGCATGTCTGATGAGGACAATATCGATGAGGGCGATGATCAAGATACTGAAGCAATTCTACTAGCAAGACAGGCTGCTGCGGCTGCGCTCGAAGCGCAGGAAAAGGCCGAGGCCAAGAGAAAAGCTGAGGAAGAACGTGTCGCCGTAGCTACTCGGGAGGCGGAAGCCAACTTGCGCGCTAAGATGGCACTTTTCGCAGAGTCGGATAACGAACACCAGTTGCTCGATGACTTTCTTGGTGACCTTTCTGCTAGAGAAGAGTCTGTCACTGACGAGCAGCATTCAGAGCAGGATATGGCTCCAACTGCCCCGAAAGGACCACCTCAGACGACCAACTCGCTTCTCAACAGACCGGGCATGGCCGGCAGGAGTATCAGAATTGTTGGTTCAAGTTCTAAGCATAGTGGTCAAAAACCGTTCATGTCAGCACAGACTGCGAATGTCACGGTACCAGGACCCAAGTCTACAAGCATCAATAAGAAAGCTATAAATGTTACAATCTCGGAATCTGAGAGCGAGGAAGCTGTTCCCGCAAATGCTCCTGGGTTGAAGAAGCCTGTTAGCCGGCCGCCCGGCCGTCCTTCCATGGTACCAACGAGAGGTGGAAGCGCTTCCAAACGTGGTCGTCCTCGAAAGACAATGTAAATTTTGTGGACTGTATGGCGTTGTAGTAAGGCGTATATTCATAGGAGGATTTTTTTCGTGGGTTACAGTACGTGATTTGCATCAGAGTGTGTATCTTGATACCTTTCAGGCCCATCCGTCGCTTTTGTTCTACCCAAGAGGTACACACAACGACTGGGGAGACGGACTTACTAGAAGTTCGATAGCAAGTCTGATATTGCCATGCTTCCACTGCAAATGCAGTGAGCTAGTCGTGTCCTTTGCTATTGGACTACCATAAAACTCTGAATTCTAATGTACCTTGTTCTTAGTGACTGTTTTGATCATGTCGCTGTAAATAACCCCAAGCAGAAGCACGTGTACTGAACACGTGATTTCGCGTTCGTGTGTCCATCGCCAACAATCGTGAGTTTGTGCTGTCCATCTCCCACCAGGTCACTACTCCCATAAACATTCGACGTCTTACAATGCCGTCATATCACATCAAGAATATCTCATACAAGACATTCCAACATGTACTTTCGCGCTACCCCTCCACCGTCCCCGAGAAACTACTTGATCTCGATGTTCAGCGCTATGAAACGATTCCATCTCTTGCCATTTGCGAAGAAGACGGTAGCGCAAATCTGACAAAAGACATGATTGAGACGTTGGTTGAATGGAAGCTGTGCGTCAGTCTCATGCACATTATTATTATGCATAATTCATGGAGCACTAACATGTGCCAGAAAGCACGGTACATTCCGCCCCAAACTGCTTTCTCTCGTGCAAAGCAACGATGCAGAGACTGTGCTGGAGAACATTACCAAGGCTCATAATTTGCCCCAGGCGTCCATTGTCGATGTTTTACCGGCATTGAAGATACTCACGCAGCTTAAAGGCGTTGGTCCTGCTACTGCGTCTTTGCTATTGTCCGTACTTAATCCGACTGATGCTCCGTTTTTTTCGGACGAGCTGTTTCGCTGGTGCTGTTGGGATGAGCCGGGGGGTGGGGGATGGAAGAGGGGAATCAAATATACGGCAAAGGAATACGTGATGGTAGTGGAGAAGGTGATGGAGATCAGACGCCGATTGGGCATGAAGCATATTCAGGCCGTGCATGTGGAGAAGGTGGCATGGGTTCTGGGTAAAGAGGGCATAGATGTTGACAACGGGGAAGATGATGAAGAAGGTGGAGGGAAGGAGGATGAGGAAGTGAAGGAAATGGTTGGTACGAAGAGAAAGGCTGGAGATGAAGACATTCTTGTCAAAACACGATCCAAAATGCCCAAGAAGACCGCAAGAAAAAAGGATATTAATTCTCCGGCAGCTGGTGCACGGAGAAGTACGCGCACAAAGAAGTAGTTTGCCGTGCCTTTCTAATAGTCCAAGCCACTTTTGCAAGTCTTGTCCACCTTTGCTTCTGATTTACGCACAAGTTCCATCCCTTCTACTATGGAACGCCCTCTACACACATACAGCTTACAGCACTTACCTACCAACGGCATCTTCATCTCCCTTCATACCCCTAGCCTAGGACCCATCATCTCAATCTCACACCGTACAATGCGGGGTCATCCACGACCCGACCCCACATCCCATAACGTCCTCTCCCATCTGTCTGCCACTACAGCAAATCACGCACGCAATCAGCCCGTAATACGATTGATGTATAACATCATACATGCACGCCAGTCATATTATACATGCATGTATCGTCTACCCCCGTCTCTGGGCGCAGCAGCACGACCACATAGCCTACCTGCACCTCATACGACTGCCGAAGCCAGCGAAGGACTTACTTACGTCACGAATACCTCGTGAACGCAGATGAGATGAGACGTCGCCCCGGTCAGAGCACGTGGCTCAATTGGGACACCCGACGCCATGTTCGGGCACGACCGCAGAATGTCGTGCGTACCTAGCAGAATCCAACAGGTTGGGGGCCGCACCTAAACCATGTGCCTGTGAAGACTCCACATTCAACCATCTATGCGCTTACTATCACCACACAGGCCTCCATGTAGTATTGCATGTGACGTGCATGCGCCCCACCACCTCCACCCTCAAAAAGAAAACAAAAATGGCTTACATCCTTGCGCGGAGATGAAGAAAGGAAATCAAATCCCGCACGCAGTACGTGGTAGGTACATGCATGTTGTCCGAGCGCCGCGGTTCAACACAAAATCCCGAGACAGACATAAAGATTAAGGACCTTGATACTTGAAAAGCTACTTGTATCTATAGGAAGGGAAGAGAGACATGGCGATCAAGAAGAGTGGCGCAACTGTAAAATAAGATAGAGACTACCCAATTATCAGATCTAGTAAATAAGATAACTATGGAGTACACGATGAGCCATGGTTTGTATACACGATACCTCCTCTTTTTTCCCTCTCCACTACTTTTTCTAGACGACAGATCAATAAACAACATGAAAACCCATCATCTGTTATACTCTACTTCCTACCAAGGCGTCTTGTCTTGGATTGGATTTATATTATCTAAGCCCCTTACCCTACCTACCCTTTGGCTCAGGGCATATACAAATTTTGCATTTTGTCCCCTTACCTAAAGGTAGAAGTTTTCAACGACTACAAACTACGAATCGCTACTATCGCTTTACCTACGTATGCGACATTCACGCATACATGCACATGCGTGTGTTTTTATGCTGCGCCTACCACCCGTTCCTTTTGATACACCAAGCTTGTAAGAGCGCGAACGCCCTACCCCCCCCCGCCCCCCTCTTCTGACCCATGAAAAAACGAAAAAAATAAAAAAAAAAAAAAGGCAAGAGAAAAAGAATTTAGATACAAAGTGTGTGACAGGCAAGTCTCTCCAGGTTAGAGAATAAAGAGAAGAAGAAGAGAAGCAAAGAAGAAAGATGCAAAAAGCAACAAAAATGCTGCGTTTGGGTTGGAAAACGCCCTTCTCCATGCATGCGTGCCTGTTTTCAAAGAAAGGATATAACGCCCAGCGTCTGGCCTTGTGGCAGTTTGCTTACTTGTGCTAATTTTTTGGGTGCGAAACGGAACCAAATGAGTGCATAGTTGTATACATGCAACGATAAGGGCGGGATGGTCGGGAACTTGACAAGAGATAGTGTATGCGGTCAAAAGTACGTGCATTGGTGTTCGTGATATTTGAAGCG
>Ga0182211_1000383_pt1 | contig 14220 bp, 12 predicted proteins | sample G5R1MG_20_FD_129660 | JGI IMG/M metagenome (GOLD analysis project Ga0182211, IMG submission 129660) | Switchgrass phyllosphere microbial communities from Michigan, USA - G5R2_MAIN_03OCT2016_LD1 MG | ecosystem: Host-associated > Plants > Phyllosphere > Phylloplane/Leaf | place: USA: Michigan... | reverse complement strand
GTTGTACGTGTCTGCAAGCGCGAGATGAAGAGGAGAGATGGGCTGAGCGCTTGGGTGCCGTGGGATTGCGGACCAGAAACATCTGCGGCTTCGTCCGCCAGTTCCGGAGCGGAATCTAAGCCGAATAGGGGTCACTGTCTTGGCAGACGTAACGGATAAAGTTGAGAGGCAGTAGTCCTCGTCATCCGCATGCAGCTTTCACATCTAGGTAATGCTTGATGGAATTGGTTCTATCAGCCCACCACGGATTCCACAGGGGAACTAGTCCTTCCCAAAGCCCTTGAATGCCGTCCTCTTCGCAATCTCTCTGCCCTTCTTTTTGATATGCGCCATTTTTTCCTTCGCCTTTCCAGTGCTAAGACCTCGGTCTTCTTTGCCCTTCTTCCACTGTTTGCCTTCAGTGCGAACGTCCTTCGCTTCAAGTTTCTTCTTATCCTTCCCACTGAGCTTCCCCTTCTTCTTGTCCTTGACAGAACCCCCAGAAGGTCCGTTGAGCGCAGCGGCACCTTTCTCACGCTCAGCCATCTTGTCCTTCTCAGACTCGAACCAGACGCGTCTAGGCCTCGCCTTGATCTCGTCTTCGTGGTTGATGAGGTTCTCGCCACGCTTGAGATCACGCTCTGTAATGCTGAGGAGGCGTTCGTCTTTTTCCTCTTGGAGAACTTCCTCGATCTCATCTTCGAGCTCGCTCAGCTTCTTCATCCATCTATCAGTCTCTTCTACAGGGACTTGTCGTTGGACAACTTTGGCACCTTGCTCTCGGGCAGATTTCGCGGCTTGCTTGACGACCTTACGGTCAGGTTCTGCGGCAAGAGTGCAGGCTCGTCCGCTGCGTCCAGCACGGGCCGTTCGACCAACACGATGAACGTAGATTTCGTGAGACTGAGGCGCTTCGTAGTTAATGACGGTAGACACATTCTTAATGTCTAGACCACGAGACGCAACGTCTGTGGCCAACAGGTACGCCGACTTTCCTGAACGGAAGGCTTCTACGGCTTGAATACGCTGTGCAAGTTAGTAAGCGATTTGAAATGGGGTACCCGTCCATGCTCACCTGTTCTTGGCTGATGTTGCCGTGAAGTTCGCTCGCTTTGAGTCCGCAAAGAGCGAACACAACACGAACCCTGTGTGCCTCCTTCTTCTGCCTAAAAAATACAATAACCCGTTCAGTATAGATCTTTTCACAAATGTACATCAAATATGCAAGTCGTCTATCTTCTTTACCCTGCCTTAATCGCACAAATTCTTGTGTGAGACCAGCAACCGTGTGTTTCTTGGCGTCGACCATTAGGCGAACCGGCTTGTCCATACCAATTTGAATCAATCGGTCCACGGTGCTGGTCATGGTGGCGGAGAACAGCATTGTTTGACGAGATTTGGGAATGGTTGTGAGAATTTCATTCAACTGAGATTCGAAGCCCTCCTCGAGCATGCGATCGGCCTCATCAAGCACCAAGATTTCGAGATGCTCGACATGGAAGGCTGCGGTGTTGTGCATGTGATCAATGAACCGACCGGGCGTAGCAATGACTACATCTGGCCTTGTCTTGAGCACTGCCTCCTGGTCTCTCGAGGAGAAGCCACCCGCCATTAGGGCGAATGTGATGTCGGTAAACGAGGCCAACTTTGTGGCAACATTGAAGCACTGAACCGCTAGCTCACGCGTGGGAACGAAGATGGCTACACGTGTAGTTGGGACCTTCTTGGGTCGGTATAGGAGGCGTTCGAGAATGGGAACGAGGAAGGCAGCAGTTTTACCAGAACCAGTCTCGGCGCCTCCAACAACGTCTCTTCCCTGCATGGCGATAGGGACCGCCTTGTTCTGGATTGGCGTTGGTTCTGTGAAGCCCACAGAAGCTAGGCCTCGAAGGATGGGTCTTGAGAGCGACATGGCTTGGAAGGATCCTGGGCTGACCTTTGCCCCCTTTTTCTTGACAGCCACACTCTCTTCTGGCGCAAAGAATGCTGCTGCCTTCTTCGCCTCTTCTGTGTCTTCTTTTTCACTCTCGTTATCATCCTCCGAACCTGATGCTTCGGCATCCATAGGGTGAGGTACATGTGGAATGTCGTCCTCGTCGTCCGACTCGGCTCCCTGATCTGCAGCATCATCTTCAAATGCCTCACCCTCGTCGCTTTTTTCCTTCTCATCCGCGTCCGTATCCGAGTCGCTTGCGGCGCCCATACCGAAACCATCTTCAGCCATGAGCTCGTCCTCACTAAATCCTTCAAAATCGACCTCTTCGTCCGAATCCTGCACCTCATGATTCTCGGCTTCTCGAGCCTTCTTCTTAAACCGTCTTCGCTCGATGATATCGTCGACATCGACCGCTGTGCCTTTCTTGCCCGATTCCTGTGCGACAGTGCCGTTCTCATTGCCCCAGCCGTCAAACTCGTCTACAAACCCGGTATCAATATCGCCTACGGCGAATTCGAAGTCGCTGGCAATGTCATCATTTTGCTCAATATCTTCGCCGGGCGCTGGCATTGTGTCCTCCTCTTCGTTTGCCTCGGGATGAGGTTCTGGTTGGTTTTCTTTTCCGTTCTTCCCCTTCTTCTTGTCCTTTTTAGCTTTCTTGGAGGCCGTATCCTTTGGTTTTGTGTGCAAGTCAGGGTCTTCGGTGAATTTCCGCTTCTTGCCAGCGCCCGCAAGTTTCGCGCTCGTCGCAACAGGTTCTTCGGCGCCACCGTCATCGGACACGTCGTCGTGGTCGGAGATGGTGAAGATGAAGTCGTCTTCGAAGGTTGGAGCCATGATTGCGCCTCTGCTGTTGCTGGTGGTTCAATGCTACTGAACTGCGCATATGCTTGTCGCAAAAAAAGTTTAGACTGGGGAGATCTGTGCTCAGACAACCCCTGTTCGGCATGGTGGGGCCTTCTCCACTAGCGCGGCAGACGGGGCGACCTCCGGGAGATATTCGACCTACTACTATCCACCCACATCGTGTGTACCATGGTTGCCGTGAACATGGTGCATTTTTCACGATATTGTGACTCTGAACCGGGGTGGTCACCTTGCAGCTCTCTCCCCTGTATATCGGATAAATTCGCACAAAAGCGCCATCTTCCATCAGTAGTATCAGTCAAACTATCACTTCACTATCATTTCAGGCGACAGACAACATGCTGCCACTCACCCAACATGATATTGAATCCTGTATTGGATTGCACTAATAGCCCGCTACTGAAACAAGGTCTGCCTGGTCCCGCAGTGAAAAGACGGTTGCCTGTGTCGCCACGCTACCACGCTGCCTCAAGCTCAAGACAAAGCCGACTGCCCAGCTGGAGCCTCCATTCTTTGTCCGGGTCCACTCCGCCGATTCTAGCGTCAGTACCGCATCTCATTGTGCTTCTATGCACGCTGATTTAAATTTCCGGGTTCACACTACTCACTCTCCACCACAAAACTACTGTTGTTGACCACAAACTCTCTCGACTACATTCTTTCACTCACTATCGATATGAAGATGAAGCAGACACGGGATCGTCCGTCTGTATCAGGAAGCGACCGTGTTCTACGCTCCCGTACCGATCAGCATGTTAATCCTCCGTCCAAGGTCACCAAGTCTAAGAAACGGCGTGCACGTGCTGACCCATGGGCACCCAAGCGCAAGCCCAATCCCGACGCCAAACCTCGACCTCCTCCACGGTCGCACTTCACGTGCAGGATATGCATCGAAGAGAAACCGTTGAACGAGTTCGTAAAGTGGGTGCGGCCCATTCGAGATCAGGTGGCCACGGTGAGGGAAGTCCCTTTCGGCTGCCTTGCACACCTGGCGCGGAATCCCCAAAACAAAAGTATCGATCCGGTATGCAAGACGTGCATCGGCAGATCGTTTTCTGCGAAGCTGGATATGCTCGATGTCCGCCAGGTATCCCGCGGCTGTCTGGTGTTAGGGTGCGATACAAACTGGGAGCAGCAATTTATCACGCGCTTCCTCGATAGCGAAGCACTGGAAAAGTTCAACGTAGCCATGTTCAAGGCCTGGAAGACAGATGTGCAACCTCCACTCGTCACTTGCGTCTCGCCCACGTGCAACGCGATTGGCCTGCCGGACGTGTTTTCTCCAGGCTACCCGCAAGTCTCATGTTACACGTGCGCGACCCGATATTGCGCTCAATGCGAGGTGCCGTGGCATAAAGATCTCTCGTGCGCAGAATACTCCGCCAAGGCTGTCAACGAGAACGTGACGGAGTCGGAACAGGAGATCCTCAATCTCATGCAGAGAAAGGACGGAAGACGCTGTCCAAGCTGCCAGCTTGTGATTACCAAGAACGGTGGTTGCAGTAGCATGTTAGTCACGCGTAGATCCATCCCCATCTCCATCCAAGATGTCGACTAACCACGATCCTTTTAAAGGTTATGTTCGGCCTGTAATACGTATTTCAACTGGGACAGCGCCGCATCCGTAGTCATGGGCCGTAGAAAGGCAGAGCCATACTTGCGAGACGTTGCGCCCGTGAGTTACCCATCTATCTCTTCATCCTTCTTCTCTCGTTCCAGGACCTACCACGCTGACTCTCCGCCCTTAGTACTGGACACCTCCTCATCGCCCCACCAACATGATTTGCGAGCAAGATGCTGTCGACCAGGGACTGCCTGCGGTAAGCGCCCAAGTCCCGTTTTAGAGGGACGCAACAACCCCCGCGCTGCTCGGGTTGCAAGAAGTCCTGTGTCTGTAGTACGAATTTCCTTTACTGAGCCTTCGTTCTTCGATTTTTAGACTACTTAGCTGGACGCTGGGCCGACAGACGATTTGTGTAGAGCTGGTCGTCGGATTGACCGTGCCGATAAGTACAGCAATGTTAATATGACGCGTGTATATCGGCTGCTAGGTCACGTGCTCGGAAAATGTGAGCGCCCAAGTGGCGGTACATTAGATAGAACTAAGCTTACGAGCAACCTGTGTGGGATTTGAAAGAGCCCCAAGGCTCCAAACGGTGTTACGTTCTGGGTTTCTTTTGCCTGACTTACGAGAAGTATTTACAAAGAAAAACCCCTACCACAATCCAATGCATCGCAGTACATTACTCGTCTAGAATCGACGCCCACATCTCCCTATGACGTGTGTATGGAAAAGCTAATTTGTCTCCCCTGTCCTGCGTTGGAATGTCCCGACGTGAATTTTGCGTCGAGTGAGTGACGCGTCCCATCCTCATTTTGAACGCCTCAAAGCATTGCTACACCTGGTAGAAAGGGAATTATGGGGTATGTGACGAGTGTGTGTGTGAAGAGGTAAGCAAACCTTTATGAAAACAACTTTTTGTGTGAAGCTTTGTTGTGACTCGCTAATCAAGCGGTTCCTTTTCCTACTTTTTTTGTGTTGCTGGTTTTGTGGTCAGAAGGCCTTCGGGATCTACTATGCGAACCTTGTGGCCGCGACACCGCCATCGCGCGGGACAATCCTGGGGATTGTGGCCGAGGTTTGGATTATCTGGTCTTTCTCAGCCAGTAGGCAAAGTGTCAAACGGTATATCCTTGGCGAAGCATATTGCTGCAATCGTGACTGAATGAAGAAATATCTGTTAGAACCCTTGAAAGATCAAATGATTGATGGGAGAGAGAAAGGGTAGTATCGAACATATGCAAGCTTAGCTGAGAGAGAGCCTATGCTGCTGTCGGCACCCCGTTGGAAATAAGCTCGGCCTGTTGACGCTTTGTTGCTGCATACTCGCTGTCCTGTATCAGCACAACTGTCAGCTTGAGAGCGTGATGTGTATCACTCCCGGGGCTCGGTTGAGCAACGAGAGGACTTTGCGTATCGTGTGTTACCCACGTCAAGACCCGTGTCGGCGAAGGGGCGCTTAACGCCCCCGCTCTTTGTGTCTTTCCTCTTCTTTTCCTTAGTTGGCTTCTTGGGTCGTGTTTCGTTTGGCAAGAAGAGGTCATCGGGAAGTGCGGTACTAAGCCATTAGCGAGTGATGCTGACAGACCAGCATGATGCACTTACTTGCGGGTGTGAACTACCTTGACGGACATAGTCTTGTCGTCGTATACTTCCGCATCCGTAATGAAGTTTCGGAACTGACTAACAGGGTAAGAGATGTCAAGTGCCCTACCCCCGTCTGTTATCTTCGTAAGCTTGGTGCGACTCCATACAATCCTTCTCAAACGTACCTGTAGTCACGGTAAGGCCAATATAGAAAGACGCCGTATACACAAACTGTCCGTCACCGTTGGCCGATGGAGTTCCTTCCGGAGGCACATCTGACGCGGGGATCATATGCTTCAGACTGCCCTGGCTGACTTCGAACACCTGATCTTCATCTGTACATTTGTGGACCCGTTCGAAACACTTGGGATACGGCCGGGCGGTATCGATGCCAGTTTGGCCATCGTCGATGCCTTTGACGATGTGTCGGACTTTTGATTGGACCAATCCGTTGAACCTTTCATGAGCCTCTTGAGTGCGACTAGCGGCAACCACCGTCAAGTAATACTTGTGGTCCTTCGTGAAGAAAGTATGCCGTTCAAAAAGAGCGTCCCAGCTCTTGGTTCCTGCGAAAATGTGCTGCATGATTTGATCGGCTCGTTGGAACTCGGCCTGCATGATACGCAACGTCGACGGCATGACGGTATGGGTAGAACACATAGACGGGAAAGCCGGTGTGATGATGGGCATAAGATGCGATCTGTCTCCGTGATAGATCTAAAGGAGTCAGCAGGCGCGCCGCCGTCGACGAGCTTTTGAGAGCCTCACCTGTGGGTTCCATACGCGGAGGCCCATTGCGCCTTCCTCGATGTGTTTCAGCAAGACAGGGCGCGGCCACGACCACTTCTGCATCAGACTGAAGAACTTGGAGACAATGGTCGCGCCGTTTGCGAAAGGGTAAAGCTGGCAGATGCGAGCCACCATGATGGCCCACGCAACGCCGCCGGGGTAGCCGAAGACGGCGCCATAGATGCCCCGTTCGTTGGACCAAAGCTTGATGGCGCGAAGAGCATGGCGGAAGCTGCCGGGATGCGGGACGGCAGCGAGGAGCTCCTTGGTTACACGCGTGCCGTTGACGCTGCGCATGGCCTGCTCTGCAAGGCCGTCCAGGTTCTTCTTCTCAATCGTGTCCATGTCCCGCGGGATGGACGAGAGCTTGGGCAGCGATGCGAAGATCAAGTCGATGCTTACGCCGCGATACTCCATCTTGATGATAGGTACGAAAGCGTCTTCGACGGGGTTCAGCTCGGTGATGTCCTCGGTCTTGGACATTTCACGGAAGATGGCGGGGAAGTTGCGGAAGAAGTCGTCGATGCTGACCTGCTTAGGTACGACGACCAGCGAGTCGATGTCCGAGGTGGGACCGTGGACGCCGAGGGCGTAGCTTCCAAAGGTGAAGACCTTGCCGCCGGCCACATCGATGGCAGCCTGCTTGACGCCTTTTTGCCTGCAGACGCGGCGGACGAACTCCTCGACGACCGTCTGCAGGTGTCGGATAACATCGTCTCTGCGGCGGCGGGTTAGCAGCGCGGTGCAAGCGGTAGGCCAGCGGTGTCGCAGGCGGCCTACCTTTTGCGGTTGCCCTCGGGCGTCTCGAAGACGTTCTTGCGCGTCAGCGTCTCTACGAGCGAGTCGTTGAGCCTGGTCTCCTCCGGGCCAGGACCAGCCGTGGAGATGGCGCTGGTGACGCCATACTGCTTGTTCTTGGGGCCGTCCATAGCGGCGCGGCGCGGTGCAGCCGGTCGGGTGTGCCGGCGGAGGTGCTACAGCGGGCGGCCGACGTGGGCGCACGTGTCGCGTCGGGCTTGGGCAGCGGAAGTTGTCGTGAGGAGCGGCTGGGACAATAGAAGGAGCGGATTCAGCGCTTCTCCATGGCGACGCGACCGATGGCGGTGCAAACGGCGGGCAGAGGGCGGGCGGGCGGAGAGACGGCACGCTTGACCCAGTCGGCGCTTCGGGGAAAGCACAGCAGTCGCCAAGGCGCACGCTTAGGTAAGAACCAGTGGTGACGCATAGCTCTACCGCCACCACCACCACCACCACCACCTGCGCCCTGCACAAGACTGTCCGCATACACCATGACGAGCCATCTGCCAGCACGTTACCGACATTGTTCGTGAAAGAGCGCGATTGCCCTCCTACCCCCCGCGTCCATCACCAGGCGAGCACGACAGGCACTTCAACCGGTGACCTCCCACAGCAACTTAATCTACTCGTTTCTAGGATCTAACTATTGGTCAAGTCTTTGTCCAAACAAGGGCGAGCCATAAAAAAGTCGCAATACAAATGAGCACTCTCAGTTATCGTACAGATCAAGGGCAGGATATGCCTCTGGCTGTGAAGTGGCATTTTGACGGAGTATGCGCCATGGCATGCAAATGCTGACGTGTGACTGGCAAATGCATGGATTGTTTCGAGGTTACTGTGATCAAGCTCAATTTCCAGCAAAAAATTCACGCAACCGATCATCAAGCCACTTGACGTCTTCAGTCGACTGGCCGGGCCCTGCAAACGTCAGCGAACCTTGTTTTTGTCAGCAGGGTGAAGAGACTTGCCTCCAGCCCAGTGGCCCCACACGGAAGGAAATACTTGTAGCGTGCCGACGCCCGGCTTCATGTTCGCAACCTCAATCTCCGAGTCCTCGGGTGGGAAGTACAGGTCTGTCATGGCAGGCAGGACGAGCGTCTTTGCCTTGATTCCCTGCATTGCTTTTCTCAAGTCCCCCTGATACGGCTCTTGTTGCGCACAATCTGCGGCCTGCCACGTATGCGCCATGACAAGCATGCCTTCCGGGTCTTTTGACAGAGCCCAAGCCTCCCAAAAGTTGACTAGGAAATCGTCAAGGCTCTTGAAGCCGAGTGTGGGAGCCGTCTCGTAAAGCTTCTCGCGGTAGAATGCCTGAGAAAAGCCCCAGCCGGCGTACACGCGCCCGAGGGCCTTGAGGCCTGCTACTCTTGCGTCCGACGTGAAGGATACTCTCTTCCCCTGGGCTGTGAAGAGGTCTGGCTTCGAGACACCCGCTGAGCTGGTGCCAAGTGCGGCATACAAAGCGGACTTGACGCCTTCCAGGAACACCTGGTTATGCAGACTTGTCCTTGCGCTGCCACAAAAGGGTACGCCGATATCCATAAAGTCGGGATATTGCGTAAGCCACTGGTACGTCTGGCCAGCGCCCATGGACCAGCCCAGGACTGCACGAGCATGGGTAACACCAAGATGTTTGGTGATTAGCTCGTGCTGCGCGCGTACATTGTCGTAGAAGAGAACGTCTGGAAAAGGACGCAGATTGGGGGTGTTGGACGGGGATGAGGACTGACTGTTGCCAAACAGAGCGGGAATGATGATGAAGTAGCGGTCTGGGTTGAGCGTCTTGTCTCTACCAGTCAGCCAGAGGTTGTCCGAGATGACTACAACAAGCACATGGTGTCAGCCGTAACCGCACACGAGGGGCGGTACACTTGCGGCCGGCGTACCACGTCGGGTAGACGATGGCTGGCAGCGATGGGTCGCCCAGCGTCTTGTACGCAAGGAACGCGTCTGGAATCTCTCCGCCGGATTTCAGCTTGAAGTTGCCCAACTTGTAGGTCTCGTATGCATCACCGATCTCGAGGCTCTGTGTTTTGATCGTGAGCGCGGTGTCGGAAGACATGTTGAGACGAGCTGTCCTGTACCCGCCAAGGTCGAATGGTGCGTTATGGGAGAAGGATGGAGGATGGATCATGGAGCGAGCGGGGTAGCCCCACGATGATGACGTTGCTATCGCATCGGACTGACAGAGGAAGTCCCCACGACATCCTCCACCATGGCCACCGGCAAGCTCGATGCAGAGAAAGAAATCAAACGCAACCCGCACGGCGACTTCAAAGCGGTCGAAGCTTCGCGCCCCCCGTTTGACCTGGCAACGTCCTTCCACTACGTGCAAACCCCGAAACCATCCTGGACGCCAGGGAGCGGGCCAAACGAGCCCTCCAGCCTGCACAAGTCCCACCGCCAAATCGAGCCCTACGCGGATGGCCGCCCCGTCGTCCATAACTACAAACTACTCATCTCTGCCATCATCCCGCGCCCGGTGGGATTCTCCTCCACCATCAGTGCAGATGGGACCAGCACCAATCTTGCGCCATTCTCCTACTTCAACGTCGTCTGCCACGATCCGCCGATGTTCGTCATGGGGTTCGCAGGCGGCATGGACAAGGCCAAGGACACGCTGAAGAATCTGCTGGACACGAAGGAGATAGTGATCAACATCATCAGCGAGGAGTATGCGGAGGCGGCCAACTATACGAGTATCAATGCCCCTGCGGGCGTGAGTGAGTGGGCACTGAGCGGGCTTCATGCTGAGAAGAGTGCGATGGTGAAACCAGACCGGGTGAAAGAGGCGGTGTTTAGCATTGAGGGAAAGCTGGTTAGCACGACGGAGTGGACGTCCAAGCAAGTGACCATGCTCTCCCGCTGTGCCCCGCCCCCTCGACTGACTTGGATGCCACCCAGGAACCCCGCCACGCCGGACAAGAAGACGGGCGTCACGGCTTTCATCGAGGGAGTCAACTTTTGGGTGCGGGAAGACGCCATTGATGAGCAAGGCGTGCTTGTGGACCCTGCGGTGTTGAAGCCCATCTCTCGTCTGGGCGGGATCGCGTATGGGCGGACTACGCAGGCCTTTGAGCTGCCCCGGCCAGACTACGACGAGGCAATGCAAGATGCCGAGGTTGCAAAGCTGGCGAGACCCAAGGGCGACGCGCAGTCGTGAGGCGTTGGAGATGGAGCATGTGCCATTGTTGTTCATCGGCGTATCTGCCCTAATCGTTCACTGACCCTCTTCCCCAATCGTTCACTGACCCTCTTCCCTGGATGCTCCACCCATGCCACCGCCGCAAACGGCCCCATGCATCGTTCGCGTCCACCAGACAAGCATGCCTGGTGCGGAAGGGGCGCGTCGCCGGTCCACAAACCACGACACCACGAGCGACAACAAGCCCAACACCAAGCTCATGCGCTCCGTGGCAATGCAGCAGCCCCCATTCGCTCGCGCAGCCGCCCAGCGGTCACCTGACCTCGTTCTCGTCTAGGTCTGCCTCGTCAACTCGGTACTTACCGCCATGCGGCTACCGACGCCGTCGACGGACCCCCCGGACGCCCCACGACGGCCGCAGCTATCCCCTCCAGCCACGCTTCGTATTGCGACCTACCTCGAGCAGCGCAACCGCAGCGACGTCGAGGTTGGGCTGCATTCCTACGGATATGACATCTCGTCGCTCGCCTTTGGCATTGCACCGTTCCCGTGCATTGCGGGCGCTCAGGCGTACACAATGGATGCTCCGGGCGCACCGCGACGTTTGAGCGGGGAGCGTGCGGCCTTGCTGAGTGCACAGGAGGGAGCCGCCCAACAGGCGCAGTATGGCACGCTTCCTGGCTCGGCAGCGATGGCACGTCCGCTGGATCCCGAGGGGGCCGTCGCAGCGGCGGGCACCACGGCGGGGCAGGAAGCCAGGCTGCTGTTCCAGTACAGTGTTCCGTTGATGGGCACGTATTTACTCCAGTACTCCTTCAGCTTGACAACCCTATTCGTGGTCGGCCATATCGGAACACAAGAGCTGGGTGCGGTCAGCTTGGCGACCATGACGGCGAACATCACCGGCTTGGCCGTCTATGAGGGCCTGGCGACGTCGTTGGATACCCTCTGTGCGCAGGCGTATGGATCGGGGCGCAAGGAGTTGGTGGGCTTGTATTTGCAGAGGATGGTGCTGTTCATGCTGGCTGCTACCGTGCCGATTGGCGCTGTCTGGCTGTGCTCAGGATGGATCCTGGCGGCATTGGTGCCTGAGACGGAGCTCGCTCATCTCGCTGGACGCTATCTCTCTCTCCTGCTGGCCGGAGCGCCAGGATACGCAATCTTTGAAGCTGTAAATGCACCCCGCACGTATCGATACCTGGCCACCAAGACTGACGGAAACCGCCAGGGTAAACGATTTACGCAAGCGCAAGGGCTGTTCAACGCCGCGCTCTTCGTTTTGCTCATTTCTACCCCCATCAACATGCTACTCCATTACGCATTTGTCTTTGTCCTCCAATGGGGTGTAACAGGCGCTGCAACAGCCACTGTCATCGCCCACAATCTCTTACCGCTGCTCCTCTGCACCTACGTCTGCTTTGTGAATCCGCAGTCGCTGCAATGCTGGCCTGGCTTTTCAAACGCGGCTTTCTCAAATTGGGGCCCAATGGCAAGACTCGCGGTTCCCGGCATCGTCATGGTCGAGACGGAATGGCTTGCATTCGTGCGTAGCCAAGTTTCCATGCCTTTTTTTTTTTACCCATCACTGACGCCTTTCCAGGACATCCTTACCTTCTCCACCAGCTACCTCTCCACCGCTCACTTGGGTGCACAGTCCATCATCATGACGCTCGCCATCGCAATGTATCATGTCCCCTTCAGTGTCGGCGTTGCTGTCTCAACCCGTCTCGGCAACCTCATCGGCGCCGAGTCGGTAAACGTGGCCCGTACGGCCTCCAGGACCTACGCTCTCATCTTTTTGATGATTGGTCTTTTTGACTTTACCTTCCTTACAGCGCTCCGCCACGTTCTCCCTCGCGCTTTCACGAGCGACCCAGAAGTCGTATCGATTGTGGCGGCCGTGCTGCCGCTGCTCGCAGCATTCCAGTTTGCCGACTCCACCACGGCGCTTGCCAATGCGATTCTAAGGGGGCTAGGCAAGCAGAATGTTGGCGGGTGGTGCAATTTGTTGGTTTACTATGTGATTGCGGTGCCATTAGCGCTGTTTTTGTGTTTTCGCAACCATCTCCAGCTCGTGGGGCTTTGGGCAGGGTGCGCAGTGGGCAGTGGTTGTATCTCGATTAGCGAGGCCTTCTATCTCAAGCGGCTCAAGTGGGATAAGGCGGTTGAGAATGCGAGGGAGAGGCAGAGGTGAGTACGTGGTTAGTAGGAGGTAGTGCTTATACCTGTAGTACGTATAGAGACATGGTGCGTGGATCCCAACGCAGCGGTCTCTGCAAGGGATATCCGATACCTACTACTATGTACATAGTATGTACTATAGTAAGTACATAGTAGTAAGTACCTACGTACGTTTGATTGAGGCACAAGCGACATGGATGTCGCGTTGGGCCGCCGCGTCCCAAGCCGCTGGCCCGTGATGAGATTGTGATGAGATTGTGCCGAGATTGTGATGAGATGGTGATGAAATTGTGATGAGGTCTTGGTTTCTGGAAGTCTTGGAGTCTTCTTGGGTCTCCTCAGCTTCACCTCGGCCTCCGCTCCCAAACTCCACCAAGACCCACGCCACTGGTGTATGACAACACAGAGTGCCTGCATGAGAACGCGAGATGGCGTTTCGTACCTCGACCCCGCAGTCGCGATCACGCTCCTCGTCCGGGACCAGCAGCTCGTCGGACACGACCATGATGGAGGTGCCACGGCCACCGCACTCGCCCAGCCGCCCGCCCCCAGCCCGCCTGCGAACTGTGTCGCAAAGCCAGGCCACGCCTGCGCCCGCGCGCACACCCGCTCCGCCCACCCCGTACGACGCATCCTTCTCGCTGCTGCTCTCGCTGCCGCGCGAACTGCGCGACCGCGTCTACACGGCGGCGCTGACCACGCCCTGCCTCATCTCGTGGCCCGGCAAGCCCCCCGCCAAGGTGCGGTATCACGTCAGCACCAGCCTGCTGCGTGCCAGCCGCCAGGTCTACGCCGAGGCCGTGCCCATCCTCTACAGCCTGAACAAGCTGCTCTTCGCCCACCCCTCCGACTGCAACGTGTTTCGCGTCATCGCCGCGCCGGCCGCGCTCGATATCGCCACGGCCTACTTCCGCATACGCGAGAAGGACCTGCGCCTCTGGACGACGTACCTGAGCAGCAAGAACCCAGAGCGGAGTCTGCAGGCCGACCTGCCCCGGCTGAAGAACCTATGGCTGTTCATGCGCTGTGGCACGCTGGCCGCACCCGCCATGCTGCGCCACTTGGGTGCTGGCGCCGCTGCCCATGCAGTGCCGCCACCACCAGGCCTGCCGCCCGCCATGCAAACGCAGGTTGTGCAGGCGGTTGAGAACACGCTGGGCCAGGCGCACCACGCGCAGCCTGTCCACGTAGTCCCGGCGCCGCCAGGACTGCCGCCCGGTATGCAAATGCAGGTCCATGTGGTCCAAACCACGTCGGGCCAGGCGCAACATGCGCAGCCTGCACATCATGTGCCTCCGCCACCGCCGCCACCGCCAGTCCCGTTTATGCAGTTTGCGCAGGGAGTCTTGGGCCTAGGTGGTGGCGAGGGAAGTGCCC